>Ga0265338_10004400_pt1 | contig 19060 bp, 25 predicted proteins | sample 42126metaG_FD_193579 | JGI IMG/M metagenome (GOLD analysis project Ga0265338, IMG submission 193579) | Rhizosphere microbial communities from Carex aquatilis grown in University of Washington, Seatle, WA, United States - 4-21-26 metaG | ecosystem: Host-associated > Plants > Roots > Rhizosphere...
CCCGGCCGTGCAGCGTGTCGAACTGGCGGTCGGCGACGCTACCAGCGCCCTGGAACTGGCCGAGATCCGCAGCATCGTGTCCGCCCTCGTCACCACCTGAGTGCACGCGTATCCTGGAACCGTGCAACGCCTCGTTCTGCTGGGCTGGTGGTCGTTCTAGGACGGTCCCCGAACTGCTGCACGCCTTGCGGGCCGTCCTGTGGACGGCCCGTTTTGTCGTGTCCGGACATGCGGCCGCCGCGGGAGGGTCCCCGACTCACGGAGGAGATCACCATGTCCAAGACCGCGCCCGCCGCCTCCCCCGCTCGCGCCACGCCGCCGGATCCCCGTGCACCGGGCCCGCTCCGGATGCTCAGCGGCGACCGGCCGACCGGGCGACTGCACCTGGGCCACTATGCCGGCAGCCTGGCCAACCGGGTCCGGCTGCACCGGTCGTACCAGAGCTTCTTCATCATCGCCGACCTGCACATGCTGACCACCAAGAACACCCGGGCGGACATCGCCGCGACCGCCGGACTCGCCCGCGACATGGTGCTTGACTCGCTGGCCGCCGGGCTGGACCCGCAGCATTCGGTGTTCTACCTGCAGTCCGCTATCCCGGAGGTGGCCGAGGTCAGCCTGCTGCTGCAGAGCCTGATCACGGTTCCCCGGCTGGAACGGGTGCCGAGCCTGAAGGAGATGGCCCGGGACGCCGGCGCCGATGAGATGGCCTACGCGCTGCTCGGCTACCCGGTGCTGCAGGCCGCCGACATCCTGGGCATCGGCGCTGACGTGGTGCCGGTCGGGCGGGACAACGCGCCGCACGTCGAGATCGCGCGGGAAGTCGCCCGCCGTTTCAATCACCTGTACGGCCCGACGCTGACCGTCCCGGAGCTTATCCCGGGCGGCACGCCGTCGCTGGTCGGCACGGACGGTCAGGGGAAGATGAGCAAGAGCGCCGGCAACGTCATTTACCTGTCCGACCCGCCGGAGCAGGTCCGGCGGAAAGTGGCCCGGATGTACGCCGACCCGGGCCGGGTCCGCGCCGACGTCCCGGGCACGGTGCAGGGGAATCCGGTCTTCGTCTACCACGACGAGTTCAACGATGACCGGGCCGAGGTCGCCGGGCTCAAGCAGCGCTACCGGGCGGGCGCTGTCGGCGACGCCGAGGTCAAGGAGCGGCTGGCCGCAGCGATCAACCGGTTCCTGGACCCGATGCGGGAACGCCGGGCCCGGTTCGAGGCCAGCAGCGGCCTGGCCGAGGAACTCATCGTGACCGGCACCGAGCAAGCCCGGCGCCAGGTGCAGCAGACCGTCGCGGGCATGCGCCGGGCCATGGGGTTCACCGCTGTGTTCAGCCAGCTACGGGGCTCCCGGCTCAGCGCACCGGGCGCCCCGGCAACCGGTGGGGCCGATGGGATTTGAACCCATACTGGCAGGATCCTAAGTCCTGTGCCTCTGCCGTTGGGCTACGGCCCCGGATGCCCGCTGCGACTGTCCGGCCCGGCCCGTGCCGCCGGTGGCCGACGGCAGCGAGCAGGGAGTTCCCGTTCAGGCAGCGAGGTCTTTGAGCAGGCGCTCGACGTGGCCGGTGGCTTTGACGTTGTAGTACGCGCGGGCCACCTTCCCCTCGGGATCGATCACGAAGGTCGACCGGATGACGCCTACGGTCTTCTTGCCGTACATGGTTTTCTCGCCGTACGCCCGGTACGCCTTGTGCACGTCGTAGCCCGGGTCGGACAGGAGGGGAAAGTTCAGGCCCTCCTGGTCGCGGAACTTGGCCAGTTTGGCCGGCGCATCGTGGGAAATGCCCAGGACGGTGAGCCCGGAGCGGCTGAGCGCGCCGAGGTTGTCGCGGAAATCGCAGGCCTCCTTGGTGCAGCCCGGGGTCATCGCGGCCGGGTAGAAGTAGACGATCACCTGCTGCCCGCGCAGCGCGGACAGGCGCACCTTCCCGCCGTCGGCGTCGGTCAGCGTGAACTCCGGCGCCTCATCCCCGGGTGCCAGCCTCTGCTCGGTCACGCGCGTGCTCCCTCCACTGCGGAAGCACCTACGCTACCTGTCACGCCGCCCAGGTGCGTCCGGTCACAGATCTCGCACAACGGCATGTGGGGCCGCGCGCACGGGTTATAGTCCAGCCCAAAGGGACATATCTATGCCTCTTTGGGTGACATCGAGCTGTCTGTCAGGTAAACGGGAGATTTCATGGCGTTCCGGCCGGTCGCCTTTGCGGCGGTGTGCGCCGCCGTCATCACGGCGGCGGGCTGCGGGTCCAGTGCCCCGGGTTCGCATGCCGAGACGGCAGACGCGGCCGGATCGCAGTCGGCGCAGCCTGCCGCCCATGCCATCTCGCTCGCCGCCAGCGCAGCCCAGCACATCACCTCGTTCGCCGCCACGATCAAGGTCCGGTCCTATGGCAGCCTGGCCACGTCGCTGTCCGGGACGCTGCGGATGCAGACGAAACCCATGCTGGCCGACCAGAACTTCCACGTCACCGCCGATGGCCAGAGCCTTCCCGGGGGCGTGGAAACGCTCCTGACCAGCGATGCCGCCTACCTGAAGATCGACACCCTGGCCCGGATCATCGGCAAGCCCTGGGTCAAGGTCTCGATCTCCGGGCTGCAGCACGCGGCCGGGATCAACCTGATCCCGCTGGTCCAGCAGGTGCAGGGCGGCAACCCGCTGGCTCAGGCCCAGATGTTCGCCGCCGCCCGCGGCGTGCGCGAGGTCGGAACCCAGGCCGTCAACGGCATCGAGACCACCGAGTACACCGGGAGCTACCGGGTCGCGGACGGCCTCGCCAGGCTGGACCCGAGCCTGGCCTCCCTGGTCGGGCCGGCCCTGAAGGCCACCGGAATCTCGGTGACCCAGTTCACCGTGTGGATTGACAGCAACCACCAGGCCCGCAAGATGACCCTCGTCGAGTCCGGCAAGTCCATCCGGGTGACGAGCACGATGCTGGTTACCTCGATCAACCAGCCGGTGGGGATCACGGTGCCCTCGGCCAGCCAGATTGCCGACGCGCCGGAGATCCCCTGAGGCGGAGCAGCCAGCGCTCCCCGGAGGCGGGCAGTCAGCTGCCGTGGAGGGTGGCGATGACGGGGGCCAGCGCGCGCAGGGCCCGGCCCCGGTGGCTGATCTTGTCCTTGTCCGCCGAGCTCATTTCCGCGGTGGTCAGCGCCGAGGAGTCCGGCACGAAGATCGGGTCGTAGCCGAACCCGTTCGTGCCGCGCGGCGCGTCGATCACCGACCCGTCCAGGACGCCCTCCGTCACGTGCTCAGCTCCCGACGGGAGCACCAGCGCCGCGGCGCAGGCGAAGTGCGCGCCGCGCCGCCCGGCCGGCACATCCGCCAACTGGCTGAGCACCAGCCGCAAGTTGGCCTCGTCATCGCCGTGTCCCCCGGCCCAGCGGGCGGACAGCACGCCGGGCATCCCGTTCAGCGCATCGACGCAGATCCCCGAGTCGTCGGCCACCGCGGGCAGGCCCGTGAAGGCGGCCACCGCGCGCGCCTTGAGCAGCGCGTTCTCAGCGAAGGTCCGCCCCGTCTCGGCGACCTCGGGCAACTGCGGGAAGCCGTCCAGGGTGACAAGATCCACCGGCACGTGACCGTCAGCGAGGATCCTGGTCAACTCGGCGAGCTTGGCCGGGTTCCTGGTGGCCAGGACGAGCTTGGCGGCCGCGCCGGTCATCGCGCGAGAGCCTCCTGCTGGAACCTGGTCAGCTCCGCGCAGCCCGCCACACCGAGATCGAGCAGCTCGTTGAGCAGGTCGCGGCCGAACGGCTCACGCTCGGCGGTGCCCTGGATCTCCACGAAGCTGCCGTCCCCGGTGCACACCACGTTCATGTCGGTCTGCGCCGCGACGTCCTCTTCGTAGCAGAGGTCCAGCCGTGGCTGGGAATCCACGATCCCGACGCTGACCGCGGCTATCGACCCGACGAGCGGGTTTCCCCGGCACCGCTTGCGGCCCTGCAGCCAGCCGATCGCGTCGGCGAGCGCCACGAAGCCGCCGGTGATCGCGGCGGTCCGGGTGCCCCCGTCCGCCTGCAGCACGTCACAGTCGATGATGATGGTGTTCTCGCCGAGCGCCTTGGTGTCCACACAGGCCCGCAGGGACCGGCCGACCAGCCGGGAGATCTCCTGCGTCCGGCCGCCGGGACGGCCCTTGATGGACTCGCGGTCACCGCGCGTGTTGGTGGCCCGCGGCAGCATCGCGTACTCCGCGGTCACCCAGCCGAGGCCGCTGCCGCGCCGCCAGCGGGGCACGTCCTCGGTCGCGCTGGCCGCGCAGAGCACCCGGGTGGCGCCGAACTCCACGAGCACCGATCCCTCCGCGTGCTCCAGCCAGTGCCGGGTCATCCGTATCTCGCGCAGCTGATCAGGGCCGCGCCCATCGGGTCGGGACATGCCGGACAGCCTAACGTGAGCTGGCCGCACACCGGTTGACAGCGGGCCCGGTCCGGTGAGCCGCGGACCTGGTCCGGTGAGCCGCGGGCCGGGTCTGGTCAGCCGCGGGCCCGGTCCGGCGCGCCCGACTCGATCCAGCGGTACACGGCGGTCACCCCGTCAATCAGCGCGGTGCCCGCCTGCCAGCCCAGATCGCGCACCGCCCGGTCCACCGCCAGCGAACTGCGCAGCAGGTCCCCGGCCCGGGCCGGGGCCAACCGGGGCGTCACCGGGCGGCCCGCGACGCCGGCGATCACCGAGACCAGGTCAAGCACGCTGACTTCGGTCCCCGTCCCGGCGTTCCAGGTGCCGGGCCGGCCGCTGTCGGCCGCCGCGAGGAAGGCGCCGACCGCGTCGGCGACGTAGACAAGGTCACGGGTCTGTGCGCCATCACCGTAGATCGTCGGGTCTTCGCCCGCCAGCACCCGGCCGCAGAAGATCGGGATGACGCCTGCCTCACCGCCAGGATCCTGGCGCGGCCCGTACACGTTGGCGAGCCGCAGGACGGAGTGACGCGCGGCGTGCAGCCGGTTGTAGAGGCCGATGTACTGCTCAGCGCAGTACTTGGCGATCCCGTACGGCGACTCAGGCAGCGGCAGCACCTCCTCACGGGACGGGATCGGGGCGTCCCGGCCGTACAGCGCTCCCCCGGAGGAGGCGAATAGCACCCGCGCATCGGCGATCCGGGCCGCCTCCAGGACGTTGACCGTCCCGACGACGTTGACCTGCGCGTCCTGCGCGGGCGCGGCCACCGAGGAGCGGACATCGATCTGGGCGGCCAGGTGGCAGATCAGCTCCGGCCGGAACTGGCTGACGATCGCGGTGAGCGGGGCCGCGTCGGTGATGCTCAGCTTGTGCAGCGTGACGTGCTCGTCGAGGCGTCCCGCCCGGCCCGCGGACAGGTCATCGATCACGCTCACCTCGTCGCCCCTGGCCACAAACGCGTCGGTGAGATGTGAGCCGATAAAACCGGCGCCGCCGGTCACGAGTACCCGCATTTAAAGAATCCTAGATCAGTGACTCCCCTAGGCCATGTTCATGATCACGGCATTTTTTCCGGCGCGGCGCCGGAAAAAATGCCGTGATCATGGGAACTGGACGGCGATCAGCCCAGGTCGACGACCCGCCCCGAGGCGGCCAGGGACAGTGGGCCGGCATAGCTGGAGGCCGCCTCGCGCAGGCTCTGCTCGCGGTCGTTCCAGGGCACCAGGTGGGTGAGCACAAGCTGGCCGACATCGCCGCCGGCGGCGTACTCCCCCGCCTGCCGTGCGGTGAGATGGACGTCCCCGGGCAGGCCGGGCTCATCCAGGAAGGACGCCTCGCACAGCAGCAGGTCAGCGCCGCGGGCCAGGCCGGCCAGCGCCGGTGTCGGTCCGGTATCGGCGGAATAGGTGAGCACCTGGCCCGCGTGCTCGATTCTGAAGCCGAACGCTTCCACCGGATGGTTCATGGCCGCCAGCGTCACCCGCAGCGGCCCGATCTGCCGGGTCCCCGGCGTGAGCGTGCCGAAGTCGAACGCCTCCATCATGCCGGGATGCTCGGCCAGGCCGTAGGCCTGGGCCATCCGCAGCGCGGTGCCAGCCGGGCCGTACACGGGAATCCGCGGCTTCGGCCCGCCCGGCGCGTATGTGCGCGCCACCCAGTAGGCGCACAGGTCGAGGCAGTGGTCCGCGTGCAGGTGGCTCAGGCAGACTGCGTCGATGTCGTACATCCCGGCGTACCGCTGCAACGCGCCGAGCGCCCCGTTGCCCAGGTCAAGCAGCAGCCGGAAGCCGCCGGCCTCCACCAGGTAGCAGGAGGCCGGGCTGTCTGGCCCGGGAAAGGATCCGGAGCAGCCGATGATGGTCAGGCGCACGGTCGACCAGGCTACGCGCCGCGTCCGACGCGGGCGATCTGGCGGCTCTGCGCGACCAGGCGGCCCGCGGCGTCCCACACTTCGGCCTCCTCGTCGAACCATCCGCCGCTCACATGCCGGCAGCGGGCCGCTACCCGCAGCATCCCGGCGGCCGGTACCGCGCGCATGTACCAGGTCAGTTCCACGGTCGGCGCCCAGCCGACCGCGCCGAGGCCGAATACCACCGGCGGCAGCGCGTCCACCGCGAGAGCGAGCAGGTAGGCGTCGGGATCCCGGTCCTCGCGCAGCCGGAAGTAGCCCCGCATCTCAGGAGTCCCGGCGGGCGTCCCGCGCAGCCAGCCTGAGGTCGCGGGGTCCAGCCGCAGATCGACCTGGGCGGCGAAGCCGCGGAACCGGGTCGACTTGGCGGCCGCGGCGAACCCGAGGCACTCCTCGATGGGCGGCAGCCAGGGCGGTTCACCGGTCCAGGACAGCGCGCCATCGCCCTCGGCGGGCCCGAGCGTGCCGGTGGTGACAGTGGCCTCCATGACGGGCACATCGTCCTGGATCAGGGTGGCCCGGGCCGTCGCGGCGGTCCTGCCCTGCTTCAGCCAGACCACCTGGACCTGGGCCGGCTCGGGCCGGGGCACCCGGAGGAAGTGCACGCTGGTCGCGACCGGGTGCGGGTGCGGCGCGGAATCGAGCACCGCCCGCAGGACGGTCGCCATCAGCACGCCGCCGTTCACCGCGCCGACCACCGAGCCGTCGCCGGACACGATCGCGAACCGCTCATCGGGCTTGACGTCATAACGGCCATCACCAGCCGGCAGCACCGCCGTCGCCTCGTCGAACACCGTCATCGGCCCAGGCCCGCCGCTCGGGCGCGCCCTAGGCCCACAGCTGTCCTTCGAGCCGCGCCTCGGCCTCTTCCAGGGTCCCGGAGTAGGCCCCGGTGGACAGGTACTTCCAGCCCCCGTCGGCGATCACGAACGCGATGTCGGCCCGCTGCCCGGCCGCGTGCGCCTTGCTGGCCATGGCCAGGGCGGCGTGCAGCGCGGCTCCTGATGAGATGCCGGCGAAGATCCCTTCCAGGTCAAGCAGTTCCCTGGTGCGCCGCAGGGCGTCCGCCGAGGCGACTGAGAACCGCGTGGTCAGCACGGACTCGTCGTACAGTTCCGGCACGAAGCCCTCGTCCACGTTGCGCAGCCCGTAGACAAGCTCCCCGTACCGCGGCTCGGCGGCCACGATGGACACCCCGGGCACATGCTCGCGCAGGTAACGCCCGGTGCCCATGAGCGTCCCCGTGGTGCCGAGCCCGGCGACGAAGTGGGTGATGCTGGGCAGGTCGGCGAGGAGTTCCGGGCCGGTGGTCTCGTAGTGCGCCCGTGCGTTCGCCTCGTTGCCGTACTGATAGAGCATCACCCAGTCCGGGTGATCCTGCGCCAGCCGCCGGGCCACCCGGACCGCCTCGTTGGAGCCGCCCGCGGCCGGCGAGGAGATGATCTGCGCGCCGTACATCTCCAGAACCTGCCGGCGCTCGGCCGAGGTGTTCTCGGGCATGACACAGATCATCCGGTAGCCGCGCAGGCGCGCCACCATGGCCAGGGATATGCCGGTGTTCCCCGAGGTGGGTTCGAGGATCGTGGTGCCGGCCTCCAGCAGGCCATCCTTCTCCGCCTGCTCGATCATGAAGAAGGCCGCGCGGTCCTTGACCGAGCCAGTGGGGTTGCGGTCCTCGAGTTTGGCCCACAGCCGCACGTCCGGCGCCGGCGACAGCCGGGGCAGCCCGACCAGCGGTGTCCCGCCCACCGAATCGAGCAGCGAGTCGTAGCGCATCAGGCGTCCTGGAGGGTCAGCACGCGCCGCCGGCCACGGCCGGCAGGACCGTCACCGTGTCCCCGTCGTGCACGGGGGTCTGCAAGCCGCCGAGGAACCGCACGTCCTCGTCGTTGAGGTAGACGTTGACGAAGCGGCGCAGCCCGCCGTCGTCCACCAGCCGCTCGCGCAAGCCGCCGTGCCGGGAGTCCAGGTCGCCGAGGAGGTCGGCCAGGGTCGCGCCGGAGCCCTCGACCGACTTGGCCCCGCCGGTGTAGGTGCGCAGGATCGTCGGGATACGGACCTCGATGGCCATGAACAACACTCCAGGGTGAGGCGGGCTCTTCCATTGCGTGCCAACCGGGTGCCTGACCGGATCATTCCAGCATCCGGTCCTCGGCGATCACGACATCTTCCTCGGTCACCGCCCCGTCGATGATCCGGAACGCGCGGAACTCCGCCTGCTCAGGGTCCCGCGTCGACACGAGCACGTAGTGCGCGCCCGGCTCGCTGGCATACGAGATGTCCGTGCGGGACGGGTAGGCCTCAGTGGCGGTGTGCGAGTGGTAGATGACGACCGGCTCCTCGTCGCGCTCGTCCATCTCGCGCCACACCCGGAATTGCTCCATGGAGTCAAACCGGTAGAAGGTCGGCGACCGCTCCGCGTTCAGCATCGGGATGAAGCGCTCCGGGTGATCGCTGCCTGCCGGGCCTGCGATCACCCCGCATGCCTCGTCCGGATGGTCGGCGCGGGCATGGGCCACGATCTTGGCGTGCAGCGCGGGATGAAGCGTCAGCATGCGTCTGAGGGTAGCCGGGCGGGCTGCTACCACAGCGCCCGCACCAGGGTCTCCTGGAGGTAGGTCAGCCAGTCGTACACCCAGAAATAAGCCGCACGGGGGTCGTCCGGATCCAGCGAAGCCATTCGCTGCTCGAAGTCCTCGGTCACTGACAAGCGCACGCCGAGCGCGAGCCGGACATCATTGAGGGCCCGCAGCCACACCCGGGCCTCATCGTCGGACAGCAGGACCTGACCGCCGTCCTCCGGCAGCGTCGCGAGCACCGTGTGGGCCGCCGCGACCTTGCCGGATCGCAGATCCTGCTCGGTGTACCGGCGGAAATCCCCGGCCGCCTCGGGGTCGTCACGATAGGCGTCCGGCAGCAGCCGGGCCAGCACCGGATCCTCGGGCAGCACGGTCGAATCACTCAGGCCGAGGAGCGCGGCGAACTCCTCCGGGCTGTCCCAGGAGCCCTCCATGGGGCTGGCCGCGGCGCTGACCTGCTGGCCGGCGCCGTCGGGGGCGATCTGCTCACCGCCGACCAATTCCGCTACCTGGCTGACCAGCGCGCGGATGACTCCGGCCTGGGTCGGGGCGAATGTTGCGGTCACGCCACGGCGCGTCGAGCGGAAGCCGGTCACGGCTTCCTGCGGACCGGTGCCGCTCATGAGTCGTGGCTCACCGTGGCCCACAGCCCGTACCCGTGCAGAACCTGGGCGTCGCGCTCCATGGATTCCCGGGTACCCGAGGAGACCACCGCCCGGCCTTTGTGATGCACGTCGAGCATGAGCTTGTTGGCCTTGCGCTTGGGGTACCCGAACACGGTCTGGAACACGTAGGTCACATAGGACATGAGGTTGACCGGGTCATTCCAGACGATGGTGATCCATGGCGTGTCAGGGACAGCATCCTGCTTGATCTCCGGCCGGTCTACCTCGGCGGGTGCCACGCTCATCGATCATCACCTCCTCATCTGTCGTGCCCTCAGTCTCTCAGTGCGGCGGCGCGCGCCGACCCTCCCAGTACACCAGGCGAACTCAGGATTGGGCCACGTCCGACGACTGAGGCCTGCAAGGGCGGGGGCTCGCCAGCACCGGATGACCATCGACGGGTAGCTGCTGCGTAGTCTTCCCCTCGTGACAAATGACTCCGGCGAGGAGCAGCCGCAGCCCGCCAGCAGCCCGGTCCCGGGACCGGCCGGCCCCGGGACCGGGCTGCTCACCGACCACTACGAGCTGACCATGCTGACCGCGGCGCTGCGCAGCGGCGCCGCGGGCCGGCGTGCCGTGTTCGAGGTGTTCGCGCGGCACCTGCCGCACGGCCGCCGGTACGGCGTGGTCGCGGGCACCGGCCGGCTGCTCGACGCGCTGGAGCGCTTCAGCTTCGGCCCCGACGAGCTCGGATTCCTGCGCGACGCGGGGATCGTGGACGACGCCACGCTGAGCTACCTGGAGTCCTACCGGTTCAGCGGCAGCATCTGGGGCTACGGCGAAGGTGACTGCTACTTCCCCGGGTCGCCGATCCTGGTCGTGGAGGGTACGTTCGCCGAGGCCGTGATCCTGGAGACGGTCACCCTGTCGATCCTGAACCACGACTGCGCGATCGCCTCCGCCGCGTCCCGGATGGTCACGGCGGCCGACGGCCGGCCGCTGATAGAGATGGGCTCGCGCCGCACCCACGAGCTCGCCGCGGTGGCCAGCGCGCGGGCCGCCTACATCGCCGGCTTCACCACCACGTCGAACCTGCGGGCCGGCCGCGACTACGGCGTGCCGACCAGCGGGACCAGCGCGCACGCCTTCACCCTCGTGCACGACAGCGAGCGGCACGCGTTCACCAGCCAGCTCGCGGCCCTCGGCGCCGGCACCACTCTGCTCGTGGACACCTATGACGTGCCCCGGGCGGTGCGCGCGGCGGTCGAGCTGGCCGGCCCCGGCCTGGGCGCGGTCCGGATCGACAGTGGCGACCTGCCCGTGGTGGCGCGGCAGGTCCGCGGGCTCCTCGATGAACTGGGCGCGCGGCAGACCAGGATCGTGCTCACCGGGGACCTGGACGAGTACTCGATCGCGGCGCTGGCCGCCATGCCGGTGGACGGTTATGGGGTGGGCACCGCCCTGGTCACCGGGTCAGGGGCGCCGACCGCCGCGCTGGTCTACAAGCTGGTGGCCAGGGCGGTCGAGCCAGGTCCGGCCGGCGAGTTGCGCCCGGTAGCGAAACGCTCGGTGGGCAAGCCGGGACGCGGCGGACGCAAATGGGCGGTCCGGCACCGTGACGACACCGGTGTCGCGCTCACCGAGCTGATCAGCGACGTCCCGCCCGGCCCGTCGCCCACCGACCGGCCGCTGCTGCGGCCGCTGGTGCGACACGGCGAGGTCATCAGCCGGGAACCGCTCAGCGCGGCGCGCGACCGGCACCGGGACACGCTCGCCGAACTGCCGCCCTATGCTCTGCAGTTGTCCCGCGGCTACCCGGCCATCCCGACCGTCTTCGGCTCAGCCGACGACTGAGCCGTGTCCCCGCCTGAGGCCGGTCAGCGCACCGAACCCAGGCCCAGCACCGTTCGTGGACGATAGCCGCTGCTGCTGGCGCTGTTTCCGCCCGCAAACGGGGCTGGGCCGCCCTGGGGATGTCTAGCTGCCCACGGGCTCAAGCGCGGCTGGCCGGAAAGCACGCCGGTAGGCATGCGGCGTGGTGTCCCGCCAGGCCCGGAAGTGGTGCCGGAGCACGGTGGCATTGCCGAAGCCGGCCCGCTGCGCGATCAGGTCGACGGTCTCGTCGGTTTCCTCCAGCAGTTCCTGGGCGAGCAGGATCCGCTGGCCAGTCAGCCAGCGCTGCGGCGTGGTCCCGGTTTCCTGGACGAACCGCCGCGCGAAGGTCCGCGGCGACATGGCGGCCCGGGCGGCGAGCTGGCGGATGCTGACCGGCTGATCGAGATGGCGCTCCATCCAGCCGATGACCTCAGCCAGCGTGTCGCAGGCGAGCTCGGCGAGCGGGCGGTCCACGTACTGGGCCTGCCCGCCGTCGCGATGTGGCGGCACGACCATCCGCCGGGCGATGCCGTTGGCCACCCGGGTTCCCTGCTCCTTGCGGACCAGGTACAGGCAGGCGTCGATGCCGGCCGCCGTGCCGGCGCTGGTGATCACCGGATCCTCGTCGACGTAGAGGACTGAGGGGTTGACCATGGCCGCCGGGTGGCGCTGGGCGAGCTCCCGCGCGTGCCGCCAGTGGGTCGTGCACCGGCGCCCGTCCAGCAGGCCCGCGGCGGCGAGCGCGAACGCGCCGGAGCACACGCTGAGCACCCGGCCGCCCCGGGCCACGGTGGCTCGCAGCGCGTCCAGCAGCGGCTCAGGGAACACGATGATCTCGGAGCGGTCGAGGTACTCATCGGAGACCGCGGATATCACCACCAGGTCCGCCTGCCCGACCCGGTCCAGGCCGAACGGGGTATGCAGAGTGAACCCGGCCGACGAGCGCACCGGCCCCGGCTCGGCCGCCACGACGGCGAAGTCGTAGGTGGGCAGCCCGTCGTCGGAGCGGTCGACCCCGAAGACCTCGCACACCACGCCCAGCTCGAAGGGGGTGAATCCGTTAAGCACGACCACAGCGACATTGCGGAGCATGGAACCATCATGCATTACCGGATGGCAGGATGTCACTGGCAAGTGGCATTACTGCCACTGGCTGCCCGGTCCCGGACGGGCCAGGCTGGTCTTATGAAAAGCACCAGCAACAAGGCACTTGAGGTGGCCTTCACCGTCCGCCGGATCGCCCGCCGCGCCGCCAGCGTCGTGGCCGAGTGCAACTCGGCTCAGCGCAGGCTCACCCAGCTCCGGCTGAGTGCCGACCGCTACGTACCGGACAGCCAGCACGCGCCCGACAGCTACCGCGAGTTCCTGTTCCGGACCTCCGGCATGCTGCGCCACGAGCCATCGGCGCGGGCCCGCGCCGATGGCTGGTCCTGCTGCCAGTAGCGGCCGCCGGGGCCGCAGCCCAGCCGGTAGCCTGCTGGCATGCATCCCAGCGCGGTGAAGGTGGCCGACGCGCTGCGCGCGCTCAACGTCACCGGAAGCGTCCGTGAGCTGCCGGAGCCAGCGCCCACCGCGGCTACCGCCGCGGCCCAGCTCGGCTGTGACGTAGGAGCGATCGCCAACAGCCTGGTGTTCAACGCGGACGGCGCGCCGCTGCTCGTCCTGACCAGCGGCGCGCACCGGGTGGACACCGGGAAGGTGGCGGCGCTGCTCGGCGTCGCCGCGGTGCGGCGGGCCGACCCGGAATTCGTCCGCACCGCCACCGGCCAGGTGATCGGCGGGATCGCCCCGCTGGGCCACCCGCGAGCGCTGCGCACCCTGGTCGACCGCGGGCTGGCCGGCTACGACGTGGTATGGGCCGCGGCCGGACACGCGCACACGGTGTTCCCGACATCGTTCGCTGAACTGCTGCGGATCACCGGCGGAACCCCCGCCGACGTCGCGTAGCCCGGCACCGCTGACCGCTCTCCATGATCACGGCAATCCTTCGGTCACTATGACCGAGGATGTTCCGCGATCATGGATTACCTGCCGGTGACCGCACAAGGTACCGTTCTGGGCGTGCGCGCTCTCATCATCGTCGACGTCCAGAACGACTTCTGCGAAGGCGGCTCCCTCGCCGTGGGCGGCGGCTCCGAGGTGGCCCGGGGCGTGAGCCGGTACCTGGCCGCCGGGCCACCTGACGGGACGGGCGGGTACGCACACGTCGTGGCCTCGCGTGACTACCACCGGGACCCGGGCGGGCACTTCTCGGCGCATCCCGACTTCGCGACCTCATGGCCAGCGCATTGCGTCATCGGCACGCCGGGCGCGGATTTCCATCCTGATCTGGACACCAGCCACATCGAGGCGGTGTTCAGCAAGGGAGAGCACGCGGCCGCCTACAGCGCGTTCGAGGGCATGGATGACGCGGGCACCCCGCTAGGCCCCTGGCTCCGCGAGCGTGGGGTGACGGCCGTGGACGTGGTCGGCATCGCCACGGACTACTGCGTGCGGGCGACCGCCGTCGACGCCGCGCGGCAGGGATTCGCCACCCGTCTCCTGCGCGGCCTGACCGCCGGGGTGGACCCGGCCACGACACAGCACGCGCTGGCCGGGATGCGTGCGGCTGGCGTCACCCTTGACGACTCGCCCACGCGGCCCTGACGCTGGCCGATGGCCGTACTGGAAAGTATCCGTGCCGGATTTTATTCGGTGTTTTCGGGCAGGTTCTCGTAGATCCGCTTGCAGTCCGGGCAGACCGGGAACCGCTTGGGATCCCTGCTGGGCACCCATTTCTTGCCGCACAGGGCGATCACCGGGGTGCCGAACACGGAGCTGTCCACGATCTTGTCCTTCTGGACATAGTGCGAGAAACGCTCATGGTCGCCATCGCCGTCGGAGGGCGACGGCCTGATGACCGTCTCCTCGCGGACGCCTTGACCGGGGAGGATTTCGGTGCTCACGGGAACCGATTCTACGCCGCGGCGTAGCATGCCCCCACGATCTTCGCCCCGGCTAGTTGAGCGCGGGATCGTCCGGGTAGGTCGCGACCATGGCGAAGCTGCCGCCCGCCCGGCGGAGCACGGCCATCCACAGCCGCTCCGGTTCGGCCGCGAACGCGTCGGCGGGCTCACCGGGGAGCACGTACCAGGCGCCCTCCTCGATCTCGGCCGCGAGCTGCCCCGGACCCCACCCCGCATAGCCAGCGAACACCCGCAGCGAGTCAATGCCGCCGGCCAGCAACTGCGGCGGGGCATCCAGGTCGACCAGGCCGACCCGTGACATCAGCGTGGACCCGTCCAGCGCCCGCCAGCCGACGGGCTCGTCCTCGCCGGGCACGATGGCCAGGGCCAGGGCACTGTTCGGGGCGACCGGGCCGCCCCTGAAGACCACGGACGGGCCGGTGACCAGCTCAGTCCAGGACTCCAGCACCTGTCCGACGGGGACCTCGGTCGGCCGGTTCAGCACCACTCCGAGGGTGCCCTCCTCCGGCTCGTCCTCGACGACAAGAATCACGGTGCGCCGGAAATTCGGGTCACCCAGCAGTGGCGTGGCGACCAGCAGCCGCCCCGAGAGTCCCTCCTCCATGCCCCTATTGTTGCCGACGCCGGGACATCTGACCGAGTTCGCCGCCGGTGGTTTCGCGTTTCCGGCACTTATTCGGGCTGGCTCGCGACTGATCGGGGGCGGCCACCGGCCGCGTCGCGGACCGCGGCGGCTACCGCGGCGGACACATCGGGGTGGAACACTGAGGGAATGATGTAGTGCGGCCCGAGCTCGCCGGCCGAGACCACCCCGGCCAGCGCCCGGGCCGCGGCGATGAGCATCTCGTCGGTCACCATCCGGCCCTGCGCGTCCAGCAGCCCGCGGAACACCCCGGGGAACGCGAGCACATTGTTGATCTGGTTCGGGTAGTCGCTGCGCCCCGTGGCCACCACGGCCGCGTGGTCCCTGGCCGCGTCCGGGTCCACCTCCGGATCGGGGTTGGCCAGGGCGAACACGATCGCCTGGTCGTTCATGGTCGCGATGTCGTCGCCGGTCAGGATCCGCGGCGCGGACACGCCGATGAACACGTCCCGGTCCCGCAGCGCCCCCCGCAGGTCACCGTGGTAACCGGCCGCGTTCGTGTGCTCGGCTATCCAGCGCAGGCTGTCGTCAAGGCCGGCCCGGCCCGCGTACACCGCGCCCTTGTCATCGCAGACCACCACGTCGGTAGCCCCTGACGCGATGAGCAGCCTGAGCACGGCGGTCCCGGCCGCACCCGCGCCGGCCATCGCGATCCGGACCGTCCCGAGCTTCTTGCCCACCACCCGCAGTGCGTTGGACAGCGCGGCCAGCACGACGATCGCCGTCCCATGCTGGTCGTCGTGGAAGACCGGGATGTCGAGCAGGTCGCGGAGCCTGCGTTCCACCTCGAAGCAGCGCGGTGCGCTGATGTCCTCCAGGTTGATGCCGCCGAACGCCGGAGCGATCACCTGCACCGTGCGGACGATCTCGTCGGTGTCCTGGGTGTCCAGGCAGACCGGCCAGGCGTCAATGCCCGCGAACCGCTTGAACAGAGCGGCCTTGCCCTCCATCACCGGCAGCGCCGCGTACGGGCCGATGTTGCCCAGCCCGAGCACCGCCGAACCGTCGGTGACCACCGCGACGCTGTTCCGCTTGATGGTGAGGCGGCGGACGTCCTCGGGATGCTCGGCGATGGCCAGGGCCACCCGGGCGACCCCGGGCGTATAGGCCATGGACAGGTCGTCCCGGTTGCGCAGCGGCACCTTCGCATGGGTCTCGATCTTGCCGCCGAGGTGCAGCAGGAAGGTCCGGTCGCTGACCTTGCTCAGCGAGACCCCATCGATCGCCGACAGCACGGCCACGATGGCCTCGGCATGGTCGGTGTCCCGGGCCGCGCACGTCACGTCCACCCGCAGCCGCTCGTGCCCGAACGGGGTGACGTCCAGGGCGGTGACCGCCCCGCCCACCTGCTCGACCGCGTGGGTGAGCTCGCTGACCGCCCGGCCCCGCGACGGCACCTCGAGCCGGACAGTGATCGAATACGACACGCTCGGCGCTACCGACACGTCTCTCCCGCCTTCCCGGCCTGCCTTGGCGCAGGACATCATCGTGCCATCTCCGGGCGGGCGGCCCGGCCATCCGGCCCAGCGGCCGCAGTAACGCTCTCGCCTGCATACCCTGGAAGGGTGATTGACGGCAGCACTCCTGGAAACGGGGCATCGGCGGTGGTGGATGCCCCCCTGATCGACGTGACGCGGCTGCGCGTGGCGATCGCCCGGGTGTCGCGGCGGCTGCGCCGTCACGAACTCGCCGGGCTGACACCCACCCAGCTCTCCGCGCTCGCCACGGTGGAGCGGGCCGGCCCGCTCCGGCTCGGCGACCTGGCCGCGGCGGAGAAGATCGCGCCCTCCACCCTGACCCGGCTGATCACGGTGCTGGAGGAGCACGGCTACGTGCAGCGATGCCCGGTGCCCGGCGACGCGCGGGCCAGCACTCTGGCCATCACGGCGGCGGGTCATGCCATCCTTGAGCGCATCCGGCAGGAGAGCACCATCCTGCTGGCCGACAGCCTGCGGACGCTCACCCCGGACCAGTTGGCTGCCCTGGCCGCCGCGCTACCCGCCCTGGAGCAGATCGCGGACGCTGACACGGGCGGCCCACGCGTCCGCTGACCATCAGACCCGCTGACCATCAGACCTGCTGGCTATCAGACCTGCTGGCTATCAGACCCGCTGGCTATCAGAACAGCAGGCTGGCCAGCGTGGACCGGGCCTTGGCGACCCGCGAGTCCCTCGGCGGGAAGATATCGAAGAGGCTGATCAGGTGCCGTCGCGCCTGGTCCCTGTCGTCGCCTGAGGTCCGCCGGACGGTGCCGAGCAGCCGGTCGAAGGCCTCCTCGATCCGGCCCATCGCCAGCTCCATGTCCGCGACCTTGCTCTGCGCCTCGACGTCATCCGGGTTCTCGGCCGCGGCGCGGCGCACCTGGGCCTGGTCGTAGGAGTTCACCCGCCGGATCAGTTCCACCTGGGCGAGCCCCATCGCGGCGACCGGGTGGCCAGGCGTCGCCGCGAGCACCCGCTCGAACGCGGCCGCGGCGGCGTCGATGTCGCCCCGCTCCATGGCCTGCTGCGCTTCCTCGAAGGCCGGCTCGACGCCCGCCCCATCCGGCCCGTACCTGTCCTCCATGCCCGGCGGGTAGCCGCCGGGCGGCTGCGGGCCGTCGGCACCGAAGTCGGCCCCGTCCAGGTCATCTTCCGGCCCTGGCTGGCCGCCTGCTGCGCCCGGGCCGACGCCCAGTTGCTGCGCCACCTGCATGAGCTGGCCGATCCACTGGCGCACCTGAGCCTCGGGCATGGCGCCAAGGAACCCGTCAACGACCTGGCCGCCGACCACGGCCATGACCATCGGGATGCTCTGGACCTGCAGCGCGGCCCGCAATTGCGGGTTCGCGTCGATATCCACCTTGGCCAGCACCCATGCCCCGTCGGCCTCGACCGCGAGCTTCTCCAGCACCGGGCTGAGCTGCTTGCACGGACCGCACCACTCGGCCCACAGATCCAGGATCACGGGCGCGGACCGCGACCGCTCGACGACCTCCACGTTGAAGGTCTCCTCGGTCACGTCGATCACGTTGCCGTCCGGCTCGCCGTCCGGCCCGTCAGTGCGAGACGCCGCTTGCTGGCTTCGCTGCGCGGCGGCCTGCCGCGCGCCCAGGTCGACGGCGCCGTAGAGCGAAAAATCCCGCGGCTGCTGCATGACTCCATCCTGCCGCATGCTCGCCATGCATCGACCGCCGAACCGTCGTCGGTGCTGTCATCGGCTGGCTGTCATCGACCCTCGTAATGTAGCACCTGTTGTGCTACATTACGCCCATGGGTAGCACCCGTGACACCACCGGCAGCCAGCGGCGCGCCAGCGGACCGCACGCCCAGCACCGGATCGGCATCCGCGAGCTCCGCCAGCACGCCAGCGTCTATGTGGACCTGGCGGAGAAGGGACAGATCGTGGACATCACCAACCGCGGTCGGCTCGTGGCCCAGCTCGTGCCCGCCAGAGAGCCGGAGAGCCCGCTGGAACGGCTGATCGCGGCGGGAATCTTCGAGCCCGCTGAGGATTCCGGCGACCTTCTCGACATCGAGCCCGCCCCTCCCGTGCCGCCCGGGCAGCCGACCGCCACCGACATACTCCTTCAGATGCGCGAGGAGGAGAGATATTGATCTACCTGGACTCGTCAGCCCTGGTGAAGCTGGCCGTGACCGAGCCTGAGTCAGCCGCGCTCACCCGGTGGCTCAGCGAGCAGCCGAACCTCGTCAGGGTGTCAAGCTCGGTTATCCGCGTTGAGGTTCCGCGTGCCGTGTGGCGCGCCAGCCCCACGGCCCTCCCGGAGACCTATCAGGTACTCCGGCGCACCGGGGAGGTGGGGCTGACCGACGAAGTGCTCAGCAAGGCGGCGAGCGTGCGGCCCCCGACGCTGCGCGCGGTCGACGCGATACACCTGGCCTCCGCGCTGGCCATCCGGCGCGAACTCACCGCGTTCGTGGCCTATGACAAGCGCCTGCTCGCGGCGGCCAGGGACGCGGGGCTGCCTACGGTCAGCCCCGCATAAGGCAGACGTTTCCGCGGAAACGTTTCCGCGGAAACGTGCCCAGGGACCCGTCGCCCGGACCCGGGCCGGTGACCGCACCGGGCCGGAG
>Ga0265338_10004401_pt1 | contig 19060 bp, 16 predicted proteins | sample 42126metaG_FD_193579 | JGI IMG/M metagenome (GOLD analysis project Ga0265338, IMG submission 193579) | Rhizosphere microbial communities from Carex aquatilis grown in University of Washington, Seatle, WA, United States - 4-21-26 metaG | ecosystem: Host-associated > Plants > Roots > Rhizosphere...
AACCAACGCCCGGTCCAGACCGAGAGCAGCACGGCAGCGCCGGCGAAGGCCGCCGCACCCCAGCGCGAGACCGCGTCGCTCGGGTCAGGCCAGAGCGCGTCGCCGTCGGTGTGCACGCCGGAGGCGTAGAGCAGCTGCAAGCCCGATGAAGCGATCGCGCGCTCGAGCGGCACGCGGACGGCGCCGCGCGCGACCAGGTTGGGGTCGGCGTCGATGAAGAACCGCACGCGGCTGCCGTCGGGCGCCAGGAACCAGCCGAGCGCGTCGGCACGCCGCACGACCCGCTGGCGGACGGCCTCGTCGTCAGATTCGCTGCCGCCGCGCTCCAGCACGCGGCGCACACCGACGCGCCCGCTGCCGTCGACCGCCAGGTCGGCGAGCTGCGCCGGACCGAAGACGCGCCGCACGCCTGGCACGCGCCGCAGCTCCTCCTCGGCGACGGCGATCGCGCGCCGGTTTTCGAGGGCGAATGCGTTGTTGACCTCGACGGAGATCTCGAAGAGCGACTCCTGGTCGAAGCGCGCCGCGACCTGCCGGCCGCGCGCGACGGCGGGACTGTCGGCCGGCGCCCAGCTGAACGTGCCAGCCGCGCGCGCCGCGCCCGGCGCCAGCAGCAGCAGGCCGACGCCGGCGCACGCCAGAGCCGTGCAGGCCCGGGCCATCCATCTCACGGCCTCGACAGTATCACGCCGCGCGGCGGCCCACGTCGAGACACCTTCAGCGGACGAACGTCGCGGCACGCGCGACCGCGATCGTGCGTTCGATCTGCGCGTCGTCGAGGATGCCGGCGCGCGAGAGCAGGTCGTACTCGTAGCGAAGATGAGTGTTGAGCAGGTACGGACCGTCGGTGTTGATCGTGAAGCGCACGCCGGCGCGTTCGAACGTGCGAAGGGCGTCGCCGAGCTCGACCAGATCGGCGACGGCGCGCGTGCGCAGATTCGAGGTGGGGCAGATCTCCAGGATCGTGCCGGCCTCGACCAGCTTGCGCACCGCCTCTTCGCTGCGCGCGGCGGCGATGCCGTGGCCAATGCGCGACGGCGACAGCTTCTCCAGCACCGCGAGCACGCCGGGCACCGCCGTGTAGGCGGTCTCGCCGGTGTGCACGGTGGTGCCGAGCCCGGCCGAGCGCGCACGCTGGAAGAGATCGCGGTAGCCCTCGACGTATTCGCCGAGCTCGAGGGTGTGCACCTCCGGCCCGGCCAGGTCGATCCCGACCACGCCCCGCGATCGGTATTTCACGGCCTTCTTCACCAGGATCTCGTTCAGCTCCAGCGAGAACTCGCGGGCCAGACAGAAGATCAGCCCCGCGCGCACGCCGTACTCCAGGCAGGCGCGATCCATGCCGCGCAACGCCGCGTGGATGATGTGGTCGAGATCGCGCTCGCCGCCGAGATTGCGCTTCATCGGATTGAAGCGCAGCTCGATCAACGAGACGTTGCTCGAGCGGAACTCCTTACCGATGATCTCGTAGATCGAACGTTCTATCGCCGCCGGCGACGACTGAATCTTCTCGGTCCACTGGTGCAGGATCGCCAGGTAGTCGCCGAGCGAGCTCACCTTTTCGGGGCCCGCGGTGACCAGGTCGCGAAACTCCCAGTAGGTCTGCACGGGCAGCTTGAAACCCTGGTCGTGCGCGATCGACCAGAGGATGTGCGGCGCGACGGCGCCCCCCACGTGAATGTGTAGGTCGGCGAGCTCGACGCGCGGATCCAGCATCCCTCTTCATTGTAGCGGAGCCGAGGCGTCCTCGCCTGCCCGCAATGTGACAACCGCGATCCGCCGCCGTCGGACATCCGCCGTCGGACGTCCGTCAACCTTCCGGGCCCGAGGTCGCCCGCTTGATGCCGTTCTTGACGTGCCCGTTACGATTGAGGAGGCCGCGCAGCTCTTGGCCCGGCGAGAACGTGATGGTCGACTGCGCCGGAATCACGATGGGATCGCCGGTCTGTGGGTTGCGCACCGTGCGCTCGCCCCGGCGCCGCTTGGAGAAGGTGCCGAATCCCGGGTAGGTCAGCTTGGCGGCGGCATTGCGCGTGATCTTGGTACGGATGAAGTAGTCGCCCATCTCGACGAAGACGGCGTCGACGATCTGAGCGACGGCTTTCTTGGTGAGGCCGCGTGCGAGATGCTTCTTCCCGTGGACGCGCTCGATGAGCTCTGCCTTGGTCATTTACGGCCCCCTCCGGTTTCCAGCCAAACCGGGCGCCGTACACTACGGATTCGGGTCTAGGGTGTCAACGATGCGGCGCCGAAAGATTCACGAAGATTCGGCCTGAAAATAGCCCGAATCGCGCGCGATCTAACCCCGGCTACCGACAGCGAAATGACGTGCGCGGTGATTCCGTCTCCGCTCCTGTCTTTGTTCCCTTGGAGAACGGAGGTATTCTAAGGCGGAGGGAACCATGACCGCGCCCGCCAAGGTGACCTACGTCAGTCTCAGCGCCGACAACCCCGAAGTCCGCGCCGGGTTCGACGCGGCGATCGCGCAGATCTCCGGCCCGGGCCAGGGCCAGCTCGGCGCGATGCACCCGATGCGGATCGCCGGCGCTCCGCGCCAGGGCACGGCGACCACGGACAGCGTCAGCCCCGCCGACACGCGCGTCGTCGTCGCGCGCGTGCCCGCCGGCGCCGCCGCCGAGGTCAACGACGCCGTCGCCGCAGCGCGCGCCGCTTACCCGCGCTGGAGCCGGATAGCCTGGGAGGAACGCGCCCGGCTCGTCGAGCGCGCCGCCGAGATCATCCACCAGCGGCGCTACGAGCTGTCGGTCTGGCTGATCTGGGAGATGGGCAAGAACCGCGTCGAGGCGCTGGGTGAGATCGAGGAGACCGCGGATCTGCTGACGTACTACGCGGCGCAGATGCGCGAGAACCGAGGCTTCGTGCGCGAGATGGACAAGCTGGCGCCGACCGATCGCAACGTCAGCGTGCTGCGTCCCTACGGTGTCTGGGCGGTCATCGCGCCCTGGAACTTCCCCTACGCGCTCATGGGCGCGCCGGCGGCGGCGGCGCTGGTCGCCGGCAACACCGTGGTCATGAAGCCGTCGTCGGAGACGCCGCTCTCGGCGCTGAAGCTGTGCGCGATCTTCGAGGAGGCGGGTCTTCCACCCGGAACCATCAACTGCGTCACCGGCGGCGGGCGCACCGTGGGCGACACGCTGGTCACGCACCCGCACGTCGACGGCGTGACGTTCACCGGATCGTTCGACGTGGGGTTCAAGCAGCTCTACCAGCGCTTCTCGACTCAGTATCCAAAGCCGTGCATCGTCGAGATGGGCGGCAAGAACCCGGCGATCGTCATGGACAGCGCCGATCTCGACCGCGCCGTGCAGGGCGTGCACCGGTCGGCGTTCGGCATGAACGGCCACAAATGCTCGGCCTGCTCTCGCGTCTATGTGCACCGCGCGATCGCCGACGAGTTCCTGCGCCGGCTCGAGCGCGCCGCGAACGAGACGCGCATCGGCGATCCGCTGGCGCCCGACACCTTCGACGGGCCGCTCGCGACGCGCGCCAGCTACGAGGACTACCAGCGCTACGTCGGGATGGCCGGCAAGGCGGTGCGCGCGGGCGGCGAGGTGCTGCGCGAGGGCGCGTTCGCGCATGGCTACTTCGTGCGGCCCACGATCCTGACCGGTCTGCCAGCCGACCACGCCCTCTGGCGCGAGGAGCTGTTCGTGCCGATCGTGAACGTGCAGACCATCGGCAGCCTCGACGAGGCGCTGGAGCTGGCCAACGCGACCACGTTCGGCCTGACCGCCGGCCTCTTCAGCCGCAAGCAGGACGAGATCGAGGCGTTCCAGGATCGCATCGAGGCCGGGGTGATCTACGTGAATCGCGGCGCGGGCGCGACCACGGGCGCCTGGCCGGGCGTGCAGCCGTTCGGTGGCTGGAAAGGCAGCGGCTCGACCGGCAAGAACATCGGCGGCCACTACACGGTTCAGTGCTATCTGCGCGAGCAGAGCCGCACGGTGGTCGAGTGACGCTGGCCGAGGCGTCGGTGACCGTCGCGGCCGCCGAGGCGGACGCGAACCAGCTGGCGCGTCAGGCGCTGGCCGAGCAGCCGATCACCATCGTCACCGAACCGCCGGGCCCCCTGGCGCGCGCGCTCATCGCCCGCGAGCGTCCGTACGTGTCGCCGTCGCTGGTCGACTGCTATCCGCTGGCCGTGCGGCGTGCGAGCGGCTGCATGGTCGAGGACCTCGACGGCAATATCTATCTCGACTGCGAGGCCGGCGTGGCGACCGCGTCGACGGGGCATTGCCATCCGGCGGTCGCGCGAGCGATCGCCGAGCAGGCGCAGGTCCTGATCCACATCTGCGGCACCGACTTTCACTACCCCGGCTACGGCGCGCTCTGCGAGCGTCTGGCGGCGCTGGCGCAGCGCGCCTTTGCGGCGCTCGGCGGCGGCGGCACCCAGGGCTGGCAGAGCTTCCTCACCAACTCGGGCACCGAGGGGGTCGAAGCGGCGATCAAGCTCAGTCGTTACGCGACCAAGCGATCGCAGCTCATCGCGTTTCGCGGCGGCTTCCACGGCCGCACGCTGGGCGCGCTGTCGCTGACCGCGAGCAAGGCGAAGTACCGCAAACACTTCGGGCCGCTGCTGCCCGGCGTGCACCACGCGACCTACGGCGTCCCGGACAGCGTCGAGCGTGAGCTCTTCGCGCACCTGGTCGCGCCCGAGGACGTCGCTGCGATCATCGTCGAGCCGGTGCAGGGCGAAGGCGGCTACGTCGTGCCGGCCGCCGAGTTCTTGCAGCGCCTGCGCGCGATCTGCGACGCGCACGGCATCTTGCTGGTCTTCGACGAGGTGCAGACCGGCATGGGCCGCACGGGCCGCATGTTCGCCGCGGAGCACTTCGGCGTCGTTCCCGACGTGATGGTGCTGGCGAAGGGGATCGCGTCGGGGATGCCGCTCGGCGCGATGATGGCGAAGAAGGAGCTGATGACGTGGCCGGCCGGCAGTCACGGCTCGACCATCGCGGGCAACCCGGTGTGCATCGCGGCAGCGATGGCGACGATCGATCTGCTCGAAGGCGGTCTCGTCGAGAACTCCGCGCGCGTCGGCGCCGTGCTCAAGAACGAGCTCGCTCGGGCCCTCCAGGGCCACGCGGTGTTTGAAGAGGTGCGCGGGCTCGGCTTGATGATCGGCGTGGAGCTGCGGACGCCGGAGCTCGCTGACGCCGTGGCGCAGCTCTGCTTCCGCCGCGGCCTGCTGGTGCTCGAGTGCGGGCGTAAGACCATCCGCTTCGCTCCCCCCCTGCTGCTCTCCGAGGCGCAGGCGAAGGTGGCTGCGCGGGTCTTCGCGCAAGCCTGCACGGACGCCGCGCGAGACGCGCGGCCGTGAACCACGGCAACGACGGCGGCGACGACGCAGGTTCAGCCGCACCTCCGCTGGCGGCGCAGCAAGCCGAGCGCGTCTTTTACACCTGGTCGGCGCAGAAGGCGGCCGTACCGCTCGAGATCGTGTCAGGCGCGGGCGCGCGCTTCCAGACCGCCGACGGCGCGCGCTGGTTCGACCTCGGAAGCATGACCTGGAACGCCAACCTCGGTCACGGCCACCCCCGCATGCGGCGCGCGCTCGCGGCGGCGGCCGAGCGCGGCCTGCTCGCCTACCCGACCTCTGTCTTTCCCGACAAGGCGCGCGCCGGCCAGCTGCTGGTCGAGGTCGCGCCGCGCGGGATGGCCAAGAGCTTCATCTGCCTCTCGGGGGCCGAGGCCAACGAGAACGCCGTGAAGATGGCGCGCCTCTTCACGGGCCGGAAGAAGGTCATCGCGCGAACGCGCAGCTACCACGGCGCGACGCTCGCGATGCTGTCGCTGTCCGGCGATCCGCGCCGCGAGCAGTTCGAGCCCGGCCTGCCCGGCGTGGTCCGCATGGCCGACCCCTACTGTTTTCGCTGTCCCTTCGGCAAGCAGCCGTCGAGCTGCCGCCACGAGTGCGCCGACGATCTCGAGACCGTGCTCGAGCGCGAGGGCGAGGGAACCGTCGCGGCGGTGATCCTCGAGGGCGTGGTCGGCGCCAATGGCGTCTTCGTGCCGCCCGCGGGCTACTGGAAGAAGATCCGCGCGATCTGCGATCGCCACGGGGTGATGCTGATCGCCGACGAGGTGCTGTCGGGGTTCGGACGCACCGGGCGCTGGTTCGCCGTCGACCACGAAGACGTCACGCCCGATCTGCTGACCGTCGCCAAGGGCGTGACCGGCGGCTATGCGCCGGGCGGCGCGGTGATCGTCACCGAGCGCATCGCGCGCCACTTCGACGACGAGGTGCTCTCGTGCGGCCTGACCAGCTACGCTCACCCGCTGGTCTGCGCGGCGATCGTCGCGACCATCGAGACCCTGCGCGACGAGCGGCTCATCGAGCACGCCGCCGCGCTGGGTGATTGGCTTCGGCCGCGGCTGGCGGCGTTCGCGGCCGGTCGTCCCTACATCGGCGACGTGCGCGGCGTCGGGTTGCTCTGGGCGTTCGAGCTTTGCCATCCTGGCGCTCGCCAGGAGCCCGCCCCCGCGGCTAACATGGCCCGCGTGGCGGCGCGGCTGCGCGCGCACCACCTGCACATGCACAAGCGCGACAACATCGTCTACTTCGCCCCGCCGCTGGTCATCGCACGCGAGGAGATCGAAGAGGCGCTGGCGCTGCTCGGCGCCGCGCTCGACGAGGCGCACGCGTGAAGTCCAAGGTCTATCCCAGCATCGACGGGGCGCTCGACGGGCTCCACGATGGGATGTCGATCATGTCGGGCGGCTTCGGCCTGTCGGGCAACGCCGAGGCGTGCATCGAAGCGATCGCCCGCCGCGGCGTGAAGGGGCTGACCATCATCAGCAACAACTGCGGCAACCAGGGCCAGGGGTTGGCGGTGTTGCTCAAGAACCGCCAGGTGCGCAAGGTGGTCTGCAGCTTCATCGGCGGCAACCCCGATCTCGCCGAGCAATATCTGGCCGGCGAGATCGAGGTCGAGCTCTGCCCGCAGGGCACGTTCGCCGAGCGCATCCGCGCGGGCGGCGCCGGCATCGGCGGCTTCTTCACGCCGACCGGCGCGGGCACCACCGTCGCCGAGGGCAAGGAGTCGCGCGTGATCGACGGCCGCTTGCACGTCTTCGAGAAACCGCTGCGCGCCGACCTGGCGATCGTGCGGGCCGCCGTGGGCGATCACTTCGGCAACCTGCGCTTTTACCGCACGTCGCGCAATTTCAACCCGCTGATGGCGATGGCTGGCCACGTGACCGTCGCCGAGGTCGACCGCCTGGTGCCGACCGGCGCGCTCGATCCCGACGACGTCCATCTGCCGGGCTTGTTCGTGCAGCGGATCGTCCACGTGCCCGAGCACAAGAACGTGATCGAGTTCCGGACGACGCGCAGCGAAGCCACGCACGCAGAAGCGAAGAAAGCATGAGCTGGTCGCGCGACGACATGGTGAAGCGCGCGGCGCAGGAGATCGCCGACGGCCAGGTCGTCAACCTGGGCATCGGCCTGCCGACCGAGGTCGCCAACTTCATCCCGGACGGCGTCGACGTGGTCTTGCACTCGGAGAACGGGCTCCTCGGCATGGGCCCCTTCCCGCTCGACAGCGAGGTCGACGCGCAGCTCATCAACGCCGGCAAGCAGACGGTGACCGCCCTGCCCGGCGCCAGCGTCTTCGACTCGTCGCTGTCGTTCGCGATGATCCGCGGCGGCCACGTCGACCTCGCGATCCTCGGCGGGCTGGAGGTCGCCTGCAACGGCGATCTGGCCAACTGGACGGTGCCCGGCAAGCTGATCGCCGGCATGGGTGGCGCGATGGATCTCGCCGCCGGCGCGCGCCGCGTGGTGGTGCTGCAGAGCCACGCTTCGAAGGACGGTAAATCCAAGCTGGTCTCCGCGCTGACGCTGCCCCCGACGGCGCGGGGCTGCGTCGCGCGCGTCATCACCGAGCTCGGCGTCTTCGACGTCGCCGGCGATTGCTTCCGCTGCGTCGAGCGCGCGCCCGGCATCGACGACGCGGCGATCGCGCGCAGCACCGGCGCGCCGGTCCGGTTCTGACGGCACGGCGCGCGCAGACCGACGGCATCGCGCGACAATTCTGCGCCACCTCCTCTCGCTCGCGACTCAAGCATGAGCAGGGAGGAGCCCATGGCCCATTCATCCGCAGCCGTCGTCGCGTTCGCCTTCACCCTTTCTATCTCGCTCGGCACCGCAATGCCGATCGCGGCGGCGGCCGCGCCGGCGGCGCCGCTGACCCGCGGCCCGTCGCAGCCCAGCGGCGCCAACCTGCTGGTCAACCCCGGCTTCGACGGCGCGTCGTTGCGCCCGTGGAGCGTCAACATCGCGTCGGCGTCGATCGGCCGCGCGACGCGCGCGGGTGGAGAGCTCTGCCTGGAGATCGAGCACGCTGCCCCCGGACGCACGGGCATCGTCGTGCGCCAGAGCCCCCTCGCGATACAGGCCGCGCACCGGTACCAGGTTCGGTTCCGTGTTCACGCAAGCGTGCCCACGCGCTTGCAAGCGCGTGTGGGCAAGATGGGCGCGCCTGACACCGAGATCTGGTCCTCGGTCGCCGCTGCCGACACCACGCCCGCGACCTACGCGGCCAGCTTCGATGCTCCCCGCGACGAGGACAACGCCGAGCTGGTGTTCGAGCTCGGCGGCGACCTGCTCGGCGCAACGCCGGTAACCTTCTGCCTCGACGACGTCGAGCTCAACGACCCCCAGTTCGAACCGCCCCGCGAGCGCGCGGCACCGCCGCCGCCACGCGTGCGGGTCAACCAGGTCGGCTACCTCCCGTCGTCGGCCAAGGTCGCAGCCCTGCCCGCGGAGACCAGCACGCCGCTCGACTGGCAGCTGCTCGACCAGGCCGGCCGCGTCGTCGCCACGGGCAAGAGCCGTGCGTTCGGCGAGGACACGGCCGCGGGCGAGCTGGTGCACCAGATCGATTTCTCTTCGGTGACCGCTGCCGGCACCGGATACCGATTGCGCGTGGGCGGCGATGACAGCCCTCCCTTCGCCATCGGTGCGGGCATCTACCATCGGTTGAAATACGACGCGCTGGCGTTCTTCTACCTGCAGCGCAGCGGGGTCGCGATCGAGCTGCCCTACGCCGGCAGCGCCGGTTACGTACGCCCGCCCGGACATCCCGGCGACAAGAGCGTCGCCTGCGCGCCCGAAGCCCCCTGCCCCTATCGGCTGGACGTCAGCGGCGGATGGTACGACGCCGGCGATCACGGCAAGTACGTCGTGGATAGCGGCTTCGCGGTCTGGATGCTGCAGAACCAGTACGAGACGCTGGCGCGCTTCGGCGCCACGGCGCGCGACTTCGCCGACGGGACCATGAACATCCCCGAGCGCAAGAACGGCCGGCCCGACCTGCTCGACGAGGCGCGCTTCAACCTGGAGTTCATGCTGCACATGCAGGTGCCGGCGGGCCAGCCTCTGGCCGGCATGGCGCACCTCAAGGTCCACGACAACCGCTGGACGCCGATCCCGACGCTGCCGGACCAGGACACGACCCCGCGCTACCTCCGGCCGCCCACGACCGCGGCGACCCTGAACCTCGCGGCGGCGGCCGCCCAGGCGGCGCGCATCTGGCGCACGTTCGATCCTCCGTTCGCCGCGCGCTGTCTCATCGCGGCCGAGACCGCGTTCGCCGCCGCGCTCGCGAACCCGCGGATGATGTCCGAACGCGAGACACCGGGCGGCGGCACCTACGCCGATGGCGAGCTCGACGACGAGCGCTACTGGGCCGCCGCCGAGCTCTACATCACCACCGGCAAGACAGCCTACAAGGCGGAGCTCGATCGCTCTCGCTTTGCCAGCAATGGCGGCAACGACGCCGCGGCCGTGACCGCGCTGCAATTGATGAACTGGGACCGTGTCGCGGCGCTGGGCATGTTGAGCCTGATCGTGGCGCCGAGCGCGCTGCCCGAAAGCGAGCTCACCGCGTTGCGCCGGAGGATCGCCGCCGCCGCCGAGCGCCTGCGCGGCTTCATCGACCGCCGCGGGTATCGCATGCCGCTGGCGTCGGATCGCGTCTACGTGTGGGGATCGAACGTCGGCGTGCTCGATGCCGGGATTGTCCTCGCGATGAACCACTACCTCACGCACGATCCGCTCTCGGCGCGCGCGGCGATCGACTGCCTCGACTACTTGCTCGGCCGCAATCCATTGGCCCAAAGCTATGTCGCTGGCTACGGCGCGCGCGCCATGCGCAACCCCCACCACCGCGTGTGGGCCCATCTCAAGAAGGCATCGCTGCCCGAGGCGCCGCCCGGTGCTGTCGCCGGCGGCCCCAACTCGATGATGCAGGACCCGTACATCCGCGCGCTCGGCAAGACCGGCTGCCCGCCGCAGACCTGTTACGTCGACAACACCGACTCCTATTCGACCAACGAGGTCGCAATCAACTGGAACGCCTCGCTGGCGTGGCTGGCGGCGTTCGCGGACGACTTCGGCAAACCCCGTCCCGATCGTTGAAATTGCGGTTCAATTCACCACGCGCGGGTGGGCGCCTTCGATCGCGTCCTTGAGCTGCTTCAAATCTCGGTGCAGCGCGCTCCGCGACATCAACAGGAGGGGAATCACCAACAGTGCGTACCGCGCCCGCAGCCGGAACTGGACGGCGCAACCGATGCGCACGCCGCCCGGGACGGGGTCGTAGCGCATGTACCAGACCGCGCTCTTGAACATCGCCGACGAGACCAGCTCGACGGTCGTGTGGCGCTCGGCCTCATGCGCCGTGATCCGATAAGTCATGCGCATCCCGGAGGGGGCGACGGTGTCGAAGGTGAAGCCGATGGCGGCCGGCCCGGCGGAGCGGATCTCCACCCGGGCGACACTGCGGTCCCAGCGTGCCAGGTTGTGCGGATTGTCGAAGAACGCCGCGACCTCGGAGGACGTTCGGGGGACGACGACTTCGGCCCGAAAGCGCATGACCTATTTTACCGGGGTTCATTTCGCCGAGCCACGCGCGCGCGAACGAGGGACGATGCTAGATTGGCGCACGGCTCCCGGCGAGGAGCGCGAACACACGGCGCAACGAGACATGGAATCGCGAGGCGGATCGAGCCGAGGGCGCGCAATCGGACGGACAATCGGACGGGACTTGGCCGTCGCTGCATGTTTGATCGCGGCCGCGGTTCAAGCGTGCGACTCTCGGCCGCTGCCCCTCACTCCTTCGGGCGGCAGCGGCGTCGGAGGCTCCGCCGGCGCGGGCGCGCCGGGCATCGGCGGTGCGATCGGTGGCGCGCCCGGAGCGGGTGCCGGAGGCTCCGCGGGCGCCGGCGTCGGCGGCGCTTGCGGGTCGCCGTCCTGCACGCCCGGCGACATCCAGGAGTTTCATCTCCCCCCGAGATCGCCGCATGCGGCGCCCTACGGGATCACGACCGGGCCCGATGGCAACCTTTGGTTCACCGAGATTCAGGGTGGCATTGGGCGTATCACGCCGGGTGGCGTGATCACCGAGTTCCCGCTCGCGCCGATGTCGCTCGCGCAGGCGATCATCACCGGCCCCGACGGCCACCTCTGGTTCACCGCGACTGGCGTCAATGCCGTCGGTCGCATCGCGGTCGACGGAACGTTGCAGGCATTCATGCTCCCGACGTCGAACAGCCTGCCGGCCGGGCTCGCGGCGGGTCCCGACGGAAATGTCTGGGTCACGGAACTGAACGCGAACCAGGTTGGCCGCTTTCAACCGAACGGCAAACTCGTCGAGTTCCCCGTGCCCAGCGCAGGCGCGCAGCCCTTCGCCATCGTTGCCGGCTCCGACGGCAACCTCTGGTTCGAAGAATCGGCCCTCTCGACCATTGGGATCATGACGACGTCCGGCCAGGCGCGCGAGCTCCTCGGCGGGCCGAGCCTCGCCGTGCATGGAATGGCTCTCGGCGGCGACGGCAACATCTGGATCACGGTCCCCGCCACGGAGCAGGTCGGCAAGATCTCGACGGCCGGAGTGGTCACGCTTTTTCCCGCGTTGACCACGAAGGGAAGCCTGCCCTCCGCGATCGCGCGCGGCCCGCGCGGCGAGCTATGGTACACGCTCGAACTCGAACGCGATCGGATCGGCGACCTCACGCGCTTGGCGCTCGACGGTACCCAGAGCGGGTATACCCTGCCCCACGCCAGCCCCGGGGTCTCGACGCTGGTGGGAGGGATGACCACCGGCCCTGACGGCGCGATCTGGTTCACCGAGTACTCCGACGATGCCATCGGACGGCTGGTTCCGCCGTGATTGACCCGGCGCCGCGCGAGATCCTACGATGCTGGGCGCGGTACTGGTGAAGCACCGGTGAAGGAGGTTTCCTGTGGCGCATCGAAAGACGCGGGCGAAGCCGAGCACCAAGCTCGCGGGTGACGCGGCGGTCGCGTCGCATGCGTACAAGCGGATGGACCGCATGACGTTGATGGGACTCACCGTGCCGAAGCTGATCGCGGTGGCGAAGATCCAGGGCCCGGTCACGCTCGGCTGCCAGGGCGCGAGCTACCAGGCCGGGCGTGGCTCGAACCAGGAGGGCACCCAGGCGGCGCACAACCTGCCACGCGATCTGCTGCTCAACGGCCGTCCGATCTGGACCTACGCGCGCGAGGACGCCGTCCTCGACACCAGCGCGCGGGTCAAGCTGCAGATCAACTACTCCTCGGCAGCGACGGTGAACGTACCGCGTGAATCGAACTACATCGACTCGCGCTGGGAGGAGAGCGCCCTGCCCGATCGCTGGCTCGACTACCTGCGCGCTTGTCTCGCCAACGCCACCAAGCTCGGCGCCAGCGGACCGCTCGACAAGAACATCCACTCCGCGGCGCTGCAATTCAAGGATCGGTGCAAGGCCACGCTCGCCGACACGATCGATCGCATCGTCGACGGCGACTACTACGACGCGCACGCCGAGGCGCTGGAGAGCTACTTCGCGATCTACACGCAGCAGGTCGACCAGTACGACCCGTCGGCGCGGCTCGCGCGCATGTGGGCGATCTACCAGCTGCCGCAGTATCGCTGACTCAACCCTCGCTGCGCATTCCCGCCGGCGGGCGATTCGTGGCACATATGAACCATGGGCGGCCTCGTGCTGGCGCTGATCGCGGCGATGGAGCTCCAGATCCCCGGGACCTGCCCGCGGCTGGCTGACGTCGAGCGACATCTGGCGCCGCTGCTGCCTCCCGGTTTCGGGGCGCGCACGCAAGACCGCGCGGTCACATCGCGGTGTTGCTAGCCTCCTGGGAGGTCTCCTCTCGCGGCGGCACCTATTTATTCTTGCGGCTAGCGGACCTCGACGACGCCGATGGGCTCGCCGGAGAAACGGGACGCGACACCGACGAACAGCGCCGCCATCGGCGCGGGCAGGGATTGCGCCATTCGTTGCACTTCGCCGAGGTCGACCTCGATGTTGGTCAACGTCTCGTTGCAGCGCACCCGAAACCCGTCGCCTGGCGCCAGATCGCAGGTCGCGGAGCCGATGTCGCCGGAGACGGTGGCGATGCGCCCGGCGGTGTCGAGGGGGCCGCGCAGCGAGACCATCTGATCCCCACCCACGAGCAGCGCGGGCATGGTGTAGTCGATCCGGAAGGTTCCCGGATCGTTCCTGACCGTCGGGCTGTCGATCGGATAGCGCACCTCGGGCGTGTCGGGCCCCGCGGGCACGATGTAGATCGCCGGCGCCATATCGAGCGCGCCGCTCGACACGTAGCCGCCCGCGCCCGACGTTTCCGCCCCGCCGTCCTCGCCGCCGAGACCGTCGGCGCCACCCGCCCCGAGCGCGCCCCCGGCGCCGGCGCCGGAATCGACGCTGCCGAGGCTGCCGCCCGCGCCCGGCGACGGCGTCCCCGCGCTGCTGCTGCAAGCCGCGAGCGCGCAGACCATCCACGCCAAGAAGCCGGCCTTCGCCATCATCGTGACCTCCTCGATCATGAAGCGCCCCGACGCACGCGAGCGATCGTTTGCCGCGGCGGCACCTCGCCGGACGCTGGTTTCGCGCGGTAGCGCGTGCCCCGGCCGTCGCCAACGCGATCGACCAGCCCCTGCCGGAGCATCTCGGACAGGTCGCGGCTCACCGTGCGCACCGACGCGCGCACCACGGCGGCGAGCTCGCCGACCGATCGCTCACCCGACTGGACGATCTCCTGTGCCAGGCGCGCCCAGCGAACCGCGCGCGCCTCCTCGGAGGCGCCGCTCCTGCGCGAGTCCCAGCTTGTGCCCGACAGGATGGCAATCTCGTCGAGCGACGCGGGCTCGCCGCCGAGATCGTAGCCGTGCGCGCGGACGGTGATGCCTTCGGCCAGGCCGTAGCCACCCTCGATCGTCTCGATCCACATGTGCCCGCTGCCCAGCGCGGCGCGCAGCCGCGAGATCGTCGTCTTCACCACCGAATCGTGCCGTTCCGGTCGATAGTTGGGCACGCCCCACACGGCGGCGAGCAGCGCTTCCTTCGAGAGCGGCCGGCGCGCGAGCGCGGTCAGCACGGCGCGCCCGCGCGGCGGCAGGCCCGAGAGACGCCGCACGTCGCCCTCGGCTTCCAGCACCTCGGCGTCGTCGAACAGGTGAATGCGTCGCGCTGGCCGCACCCCGCTGGCCTCCGCGACGAGCCCCCACAGGCCGGAGCGCAGGATCGCCTGCGTCGCCTCGCGCGACTCGACGCCCGCGCGCGCCGTGGCGACCACCGGGCGCAGCGTGCGCGCCAGCTCGTCGGCTTCGGCGGCGCAGGGCGCGACGTCGTATTGAAACAACCAGGATCGCGCGCGGTAGAGGTTGTGCTCGGCGACCAGCGCCTCGAGCACGCGGATCGCCTGGGCGCGACGGTCGGCGTCGCCGAGGAAGGTCGCGCAGCCGAGCTCGAGCCCGGCGATCTCGGCCTCGAGCGGCGGGTCGTTCACCGCGGCCGCCACGCGCCGCGCCTCGGCGAGGTGCGGCCGGGCCGTCTCCCAGCCGCCGACCACGCGCGCGACCTCGGCGCGCGCGCACGAAAGCGCCGCCTGCGCGCGCGGATCACGCGAACCGATGCGCGCCGCCTCGTCAACGGCGTGCCGCGCGTCCTGGCCGCGCCCCAGCAGCGCCTGGCAACGCGCGAGATCGGTCAGCAGCAGGCGCCGCGAGTAGCCGTCCTGGATATCGGTCGCTTCCAGCAGCTGCTCGATGACCGCGATCGCATCGACCGGGTGGGTGACGCGCGCCCGCGCGAGCGCGATCGACGCTTCGATCACGCGCACGTTCACGTCGAAACCCAGGTGCCGCGCGTGATCCCGCGCCTGCTCGAGCAGGCGCAAGCCTTCGTCGACGTCACCGCGCTGCGCGAGCACGTGGGCGCGCATGTCCGTCGCCAGCATCTGGATGTAGGCGAAGTGGGCTTCGATCGCGCTCGCCTGCGCGTTCAGCGCCGCGCGCGCCGCGCGCGTGTACTTCGCCGTGAAGTAGTGGCAGCACGCGATGGCCTGGAACAGGAACGCGCGCGACCACGGGTCGCGCCGGCCCGCCGTCTCGCGGTACGCGCGCGCCAGCGAGCGGCGCGCGCGCAGGAATTCGCCCGAACGGGCATGGGCGACCGTCAAGAAGAACCCCCCGGCCGCGAGCGAGCGAATCGCGGGCCGCTGGCTGCGGCGGTGATTCTCCAGGAACAGCTCCGCCTCTTCCGCGCGACCCACGAAGCAGAGCGCGCCCACCACGAACGCCACGTCTTCGGGAGCGGAGCCGGCGGCGCGAGAATCGATGGTGTCGGCGAGGATGTCCGCGTATCGCCCCGCGTAGAGACGCCGCGCGATCTCGGTCTGCCCGGGAGCCGACGCAACCGTCCTGCGCATTCCCAGCGACCGTCATAGCACGGAGGCCTGCGGGAGATGGCCCGCCTAGCTCCGAATCCGGCAGTACCACGCGCCATGCGTGCTCTCGCAGGTTTGACCGAGCGGGCAGTCGAGCGTGGTCAGACACGGCGCGCCGAGGTTTCCGTCGCCGTCATTCCCGTCGCCGTCGCCGGAGTTGTCACCGTCGTCGCAGCTGCCGGGGCCGCTGTTGTCGCCGTCGCAGTCGTCGCCGTCGCCGCCGCGGTCGTCACGACCCGCCGCGCCACCGACCGAGCCCGCGCCGGATTGACCGGCCGCGCCGTTGCCGCCCGCGCCCCCTTCACCGGCGGCACCGGCGCTGCCACCCTTGACGGCGTTGCCGCCGGCGCCACCGCGTCCGCCAGCACCGCCCACGTCGTCGTCGCCGCCGGCGCCGCCAGCGCCGCCGTGGTCGTCCAGACCGCCGGCGCCGGCGTGCGTCGTCCCGTCGTCGCTGCCGCCCGCCCCCGTGGCGCCCGGCGCCCCGGAGCCTCCGCGATGCGAGGTCTCGGTGATGACCCCGGGTGACGCGGCGTTGCCGCAGCCAGTGAGGAGCACCCATGCCAGAGCCGCGATCCAGACCGGCGCGGTCCAGACCAACCTCGAGCCGACGTGCGAACCGTTCGTCATGTCATCCTCCGTGCGATGGGCGCGGTGTGAGTCGATGGTTCGCAACATGGCGAGCCAAAGACGCCACGTGAAGTGACAGCGGGTTACATCTGGCTGGCGCGATTCGCCGTCGGCCGCGCCGAGTCGTCAGAACCAGGTCTGCCAGGCGCCGTCGCGGAAGATCAGGTGCGCGGTGATCGACACGCGATCCCGCGCGCCCTCGAACGGCTGGATCTGGTGCAGGCGGTAGCTGTCGATGACGACCAGATCGCCGGGCGCGTACTCCACGGTGGCGCTGGGGACGTCGCCGTGGGCGACCAGCTCCTCGGGCTCGGGCCCGTCCTCGGCGAAGAGCGCGTCCCAGACCCGCAGGCCGCCGCCCCGCTCCGGCGGTTGCAGCATGACGATCGCGCTCAACGCCGGCGCGCGCGCCGCGAGGTCGTCGGCGCGCAGGCCTTCAGTGTCGAAGTGAACGTCGCCCCCGTGCGCGGCGAGCCAGTCACCCGCGGGGAAGATGTGCAGGCCGGGACCGCACCAGCCGGGCCGACGGACAACCGGGGCGGCGACGACGGCCTCGAGGATCGCGCACATGCGCGCCTGCAGGCCTGGCACCGCGCGCTCGACGCTCGCGTCGGAGAGGCGCGCGGCCTCGAAGTAGCGGTCTTCCTGCCCTTCCTCGAGATGCGTGTAGTACGCGCGCCCCAGCGTGAACTGGACGCCTTCGAAGCAGGGCGTCCAGTCGGCGCGCGCACGATAGACGCCGGCGAGCCAGTGGCGGATCTCGCCCGCGTCGAGCAAGCGCGGCTGGTGCACGAACAACGCGCCCGCCGTCGCGCTACGCATCGCCATGGTCCCGGCGCAGCCGCTCGAAGAAGCGCGGCGTGAACACGCCGTCGACGCGGATCGAGTAGCGAAAGTGAGGCGCGGCCTCGACGCCGTGATAGTTGCGATCATCGAACCAGTAGGCGCGCCGAGCGATGGGCGTGCGCGCGCCGGTCCGTTCATCCCAGAGGAAGAGGCGCTTGTCGCCGCGCGGGCACAGCGTGATGAAGTGACCGACGTCGGGCTCGTCCTCGGCGTCGCGGTGCACGGTCCCGTGATCGTTCGACTGCAGGCCGAGCAGGTTGCAGCGCCCGACGTGCGCGAACGGCAGCCGCTCGACGAAGGCCACCGTGTGCGGGAACAGGCGCCGGGCCTCGTCCGTGAAGCCCTCGCTCCCGGCGCTGGCCCGCTCCTCCCATCGCGGATTGGGCATGAGCTCGTAGAAGACCTTCCACGGGAAATAGACGCGGTAGCGGTACTCGAGGTAGCGCATCTGGCGGCGGTTGAGCGGCCATTCGCGCTCCTCGCCGAACTCGTAGTCGTGCCGGCGCTCGAGATCGAAGGCGTCCGGCGTGTCGGACAGCGCGACGAAGCGCGCGAATTGATCCCGCGTCATGGCGGCGATCGCTTCGCCGTAGTCGGCGTACGCGCTGTCGTTGCCATCTTCGCCATCTTCGCCATCTTCGCCACCTTCGGCCAGCGACGGGGGAACGATCCCCATCCACTTGTGGCTGCCGCCCGTGTAGTCGATCGGGACCTGGCAGAGCCCGGCGCAGATCTCCTCGTCCAGCGCGGCCAGCTCGTCGAGATCGACGTAGGGCTCGAGATCGACGTACGGGCGGCCGAAGATTCCGCGTCTCATCGCGCTCACCCGAACCCGCCCGAGTGCATGCGGCCCATCGAACCGCTGCGATGGAAACCACCCATGCCGAAGTGGCCACGGAATCCGGCGCCCACCCCGCCGCCGTGGCCCGCGAACATGCCGGTCGCGCGCGGCGCGGGATGAAACCGGCAGCGCGGGGCCAGACGCGGCGGGATCGTGAACGAGAATTGAAAGCCGGGCGCGGGCAGCGAGATCGGTCCCGTCGGTGGCGGCGCCGCAGGATCGACGGCGATCGGTTGCGGCGGATCTTGCCAGCCGTACCAGTAGGCAAAGCAGCTCTGCGCCTCGACCGATCCACCGAAGAAGAGCGGCGGCGCAGACGCCGGCCCGCCTTCGGCCGACGGCGATTGTGGGTGCGCCACGGTCGCACTGGCTGAGCCCGCGTTCGCAGGCATCGACGGCGCGCAGGCGGGAATCCGCGGCCAGCCCGGCAGCGGCGCCGGCGCGAAGTCCGACAGCGCCAGCATCTTCACGTCGACGCCGCCCTGATCGATCCCGACCAGGTCGTCGTTCAGGTCGTCCGATTCCATCGTGACCTGATCGTCGGGCGTGACGTAAAGGACGTGCCGGATCCCGGCGGAGCGCAACGCCTCGACCGGCGGCAGCCCCGCGAGGTAGCGGTTGTCGAACTGGCCGCTGGAGTCGACGTAGTGAGCCAGCCGATTACGATCGAGAACGAACACCGGCGGCGACGTCGCCGGGCGCCGGCGGCTCTCGGCCTCGAGCCCCGGCAAGAAGTAGAGCGCGGCCGCCAGGGTCTGATGCGCGGGGACGACGCCCAGCGGATGCGGCCAGTTGGCGAACGTGAAGACCGGATCCAGGCAGGGCGCGAGGCCGGCGGCGGCGGCGATCGCCTCGGGACCGGGAAGGTCCAGCACGAGCGCGACGTCGGGACGGCAGGCGCCGTCGCGGATCAGCAGCGCGCGCAGCGCTTCGCCCCGACGCCACGCCATCCACATCTCCGGCGTGAAGAT
>Ga0265338_10004402_pt1 | contig 19060 bp, 17 predicted proteins | sample 42126metaG_FD_193579 | JGI IMG/M metagenome (GOLD analysis project Ga0265338, IMG submission 193579) | Rhizosphere microbial communities from Carex aquatilis grown in University of Washington, Seatle, WA, United States - 4-21-26 metaG | ecosystem: Host-associated > Plants > Roots > Rhizosphere...
GCTGCATCAAGCTGGCAAATGACTGCGGCTCCATCAGCGGATAGGTGTAAATGTAACCGGTGGCTGAATGGCGGTGGGATAGAAAATAGATTTCCGGCTCCGATCCCAGCACGGCAATTTGCGCGTCCGGCTTCGAATATTTGGCGATGAACGCCGCGGCCTTTTCCGCCTCGGGAAAAAGCTCGGCGCCATACAACGCGTGCCCCCCCTGTGCCGCGAAGACAAACCAGGCGTCGCTGGTTTTGATGACGGTCAACACCAGGAGCAGCGCGTAAACGCCGGCTGGCCACTGGCTGAACCGGGTTGCACCCATCTTCCGACGCCACAAATGGCAGGCCACGCTCACCGCGCAACCGGCCAGCAGCCCCAACGCCGGCAGCGTCAAAAGAAAATAATGCGTTCGAAAATAAAAACCCGGAACCGTGGTCAAGATGGACGCCACGCTGAACCCCAGAAGCCATCTCCGCGTTTGCCGCAAACGCTCGTCGAACCAGATCATTCCAAATCCGGCCAGACAGGGCAGCCACAGCAAAAAATCCTCCGAAGCCATTGAGCGGATACTCCACCAGAACTGCGAGCCGATGTTTGAAATGGGCACAATCGAAACATATTGGCGCGCATAATCCATCGTCCAAAACCAGAACTGTCCAAAAACCCCGGCGCACCAGAGCGTCAAACAGCACAATCCCAACGGCAGCGCGGCCCCCATTCCAAACGCCGCCGGATTCCGCAGTGAGCGGACTCCCCCGCCCTCTTTTTTGAGGAGATTATCCCATACAAAAACTCCAAGAGCCCACAGCCCGATGATGGCCGCGTGTTGTTTCATCAGCATCGCCATGCCGAACATGAATCCCGCGGCGCCCACGGTTTGCCGCCGCGCCGTTTCCCGGGCTTTCCACATCAAACACAAACCGGCGGTCGCAAAAAACGCCGCGAAGTGAGTGGCGTGGCCCGCCAATCCGAACAAGGCGGTGTTGGCCGACAGGACGGCATAACTAGTAGCCGCCACCACGCCCGCCGTCGGATCCAGTATCCTTTTGCCCAGCCAGTAAAGCATCAGCGCCGTCAGCGTGGTGAGAATCGTCACCCCGAAGTGAATGCCCGCCGGAGTCTCGCCGAACAGGGCCATGATGAGCGCATACATGGCATAGGTGCCGGGAAACTTCATGTTGAAGGCCAGTTTGTAAGGCGGGATGCCCTGCAACATCAACTGGCCGGCGTAGGCGTATTCACCCTCGTCACGTTCCAGGGAAAAATTCAGAAGACGCAGCCGGACCATCGCCATCAGCACCAGAACCGCCACCATGAACCACCACGTCCAATGCTGCTTGAAATAGCGGGCGCGGACGGGCGTTGCGGTAGCGGATGATTCCGTCATGCGCGGCCATTGTGCAAATCAATCTTCCGGGGGCAAGTGAATACGCCGCGTGTCACTTGGGAAATCCAGGATTGGTAGAGCCTTGCCAGCCCTCGGCCACACGCAATTTCAAATCTTCGGCAGGGTTCACATTTTGATTCGTCGTGGAATACTCCTGATAAAACCGGCCGCTGTGGTCGCTCAAAAACTGGGCGACTTGGGATGCCCAATTCTCGGTGTAACGCAATTCCGACCCCGAATAATCTGGCTGCGCCGGCGGCAAGTCGGCGGGCATCGGCGCACCGGCCTTGGGGATGTCCATTGCACCGACGACCCAGACACGATGACCGGCTAGAAGCGTCGCTGCCATCTGCTCCAGCTCGGGCTGGATGGCGCCTTTTTTTTGCATTTGTTCCCGGACCAAATCGTAGCGGTGGGTGGAATGATCCTTCAGCGGCGGCAGGGTATTCCACGATGCCGTGCCTTTGTAATACCGGTCGAAGGTGATGCCGCAATACCACGGGTTGACAACGATGAAATCGCCTGGCCCAGCTTCCTTGGTCAATCGTTGCGCCACAAGGTCAACGTTTGTGAAACGCTGGTTCAAGTCGCCCTGCGCGGCGGGAATGGCCAGCACAATGGTCATGGCCGCAAAACCAAAAACAGCCGCGCGAAAGTGCCGGCTGGCCAGCGGCAGTCCCAATTCAAAAGCTCCCGCGGCCAGAGCCAGCAACGGCAGAAAATACCACGGCTCCGAAATAAGCGCGGCATACCGGAGAAATCCGGCAAATCCAGCGAATGCCGCCAGCAATGTCGTGCAGGCAAAGAGCGCCATGTCGTTGTGAGTCGGAGACCGGCGCTCCGCACGAAAGTCACACCACATAATTACCACTGCCATGGGCGGGAGAAGACACCAGCGCGTCGCGGGCGAGGCGGCGAACCAGAAAAATCCGGCCACCGCGACCAGCGCCATCAGCAAGGTCATCCTGCCGAATAGGGGCGCGTCTCCCGGCGAACCGTTGCCGGCAAATCCAGCGGACTGTCTTCGGGCAAATAGCGACACGAAACCGCAGGCAACGACCGTCAGCGCAAAAAATCCCCAGACCCAGGAATATTGCAACATTGGAAAGCCAGCGGCGTTGTCGAAGTTGATAAACACATACATCGGGCGAAATCCGGTCCGCAACGCCGACGCCGACGACGGCATTGAAACGATTCGCGTCCAATAGGGCAACAGCGATGCCGCCGACACGGCAGCGACGACAAGTATTTTCACCGCCATGCGTCCATTTCTTTGCCGCGCGCAAACCGCCCAGGCGCCGAAGCAAATGGCCGCGATGAAAACCGCGTTTTGATAAAGCGCCTGCACGCTCAAAATCGCCAGCGCCGCCAGGCCTGCCGCGCGACGCCATGTCGGATTTTTCAGAAACCAACCCGCGCCCGCTGTCGTGAGCAGGATCAACACGCTGCCCAGACCAAATGCCCGCAATGAATCGCCGAACATTATCACCGTGCTGTTGAGTGTGAGCAACACCAGCCCGATCAAGGGCGGCCCCCGCCGGATTTTCCGGGCGGCCAGCCACAACGCGGCGGGCAGCGCCAGCCCAATCAAAGTTCCCAGCAACCGCAGGCTCAAATCAGTCTGGCCCAGCCCGATTGCCGTCCAGCCGCTGACCAGCAGCGGCATCAGCACCGGAAATGAATCCTTCGACATCTCGGTCAGGGAATGGCGGTCGGACAAGTTGATGAGGTTGACTTCGTCCCGCCACAAACCGCCAGCGTGGAACAGAAAGTAAAAATGCAGCCAGATGACCGCCAGACTGACAGCCAGCGCCAAAATCCATTCCGGCTGGCGCGAAACTGCTTTTACCAGCCGTCGGAGATTTGCGCTTGCCACCATAAATCGGCGTGAAGATAAGGACGATTCCTGCTTGTGGCACGCAGAATTCGCTGAAATAAGGTTCTGAATGAAATCTACTTGACCTTGTCTATGAGTTTCGCTAAACTAAATATCAATCATGAATAGCCATGAGGGAACCAAATGGATTTGGTCCCTGTTTCTTGCCGCATGGTTTTCATCCGCAGGGGCTGCATGGGGTGTGGGCCATTTGCAATTGGTTTCCGCTCGCGACTCGACCATTGCGGCTCCCGCCGGAGGCACCGGCAATTCCGACCTTCCCATTATAAGCGCGGATGGTCGTTACGTTGTATTTGCCAGCGTTGCGGACAATCTCGTTTCAAATCCCTATGCCGGTCCGGTTTCGGCGCTCAGGCCCCGCAGCCTCCAAGTGTTTGTTCGCGACCGGGTCACGGGCACCACTTCCTTGATCAGCGCGAATCTCGCCGGAGCGCCGGGCAGCGGCGATTCGTTTCCTGCCGCCATTTCCACCAATGGTCAATTTGTGTTGTTTGAAAGCGCTGCCAGCGATCTCGTCAACGGCGACAACAACGGACTGACGGATGTTTTCCTTCGTGATCTCGTCAACCAAAATACCACGCTCGTCAGTGTCAATACCAACGGGCTGGCTGGAAACGGGATTTCACATAACGCGGTCATGACGCCGGATGCGCGTTTCATTGCCTTTTCCAGCGCCGCGAGTGATCTGGTTGCTTCTGATACAAACGGCATTCCGGACGTGTTCGTTCGCGACAGTCTTGCGGGCAGCACAAAACTGGCAAGTGTCAGAGCGTGTTCCGTTGGATGGTCAATTTTACCCAGCACCTCGGAATCGCCCGACATCACTCCCGATGGCCGTTTTGTTTCATTTTACACCTCCGCGACCAATCTCATTCCCGGCTCGACTGTTCCCGGGCAGGTTTTCGTCCGCGATTTGTCGCTTAACACCACGACTTGGGCCAGTTCCAATGCCAGCAGCCTGTTCCAATCGGCATTTGGCTCGACAAACGAAGTTGCCTGCAACCAGCGCATCAGTGCCGACGGCAACTACGTTGCTTTTGAGGCTTGCACTAATCCTCCGAATTACAATTCCAACACTTCCGCCTGTGCCCTCATCCTCCGGTTTAACCTGCAGACTGGCACGACCGATCTGGTGTCCACCAACGCTACTGCTCCGGCCATCCAATTTGAGGATATCAATACTTTGGACATCACCCCCGATGGCAGATATATCACCTTTATTGCAGCCACGAATTTCGATTCCACCACGTCTGCCACCTGCATAAATCTTTGGGATGCGCAGTCGGCCGCCACGACTCTAATTAGCCAAAACCTCAATGGGGGCGTCTCCGCGAGCGATGCTGGTATCTGGCCTCGGTTGGATTCCACCGGCCGTTATGTGGTCTTTTTCGCCGCCGCTACAAACCTTACCACCAATTCTGTCTCCGGATACAATTGTTATCTTCGCGACGTTCAGGCCGGCACCACGATATTGGTGAATGCGGACACCAACGGAACGGGTTCCGGGGTCAACATTTTAACGCCTCCCGAAATCTGCAACGATGGTCATTTGGTCGCGTTTGTTTGCGGAGATGGCAACCTTGTCCCCAACGATGACAACGCCGCCACCGACGTCTTCGTCCGGGATGTCCTCACCAACGCCACCGAACTCGTCTCACAGCACGACCCGGCTCAAGCCGATGTCTCCACCGGCTTTTCCAGCGGTTTCTCCACCGTCAGCGTCAGCTCCAACGGTTTATTCGTTGCCTTTACCAGCGAAGGAAGCCTAGTTGGCACCGACACCAACAATTTGCGCGACGTTTATCTTCGTAACGTTGTTAATGAGACCAACATCTTGGTCAGTGTAAACACCAATGGCGTCGCTGCGACCGGTTTTTCCAGCGAACCATCCACTGATGCCACCGGCCGTTACGTGCTCTTTTCCAGTTCGGCCACCGATTTGATTTCCGGTGACTCCAATAATTCATTTGATGTGTTCATTCGTGATTTGTCAGCCGGCACCACGACACTGGTCAGCAAGAATGCAACTGGCTCCGGTGAGGGAAATGCCGATTCATCTTCTCCGTTGGTCAGTGCCGATGCCCGGTATGTTCTTTTTTTCAGCCTCGCCAATAACCTCACTGCCGGCACGTTTAGTGGGAACAACCTTTACCTACGTGACCAGACCCTTGGCACAAATTACGCGCTTACATTTTCTGGTGCCGGTTCCGCCTCCATGACGCCCGATGGCCGCCGGATCGCTTTTACTGTAACGAGCTTCCCCAACTCCAAACTTTATGTCTGGGACAAACCGACGGCAAAACTGATTTACACCAATACTGGCAGTTACAAATCTATAACTTCGATTAGTCCGGACGGTAACTGGGTCGTTTGGTTCGATCCTCAGGTTAAGATGGCCAGTCTGGTTTCAAATTCCCTGACCGTGGTCAGTTCCGGCTCCGCCTCAAGCCGCTTCGGCGCGCGCTTTAGCGGCGACGGGCGGTTTTTGGTCTATTCAGTCAACGTCACCAATGCCCTTGACACCAATGCCGTTGCCGACATCTACCTCTACGACGTTCAATCGGGAACGAATACCTTGATCAGCCGGCGTTATAACTCCGCCTTGGCGCCCAACGGGGCTTCGGAATCGCCCGTCATCAGTTCCGATGGCCGTTTCATCGCCTATCGCAGTTTTGCCAGCAACAATGTCATCACCGACTTGAACGAGGCCCCGGACTTGCTGTTGTATGACCGGTCCAATGCTCTTACCATGCTCATCACCGCGAGCAGTGCGGGCAACCGCACCGCCAACGACCAGTCTCAACCTCCGGTCTTCAGTGCGGATGGCAAAACGTTGGTCTTTTCCGGTTGGGCTTCCGATCTCTTGCCGCATGACTTCAATCTGGGCAGCGATGTTTTTCTTTTGACCCTGGCAGGCTCGTCTGGCACGGGCGGCACCAACGGCAGCGATGGCGGTGACTTGGTTTCTGGTCTGCAAATGTTCCAATCTCCCAATGCTTATACGGTTCCAGCCTTCTCATGGACCGCCCAGCCGGGATTTTTTTATCATGTTCAATTCAAGGACGATTTGAGCGACCCCGTCTGGCATGATTTTTCTGGCAGCACGACCGTCATGGGAAACGTTGGACAGGCCTACGATTTGACTCCGGCCGTGAGTCAGCGCTTTTATCGCGTCATTTCCGGCAACTAAAAAAGGACATTCCGACTATGATATCACTCCAAACAGCAGGCAACCGGGTCGTCAGGCAGCAGCAGAGCTGTGACGCTTTCACTTTGACGGAACTGCTGGTCGTTCTGGGGACCGTTGTTATTTTATCGGTTATTTTGGTGCCAGCTTTGGCGGCGACGAAGCCCAACAGCAAAGCGGCGCAATGCTTGAACAGCAAACGCCAACTGGCGCTCGCCTGGCAAATGTATGCCACCGACAATTCAGATTTGCTTCTCGGTTACACAACTTGGATTTCAAGTTCTTTCATGGATTGGTCAACTTCATCGGCGAACACCAACACTGATTATCTCACGAATCCGACAAATGCCCTGATTGCCCGCTATGTCAAAAGCGCAGCCATTTTCAAATGTCCCGCTGATTATTATCAAAGTCCCGCCCAAAGTGCCGCCAATCTCGTTCGTGTTCGTAGCGTATCCCTTAACGGTGCATTGGGTGGTGGTTCGGGGCCAACCGTCGAGGGTTTGGCGCCAGGCGGTGGTCACTACTTTGGCGCTGGTCCGGGCTTGTCGGCGGGCTCTTGCACAAAAATGAGCGATTTGGCGAAGCCGGGCCCTGCCGCTGTGTTTGCCTTCCTGGACGAACAGGCCGATAGCATCAACGATGGCGCTTTCATGCTGAATCCGGGGTGGGCACCAGGCCACGAATTCTGGCGCGACCTGCCGGCCAGTTATCATAATAACGCGGGCAGTTTTTCCTTTGCTGACGGCCATGCGGAAATTGTCCCGTGGCACGTTCTCGTCAGCAAAAAAAGGACGAATTGGCCGGTCACTTATTTCAATTACCCCGACAGCACCACTTCGCCGTGGGGATCAGTCAATCTTGGCATCAACGCGGACTACGAATGGATGGATGCACATATGCCTTATCGTTGACCGCAAATCTCCAGACCGTGTCCTTGCGAAGTGAAATTCTTTTACGAAGCGGGCGAAATCCAGTGAATTTCGCCGAAATAGTGCTTGCAACTTGAAATCCGGCGGCTATCCTTCGCGGCTCTTTAACGAAAAGATTTTATGTCAAGAATTTGTGAATTGACCGGCAAACGCCCGATGAAGGGCAGCATCATCTGGCGCTCAGGCAAAGCCAAGAAATCCGGCGGCATCGGCACGCACATCACCGCCATCACCAAGCGCAAGTTCCAGGTGAACTTGCAGCGCGTGAAGGCCCAGATGCCCAACGGCGAAATCCGCTATATCCGCGTCTCCGCCGCCGCCATCAAAAAGGGACTCGTCATCAAGGCGCCCAAGCGCACTTGGAAGAAAGAAGCGGAACCTGCGAAGGTTTGATTTTCCGGCTAATCATTTCAAAGCGAGGTCATCCGGCCTCGCTTTTTTATTTTTCCGCCAAACCCGCTTGGCGTTTGATGTCCGCAATGTCGGCCTTTTCAATGAACGTGACGAGTTCTTGCCAGACGGGATTGAAACCGAATCCGCCGTCCTTCATTTCAGCAATCGCTTCCTGCTTGGTCCAGCCGCAGACGGTGATGCGATACATCGCGCACATCATGCCCGTGCGGTCCGCGCCGCGTTCGCAATGGACAAACGCCGGCAAGCTGTTCGTGTCGGTCACAATTTTAAGAAACTGGATCACCTCTGCCTCGTCGCCGCGCCACGGCTCCATTTCAAACCGCACACTCTTCAAGCCGGTGCCCGCCACCCTGTCCTTGTCCGAGTGCCACGCGCGTAGGTTGACGACCGTCTTGAAGCCCATCGCCTTCAACTGCGCCATGCCCTCCGCCGTCGGCTGCGCGCCGCGATAAAGATTCGTCGTGACTTGGAAACAATTTTTGACGCCGGCGACTTGGATGGGTTGCGCCCAATTCGCCGGCCGATTGTTTGACGGTTGTGCCGAGACAAATGCCGCCGCAAAGAAAGAGATCGCCGCTACCGCTAGAAAATGTTTTCTACGCCGGTTCATTTCACTTGTCCTTGAACCGGCGCATCGTCGCGCGCTTCAATTCCCGGTCCGACTCGCGCTTCTTCAAATCCTCGCGCTTGTCGAACGTCTGTTTGCCCTTGCCGACACCGAGCGCCACTTTCACTTTCCCGTTCTTCCAGTAAAACGCCAGCGGGAACAGCGCATTGCCCTTCACCGCCGCCAGCCCGAACAGTTTCCGGATTTCCGATTTGTGCAGGAGCAATTTGCGCGGTGCCTTGGGAACATGATTTTGAAGATTGCCATGCGAGTATTCGTCAATGTGCGCGTTGTAAAGCCAGACCTCGTCCTTCTCCACGCGCGCGAAGGCGTCGGCGATCTGCCCCTTGCCCGCGCGCAACGACTTGACCTCCGTGCCGTGCAGCACGATGCCCGCCTCGAACGTTTCGAGGACGTGATAATCGCGCCGGGCTTTATGATTGGTCACGATGTCGGCCATGAACGAATGCTAACCGCGGATGGCGCGGATTTCACGGATTAAAAACAAATGAAGTTTAAACTGCCAAAGATGTTTCTGCCCCCGGATTGAAAGCAAAAAAGCCGGAAGCAACTTCCGGCTTTGGGTATTTCGAAAAAATCCGCGTAATTCGCGGTTAAAATCTTACTTCTTCCGGCGCTTCTTGGGCTGCGGGCGGACCAGTTCGGTCAATTCCGGCATTTCCCAGCCGATTTTTTCCTGGAGAATCTCTTGCAACGCGATGTCCGCCATGCCCGTGCCGGCGGGCACGTCCACGAGCGGACGGCTCGCGCCGCCACCGCCCGCGTTCAACTGGCGCACCCGGCGCGAGATGAGGTTCACCAGCACGTTGGGATTGCCGACCTTTTCGGCGGCTCGTTTGCAAAGTTCAGCGTTCATTACGTTCATTAAGAATAGCCGCATAAGTTAACCGCTGCCCGCTTTAATGCAATAACAAAATTTCCCTTCAAACTTGTGCCTGATTCAGGCATTTTTCCGGCAACAATTTTATGTCCGCCAAGAATCAAAATTTCGATTTGCAACAATTCCTCGCCACGCGCACCGACGCCGTCAACCGCGCGCTCGACAAATTTCTCCCATCCGAGAAGACCAAGCCCGCCACGATTCACAAGGCCATGCGCTACTCGCTCTTCGCGGGTGGCAAGCGGATGCGCCCTGCCCTGCTCCTGGCCGCCGCCGAAGCTTGCGGTGGCAGCGACGCTGCCGCCATGCCGCTCGCGTGCGCCGTCGAGTGCATCCACACCTACTCGCTCATCCACGACGATTTGCCCGCGATGGACAACGACGATTTCCGCCGCGGCAAGCCGACCAACCACAAAGTTTTCGGCGAAGGCATCGCCGTGCTGGCGGGCGACGCGCTATTGACGCAGGCGTTTGAGATCGCCGCGCAATGCAAAAAATTCCCACGCTATCCGCACAACCAGATTATTTTGGAAATCGCCAAGGCCGCCGGCTCGCTGCAACTCGTCGCGGGGCAGGTGGCGGATTTGGAAGGCGAAGGCAAGAAGCTTTCCGTGGCCGAATTGCGCTACATCCACGAGCGCAAGACCTCCGCCCTGCTCTGCTGTTCCGTGCGGCTCGGCGGCATGAGCGCCAACTGCACGCCCGCGCAACTCGCGGCCCTCACCGACTTCGGCTACCACGTCGGCCTCGCGTTCCAGGTGATAGACGACATCCTGGACGTGACGCAAACCAGCGAACAGCTGGGCAAGACGGCAGGCAAGGACGTGGCCGTGCAAAAGGCGACCTATCCGGCCATTGTGGGCCTGGAAAAATCGCGGAAGATTGCGGCGCAACTGACGGCCAAGGCGTTTGCCGCGCTGGACATTTTCAAAGGCAAAGCGGTCGCCCTCGAATCGCTGGCGGAATTTCTACTGAAGCGCGACCGATGATGATTTGTCTGCTGTGAATTTGTTCAGTGAATCGGCACGACGCGGAAGAATCGGCAGCCATACATCACAACATTGGTATCGCAATAATCAAATGTGGCGGCGGAATTGAGGTTGGTAAGAATTGGCGTCCAATCATTCAAGTTCGACGAGTCCTGCAATACAAAGCTCTGTCCCCCGGTTCCAGTCAGGTGGATTTTGAATGTTCCATAAGTTGGTTGACTTGCATTGAGAATGATTTCGGTCGGAGCGTAGGTAGTTCGAATTGAAACGGATTCCGCTGGCTTGATTTCGGAATTTGTTTCCACATTTTGAGCCACCGTTTCGGGGGGCCGTTCCGATGGTTGCATTGCCAGAACATCAAAGATGGCCACGCCATCTTTTGAAAGCGGCACGCCTCTGACTGTCCAATCGCCGTTCGTCTGAACATTTGCTTTCAAACCATTGACCCACACAGCCCGGTTGGCAGGTTTGATTTTCCCCGTGACCGTGACTTGCATCTGCCAGAGCTGCTCTAGTGGGACGGGGTTTACTACAATCCTGTCGTCGCTTTTAACAATCGTCAGGTTTTTGACCGAGGAATTTCCGACCACATCTGTCATGGTTATTCTGATATCGTTGGTCTTTGCTAGAAGTGGGACATGCTCCAGCCAGAATCGCCCGCCACGCTCAACCAACCCTTCGATCACTTTGCTTTGGCGGCCATCGGTGATTTCTGCAGTCACCTTGGCGTTATCATCATCCGTTTTGCCGCGGATGGTAATCTCTTCACCGGAAACTGGACGGCCTCGAGCGGGCCAATCAACCCGAAACAACGGCGCATTGGTCTTTAAATCCAACCGCAGCACGTAGGTCTTCTTAATACTCAACACGTGCCCGTGCAAATAATGGCAATGAACCGATACGACGTTGGTCCCGGGAGCCAAGCTGATGTCGAGGCATTCGAACCAATTGGTGGTGAAGCGGAGTTGTTGATCATCATAGAATTCGTCCGTGACGAACCCATGCAGATTGGTCAGGGTTTGCCTATCGTTCTGAACATCATAGCTGACGCCGAGCATTGGTTCGTCGCTCATACCTTTGATAGCGAACATTGGTTGGGTCACGATGCCTTGAGGCGGGCATTTTGTGTAAACATTGGGAGCTTGTTGAGGTGGCCTAGTTCTGTTTGTCGAATTTGGTAAATGTGACCGGTGTATTGAATTCAGGATCCCCGTCCCCAAAGATTCAATGTCATGTCCCGCATCGAGAAGAATACTTGGGGCTGTGGGCGCTATAAAGGGAGTGGATGGCGGCAAGTGTTTCATTAATTCAGGAGGCAGTTTGACCTCCTTGATAATTTCATTGTTGGCGTTGGTTCTTACATTCCCAACGAAAACCAATGTTGTTTTTAGAACATTCGACCCATCGGCTTCGGGCACATACCGGGTCATTTCAACACAGGGAGGTTTATCTTCAACCAACGATGTCTGACTGTCGGTATTAATATTGCCGGCCATGCAGTTGCCCATGACCACGAAGCCGTAAATCGAAGTAATACAAACCGCTTTGACCCAAGCTATCTGCATGGGTTTATTAAAACCTCTTCTACCAAAACATCAAGAGATGAATTCTGCCATGCAACTTTGCACTGCCCAGCAATTCTCTTCGGCGACTTCTGATGAATTTACATTTCACAAGATTCCGGCTGTGTCTACAATTTTGGATCGTTGGCAGCGCAGCCTCTTTGTCGCCACTCCGGAAAATGTCCTGCCAACACTTGGCGTGGTTTTCTGTCTTGGCTATCGGTTCCAGATTGTCAACACTCCATCGCTGACAGTCAGTTTTCAACTTGATGGGCCCGTAGCTCAATTGGTTAGAGCAGAGCACTCATAATGCTTTGGTTCTCGGTTCGAGTCCGAGCGGGCCCAGTCTTCGCCCCGGCGAGCCAGAAAAATTCCAATCAAGGAGTGCTCTGGGTCTTCAATTTCAAAATTTCCTCGCGCAGTTGCAGCGCCAGTTGCTTGCGGTCCGCACCAGTCCGTTGAACGGGCGCAAAGCGGACGGTGACGCAAATAGCGCGCTTGCCCAGCAGGTTCAGCAAATGCGGAAAAAATGTGTGGTCGCCCCAATAGTGAACCTCTTGGACCACATCACCGTCTTCGATGGAATATTGAATCGCGCTGACCGAGAGCGGATGCGTGGATTGCACCGCCGGTTCGAGCAGCGATGATTTGAACGGCAAAACCGTCTGGCCGTTGGAACTGCCCCCTTCCGGAAACAAGACCACGAGCGCGCCCCGCTCCAGCGCGGCTTGAATCTCATCGTTCACCTGGCCGACATGCACGCGGCGTTCGCGGTCAACGAACAGCGTCCCGCCCATTTGCGTGAGCCAGCCGACGACCGGCCAGGACCCAATCTCTCGCTTGGCCACAAACACTATGGGCGCGATGGACGCGAGCACAAAAATGTCGAGGTAGCCCAGGTGATTGGAAACGAGCAGGCCGCTGGCAGGAACCGGTCCGCTGACGCGCGCTTCCAGCTTGAAAATCTTCAGCACGCGCCGCGTATGGCGCTGCAGCCACAGCGCGCGGGCGGCAGGTTTTGAATTGTCCGGGCAAAAGGCGCAGCGGAACAAAAAATCAAAAGCCGCAACGAGCACGACGCCGACAAACCAGAGAAATCTTCCGGTGACGCGGAGCGGATGCCGAGTCATCATTTTGCCGCGGCATTATTGGCGGCGCGCTGCTGGAGCTGCCGTTCGAGATAGGTGTCCTCCGGCGCTTCGAGCCAGGCAGTCAGCCAGATGTTGCCGAGCATCTGCCCGCCCTTCACGAGCTGCCCGTTGAGAAATGGCAGGCCGTCCATGCCTTTGTCGCCTTCGCCCAAAAGCTGGCCGTTCTTTTCCATTTCATAAAGCGGCTCGACGAATTTGTTTTGGTCGACGAGATAATTCACCGCCGCCTTGAACATTCCGTCCGGCGCGTCCGCGTTGGCAATGCGCGCGGCGGGCTGGATTTTCCCAACGAGCGCATCCACTTTTATCCCGCCGGTTTTTTTGAAATAACCGCCGTCAATCCACGCGTGAATGAGCGCTCCCTGCACACCGGTCACCGCCCCGGTCGTGTAATGTTTCGGATTGTCCCCGACCCAGCCGTTGTAATGCACCGTGGTGTGCAATGGCTGCGCGCCGTCCCCGACGTAATGCCCCATCACGCCCATCACATAGATGCAGTCCGCCTGCGCATTGGCGATTTCCTCCGGCGTGCCGCCGTATTGGCGGAATGCCTTGAGTGAGCTGAAACCGGATTTCAACTTCTCGTAATTCTCGGTGATGGCCCACGGCAAAAATCCGTCCAGCTCGCGCGTGTGGTCGGCGTCCTTCGCCGGGTCAATCGGCGGAAACGTGTCGGGATGCGCCGCGCGCGCCCTGGCGATGTCCGCCGCGAAATCGTAGCGCATCAGCGGGAGCGTGTCCGGCGTCAGGCCGAAGAGCTTCAAATCCTCAATGTCAATGTAGTGATCGGGCGCGTTGACGTTGGCCAGCGGCAGGCCCTTTCCGTTTTTCAAATCGGTCATGTTGCGCCAGCGATCCGGCTCGCCCGCAAGAAATTCGATGCGCCCTTTCATCGCGGGTGTCATCTCGAATCCGCCAAAATCCTTCGGCAGCGACGCCAGCGCCAGCTCGTTGATCGCGTGATGGCCGTCGTAATCCCACGCGCCAACGTTAAAAGTGAATGCGCCGGACGCGACCGCGAGGAGCAATAATTTGCTTTTCATAATTTAATCCTGTCCAATCTTTTGCTAACGATGGTCCTGTCGCAATGAAAATCGTCACTGACAAACACTACACCGGCTATTCGCGCGAGGGCCATCCCGAACGGCCGGCGCGAATCAGCACCACCGTTGAACGGCTCAAAAGACAGACGGAACTGCAACTCGCCTGGGCCGCGCCGAGCTTGGTGAGTGATACGCAGATTCTCCGCGCCCATTCGCCGGAGCTTCTGGCGCGCCTGCAAATTCCGCATGACTTTGACGCCGACACTCCATTTTTCGAAAACATCGCCGGCTTTGCGCGCGCGTCCGTCGGCGCCGCACTCGTCGCGCTGAAAGCCGCGCGCGACGGCGAAAATGTCTTCAGCCTCATGCGCCCGCCCGGCCATCACGCCACGCGCGACCACTCGATGGGCTTCTGCTACCTGAACAACATCGCCATCGCCGCGCTCGAGGCCCTTGCGACAGGCTCGAAGCGCGTCGCCGTTTTTGATTTCGACGTGCATCACGGCAACGGCACGGAGGCCATCTTGCTCGACCAGCCCGGCTGCGCGTATTTTTCTATCCACCAGTCTCCATGTTATCCCGGCACGGGCGAGTCCAACGTTGGGACAAACTGTTTCAATTATCCCGTCGCACCGGGCGCGCCGCGCGAAACGTATCGCGCCACGCTCGCCCGTGCGCTCGACGATTTGAAACATTTCCGGCCCGACCTCATCGCCGTGTCCGCCGGGTTCGACGCCTACGCGCACGACCCGCTGGCCGAAGGCACGCTGCTGGCGGAGGATTTCCACTGGCTTGGTCGGTCACTGCGCGGGTTGGGCGTGCCGTTGTTCAGCCTGCTCGAAGGCGGTTACAGCGACGATTTGTCCGAACTCATTTTCGCCTATCTCAAAGGCGTGGAAGGAAAGTAATTCGCTGGACAAGCGGAAATGAGAATCTAGCCTCCGCGCATGACATCGCCGGGCGTTCCTATTCTTTTGTTTGGCGGCTTGATTGCATGGAGCATTTATCGCCGCATCCGCCGCAACATCGGCAGGCAACCGTTGCGCCCGCGCCGGGCTGTCATCTCCATCATCGTCCTCACTTTGGTCAGCGCCCTGCTTGTCAGCACATCGCTTCAAAATTCGCGCCTGCTCCTGGGTATTTGTGGCGGCCTCCTGCCCGGCGTGCTGCTGGGTTTCATCGGACTGCGTCTCACACGATTTGAAACAACCGATGAAGGACATTTTTACACGCCGAACGCGCATATCGGTGTTGCGCTTTCAATGCTGTTCATCGGACGGCTGGCTTATCGCTTTTGGGTGATCCACGACACAGTCGCCGCACCGAACGGTCCTGCGCCATTTCAAAGTCCGCTGACCCTTTTCATTTTTGGGCTGACGGCCGGCTATTACATCGTTTATCAAGCGGGCCTGTTCAAACACAGCCACGATAAAAAGGTTGCCGCCCAAAAAGGTTTTGAATCGGGCGGTTCCAGCTTAGAATCTTCGCGTGACCGTCCTTGAAGCGATTCAGAAAAGCGCGGAATTCCTCGGCAAAAAAGGTGTCGAGTCCCCGCTCCTGCAAGTCGAACTGCTCCTCGCGCATCTGCTCAAGCTGCCACGAATGAAATTGTATCTGAACTTCGAGCGCGTGCTCACACCGGCGGAAACCGATGCGCTGCGCGAACTCGTCAAACGCCGCGGCCAACGCGAACCGCTCCAGCACATCGTTGGTTCGACCTCGTTTTGCGGCCATGAAATCGCCGTGAGCCGACACGCCCTCGTGCCGCGCCCGGAAACTGAACTTTTGGCCGAGGCTGGCTGGGATTTTCTTGTCACTCGTCACTCGTCACTCGTCACGGCTCTGGACTTCGGCACTGGCACCGGCTGCATCGCCATCGCACTCGCGGCGAAATGTCCGAACGCGAAAATCACCGCGACGGATATTTCGACGGAAGCATTGGCGTTGGCAAAGGAAAATGCGGTGCGAAACAACGTCGCGGAACGGATTGAATTTCCGCAAGGCGACGGTTTTGCCGCATTATCGAAAGGTGCGCGCTTCGACTTGATCATCAGCAATCCGCCCTACATTCCGTCCGCCGAAATCGTCACGCTCCAGCCGGAAGTGCGCGATTTCGATCCGCGCGCCGCGCTCAACGGCGGCGCGGACGGGCTGGATTTTTATCGAAAGCTCGCGGCGGAAGCGAAGCCGTTCCTCAAACCGGATGGAAAAATCATGCTGGAGTTCGGCGACGGCCAGGCGGAGGCCGTCAAAAACATTTTTGAAGCGCAAAAGTGGATTGTCGAAGCGGTGAAGGAAGATTACAGTCAGCGCGCTAGAATTTTAATTGCAAAACCAAATTAAGGTAGGGTTGGCGCGCTGCGCCGACCGGACGCCGCAGCGCAGCGTCCCTACCAAACGCAAATTTCATGAAAAGTTTTTTGATCAAAGGTGGCGTGCCCCTGCACGGCGAGGTTGAAATCAGCGGCAGCAAAAACGCCGCGCTCCCCATCATGGCGGCGACGCTGCTCACCGGCGAGCCGTGCGTCATCCGGCGTGTGCCGGATTTGAGCGACACGCGGTTCATGGTGCAAATCCTTGAATCTCTCGGCGCGACGGCAAAATTTGCCAACGGCACGCTCACTGTCCGCGCGCAAAAAATCCGGGGCTACGCCGATTACAAACTCGTGCGCAAGATGCGCGGCTCGATTTGCATCGCCGGGCCGCTGCTGGCACGGCTGCGCAAGGCGCGGATTTCATTGCCCGGCGGATGCATCATCGGCGCGCGGCCCATCAATCTGCATTTGAAAGGCTTTGCGGCACTCGGCGCAAAAATCAAAATCGAAGGCGGTTACGTCGAAGCCATGGCCAAAAAATTAATCGGTGCGACGATGTTTCTCGGCGGGCGCGCCGGCTCAACCGTGCTTGGCACGGCGAACGTGATGATGGCGGCGACTTTGGCGGACGGTGTGACGGTCATCGAAAGTGCGGCCTGCGAGCCGGAAGTCGTGGATTTGGCGAATTTTCTGTGCGCGATGGGCGCGAAAATTTCCGGCGCGGGCAGCCCGACCATCACCGTCACCGGCGTCGAGAAATTGCACGGCGCGGAGCACGAGGTCATTCCCGACCGGATCGAAGCAGCGACGTTCGCCATCGCCGCCGCCGCGACGGACGGTGAAATCACCATCAAGGGCGCGCGGGCGGACCATTTGCGCGCGGTGATTGACAAATTGAACGAGGCGGGCGTGAACGTCGAAAAGCGCGGCGCAAATCTGGTGGTCCGGCGGAATGGAAAATTGAAACCGTCGGACGTGACGACGCTGCCGTATTCCGGTTTCCCGACGGACGTGCAGGCGCAGATGACGGCGCTGTTCACGCTCGCGCCGGGCATCAGCATCATCACGGAACGGATTTTTGAATCGCGCTTCATGCACGTGAGCTAGCTGGCGCGGCTGGGCGCGGACATTGAGATCGAGGGGCCGAGCGCGATTGTGAAGGGCGGCCGGCCGTTGAGCGGCGCGCCGGTGATGGCGAGCGATTTGCGCGCGTCGGCGGCGCTGGTGATTGCCGGGCTTGCGGCCAAGGGCGCGACGCAGGTGAACCGCATTTATCATCTGGACCGCGGCTACGAACGGATGGACGCGAAGCTGCGAAAACTCGGCGCGCGGATTCAGCGCGTTGAGGAAAAATAGTTAGGAGCGCGGACAGTGTCGCATCAAGCAGACGCTTGAAACTCCACTGCGAGGAACCGTCCGCGCTCCGAAGATTCCCGCAAGCAGTAATGAGTGACAAGTGACGAGTGACGTGCGAAAAGCACGCTCATTACTTTTCACTCATCACCCGTCACTTTAATCATTCGCGTTTTCATACGGCGAGCAGGTCGCGGCTGTCCGCGTAAATGCGGGCCTGCCGTTGGGCCTGGCGCAGGGCAACCGCGGTTTTTTCCTCGAACAACACCGGGAACACCAGCAGCGGGTAAAACGTCACCCACGCCAGCGCGGCGGCTTCGTTGGCAGCGCGCCGCAGCGGAACGTTCACTTCCGGCGTCGCTCCTTCCAGTTGCTTCGCGAGCAACTCGGTTTTAAGCCGTTCGAACTCGGTTTCCCTCGTCGCGCGGAACGGAGCGGGCGGCGTGGGCCGCAGCTCGAAGCGCGTTTCGGGGCCGAGTTCGGCCGGCACTTTGGTTGTGTATTTGTTCATGTCTTTCCTTTCGTTCATGGTTTTGGATCAAAAAGCGAAAAACCCGCGATTGACTGGCAATCGCGGGTTTTTCAAAAATCTCCTGTTCGTTCAGAATTTGAACCCCACGGTGCCCAAAAGACGGGAGCCGCGCTGCCAATTGGCCATGCAGCCAATAACCGGCGCGTGTTTCAGCATCTTCGTTGTAAACGTGGTTTTCATCTCTTACCGGCGACAAGAAACACGATTCCTGCCCGTTTGTCAAATCCTTTTGCCGGTTAAAAAAGGCGTTGTGAGATGGCGGCTTGGTGTTAGATTGCTTCAGGCATGAGCGATCAATTACGAATGGTCACGTGCGGCTGGTGCGAGACGAAGGTCTTCATCCCCGGCGATTTGCAGCCGCTTGGCACGGTGCCCTGCACCAAATGCGGGCATCAGATCATGATGCCGATGATGCTGCGGCAGTTCGAGCTGCGAAGCATCATCGGGGCGGGCGGCATGGGCACGGTGTATCGCGCCTGGGACACGACGCTGGAACGCATGGTGGGGGTGAAGCTGATGAAGAAGGAGCTGCTCGAGGACACGAAGGCGCTGGAAGCATTTTACCGCGAGGCCCGCGCCTGCGCCCGGCTGAACCACACGAACATCGTCCACATCTACACGTTTGACGAATGGGAGGGCCAGCAATACCTCGTCATGGAACTGGCCGACCGCGGCAGCCTCGACGCGCGCATCGAAAAATTGCGCCTGCTGCCCGAACTCGACGTGCTCGACATCGGCATCAAAATCGCCTCTGCCCTCGACATGGCGCTCAAATACGACCTGCTCCACCGCGACATCA
>Ga0265338_10004403_pt1 | contig 19051 bp, 18 predicted proteins | sample 42126metaG_FD_193579 | JGI IMG/M metagenome (GOLD analysis project Ga0265338, IMG submission 193579) | Rhizosphere microbial communities from Carex aquatilis grown in University of Washington, Seatle, WA, United States - 4-21-26 metaG | ecosystem: Host-associated > Plants > Roots > Rhizosphere...
TATTCTTATACCGATAATAAATTGGCGCCCGGCAGCTATACGTATCGCTTAAAACAGATCGACAACAATGGAGCATTTTTGTACTACGGGTCGGCCGCAGTGGAGATTACAACGGCTCCTGAAACATTCGCGCTTTCTCAGAACTACCCGAACCCGTTCAACCCTTCAACGGTGATCAGTTATCAGTTGCCAGTGAGCAGTCAGGTATCATTGAAGGTGTACGATGTCCTTGGGAAAGAAATTGCCTCACTCGTGAACGGTCGTCAGGAAGCCGGCAGCTACGCCGTGTCGTTCAATACTAACGAGGCATCACGCACTCTCTCGAGCGGCGTGTACTTCTACCGTTTGGAAACCGGATCGTTCGTTTCTATCAAGAAATTGATCCTGATGAAGTAATTATTTCTTGAGAAAACATATCTCCGTTTCAATGCGTAAATCATTTCACTGTTCCGTGCACTCGTACTCGGATGTTTAAATTCCAAAAACGGTGAAATCATTTACGCAGCGAAGCGGGTCAAGTTTCGTTTTTCACCAACTCTCTGGAGGTTTTATGAAGAATGGTACAAAAAATACATCCTCTCTGTTCAACAGATGGACTGGTTTCCCTGGAGTAATGCTGACGGCTATGTTGTTGATCTCTGCCGTTGCCTCCGCAAATCCTCCCTTGTTTAGCAATCCCTCGCCGGTGCCGCTTTTGACTGCGGGGACCTACGGTGCTTTAGCCTATTCAGGAATATTTGGTACTGCCCTTGTTCATGGAGATATCGGTACGTCGACTTCATCGATTGATGTCGGCATAACAACGACCGGAACGAATTGGGGTGTGGGCGGACACAGCCTTCAGGCTCAAACAGACCTGGGAGCGGCGCTGACAGATGCTCTCGGTCGAACGAACGATGCAACAATCACAGACGCCCTCGACGCAAAAACACTGCATCGCGGCGTGTACGAAGGAGGAGCTCTTGACCTTGCATCGGGTGGGACTCTAACGCTCTCAGGCAGTGCAACTGATATCTTTATCATCAAGGCTTCAAGCACTCTCACGATAAACACCAATAGTAATGTGACATTAACAGGCGGCGCTGTGTGGTCCAACGTTTTCTGGTATGTCGGCACTTCAGCGACAATTTACAGCGGCTCGACGTTCAACGGAATCGTACTTTCTGCCGTGTCAATTACGGTGAATGCCAGCGCAGCACAAGTGACCGCCAAATTGCTGGCGAATTCCGGAGCGGTAACTTTAAACTCCACGGTGTTGCCGGTGGAACTCGTGGCCTTTTCAGCAACAGTCAATCGCGCCGACGCAATTCTTCATTGGTCGACCGCAACGGAAATAAACAATCAGGGTTTCGAAATTGAACGCCTTCAAGCTGCAACATGGCAGGACGTCGGTTTTGTTGCCGGCTCAGGAACAAGCAATTCGCCGCGGAATTATTCTTACAGTGATAAGAACCTAGCAGCCGGCAGCTATAGTTATCGTCTAAAACAGATCGACCATAACGGGGCATTTTCGTATTACGGATCAGCGGCAGTGGAAATCAAGACGGCGCCCGAAACATTTGCGCTGTCGCAGAATTACCCGAATCCATTCAACCCATCCACGAAGATTGAATACAGCCTTGAAAATGCTGGAATGGTCTCCCTCAAAGTCTATAATGTGCTTGGCGATGAAGTTGCCACACTCGTGAACGCCCGCCAGGAAGCAGGCAACTATGCCGTGCCGTTCAATACGAGTAACGGCATGCTGAGTCTTTCAAGCGGCGTGTACTTTTACCGTTTGGAAACCGGATCCTTCGTTTCGGTGAAGAAGCTGATCCTTATGAAGTGATTGTTGCTAGGAAAGCGTGTATTCGTTTCACCGTGTAATCAGTTTCAGTGCACCGGCCACTGGTTTGTGGCGCGCACATCAGCGTCAGAAAACATGGCGTCTTTTTTCGTCAACTCAATGGAGATTTTTATGAAAACAAATACTATAAATCCGACAACAGCCCGGCACGCTTGGACGTACCTCGTTGGAGTGCTTTTGATGGCTGTTGTGATCATCCCATCGGCTGCGTTTTCTGCGCAGACCCCGACCTTGGTATCGCCTGCCGATTCGGCGACGAATCAGTCAACGACCGCGCAGCTCCAATGGACTGCTGCCGCGGGAGACAGCGTGTATCACTTAGAAATTGATACTGCATCGAATTTTGACAGCAAAATCTATAATGACTCGACGCTGACAAACGTCGAGAATACTATCACCGGGTTGAAGAACGCCACGAAATATTACTGGCGCGTGAGTGTGAGAGATAGTCTGAAGAACGGCGGCGCAGTGAGCGCATATTCCACCCCTCGAAGCTTCACAACGTGGAACACCACACCGACAACGCCTCTCTTGCCGGTAACGCTCGGTTTGCCGGGCGGATTTGCGATTCTTTCGTACGGCGGAGTCACGAATACCGGTCATTCAATTATTACCGGCAATGTTGGCGTGAGTCCCCTTGCCGCTTCCTATATGACCGGATTTGGAACTCCGAACGTGGTCGGCACGATCTACGGAGTTGATGCGACCGGGCCTGCAGGTTCGATCCCGTTCCCGTCAATGCTAACCCAAGCAATGGTTGATTTAACGAATGCCTATAACGATGCGGCTGGACGAACAGTTGCCCCTATCGGTATTTCAGGAAACATCGGCGGACGAACGCTTTATTCCGGCCTCTATAAATCGACCGGCTCGCTGGCAATAACGTCGGGCGACCTCACGCTCGATGCGCAGGGTAATGTGAACGCAGTTTGGATATTCCAAATAGCGTCCGGGTTCAACATGACATCCGGCCGGCAGGTATTTCTGAGCGGCGGCGCCAAGGCTTCCAACATCTTTTGGCAGGTCGGCAGCGCGGCAACGTTTGGAACGACCACAGTCATGAAGGGGACCATTATGGCCTACACAACAATTACGTTTGCTACGGGCGCGTCGCTCGAAGGGAGAGCATTAGCGCGAACCGCTGCCGTGACATTGCAGTCCAATACCATCGGCGGATCGTCAGCTTCACCTCTTAGCGCGGAAGTATTTTTAGGCTCGGCAGCTAATTTTATGGTGTTAGCCGGTTCAAAGATCACCAGCAGCGGTCTTACGACAATTACGGGAGACATCGGAGTAAGTCCGAGCACTGTTATAACCGGATTTCCGCCGGGAGTTTTCAGTGGAGCAGCATACCCGGGCGATGCACCATCAGCCGCAGCGCAGCTCGCTTTAAAAGCGGCGTATGACACCACCTCTGCACTCGTTTCCGATTCAACTATTGCGACGGAGCTCGGCGGATTCACGTACACGCCCGCTGTTTACGAATCCGGCTCTGGTACATTTGGAATAACCGACACTCTTACGCTCAACGGCAACGGCGACGCAAGTGCTGTCTGGATATTCAAGATGAACGGAGCACTTACCACAGCATCGGGGAGTTACGTGAAGCTCGTCAACGGTGCTCAGTGGCACAACGTATTTTGGCAGGTTGGTACGTCGGCAACCCTTGGCTCGCATTCGACGTTCAACGGCAGTATCATGGCGTTATCCACAATTTCTGCTAATAGCGGTGCAACAATTGTCGGCAGATTATTGGCCCTCACGGACTCAGTGACATTAAATACAAACAGCATCGACAATCCATCATTGGCAGGCACAATTCCATCTGTACCTCTGGCCATTTCTCCGAACGGAAGTACAAACGTACAGCGAAATGCCACGTTCAAATGGCACGCTTCTACGAACGCGACAAAATATCGTTTGCAGCTGGCTTCAGGCAGCTCCATTGATTCTATCGGCGGGTTTAAAGCTGCGAACGTTCTGTTCGACACGACAACGGCGGACACCGTTAAGCAATTGAGCATTCCATTGGCGTCCAGCACCGTGTTTTACTGGCACGTGAGCGCAAGCGATGTTGGAGGGACGAGCGACAATTCGCCTGTTTCGAGTTTCACGACAGGTGTGGCTTTGCTTGTCAATGAACCTAATGCAATTCCGGCAAAGTTCGATCTTTCGCAGAACTATCCGAACCCGTTCAACCCATCGACAAAAATCAACTACAGCCTTCAACAGGCTGGGATGGTTTCCCTTCGGGTGTACAATGTGCTTGGCCAGGAAGTTGCGACACTCGTAAACGGGCGCCAGGAAGCCGGCAGCTATACCGTCACGTTCAATACCAGCAATGGAACACGCAGCCTTTCAAGCGGCGTGTACTTCTATCGCTTGGATGCCGGATCGTTCGTATCAACGAAAAAATTGATCTTGATGAAATAGATATGCTCGCATGTTCCCGCCCCGACATCGAAAGGTGGGAACATGTTTCGGTCGGATTCCGGTTTGCAGGATTTTTATATGAAAGATTTTTTCACAATGATCGCTGCCGTTGTACGAATTGAACACGATAGCGCGCGCAAATGCAAGAAATAACGGTAGGAGTTTCTAAGCGACAAATCAGGTCGTGCAACATGTTCGGCAAATTTATGGAGTTTCTCATGATAATCAATAAAAACAAATCCGCTGCTCTCTTGAGCAGGCGTGCTCATTTCTTCTGCATGATACTGACCGTTGCTTTGATGGTGCATGGTGTCACTTTTTCTCAATCGTCAACAGTAGACCTCGGAACTGCCGGCAATTTCGCGATTCTGGCGAAAACAGGAGTCTCGACGACAGGAGTAACAGCAATTACCGGCAACATTGGAATCAGTCCAGCAGCTGCAAGCCTCGTCACTGGGTTTGGCTTAATAGCGGATGCGACGAACGTATTTGCAACATCCTCGCTGGTCACGGGAAAAATCTACGCATCAAACTATGCTCCGCCAACCCCGACAAACATGACGGCGGCCATTGGAGACATGCAAACCGCATACACCGACGCGGCGGGACGTACATTGCCCGATAGTACTGAACTTGGCGCAGGAGATATTACCGGGAAAACGATACCACACGGACTTTATAAATGGGGGACCGGGGTTCTCATATCGGCAGGCGGCGTCACTATTTCCGGCAGCGCAACCGACATCTGGATTTTCCAGGTTGCGAACGATCTTACAGTGGCGAACGGCGCCATCGTTACCCTCAGCGGCGGCGCATTGGCGTCAAACATCTTCTGGCAGGTTGCCGGCCAGGTTACAATTGGCACCACTGCACAGATGAAAGGGAACATCTTATGTCAAACTCAGATCGCGATGAGCAACGGCGCAACGCTTAACGGCAGAGCTCTGGCACAGACTGCAGTTACCTTAAATGCCAATACTGTCGTTATACCAGCAGCGATCGCAATCCCATCAGTTCCGGTTCTCGTCTATCCGGGAAACAAAGCAGTCTCTCTCCGTTCAGATACGCTGAACTTTGTCTGGAAATCAGCCGCAACGGCAACAGGATACAATTTCCAGCTTTCGACGAGTTCCGGTTTCAGTTCTTTTGTTAAAAACGACTCAACTGCCGATACGTCAAAAAAAGTAACTTCATTATCTCACATGACAAAATATTTCTGGCGAATACGCGGGTATAACGGCGGAGGATTTAGTGCCTTCTCAACGGTAGATTCGCTGACGACGATTGTTCCGGCTTCTGCAACTCCTCTTACGGTTTCTCCAAGCGGAACAATTAACGTTCAGCGAAAAGCGACATTCAAATGGCATGCTTCACCGTACGCAACAAAATATCGTTTGCAGATAGCGTCAGTGAACTCCATTGATTCTATCGGCGGGTTCAAAGCTGTAAACGTCGTCTTCGACACGACAACGGCAGATACGATCACTCAATTGAGCGTTCCATTAGCGTCCAGTACGATGTTTTACTGGCACGTTGATGCCAGCGACACCGGCGGGACGAGCGATTATTCATCCGCTCCGAGTTTTACAACCGGAGTGGTTCTGCTCGTTAACGATCTCAACGCAGTTCCGTCAAGGTTCGAACTTTCGCAAAACTATCCGAACCCGTTCAACCCATCGACGAAGATTAATTACAGCCTTCAGCAGGCCGGAATGGTTTCCCTCCGGGTCTACAATGTGCTTGGACAGGAAGTTGCGACACTCGTGAACGGCCGACAGGAAGCTGGCAGCTACAGCGTTACGTTCAATTCTAACGATGTAGCGCGCAGCCTCTCGAGCGGTGTCTATTTCTACCGTCTGGATGCCGGATCGTTCGTATCAACGAAGAAACTGATTCTTATGAAGTAGTACAATTCATTAACGGAGCAGACACTGTCGTGCTCTTAGTGGCTTTTGATTTTCTCATGCTTACCGATGAGCGCAAAGTTACCAATCACAATTGGGATTGAAGCGATTCTCGGTAAGCATGAGGACTTTGTAGGGGTGCTTTACGTCAAAAGAATGCCGATGCCGGATCAATTGAGAGAACAAAGAATGATTAAGCTGTAATTTCTGCTTAGTGGTGGAGATCCTTGCTAAAAGGACTCCGATGTGTAATGGCAATATATCGGAGGATTTATGAATAACAAAGTTGTTTGTACACGCTCTCTCTCGCAACGCGTCACTCGTGGAGGCCTCATGATGGCGCTCCTGCTGATCGCATTTCTTTTCACAGCGTGTGAAAATAATGAGCCGTCGAGTCGGAGCGACGCGATTGCACCAACCGGGCTGCAAAATCTAAAGAAGCCGCTTTCCAAAACAGCGAGTATTTCCGTACCGTTGGGTTCGCTTTCGCCTTTTACGGTCCTTGGTGCAACGACGGTCACTAACGATGGCGCGTCGCTCATCACCGGAAACTTGGGTGTGAGCCCCGGCACGGCAATCACCGGCTTCCAACCGACTCCGCTGAATTCGATCTCAGGTCCCGGGACTGTGACCGCGGGACTGGGGCTTGTGACGGGGACAATTTATGCAGCAGGTCCCGTGGCTGCTCAGGCTCATAATGATGCCGTCATCATGTACAATTCTCTCGTCGCGCAGGTGCCCGATACGACGTACTCCGGAGTTACGCAGCTTAATGGTCTCACGTTCACGCCGGGCGTCTATCGTTTTGCCCCGTCTGCAAATTTGCAGGTGAATGGAACGGTGTACCTTGATTTCCAGGGAAACAGCAATGCGCAGTTTATCTTTCAAATGGGAACGACGCTTGTAACGATGGCTGGTTCAAACGTCATCGCAGTCAACAACAATAGTCAGTCGTGCAGCGGTTCGAATGTGTTCTGGGCTGTCGGATCCTCCGCGACCATTGATGGTGGCCAGTTTATTGGAACCGTGGTCGCCACAACGACAATTACGATGACGTCCGGTGCAGATGTAATGGGCAGAATACTGGCATTGAACGGTGCCGTAACACTGATCACCGACACCATTTCTGTTTGCAACGGCAGTTCCAGCGGCGGAGGCGGCGGCGGAGTTCCACCCGAGCACTGCAGAGATTTCGTTACCGGCGGCGGATGGATCAAGGGTATTTTTGAAGCAAAGGAACATAGAGATGGCAAAGCCACGTTCGGCGTATCCGGCGGAATTATAAACGGCGAGTTCTGGGGTGAACTTTCGTACAATGACCACGATGGGATGAAAGTGAAGAGCACGAGCGTAACTGATTACATTGTCATTGATTCCGTGACACGCCAGATCGACGGAATTGCTAAAGTAAACGAGAAAGGTATCTGCACCTACATTGTTGTTGTTGTTGATAATGGCGAGCCCGGCAGGAACGACAGGTTCAGCATGACTCTGTCGAACGGCTACAGCGCCTCCGGCGCGCTGATGGGCGGCAACATCCAGCTCCATACGAAATGCGGAGAATCGCACGAGAAGGGCAAACGAGAGAACTACCACGATATTGATGAAGAAGACGGCATTAGGACCTGTGATAACAACTGAAATTAAGAACCATAATCAGGATGCGTCTCGGTTCGCAGTCCGGGACGCATCCTTTGTTTATTCTATGCAGTTTGTCAGGCGCTGCAAGATTGAAAAGTTCAGGATTAGGAACAGCCGCGGTTGATCAGCTCATTATCTACACCAACTCTCAGTTGACATTGTCGGATCAACTGCAGTTTGAGTCCACGGGTTCTTGAACGTTGAGAAAGGATTAACCCATTTTTCATCCCTTCGGGCTATTACCAGTCATCACAATCCTCAGTATACTTGTTCATGATCATCGTCGATATTGTTCCGACACAAACTAGGCGCGAGATTAATCAACCAGGTGGGATGATTTTCAAAGAGAACAATGCTGGCAAATCGGCAATTGGTTGGAAGGTCTTTTCAATTCAACGGTTCTAGTTTTTTTATAGACTCTTTATGGAGGATTTATGAAGATCGATATGAGTAGTCGAATACCAGTTTTGAGCCGGTGTGCTCACTTTCTTGGAGCGATGTTTGCAATTGCTTTGACGGTGCATGCCGGTGCGTTCTCCCAATCGACAGCTGTGAACCTTGGCACCGCGGGGAACTATGCGATTCTGGCAAAAACAGGTATCACAACAACGGGAATCACCGCGATCACAGGCAACATCGGTGTGAGTCCGGCGGCCGCGACATTCATGACCGGCTTTGGATTAATTATGGATGCGACCGGCACCTTCGCCACCTCATCGTTAATCACCGGAAAAGCATATTCCGCTGACTACACATCGCCGACTCCGACGAACATGACGGCTGCGATAGGCGACATGCTCACTGCCTATACGGACGCAGCGGGACGGAACCTGCCCGACAGTATCGAACTGGGCGCGGGAGATATTACGGGAAAAACCATCACACACGGCCTCTACAAATGGTCGACCGGAGTGCAGATCTCCGCAGCCGGAGTGACCATTTCGGGGAGCGCAACCGATATCTGGATCTTCCAGGTAGCGAATAATCTCGCGGTCGCGAACGGAGCCATTGTTACGCTTAGCGGCGGTGCAAAGGCTGCAAATATTTTCTGGCAGGTTGCCGGCCAGGTGACCCTTGGTACGGCGGCAGCGATGAAGGGAAACATCTTGTGTGCAACGCAGATCGCGATGAACACCGGTGCGACCCTGGAGGGAAGGGCGCTGGCACAGACGGCGGTAACTCTCAACGGAAATACCATCAACAGCCCGGCAGTGACGTTGGTCGCGAACGGAATTGCACCGCGAGCGTTTGACCTCTCACAGAATTATCCGAACCCCTTCAATCCGTCCACGAAAATCGAATATAGTCTTCCGCAAGCCGGAACGGTTTCCCTGAAGGTCTACAATGTGCTTGGCGATGAAGTTGCAACGCTTGTGAACGGCCATCAGGAAGCCGGCAGTCATGACGTTACATTTAACGCCGGCATTGGAACGCGCAGTCTTTCGAGCGGTGTGTATTTCTATCGATTGGACGCCGGATCGTTCGTATCCACCAAGAAATTGATCCTCATGAAGTAGCGTTTGTTGATTAACCACCTGCCAGTTTCGACGGGCAGGTCATTGTCGGGCATCCTGTTCGGATTCTGCAGCGCGCGGATTGATCGGTGCGGCCGAACACAAGTATCATGATCAATCGTTTTCATAAATGAAGGGAACTATCGCATGAATATCCTAAGCATGAAGGGGAGCTGGAAAGAAACTTCCGGCAAACTCAAACAGCAATTTGCAAATCTGACGGACGACGACCTTCTTTTTAAGGAAGGGAAGGATGAAGAGCTCCTCGGGAGACTTCAACAAAAACTCGGCAAAACCAAGGAAGAAGTGCGCAATCTTATCGCCAAGTTGTGAAGAACAAGCTTCTGACGATGCAAGCCGATGCCCTGACAGAGAAATTTTTCCGGTCTCTAATGAAGCACGATTCGTCGACATGTTGCACCATGGATGGGCATAGTGAAAATATATTCTTACTCGAGTGAATTACTCACTTTCGTTGAAGAAAAGTGGATCAGACCAAAACTCGCTGTCGTTTGCGCTCTCATTGGAATATCTCTGTTCTTCGGCATGATAAGACTGAATCGATCGACGGGTATTACCTCCGGTGCCCGTGCAGCAAAAATGCTGGTGGTAGAAAACAGCGTTCTGCGGCAGGAATTGATCGCCATACATCCCCGCCTGAATAAGCTGGGAGTTCAGACAAGAAGCCTTGGTACGCAGGACAATGATCTCCATGCGTTTCTCGCGCACCAGGAAATAGTCGGAGATTCGGTCACAGGTTTTACGGACTCGGCTAAATGGGTAATACTTCAATACTTGAACCCACCGGCGACCAATTTCCGCCCGTGATCTCAACAGACGGATCTTGTGAAGAAGTTCAGCATACGATGGTTGAACGGTGAAGAGTAAAGCGAAACCCCAAAGATTCTTTGAAGGAAAAAAAAGGTCTGCGTAATCGCATAATGAGTGTCTTTGCAATGCGGTGAATAAAAATCAGATCATTTCAATAGCAGCAATAACCTAATAAGAGGCTTCTCATGAAACGTTTCATCATATTTATTTTTCTCATCGCGGCGTTCACTCCTTATAACCGTGCACAAGCACAATTCAAGGTTCCCGACGTAGCGTGGGGTCTCTCGGTGGGTGGATCCCACGGGAGTAATGTTGGAAGCGATAATTGGGGACTATCGTTTCGCGGTTTCTTGCAGGGTGAACTCATCTCTCCCATGCTAGCCGGTCAAATTGGAGCGGGCTATGCTCATCTCGGAGCTTCCGGTGTGTATACGGCGGAGACCGGCATTGTCGACCTTCGCCTTCTTTTCAGCCCTTTTTCCTTGAGAAATTTGAATCCATATCTGTACGTTGGCCTCGGCGTATCGAAGGACCTCAGCGGCAGCGGTTCTGATTTCTTGCCGTTAGTCCCGATGGGTGCAGGGATCCAAGCAAAAATTGCCAACGGTGTTCTGTTGGATGTGACCGGCGGATATAATTTGTCTCTATCTGATAAATTGGATGGAATTGCACGTTCGAGCACGGACCTCAATCCCCTTACCAACGGCAAGCAGGATGGATTTTATGGCTTTTCTATCGGACTTGCATTTGCGCTGGGAAATAGTGACAACGCCGGATACTAGTGCCATTTCCAATAAATATTCTTGCATGTTACCGCCAAGGCGCGAAGGACGCCAAGAGTATTATAGTCCTTTATACTCATAACATCTTGGCGTGGTTGGCGCCTTCGCGGTCAAAAAAGACGAGATTATTTTTGAGAAACGGCACAGCAGGTTGATGAAAAAGTCCATACAGCCTTGCACTCACAAAGTGATGCCGTTGACAAAAGACACAACGTCACAAAACAATCATTGGAAAACCTATTAGCGCCAAGATCATGAACGGCCGAGATAGTGATTTGCTCACAATTATTTCGTGCCTTGGTGACGCAGTGGGTGATAAATGTGTTTGTCAGCGGCCTGCTAGATGAAATTAAGGCTGGGAGCGGCCAACGGAAAATTTGGCAGATTGATTATGAAGCTATAAGGTGCCGTTTTTCTGATCTGCCGATTGAGAGCAGGGAAGTTTTATTTGATACGTGATCATGATAGCCGGTGCTTCGGATACGAGTTACCGGCTTTTTTGTTGAGGGCATTGCAGAAAGACGCCTCAATCTTCTATAGAGTGCGGGCCCCGAAAAAACAAACCGACATCGCGAAAAGGATTAACTATCTTTTCATCCCTTCGGTCGATTGGATTCCTTGGCGATCGTGGGTACACTATTTCAGGCAGATAATTGATCTTCCGTTCTTGAATAGCAGGAATCGAAGATCACGCTCCACACAACCCAATAAGGAGGATTCAATGAGATATCTGAACATGGCCACCGTGGCCGGAAGTGTTCTGTTCGCTGCGATGGTTGCAGGGTGCGGAAGCAGCCCGGCGATCAATAAGGAGCCGTCCACATCGGCGATTAGCGCCGCCGAGGAAGCCGGTGCATCAAAAATCCCGAGCGCATCGCTCTATTTGCAACTCGCAAAAGAAGAGCTGGATAACGCCCAGCGCATAGCAGGACACGGAGACAAAGAGGAAGCCCAATCGCTTCTGTTGCGCGCCCAGGCCGACGGAGAGTTGGCAGTAGTTCTTTCCCGCGGCGACGCAGAGAAGACGGAAGCGACACAAGCGATAGAACGTGTGCGCAAGCTCCGACAAGACAATCAATTACCAGCAGAAAGGAATTAACTCATGAAACCCATCACTTCTTTCATCATCATCGCTTTTGCCGGATTACTTTTTGGATGTGCTACCGCACCTCCGTCGGAACTCGTCAATGCGCGCCTGGCGTACCAGCAGGCAAGCACGGGTCAAGCGGCACAATTAGTGCCGGCAGATCTGCACAAAGCGCAGGACGCACTTGCTCTGGCTGAGAAATCATTCCAGGACGACCCTAAATCATTCCATACACGGGATCTTGCGTACGTCGCGGATCGCAAGGCCAAGATGGCTGAAGCTCTTGCAGCCACGGCTGCCGGGAATGCATCCACCGCCAAAGCAAACAAGGATTACGAAGCGGCACAAACTGAGATCGTGAAAAATACGAAAGACGATCTTGCGGCTTCACAGCACAGCGCCGATGTCAAAGCAAGCCAGCTCGCCGATGCCAACGTGGCGGCACAGAACGCAAAGGGATTGGCCGATGCTGAAGCAGTCCGCGTGAAACAACAAGGAGACGCCGCCGTCGAAGTTCAGCGCATTAAGGATTCATCTTCAGCCGAAGCACGCAGTGTCAAGCAGGCGACCGACGCCGACGCTCGCCGCGCAGCCGAACAGAAGAGCCGCGATGACAACACTATTATCGTCCTTGAAAAAGGAAAAACCGTTGTGTTGAGAGGTGTCACCTTTGAAACCAACAAGTCAACGCTCCGGGACGAATCTGAAACGATCCTTACACGGGCATACAACGCGATGGTTGCGAACCCGAGCGTGCGCGTGGAGATCAGCGGACACACAGACAACGTCGGCAGTGAGCAAGCGAATCAGACACTGTCGTTAAAACGGGCTCAGGCGGTACGAAGCTGGCTCGTTCAAAAAGGAATTGCATCCAACCGTATGAAAACAGTCGGCAAAGGGATGGACGAACCTGTCGCCTCGAACGATACGGATGCGGGCCGGGCAGAGAATCGGCGCATTGAATTCTATGTCCAGCAGTAATCTGTAAGCTGAAAACAATCCGCGGTCAACGGCAAGCGGTGCGTTGACCGGATTTGTTTTTCTCGGAGCGGCGATACGAGCACAAACAGCGATTTCGATTCCGTTCCTTACACAATTCACGACCCCGCTCTCCCCCGAAAAGGGGAGGGAAAAAGTCTTCTCCCCCTCTCAGGGGGAGATTAAGAGGGAGTCAAAAAACAGCCACACATCCATAGAAGTTCTACCAGCGCGTTGCGGGGAAATCGGGCGTGATTGTGCCGGGATTACTCTTCGCGTGGTGTGACTTGCTGCAGCGTTTCCTCGAAGCAAGTATTCGTAGAAACGCGGGAATTGTACATCGGAAGTGAGTTGAGTTTATCCAGGTACATCGGCGGCCGAATAACCCAAATCTACAGTGAATTATTTCCTCAAGAAAGAGGACCCAATATGATACAGAAGAATCTGAACGACGAGAACAACGAAATAAAAGACAAGGCGTACGAACTGTACAAGAAACATGGATTTAAAGACGGTAACGATTTTGTCGATTGGCTTGAGGCCGAAAGACTCGTAGGCGAGCGGGGGAAGTCGAGACGCAGCAAACAGATCAAGGGCATTCTTTTCACTATTGTCGGGATCCTCTGTGTCATCGTCGCCATCCTGTTGACCACGCTCTTCAAGAAGACAGCTCCGGTAAAACTCTCCGAGCAGAGCTTGTCTGAATTGAAAGTCATGATGCTCGTTCTCGACCCGAAGGACGATGAGAAGGTCATCGTTTTCGGCGACACGCACTTCGACTACAATAAGGCGGAACTGAGTGAGTCGGCGAAGACAATGTTAGACAAGGACGTGCAGGGGCTGAAGGAAAATCCATTGATGAAAGTCCGTATGGCAGGATATACATCCGCCGACGGCACGGAAGAAGACAATCAGAAACTCAGCGAGCGAAGAGCAAATAGCGTGAGAGATTACCTGGTCGATAAGGGCATAGCGCCGGAGAGAATCACCGTGATCGGGTACGGCAGGACGAAACCAGCGGTGTATGAAGTTGCGCCGGGCGACGTCAATTCAAAAGAAGCGAAAGCTAATATGCGTGTGCTGTTCGAAGTTGTAGTGAAATAAGATGACGCGATACAATTGTGAGTGTCGATTTCTTCCTCGCGCCGGAAGAAATTCATGCACATCTCTCAAAAATAGATGCATTTGAATCTTTTTGACATGATAAAGGATTAACTCCTCTTTCATCCCTTTGGCTGATACCAGATACAAGCGAACCGTCGTATACTTCGTGAGCCAAATGAGGATGCGCTCTCTCATGGTTATCGAAGAGCACTAATAGTTGACCAATCACAAGAATGCAGTGAGAATGCCGGTGACTCGAAAAGCAGTTTTGCGGAAGGGGAATCGGGCTAACGCACATGGATAAATCAATTCCAACGGAACAGAATGCTGCAGCACGGACCGATCCATCCGGCTCAGAATCGGATGCGAAATTTATCGGGTGGCAGGAAATGGGTACAGGGGAGCCCTTTGCATTCTATAACATAACGGCAGCCGACCACCCATCATTCGGTTCTACGGTTACTGAAGAAGGTCTGAAGAAACTCGGGCTGCAGGTACCGGATGCTCCGCCTCAACAAGGAGTTGTTCAGAAGTTGTGATCGGCGGAGGATGAACAGGGCGGATGAAAAGCGCCGGCCCTTAGAACGCCTTTTTACGCTCGATGCGCGGCTCCTGCAAAACATGATGAAGCAGGATGATAGGATATACAATAAAAGTGCTGGATGAAACCCGCACTCACCATAACAAGATCGAGGTTTAATATGCACATCGTCATAGGAATCGTCGTGTATTTATTTGCCACTTCAGTATTCATTGCCTCGGGGAAATTTTTAAAAAAATGCGATGATGAAATAAAGACAATACGGAGCAATCGTTAATTTCTCTACGGTGTCCTCAGTGGGAGTATAGTTCAAAGACAAAAAACGTTATTCATTGCGGTCTCATTATGAGGAACTCATGACAAAGAAAATGTTCATCGTGTATTCGTTTGCATTGCTCGGTTTGGGCGCCGCTCTCTTCTCGTCCGCCGCTTCCGCCCAGGTTCCAATCCTCTTTACCGAGACATTTGATACCCCGCCAACGCTTGCATCGTTCGACACGGCCGGCGCATGGTATCCCGATCGTTATCCGCCGACAATTTTTGAACAGTACAATTTCGGCGGAGCGAATGTACTGCATGTCGGGATACGGCTGGCAGACTCGTACATCAATCGGCCGTCTGACTACCATAATACTTTTTCCAATACTCAGGGACGGAAATTCGATCTCAGCAGAGGTAACAGTTTCGGCACTGCGTTGACAGCCGATCTGTACGTCGGAGCGGATTGGAGCACGAAGCACCGGATGGCAACGCTCTGGAGCAGTGCGAACGATTCGACAGGCGCCACGTCGTTCTTCAATTATATCGGGTTCCGCAATTCAACCGGCAGCGATCCGGGGTTTTATGTCTTCGGCTATCATAACATTGGGGCATATACGCTGCTCTCCTACCCGGTCACCTACGGACAATGGTATACCCTCAAGGTTGAATTGACCGACACGGCGTTTGTGTATTCGATCAACGGAACAGTTGTTCTCTCCGACACTTCATTGACGGGAACGAAATACTTCAGCAACCTGATTCTGGAAGCGTATAACTTTGCCGACTCCACCCTGGGAAACGATCCCAGCCCTTCGTTCGACGAATATGATGTGTACTGGGATAATGTCGGCGCAATCAGGCCCGCAGTGGTGTACAATAACCCAGCACCGGTTGATCTCTTAAGCGCTGGCAATTTCAGAATTTTGGCAGGGAGCGCGGTCACGATCGGCAAGGGAGCCACGGTAACCGGAAATGTCGGCGTGAGTCCTGGGAACACGGTCACGGACAATGGAACTGTGACCGGGACAACGAACATGGCCGACGGCGTAGCAGGCCAGGCGCAGCTCGATCTGACCACGGCCTATAACGACGCGGCCGGACGAACAGCCGACACCACAATAGGCCTCGAACTTGGCGGAACAACGCTGGGACGCGGAGTCTATGTCTCAGCCGCCGGAACTTTTTCAATCACCGATACGCTCACGCTGAGCGGAACAGCGACCGATATTTTCATTTTTAAAATGGCAACAACGCTCACGACAGGGTCGGCCAGCAGTGTGATTCTCACCGGCGGTGCATTAGCGTCGAATGTTTTTTGGCAGGTCGGCAGTTCTGCAACCGTTGACGGTCTTTTCAAGGGAAATATCCTTGCGTTAACGGCCATTACGCAAAATAGCGGTGCGTCGACAAACGCCCGGGCGCTGGCGCGGAACAGCTTTGTTACGGTGAGCGGCGTTTCAGGTCTCTCCCGAGTCATTCAACCGTCAACAATCCCTAAGACATTTGCCCTTATTCAGAACTATCCGAATCCGTTCAATCCATCGACAGTATTCTCATTCAGCCTTCCGGCGAAATCACTCGTTTCACTGAAAGTCTACGATGTCCTCGGAAGGGAAGTATCGGTTGTGCTTTCCCAAGAGATGCCTGCCGGCAATTACTCGAAGCAATGGAATGCAGCGTCCTTGCCGAGCGGCGTTTATTTCTACCGCCTGGAAGCAGGTTCGTTCGCGGAAACCAAGAAGCTTCTTTTGCTGAAATAACTCTGGCAAGGCTATGGCAGCGAAAATATTACTGATCGATGACAACAAAAGCCGAAGAGGTTCGCTTCGGCTGGTTCTGATGTCGAACCCTCAATTTACCGTGGATGCGGTCGATTGTTCGGGCGCCATCTCTCTGCTTGGAACCGTGAGCTTCGATTTGATACTCCTCGACGTTACGCTTACTGAGAAAAGCGGCTTTCGGGTGCTGACGTTTCTCAGGGAGAACCACTTGGCCGGCAGGGTGATCGTCATAACGGGAACGGTAGAGCTGGAAAATGAGATCAAGAACATCACTCCCGGGGCGGGAGATTACATCACGAAACCGTATAACCCGAAATATTTGCTGATGTCGATCGAGCATGTTCTGTCCGACAAATCTCTGACGAGTCTCAGGCTTCAAATCATTAAAGCAGGGGATTTCATAAAAAGCACGCCCGAAGGGAACCTTGACATGAAGGCCAGTACCAGCGGGCTTGCTCAAATCGCTGCTGCGGGCGCACATCTTCACGATTACACAGTACTCATTGACCTGCGGGATGTCATATCGCGGTTGTCGATGGCCGACACATTCGACCTTGCATTCGGGCTTTCAAAATATGGAGAAACCTTCCGAAGGAAGACGGCAGTGCTTGCTCGAGCTGATGAGGATCTGAAACAGGCAAGGTTATTTGAAGAGGTCGCCCAAAAACGGGGCTACGACGTCAAGGTATTTACAGTTTTCGAAGATGCAATGTACTGGCTTTCAAATGTCGTTTTAATTATGGAGAATCAATAACATGGACGCTTTACTTCTTATCGGCAGAATTATTTTCGGGGGATTTTTCATCTACAGCGGGGTAAATCACTTCATCGGATTTCAGATGATGACGCAATATGCCAAAATGAAGGGCGTGCCGTTCCCCGCATTTTCGCAAGGCATGACAGGTCTTTTGCTCTTGATCGGCGGATTGAGCATCCTGTTCGGCATCTATCCGTATGTCGGGATCCTGCTCCTCGTGGTCTTCCTGCTTCCGGTGTCATTGATGATGCATAATTTCTGGACGATCGCGGATCCTCAATTGAGGATGGCAGATAAAGTCAATTTCATGAAGAACATGGCACTCATTGGAGCAATTCTCATGTTTCTTGCCATACCGCTGCCGTGGGCATTAAGCTTGGCGCCGTAGAGGTTGGGTTTCCAGACAGACAAGTGAATTGGAATCGTCAAAGATGAAAGCTCTCGTATTTCATGGTCCCGGTAAAATCGCTCTTGAAGAAAAACAAAAACCTTCGGTACGAGAAGCTACCGATGCGCTCGTGAAGGTTACTCACACGACGATCTGCGGCACAGACCTTCACATCATGAAGGGCGATGTACCGGCTGTCACGGATGGCCGCATACTGGGGCACGAAGGAGTTGGCGTTGTCGAAGATGTTGGTGCGGGTGTTTCAAATTTCCGGATGGGGGATAAGGTGCTGATATCGTGCATTACCTCGTGCGGGGAATGCGAATATTGCAGGCGGGAAATGTATTCCCACTGCGAGCACGGCGGTTGGATCCTCGGGAATACGATCGACGGGACACAGGCGGAATATGTCAGGATACCGCATGCGGACACAAGCCTCTATCATATTCCCGACAACGTTGATGAAGAAGCCCTCGTGATGGTGAGCGACATTCTGCCGACAGGGTTTGAATGCGGCGTTCTCAAGGGCGGGGTAAAACCCGGAGATGTCATAGCGATCGTCGGCGCAGGACCTGTCGGACTCGCGGCGCTTCTTACCGCGCAATTCTATTCCCCTTCCGAGATCATTGTGGTGGATATGGATGAGAACCGGCTTGAGGTTGCGAAAACGTTCGGGGCGACGAAGGTCGTTCACGCCAACGCCGTCGAGGAGATAATGAAGCTCACTCATGGAAAGGGTGTCGATGTCGCTATCGAGGCCGTCGGCATTCGCGATACCTTTGACATTTGTCAGTCGATCGTTGCGCCGGGCGGACATATCGCCAACATCGGCGTACACGGTAAAAGCGTCGAGCTGCATATGGAAAAGCTCTGGTCGCAGAACGTCACGATCACAACACGGCTGGTGGATACTGTGTCGCTGCCGATGCTGTTGAAAAGTGTTTTATCCGGGAAGCTCAAACCCCGTCAGCTCATTACCCATCATTTCGTACTCAATGAGGCCGTGAAGGCATACGCCGCATTCGGAAACGCGGCGAAAGAAAAAGCAATCAAAGTTATTATTACGACTTAAGAAAAGAGGCGTCACTATGAGAGTACATCGTTTGTTCGCTGCAGGAATAGTTTTTAGTTCGTTCGTCCTGTTGGCCGGCTGCGCATCGTCGGAACTCGTCGACATCTGGAGCGATTCGTCCGTTCCCCTTC
>Ga0265338_10004405_pt1 | contig 19041 bp, 15 predicted proteins | sample 42126metaG_FD_193579 | JGI IMG/M metagenome (GOLD analysis project Ga0265338, IMG submission 193579) | Rhizosphere microbial communities from Carex aquatilis grown in University of Washington, Seatle, WA, United States - 4-21-26 metaG | ecosystem: Host-associated > Plants > Roots > Rhizosphere...
GCGGCAGTTCCCCTGCCATCATGCGTGCGCGATTGGCCATCACCTGCGCGACCCGCGGGTGCAGCTGCAGATCCGCGGGCAACTGCGACAGACGGGCACCGAGCGCGCTGAGCCGCTCGGTCGCGATGCCGGTACGCGGCCGCTCGGACCAGTCGACCTGCGTGAAGCGCGACCAGTCGATCGTGTGCTTGTTGCCGATCAGTCCGAGGGCGGCGGACATTTCCAGGCGGCCCGAATCGAGTGCATTGCGATACTGCTCGACCATCTGGTCGGTGTCGGCTGCACTCAGCACCCCTTCCGCCGCCAGCTGCGCGGCATAGAGCTTGCGGGCAGTCGGATGCTGGCGAATGGCACGGTACATCACCGGCTGGGTCGCCGCCGGCTCATCGGCCTCGTTGTGACCGAGCCGCCGGTAGCAGACCAGGTCGATCACGACATCCTTGTGGAAACGTTGTCGATAGCGCAGCCCGAGGCGCGTGGCAAACACCACCGCTTCCGGATCATCGCCGTTGACGTGCAGGATCGGGGCTTCCAGCATTTTGGCGACATCGCTGCAGTAGGTGGTCGAGCGCACATCGCAGGGATCGGAGGTGGTGAATCCGATCTGATTGTTGATGATGATGTGGATGGTGCCGCCGGTGCGAAAGCCGCGCGCCTGCGAGAGCTGCAGCGTCTCCATCACCACGCCCTGTCCCGCAAAAGCCGAGTCGCCGTGCATGAGCACCGGCACAACGCGATCGCCTTCGCTGTCATTGCGTCGTTCCTGCCGGGCCCGTACCGAACCTTCGACTACCGGATCGACGATCTCCAGATGCGAGGGATTGAAGGCGAGCGCCACGTGCACATTGCCTGCGGCGGTGCGCAGGTCCGCCGAAAATCCCTTGTGATACTTGACGTCGCCCGAACCCTGCATGTGGGCCTGGTCGTACTTGCCCTCGAACTCCGAGAACAACTGTGCCGGTGACTTGCCCAGCACATTGACCAGTACATTGAGCCGGCCGCGGTGCGCCATTCCCAGCACGAATTCCTCGATGCCCGCGGCGCCGCCCTGCTGGACCAGATCGTTCAGCATGGCGATGAGCGCATCCGCGCCCTCCAGCGAAAAGCGCTTCTGGCCGACATACTTGGTATGCAGGTAGCGCTCCAGTCCCTCGGCCGCCGTCAACTGCCAGAGCAGGTTGCGCCGTTCCTCGATCGAAAAGCGATCTCGCATGCGTCCGAGCTGGAATTCGTCCTGCAGCCACAGTCGCTCATCGGTATTGGAGACATGCGCGAATTCCGCGCCGATGTGTCCGCAGTAGACCGTCTCGAGCCGGGCGATAATTTCGCGCAACGTCGCGCGCCGACCAATCCACTCGTTGCGCGTGGCGGTGTAGAACTCGGTATCCAGATCCGCATCGCTCAAGCCGGCATAGTCGAGATCGAGCACTCGCGGGCGCGGGCGTTGCAGCAGCCCCAGCGGGTCGATTTGCGCTATCAGGTGACCGCGGTTGCTGTAGATCTGCATCAGGCGCGATACCGCGGCCTGCTTCTCGCTGGCAACGCCTCCCGGGGCCGCGGCGGCAGCTTGCGCCGCGGACGCGGCAGGCCCTGCCTGGGTGCGGGCGGCTACGGCAGCGATGATCGGGCCGTGCGCGCGCTCGGGCGCGGGCCGCGCCGGCAGCGCATCGAAATATCGACGCCAGTCCGGATCGATCCGGGCGGCATCGGCAAGGTACTGCTCGTATAGCGCCTCGACGTAATCCGCGTTGGCTGCGGACAGCGGCGTGGTGGCGAGCTGCTCGGCCAGGGATGACGGCTTGGGGGATTCTGGGGGGGATTCTGGCACGACTGGAATCAACCTGAAAAAGCGGAAAAAACCCTGTCCGCTCAAAGAGCTAGACGCATATTAACGGTTCACTATTCTATCGGATCGGGCCTTCCATTGAAACGATCAGATATAAGTGCGGCACACACTATTGAAATACAAGGCGCGCGCGCAGCCGCTGTTTTCTATCACATAACTGGCAATCGGACCTGACGCGGGCGCGTGCTGACGGCGAATTGGTTGACCAGGCAACTATTCCCAAATTCACTGCGGCGCGGGTCCCTGCGATACCCGCACCAGGTCGTCCGGCCGCATCCATTTCTGAAACGCGCCCTGCACATCGGCCGGGGTCATGTCGATGTAATGCTGCGCGGCGCGCGCGGGCTCATCCAGTGGCAGGTCGTATTCGCGCCGCTCGATCAGGCCATGGGCGATGCCCTCGACGCTGGCCTCCGCCAGCGGTATCTGCCGCAGCAGCAGCGCCTTGGCTCGCAACAGCTCATCGTTGCCGACTGCCGTGGTCTGCATGTCGCGCAGTTCCTGCACGGCGATGTTGGCCGCCTTGCCTACATTCTGCGGATCGCAGGCGTACTGGATGTAGTACGCACCGCGCGTGCGTCCGGCCTGCAGCGTGGAACCCACCGAGTAGACGAGCCCGGTGTTCTTGCGCAGTTCGATGCTCAGGCGCGTCGAATAGAACCCACCGCCCAACATCGCACTACCCAGTTGCAGCGCGTAGAAATCAGGGTCGGATCGCGTCAGGCCGAGGTTTTGCGCGAGGATCACATTGTCCTGCACGCGGCTGGCGTCGGGTACCGCGACATTGCCCGGTTTGTTCGGCGGAGCGACCGGCAGGTCGACGTCGGGCGCGGAACCGGAAGCGCTCCAGCCGCCGAAATATTTTTCGATGGTCGAGCGTGCCTGCTCCGCCGAGACGTGGCCCACGACAACGATCGTGGCCAGGTCGGGCCGGAACACCTTGTGGTAATAGGCGCGCACGTCATCCAGCGTCAGGGCGCGAACGCCTTCCGGTGTCGCCTCGCGCAGGCTCGGATCATCAGGCGGGAACAGCGCCGAACGCAGCGATCGCTGCATCAGGTAGCCCGGACTGTGGATGCGGGCGGCGACGATCTGTACGAGCTGCTTGGCGACCACGCTCATGGCGGCCGCAGGCAGCGCCGGATGCAGCTCGTTGTCGGCCAGCAGCGCGACACCGCGGTCGAAATTCTGCGACAACACCTGCAGGTCGAAATCCGTGCCAGCATGACTATCGGCACCGATGTCATCCAGCGCGCCCTGAAATGCGAGCCGGTCCAATGACTCGCTGCCGTAAGAGAGCAAAGGATCGAGCAGCTGTCCAACGCCTTGCTGCGCGACCCCTGCTTCAACCTCGGGGCGGTTACGGATTCGACCGAACACGCTGACTGTGTCGCTGACGTCCACGCTCTGCACGATGAGCGTCAGTCCATTGGGCAGCGTCGATACCACCGGCTGCGTGCTCGATGGCTTGACGTCGAGCCGTTCGAGCGCCGCACGCGCCCAATCGGGCAATTGCGTTGCGTGCGCTTCGCCGAGCGAGATGTTTTCCTTTCCGCCAAAACCGCCACCACCGGCGACCGGTCGTCCGCCGCCCTGGGGAATCATCACCGCCGACACCGCATGCGCGAGATCCAGGTACTTGCGCGCCACGCGATTGACGTCCGCCACACTGACCTTTTCGATGCGCTGCAGGTCTGCATCCGGCGAATCGAGGCCGTAGAGTGCCACCGCGTCGGCCCAGACCGAAGCGAGCCCCTCGATGGAATTCTTCTGGAACTCGGCCTGCCTGCGCTCCTGCAGCTTGGCCGCCTGCACGAGTTCGGGAGGCACACCGTGATCGGCGACGCGCCGGAGAATCGCGCGCACCTGCGCATCCAGCGCCCTGGGATCCTGGCCCTTCGGAAAAACCACTTCCGCGTATGCCACGCCTGCCTGGGGCAGCGGATCCAGCGAGAAGACGGCGTTGATGGCCTTGCCCTGCGGCACCAGGCCGTACAGGTCGAAGCGCTGGTTGCTCAGCACGTCCGAGAGCACTTCCAGTGCCGGGAAATCCGGGCTGTTCAAACCCGCCACGCGCAGCGCGAGCATCTGCGTGCCGGTGGGTCGATCGGTATCGACCTGGATGCTTGCCGCATGGGGCGGCTGCAGCCTCACCATGTGCCGCTCGGGCAACGCCCTGGAAGGGATATCGCCGAAGAGCGCGCGAATCTTCTCCAGCGTCGCGGCCGGGTCCAGATCGCCCACTACGATCAGGATGGCATTGTTCGGCACGTACCAGGCATCGTGGAACTGCTGCAGCATGCCGACGCGCGTGGCCTCGAAGGAGGGACGCGTTCCGAGGGCGTCGTGGGCGTAGGGTGTACCGGCGAACATGGCAGTGCGCAACTTCTCGTAGAGCTTGTAACCTGGATTGGACAGATCCTGGGCCACCTCCTGCTCGATGGCGCCGCGCTCCTGGTCCCAGTCCTTGGCTGTGTCCAGCACGCCGCGCATGCGCGTGGCCTCGATATGCAGCGCGACATCAAGATCCTCCGCGGGCACGGTGAACAGATACTGCGTCAGGCTCTCGCGGGTGTTGGCATTGAAGTTTCCGCCCATGACGCTGCCGATGTCGGCCAGCTGGTCTGCACTCAGGCCAGGACTGCCGCGGAACATCATGTGTTCCTGCGCGTGCGCAGTACCCGGGAATCCCACGGGGGCTTCGTCCGATCCGACCAGATAGTTGATCGAAGTGGCCACCACCGGCGCCAGCGTGTTGCGCACGATGATGACCCGCAGCCCATTCGGCAGCGTGGCCCGCAATACCGGCGCGGTCTGGCTCATCGCACGCACCGGCATGGCCGCTACGGCGATCAGCGCCACGACGCGCACCCACGAAGCAGTCAATTTGCTCGATCTCATGACGTCCTTATTTCAATCCCAGTATCAGCGCACCGGCCGTGACCAGCGCGATGCCGCACCAATCCCGCGGCAGCGGCCGCTCGCCCAGAAAAAGCACCGCGAACAACGCGACCAGCACGACGCTGAGTTTGTCCACCGGCGCGACTCTCGAGGCCTCGCCGAGCTTCAGCGCACGGAAGTAGCACACCCATGAGGCGCCCGTGGCAAGGGCCGACAGCACCAGGAACAGCAGCGTCTGACCGCTCAGCCGCACCGGATTGACCCACTTGCCCGTGGCCATCACGAATGCGCCGAGCACCAGCACGATGACGAGGGTGCGAAGCAGGGTCGCCAGATCCGAGTCAATGCCGGTGAGCCCGAGTTTGGCGAAGATCGCTGTCAGCGCCGCGAAACCCGCAGACATGAGCGCCCAGTAAAACCAGGTGGATTCAGTCACAGTTTTGCGAGCATACACTGCGACAAGCGGAGGCGGTGCAACGCAATATGGGTCAACGTCCCGGCAGCTCGCGCGCTGTAGTTGCACGGGGTGTTGATCCGCCTGTCTCGATTGAGGAGAGTGCCGTGAGCGTCGAGGTAGCAGCCATTGCCGCCAATCGCTTTGGCCTGGGCGCACGCCCGGGTGACCTGGCCACCATCGGCGCCGATCCGCGCGGCTGGTTGCGCATGCAATTGACGGCGCAGCCACTGCTCGGCGCGGAGGAGTTGCAGAGCACCGCACAGATTCTCTCCGGCGCTGAGCCCATCGTGCAGGCACTGCGTCAGGCCCGGCGCGCGCGCGCCGACGCGGCCACCGCGGCCGCCGCGGATCCGGCTGCGGCACCGGAACTGGCCACGCGCCTGCCGCAGTACCTGCGGCCCATCTACGTGAGCGAGAGCCGCGCGCGGCTGCGATCGGCGCTGAGCAGCGATCGGCCGTTCGCGGAACGGCTGGTGCATTTCTGGAGCAATCATTTCGCGGTGTCGGTGGACAAGTTTGCGGTACTCGGCGTTGCCGGCAGTTTCGAGCGCGAAGCGATCCGGCCGCATGTCATGGGACGGTTTCACGATCTGCTGCTGGCGGCCGAAACCCACCCCGCCATGCTGCTGTACCTGGACAATCAACAGTCCGTCGGACCTGATTCGATGCTCGCGCATCGCGCGGCCAATCGCGGCCGCGCGCTTGGACTCAACGAGAACCTCGCGCGCGAGATTCTTGAACTTCACACTCTGGGCGTCGATGGCGGTTACACGCAGGCCGATGTCACGAGTTTTGCAAAAGTCCTGACCGGCTGGTCGATCGGCGGCGGCGAGGGCCGTCTCGCGGGCGGCACCGTCGGAACCTTCTTCTTCCGACCCGAAGTGCACGAGCCCGGCGCGCAGATCGTGGTGCACCGGCGATATGGCGAAGACGATCAGGCGCAGGGACTTGCGGTGCTGTCCGATCTTGCCGTCGCGCCTGCCACGGCGCATCACCTCGCAACCAAGCTCGCGCGCCATTTCATCAGCGATGATCCGCCGCCGGCCGCGATCGAGCGCATCGCGCGCGTGTTTGAGCGCACGCGTGGCGACCTGCCGGCAGTTTATGTCGCGTTGATCGAATCACCCGAAGCCTGGGACGGGGCGCAGGCGAAATTCAAGAGCCCGCAGGACTACGTGATCTCGCTCGCCCGCGCAATGTCCTTGCCGCTCGAGAGTGAACCCCGCACTCTCTGGGCGTTCGAGCTGCTCGGACAACGGCCGTTCTCACCCGGTTCGCCGGCGGGCTGGCCGGATCGCAGCTCGGATTGGGACGGCGCCTCGGCGCTCATGAAACGCATTGAACTTTCGGATGCGGTGGCGCAGAAGCTCGGCGATCGACGCGATGCCCAGCAGCTGGCGCCGGAAATCCTCGGCGACTCGCTGACCGCGGCGACACGCCAGAGCCTGGCGCGCGCCGCAAGCCCGGCGCAGGCGCTGGTGCTGCTGCTGACATCCCCCGAGTTCCTGCGCCGCTGATGCACGGAGGTCCCATGTCACCGACCGATTCGCGCCGCCGCTTCCTGCAACTCGGTATTGCCGCCGGCGGCGCATTCTGCGCCCGCTTTGCCTTCGCGGCACCGGCCGCGGGCGATGCGCGTTTCGTCTTCATCATTTTGCGCGGCGCGCTCGATGGTCTCGCGGCCGTGCCTCCCTGCGCGGATCCCGACTACCCGCGTCTGCGCGAACAGCTGGCGATCGGCGCGCCGGGGACCTCCGATGGGGCGCTGGCGCTCGACGGCCAATTCGGTCTCAATCCGGGCTTGAGCTTCGTGCATGAGGCGTACGCGGCGCGCGAAGCGCTCGTAATCCATGCCGTCGCAACGCCCTATCGCGAGCGCTCGCACTTCGATGGCCAGGATGTGCTCGAGAGCGGGCTGATTCGCCCGCATCTGAGCCAGACCGGCTGGCTCAATCGCGCCGCAGCCGCACTGCCCGCCGGTGCGGTCCACGGCGCGGAGCTGGGCCTTGCGCTGGGACAGAACGTTCCGCTGGTACTGCGCGGTCCGGCGCCTATCGCCTCATGGTCGCCTTCAAGGCTGCCCGATATCGACGAGGACACGATGCAGCGCATCGCCGACCGCTACGCCAGCGATCCCATCCTGTCGCAACGCCTGGCGCAGGCCCTCGTGACCGATCGCATGGCCGCCGAATCCCCGGAAATGTCTTCGACGCGACCATCATCGGCGATGCCGCGTCCGGGCGCGGCGCGTTATATCGAGACCGTGCAGACCGCTGCCGGCTTTCTCAAGCGCGAGGATGGACCGGCGGTCGCCGTGTTCGACACCACCGGATGGGACACCCATTTCAACGAAGGCGGCTCCCAGGGCCAGCTCACCCAGCGCCTCGCGGCGCTCGATGCTGCCTTGCGCGCATTCAAAGACTCCCTTGGTGCCACCTGGCAGCGAACAGTCGTGCTGATCGCCACAGAATTCGGACGCACCGCTGCCGCCAATGGCACGCGCGGCACCGACCACGGAACCGCGACGGCCGCACTGCTGCTTGGCGGCGCGGTGCGAGGCGGACGCGTGATATGTGATTGGCCCGGGCTTTCCGCCCCCTCGCTCCATGAGGGTCGCGATCTGCGGCCAACGCTCGATATGCGATCGGTCATCAAGAGCGTGCTGCGCGATCATCTGAACATCAGTCCGCGTAAACTGGATGCGGACGTGTTTCCCGACAATGCACAGCCCTACCTGGCGGATCTGATACGCGCTTGAGAAAGAGTGATCCCGCGCCCGCTACGCGGCCGCTGCAGTCATTGCCGGATGCCGCGCTCGTGCAGCGGTTTTCGGCAGCCTTGCAGCAGGCGGACGGCCTTGCCGGCGCGCATTGCGTGCATGAGCTGTGCATGCGCGCAGCGATGCCCTCAAATATCGAATCGGCGCTCGAGCAGCTGTGGAGTTGCGCGGCAAAATCGATCCCCGATTGGCTGCCGATGCGCTACGTCCATTTCCTGCCGCAGCTCTATGCCACGGCGGCGCGATTTCGCAGCACGCGGCGAGGCCGCAGCAACATCTACCTGGTGCTGCTCGACTACGAGGATCGCGGTGGTGATCCCTATGGGATCTACGTGGGCATGAGTGACTATGCGCCCGCGCAGCGCTTCGATCAGCACAAGGCCGGCATTCGGGCCGCCGGTTGCGTCCTCAAACGCGGACTGGAAGTGCTGACTGGGCCGACCCTGCATCTGCAGCGTATCGCCCGGGCCGAGGCGGCGCGCATCGAGGCCGCGCTCGCGGTGGCACTGGAGGAGGAAGGCCTGCGGGTTGAGGGCGGCCACTAGCACCAGGGCCGCCATCTTCCCGTGACGGCGCTAGCCTCTGCCGACTGCGCCGAGGAAGTCGGGCTTTCCGAGCTTCACACCGTTGTGCCGCAGGATGTCGTAGGCGGTCGCACTGTGGAAGTAGATGTTGGGCAGAACGAAAGCCAACAGGTAGTTCCAGCCGCTGGGAAAATTCAGCGTGATATTGGGAAACTTAATTTCGATCGGACGGGTATCGGCGCCCTGGAACTTGCCCTTGTCGAGCCCCTTGAGAAAGGCCGCCGTCTTGTCGAGCCGCGTCTTCAGCTCGGCGAATGAAGCTTCAGTGTCTTCGAATTTCGGTGCCTCCACGCCTGCAAGGCGTGCACCCGCGCCCTTGGCAGAATCCGAGACGACCTGCACCTGGCGGGTCAGCGCGAACATATCGGGATACAGCCGCGCGCTCAGCAGCGCGCTCGGATCGATCTTTTCCTTCTCGCAGTGCGCGCTGCCCTTCTCCAGCACACCGGTCAGGTTGCCGAGGGCATGGAGCATCCACGGAATCGAAGCATCATAGATTGGCAGACTCATTGGATGTTCCTTGTCGGTTGATCAGAGGAAGGGCCGGCATTCTACACTGAGCGCCCTCTCGATTGCGGAGCATGCGCATGAGTGAAGCCGCACGGCTGGAGTCGATACGCACGCGCGGCTATGCGCGCATCGCCACCGAGGAGGCCTTTGCTCCGGCGGCCATGCTCGAGCGCTATCGCCGGATGCTGGAACGCCACGAGTTCGACGATCCTGGCTTCAGGAGCCTCTGGGGCTTCTATCTGGGTAGCCGAAGTCCGCGCGCCACGCAGATTATTGCGAAGCTGCAGGATCTGGGCCCGCAACGTATGGCCGACATGGATGCCACCGGCATCGATCGGCAGATCATCTCCCTGACCGGCCCGGGGGTACAGGTATTCGATGCGGCCACGGCCGTCGCGATGGCACGCGATGCCAACGATGAGCTGGCAGAAGCCGTGCACCGGGCTCCCCATCGGTACTCGGGACTCACGGCGGTAGCGCCGCAGGATCCACGCGCCGCCGCCGCGGAGATCGAGCGCGGCAAGCGGCAGCTCGGGATGAAGGGCGTCATCATCAACTCGCACACCCACGGCGAGTACCTGGATCATCCGAAGTTCTCCGATCTGCTGGCCGCGGCCGAGGCGGAAAACACACCGATCTATCTTCATCCCCAGTCGCCCTCGAAGGGGCTGATCGCACCGCTGCTCGAGAGCGGCCTCGACGGCGCCATCTACGGTTTTAGTGTCGAGACCGGCATGCACATGCTGCGCATGATCGTCAGCGGCGTGTTCGACCGCTATCCGCGCCTGCAAGTGGTGCTGGGACACCTGGGCGAAGCTCTGCCCTTCTGGCTGTTCCGGCTCGACTACATGCATCGCGCCACGGTGGCGGCGGCGCGCTATCCCAACATGCGCCCGTTGAAGCGTCGCATCAGTGATTACCTGCGCGAGAATATCTACGTGACCAGCAGCGGGATGGCGTGGGCGCCGGCGATCCGCTTTTGCCAGGATGTGCTCGGCATGGACCGCGTGCTCTACGCGATGGACTATCCGTATCAGTTCGTGGCCGACGAGGTTGCCGCCAGCGATGCGGTGCCGCTGAGCGATCAGGAGCGCCGCCAGTTCTTCCAGACCAACGCCGAACGCGTGTTTTCCCTGCAGGGCTCTTAGGGAAGCGCGTTGACGGTTACCGCCGTCGGCCTCTCACTCCGCGAGGGCATGCGCAGCACGATGAGCATCACGCCGCCGATGAGGCACCAGAGGGCCAGGAAGTAGAAGCTGCCGCCATAGCCGTATCCGGCGTCATGGCGCCAGCCTGCGATGTACGGTGTCACGGCACTGAGCGTGGTATTGATGGCCACGGCCAGGCCCGCGAGGGACGCGAAAGCGCGCGTGCCAAAATAATTGCTCAATGTTGCCATCAGGCACACCAGGCCGCCGCCGAACCCGATGCCCAGACAGCTGGCGAACACGAGCACGCTGGTGTGACTGCGCGCATTCACGACCACGATGAGTCCGACCCCGAAGCTGACCTGGAACAACGCCCACAGATAGCGCGGATCGATGCGATCGCCGCACAGCGCGATCAGGAGTTTTGCGGCCAGCCCGGACACGGCCAGCAGCGAGATCGCCTCCCACGCCTCCGAAGGCGTATGTCCCAGGTCGCGCAGATGCACGAAGCCATGCGCCAGGTAGAGCGTGTAACCGCAGCTGACTCCAAGCAGTGCGAACACCATGATCCAGTAGGGGGGTGAGGCGAGTGCCTCCCGATAGCTCCAGTGATCTGCGGTCCGGAACAGCTCGCGGCGAACCGCGGCCGCTGGCGCAGCGGCGGCGGGGCCCGGGTCGCCATCGGGCTGCTGGCCCAGGTCCGACGGCGACTCTTTGACGAACACCGCGGCCACGACACAGGCGACCCCCGACAGCACGGCGATGACCCACCAGCCGGCTCGCCAGTTGCCGCCTGCCAGCGTCACGACGCGATCGAGCAGCCGGCCGGATACGAACCCGCCGACGGCACCCGACGAATAAAGAATCGACAGCACCATCCCGCGTCTGCGCACGAACCAGCGCGCCAGTCCGGCCTGCGCGGCCAGCGCTGCGCCCGTGGCCACGCCTGCGCCCACGAACAGGCCGAAGGCGATCAGGGCGAAGCCGAACGAGTTGACCACGGTGCCCATCAGCAGCGCGCCGACGATCAGCAACAGGCTGCCGAGCATGAGCGTGCGACGCACGCCCATTCGATTGACCGCGACAGCAACGAGCGGCCCCGGCAGGCCCGACATCACCATGTACGCACTGAAGAGCAGCCCGAGCGCGCCGCGATCCAGATGCAGTGATGGCGCCATGAGCGCGTTGAGGCCGCTCGCGCCGTAAACCGGAATCCCAAGATTCAGAAACATGATGAACCAGCAGGCGGCGAGCAGCTTCCAGCCATAGAAGCGCTGCGCGCTCATGGGGAACTCATCCCCATCGTGAGGATTCAGGTCCGGGTACGAAGGCGTGTCCGGGGCGGCCGGTGCGCGTCAGCGCGAGCGCCGCGCGCACCGCGGGGCGGGCCTGCATGCGCACCAGGAACGCTGCGATGTGCGGCGTCACGCCGGCATTGACCAGATCCGGCGCCAGCTCGGGCAGCGGCGCCAGCATGGCGAACGCATCGATATCGGCGATGGAATATTCCACCCCCGCCAGCCAGGGATGGCTGCCCAGGGCAGCCTCGATGCGTCGCAAGGGAGCGGCCAGCTGGCCGCGCGCTGCCGCGGCGGCATCGGCCTCGCTGCGGTCGAGAACGGCAGTCCAGGCCAGGCGCCGCTCGAGCGGCTCAATGCTCGCGAGCCGCGCCTGCAAGTCTTTCGATGGCCGCGAACGCAACGCTGGGGCCAGGTGCCGCGCACAGCCGAGCATCGACACTGCGCTCGCCACCGACAGCGCAATGGTCTGCCCCCACGCGTGCACGAGATAGCGGCCATAAGGGGTCTGTGGCATCAGCGCCGGACCGGCGAAGGCCTCGGCGATGTATTCGAGCATGAAGAACGAACTGGCGATGACGGTCCCGTCATCGACGAGCACCGGACCCTCGCGCTCCAGGTGCAGTCTCGACTCAACGGTGGCGGGAAAACCGGCCTCAAACTGCTGAAAGCTGGTCGGATCGAAATAGTGCGCCGTGTAGGGTTCACCTTTCTCCGCCAGCGCGACCAGCGGCTTGAGAAAGAAGATGTTCGGTTCCCAGTGATAGAGCTCGAGCATGCGCGGATCACTCAGGATTGTATGGGTCGCTCGAGCAGCTTCACACGCGACGCCATCTGCGTGCGTCCCTTGGCCCAGGTCGCACGTGTCGCCGGGCGCTCGTAGATCTTGCGCAGCCACTCCATGATATGCGGCGTTCGCTCATCGTTGCAGCGCTCCGGTTGCGACAGCGGCAGGGCGTATCCGAGATTGAAACCGTTGATGTCGCCCAGCGTGTACGCGTCGCCGCAGATATAGGTGTTGTGACGCAGATGGGTCTCGAGGATGTCGGTGGCGAAGGCGACCCGGCGCCGCGACTCGGTGAGCTCCTGCTCGGAGAATTCGTTGTAGATGGCCTTGCGCCAGGCGATGCGGCGCGCCTCGAGCGGAATCCGATCGATGGCCGCCGAGAGCTCCCTGGGGTCGCGCTGGCGGACGGCGGGTCCGACGAAGATGCTCCAGCCGATCATGCTCAGCGAGGGCGCAAAGTAGGAATCGAAGAAGCGCATCCACCACCGCATGCGCCAGCGCAGCCGCGGGTCGCTCGGCCGCAGCTGCGGCCCGGGAAACGCATCATCGATGTATTCCATCATGGGAGTGGATTCGGTCAGCACCAGATCGCCGTGGACCAGCGCCGGAATGGTGCCGTCGGGATTGACGCGCAGATACTCCGGTTGGTGCTGATCGAACTTCAGCAGGTCGAGGTATTGGCTCTGGTACTCGACGCCCTTTTCCGCCAGCGTGAGCATCGGCTTGCCCGAATTTGCATTCGGTTCCCAATGATAGAGCGTGACCATCGCGGACACGGAGACTCCGCCGAATGCCGGCTCGCGGCTCGACCATCAGCGAACGCCAAAGCGCCGGGCAGTGTACGTAAGCCAGCTGCCGGGACAAGTCATTGATTTATAATATTAAAATGGCGACCTGCCGGGCTGGCACACTCTTTGGCGAAGGTGACTCTGACTGACAAATGGGACCTATAAGTGGAAAATATTGGTGCCGAGAATTCTTCACCCGTATAAAAGCCCGGCAGACAAGAACAGTCGATGTGATCTGTTGGGGGTACCAGATGACGCAGATTGTGTCGTTCTCCACTGCTGGGCTCGATCCGCGGCAGAAACTGACTTGCTGGAACGAACGCGCCAGCGAAAGTTTCTCGCCGCTGGTGTCCGACCCGGTCGACATCCACACTTTCAATGGCGCCATCGCGCGCACCGAGATCGGGGATCTGACGCTGGCCGATGTCTACTCGGAAGCGCAGATCGTGCGGCACTCGCGGGTGCACGTCACCCGCACGCGCAGCCCGCTGTTCTTTCTCCATCTGCAGCTGGAGGGCGAGAGCATCAGCCGCCAGGACGGTCGCGAGGCCCACCTGAAGGCCGGCGACTTCACGCTCTGCGACAGTACGCGTCAATACGAGATCATCTTTCCGGGCAGCAACCGCATGCTGGTGCTCGGCATTCCCGAGGCGCAACTGCGGCGTCAGATTGCCACGCCCGAGTGCATGGTCGCGATCCCGATGCAGGCCTCCTGCGGCGTGCGCGGACTGTTCTCGCGCTTCCTGCGCAGCTATTGGGTGGAATGCCGCAGCGAGATGGACGACACCTCGGCCGAGCGCGTCACCACGGCGATCATGGATCTGCTCGGCGCCGCCTATGCCGATGCGCCCTGCCCCCGCTCGAGTCGCTCCTCGCTGGCGACGGCGCACCGGCTACGGATCATCAACTACATCGAGACCCACCTGCACGATCCTGACCTCACCCCCACGCGCATCGCGGCAGCCTGCAAGATGACGCCGCGCTATCTCTACCATCTCTCTTCGGATCAGGAGGAAACCGTAGCACGCTATATCCTTCGGCGGCGGCTCGAGATCTGCTCACGTGCCCTGGTTTCGGAGGCGCAGCGCCGCCGCACGGTCACGGAAATCGCCTTCGATCATGGATTCAATAGTCCGACGCATTTCGGTCGCGTGTTCCGTGCCAAGTACGGCCTGACCCCGCGGGAATATCGACGCCAGAATAGCGGCTGCGGCTGAGACGCGCCGTCAGCGGCGCTTGATATGCGGCGGGGGCCGCCTTTTCCAACCGCGCGTGCATTGTGCTGTACGCTGTCGCACCCCGTGCGGTCTTCGGAGAAGCCCTGAGCATGCATTTTCCTTCGTTCCAGTCGCTCGGAAGCTGGGTCGCGGCGCATCCGCGCGCCATCGTCGCAGCCTGGGTGGCAGCCATCGCGCTGGGTGCCTGGGGGGCACATAAACTGCCCCAGGTGGCCCTAGGCGGGGTCAGCGGCATCGTCGGCAGCCCTTCGAAGGCAGCCAGCGATGCATTGCGTAACGAGTTCGACAATCCATTCCTTGACCCGCTCGTGGTCGCCGTGTCGGCACCGGATCTGCACATTGGCGAGGAGCCGTATCGCGGTTGGGTAGAGCGCACGGCGGCGCGGCTCGGCCGCATGCCCGAGATCCGGCGAGTGCGCAGCGTCGCGGATAGCAACGATTCCAAGCTGCACTCTGGCGACGGTCACGTCACGATGCTGATCGCAGGCCTTGCCGCGCACGATATTCCGACCCGCGAACGTGCCGTCGTGAGTGTGCGCGCCGCGCTTGCACCGCTGCGCGATGAACTCACGCGACTCGACCCCGCCGCGCGGTTGGCGGTCACGGGCGGCCCGGCCGTCGATGTAGACATCAACACCTGGAGCGCGAGTGGCGGCGACCACGCGGAGAAACGCGCGCTGCCGCTGACGCTTGCGATCCTGGCCGTGGTTTTCGGCACCGTGATCGCCGCCAGCCTGCCCTTCCTGATGGGCCTGACGACCACGACGATCGCGCTGGGTCTGGCCTTCGTGCTGGCCCGAGTGATGCCGGTCTCGAATCTGCTCAGCAACGTCGTCACCATGGTGGGGCTTGCGATCGGCATCGATTATTCGCTGCTGATGGTGACGCATTATCGCGAGCACTCGCATGAGGCCGATGTCGGGAACGCCGTCGCCACCACGATCGCGCAAGCCGGCCGCACGATTTCCTGGTCGGGGCTCACGGTCATGATCGGCCTGCTCGGACTGCTATGGAGTCCCATTCTCGAGACCCGTTGCGTCGGCATCGGCGGCGCGCTCGTGGTCTGCGTCTCGGTGCTCGCGGCGCTGACGCTGCTGCCAGCGACCCTGGTACTGCTGGGACCTTACGTGGATCGCTGGCCGATCTTCTCGCGCCGCATACGTCCGCGGAACGCGAGAGGCTTCTGGTATCGGCTCGGCGCGCGCATCGTGCGCCATCCGCTGCCGGTACTGCTCGTCTCAGGCGCCGCCGTGATCGCACTGGCCCTGCCCGTGCTGCACGCGCGCAGCGGGTTCACCAATGAACCGTGGTTTCTGGCGCGGGGCATGGAGTCGCGCATGGGCGTGGACATGCTGGCGGGCCTGCGCAGCGACAACGCGTCGCTGCCCATCTACGATCGTACGGGCTACCGATGGCGCACCCGTACTGGCCTCGCAGCATCTGGCCTCGCTCATCGAGTATGCGCATCGCCTGGGCGCGGATGGCCGTGTCGGCGACGTCGCATCGCCCGTGACGCTGCGGAAAGACATGGGCCTGACCGAATACATGTTGCTCTACCTGGATCCGGACCAGGCGTTGCGGGCACATCCCGATATCGGCGAGTCCTTCGTCAGCCGCGACCGCCGCAGCGCGTTATTCGAACTGACTCCGGCCACCGGCGTGGCCGTCAAAGACATCGAACAGTTGGCGCGCGATCTGGCAAGCCTCGCGCCGCCCGGTCCCTTCACGGTGCTGATCGGCGGCGATCCGGCCGATCACAATGACTTCAGCGACGCGATGTTCCACAGCTTTCCGCATGTGTTCGGATTCGTCATTATCGCCACGCTGCTGCTGCTCTTCAGCGCCTTTCGCTCCTACCTGCTGCCGTTCGCGGCCGTCGCCACCAATCTGCTGGCCGTGGCCGCCGGCTACGGCGCGGTGGTGGCGATCTTTCAGTTTGGATGGCTCAACGGCCTGGTCGGGCTCGAACGTCCCTTCATCGCCATCCCGCTCGAAGTACCGCTGATGGTGTTCTGCCTGAGCTTCGGACTGTCGATGGATTACGAACTGTTCCTCTTGTTCCGCATCCAGCAGGAATATGTCATCGATCGCAACAACACGCGCGCGACCATCACTGGCCTTGCGGCAGTCGCCCCGGTGATCACGGGCGCCGGACTGATCATGGCGGTGGTATTCGGCGCGTTTATCGGCGCGGATCTGCCCGTGCTGAAGATGATCGGCGTCGGACTGTGTGTCTCGGTGCTGGTCGATGCGACGGTGATCCGTGCGTTCGTGGTACCTGCGGCGATGGCGCTTGCCGGGCGCTGGAACTGGTACCCGGGGCGCGCCTAGCGCAGCAAACCCTGCGCCTTGGCCCAGGCGAGCGCATCCTGGAACGCCGCGATCGGCGGACGCCACGAATAGCCTAGTTCGCGCTGCGCTTTCTGGCTGGAGAAGAACATGCGCTTGCCGGCCATGCGCAGGCCCTCGACCGTGATACGCGTGCTGCCGCCGGTGAGATGCGCGGCCAGTTCCGCCACATAGGCCAGCGGTATCAGCGGTGCGCGCGGCAACCGGATGCGTGGCGGCGCACGGCCCACGAGCCGCGCGATCTGCACCAGGATTTCACGCAGCGTCATGTCCTGCCCACCCAGGATGTAGCGCTCACCGATGCGGCCGTGCGCATGGGCCAGCAAATGACCGGCGGCGACATCATCCACATGCACGATGTTGAGTCCCGTATCCACGAACGCCGGCATCCGTCCGTTGGCGGCATCGAGCACCATCTGCCCGGTAGGGGTCGGCTTGATATCGCCGGGCCCTATGGGCGTCGATGGATTGACGATGATCACCGGCGCGCCGGCACCGGCCGCCTCGCGTACCTGCTGCTCAGCCAGAAACTTCGAGCGCTTGTAATGGCCGATCATGTCATCGAGGCCAACGGGCGTGTCTTCATTGCCCGGCGTTGAATCCCCGGGAATTCCGATCGTCGCGACACTGCTCGTATAGACGATGCGTGCCACCCCGGCCGCGCGCGCCGCGTCGATGATGCGCACCGTGCCATCGACATTGGTGCGATAAAGTTGCGCCGAGTCGCGCGCACCGAGCCGGTAATCCGCCGCCACGTGGAACAGTGCCTGGCAGCCCTGCAGCGCGCGCTCGAGCGAGGCGCGGTCGGCCAGATCACCCGTCGCGAGTTCGACCGCAAGCGAGGCAAGATTGCGGCGATCCGAACCTGCGCGCACCAGCGCCCGAACCCGCCATTCCCGCTGCAGCAGCGCCCTGGCAACTGCGGCGCCGACGAAGCCCGTAGCGCCCGTGACCAGTGCCTGCATGATCAGAACGCCTGGCGCGTCCAGGCGCCGGCACCGGCTACGGCGCTGAGTGATCGGCTCGCGGCACGGTAGCGGCTGCCCAAACGCATCAGCGGCGCCAGCTCGGCCGGCGTGCGCGCCAGTGCGCCAAGCAGCCGCCAGATATTCAGGTGACCCGATTGGTCGGCCGCCGCCGCGACCGCGCGCGGCAGATTGTCGGCCGCGCTGTCGACGATGACGCGGATGGCAATGAAGGGCAGCCCGTGGGCACTGGCCACCTGTGCCACGCCCAGGCTCTCCATATCGACGGCGATGGCCGCGGTCGCGCGATGCAGCGCGGCCTTCTCGTCGATGCTGGCGATGGCCCGATCGGTGCTCACGAGTTTTCCGCTGGCCACCGGATAGCGCGCGCGCAGCGCGCTCTCGACCCGCGCTCGCCACCGAGCGCTCGTGGGCAGGCTCGTGCCGTCAAGGCCCACGATCTCGCTGGGCAGGCAGATGGCCCCCGGACGCAGCGAGGCATCGAGTCCGCCGGCAAGGCCGAAACTTGCCAGCGCGGTGGCGCCGGCATCGATCAGAACGAGCGCACCCGCCGCGGCGGCGGCACCCCCCATGCCACTGACGATCAACAGTGATCCGTCGGCAAGTACAGCGCATCGAGCGCCCGGACGAGTGGTCGGCCTTAGTGTCCGCGCCTCGGCGGCCAGTGCGCAGACGATGCCGGCCACGGGATCGCCGGCCGCGTTATCAATGACCGGCTCCCGCGCGCAGGAAATCGCGATAGGCCGCCAGTGCCCAGAACGGGAAGTAAGCGCAGTAGCCGTGATACTTGAGATAGAACACGCGCGGAAAGCCTGGCGCCGTATAGGTCGGATCGCTCCAGAGTCCATCGCTCTGCTGGGTTCGCCAGAGATACTCGATGCCGCCGCGCACCGCATCCGAGCGGCCGCCGCCGGCCGCGAGCAAGGCCAGCAATGCCCATGCGGTCTGATACGGGTTGCTGGCAGTGCGATCATCGTCACCGGGCTCACCCGCGCGCGGCGGATGCAGATACGTGTCGTTGCTTTCGCCCCAGCCGCCATCGACATTCTGATGAGCCTCGAGCCAGCCCACGGCGCGCTGCACGGCTGCATCGTCCGGCCCGATGCCGGCGTGCGCGAAGGCGATCAGCACCGACCAGGTGCCATAGATGTAGTTGGTGCCCCAGCGCCCGAACCAGCAGCCTTCCGCGGTCTGCTCGGCGCGCAGGAATGCTATCGCGCGTTCCAGCGCCGGCAGGTCCTGCGGCCGTTTCGCCACCGCCAGGGCCGTGACGACTCGGGCGGTCACATCGCTGGTAGGAGGATCAAGCAGCGCGCCGTGATCGGCGAACGGAATGTAGTTCAGCTTGTAGTGCGTGTTGTCGGCGTCGA
>Ga0265338_10004407_pt1 | contig 19038 bp, 15 predicted proteins | sample 42126metaG_FD_193579 | JGI IMG/M metagenome (GOLD analysis project Ga0265338, IMG submission 193579) | Rhizosphere microbial communities from Carex aquatilis grown in University of Washington, Seatle, WA, United States - 4-21-26 metaG | ecosystem: Host-associated > Plants > Roots > Rhizosphere...
CGGGCCGGTAGGCTTCCAGACTCCCTCGCCCGGCAGCCCATAGGTGAAGACCGGCTTGATGTTCGGCGGCAGATACGCCTTCTTCGGGTGATGGTGCTTCGGGTGGCCGTTCCCGATGCCGACAGAGGGCAGCGTCGTCAATCCCGGCCCGCCCTTCTTCGGGGCGTTCCACGAGTAGTAGTAGTGCTCGACGTCGTCGACGAGCCAGTTGAAGTGGTGCTGGCGGAGCCACTCGACGCTGTTCACCCCGAGCGGCAAGCTCGAGGGGCGGAGGGCCATCTGCACCCACGAGTACAGCGCGGGGGAGAGGAACAGGAGCGCGAGCAGCGGGATCCAGACGCGCAGACGCGGCCGGCCGCGCGTGCGGCGGCGACTGGGCGGCCGGCGGCGCGCCGTGCTTCGCCCCGGCCTACTCCCGGGCTCACGAAGGTACGGCGGCACGCCGAGATTCGGTTCGGCGTCCACGGTCTGCTCCGATGGTACGGACGCTGTGTGACAGCGCCCTGAGTAAGCCGCGGGTAAACCACGATCGCGCAGTTGGGCCGGTTGCCGATGAATGCAAATGGACGCGTTCCCGCGGATGAGTGTGCGCACGTCGGTTTGGCCGAAGTGGCTGGCCGCTGCTTGCATGCGCGTACGCGAGTCGCGCGTTCTCCGGACGGGCCTTGCGATGGGGCTCGTCCTGGCCTTGTACGCGTCATGGCAGGTGGTGAGGTGGGGGCCGTCTGGGGATACGCGTCTGATCGCGAACCTGTTCTTCTATGTCGCCTCGGCCTCGGCCGTGTGTGCGGCGTACTTCGCCTCGCGGCGTTGTCGCCGCTATCGGCGGCTGGCCTGGGCTTGGCGGCTGTTCGCGCTCGGGATCGGCGGCCAGCTTGCCGGTCAGATCGCCTTCCAGGTGTACGACGTGCTCGGCAAGACGCCCTATCCGTCGGTTGCCGACGTGCTCTACCTCTCCTTCTACCCGCTGATGCTTGCCGGGCTGCTGTTGCTGCCCATGGCGGCCGGCGACCGATCGGGGCGGCTGCGGCTGGGCGTTGACCTGGCGGTCGTCGCGATCGCCGGGTCGGCGTTGGTCGTGTACGTCGTCCTGGGGCCGACACTGGTCGCCCACAGCGGCAGCCCCGTGCAGGTCGCGTTCTCCGTCGCGTATCCGGCCGGGGACATGGTTCTGCTCGTCGGGATCTCGTCTGCCCTTGTACGCGGGGCGGTGCGATCGTTGCGCGGGCCGCTCCGGCTGCTCGCAGCCGGTCTCGTTCTCTTCGTGGTCGGGGACCTCGTTTACGGCTACATCACGCTGAACTCGAGCTACCACACCGGCGACCTCGTCGACTCGACCTGGATGGTCGCTCTGGCCCTGATGGCCGTCGCGGGCGCGACGCAGACGACCGTGACCGACAACGAGGCGCTCGAGCCGGCCCGCGACCGTGTCAGCTGGCTTCCGACGGTCGCAGTCGGCCTCGGGTTCGGCATTCTCCACTTCGCCGACCGGCGCGACCCGCTCTTCCCGGGCCTGACCCTCGACGGAGTCGCGTTGCTGCTCGCGGCCCTTGTCCTCGCGCGGCAGGCGCTCGTCCAGCGCGACCTCGTCAACGCGCAGGGGCAGCTGCGCCACCAGGCTTTCTACGACGCGCTGACCGGTCTGCCGAACCGGACGCTCGTGCTCGACCGCGCGGAGCAGATGCTCGCCTCGGCACGCAGGCGACGTCTACGTCTGGCCGCGCTGTTCGTCGACCTCGACGGGTTCAAGGACGTGAACGACAGCCTCGGTCACGCGGCCGGCGACAAGCTCCTCCAGGCCGTCGCGATCCGCCTCACGGCCGTGGTGCGCGACACGGACACCGTCGGCCGCTTCGGCGGCGACGAGTTCGTCGTTCTGCTCGACCCGGACATGCAGCTGGACTCCGAGGACGTGGCGGAGCGGATCGTGGCAACCCTTCGCGAGCCGTTCCAGGTCGAGCACGGCAGCCTGGGCCCGATCGAGATCGGAGCCAGCGTCGGGATCAGCGAGGTGGAAGTCAGTGAGGTGGACGACGCGACGGCCGACACGCTGCTCGGTGAGGCCGACCGCGCCCTCTACGCGGCCAAGGCCGCCGGCAAGGGTCGCTACACGGTCTACGGCGCGAAGCCGGCGGGCGGCGACAGCCGTCATCCGGCGTCGTCGGCCGCGGCACGCCGACCGCAGTGGAACCGTGCGCGCCTCGCCTCCGAGCTCGCTCAGGCGCTCGACACCGAAGCCCTCGAGCTGTGGTTCCAGCCCCAGGCGGATCCGCGAACCGGTCGCGTGCTCGCCGCCGAGGCGCTCGTCCGCTGGCGTCACCCGGTCCACGGGCTCCTGCTGCCCGCCGATTTCATTCCGCTCGCGGAGTCGACCGGGCTCATCCACAAGCTGACCTCCCGCGTCCTCGATGCAGCGCTCGGCCAGTGCGCCGAGTGGAAGCGCGCCGGCCTCCACCTGCGCGTCTCGGTCAACGTCAGCGCGTCGGATCTCCTCGGCGACCTCGACGAGCGAGTCGCCGCGGCGCTCGATCGCCATGACCTCGACCCGAGCGCGGTGGTCATCGAAGTGACCGAAAGCGCAGTGCACTCGGATCCGGCCCGCGCGCGCGAGATGCTCACGCGACTCCAGCGGCTCGGCGTGGGGCTGTCCCTCGACGACTTCGGCACGGGCTTCTCGTCGCTGCAGCACCTCAAGACGCTGCCCGTCACCGAAATCAAGATCGACAGGAGCTTCGTGATCGACATGACCCCGGACGACGCTGCAATCGTCGAGGCCACCACCCAGCTAGCCCACCGGCTCGGTAAGCGCGTCGTCGCCGAGGGCGTCGAAGACCGAAGCACCTGGAGCCGAGTCGCCGCAGCCGGGTGCGAGCTGATCCAGGGCTACGCGCTCTCCCGTCCCGTACCGGCCGACGAGCTCGAAGCGACACTTAGAAGTGCCGACGCGGAACCAACACCGCGCGCGGCCTGACTGAGACTGCGGGACAGGGACTCGAACCCCAACTTCCGGTTCCAGAGACCGGCGTCCTACCATTAGACGATCCCGCAAGGGTCGCCGGCATTGTAGCCCCGCGTCCGTGTCCCGCTAGATCTCGAGGCGGTACATCGGAACAAGGCGCCGCTCGGTCTCGGTGTCGATGTGCGCGACGACCTCGACGTACGGCTCGAGCCCGCTGCCGCGGAGCTTCGCCTTGAGCAGGCCGTCGACCTGGAAGATCCCCGAGCTGTTGTTCATGAGGATCTCGATCTTGATCGGGCGCTCGTCGCCGTCGGTGATCGTCACGTCCTCGATCGCGGCCGCCGAGAGCGAGTGCATCGAGACACTGCCCTTCTCGAACGGGATCCGCGAGCGGCCCTTCGCCATGTCGAGCGCGTCGGCGACGCGGAGAATCCCGGCCTCGACTGTGAGCGGCTGCCCGTCGGCGCGGTGGCTGATGATCGCCTGCAGCACCTCCGACGTGACGACGGTCAGATTCGGCTCGTCGTAGATCCCGGCGAGCAGCTCGCGGATCTTCGGCTCCGAGAGGAACAGCGAGAAGTCCTCGTGGCCGTGCCGGTGGATCGACATCCCGACGCAGTGGAGGAGGGAGGAGAGGACGACAACGACCTCGGCGTCGTCCTGCTCGAGCCCGAAGTCGCGGACGAGGCCGGGCTCGATGCCGTGCTTCGTCAGCTGGCGGAGGAGCTTGAGCGCGATGTTCGTGACGATCTGGATGTGAACCCACGAGTGGTCGTTGATCTCCATCCGGGCGACGGCGTTGATGTTCGAGACGTGCCACCAGCCCTTGAGCTGCTCGTCGGCGTTGACGCGCTCGATGAGCGTCCGGAGCTTGCGGTTGCCGCGGACCGGGACGTTGATCTTCATCCGCGCGACCGCCTCGGCCGGCGTCAGGCGCGTCTCGTGCTGCGCTTCCTCCGAGACCGGCTGTTCGATGCGGCCGACGGTCTCCTTGTCGAGCGAATCAGTCATGAGCCACTAGGCGCAGTCTGACGCATCGCGTATAGATGACGCATGAGCGTGCACGAGCACCAGCCGCATCCGGTCAAGCTCGTCATCGAGGACGACTACCGCCGCAACCGTCTCACGGTCTTCTTCCGGCTGATCCTCGTGATCCCGCACGTCATCTGGTTCTTCCTCTTCACGGTCTGGATCATCCTCATGTCGATCCCGAACTGGGTGATCTCCCTCTTCACCGGGAAGCCGCCACGCTGGTTCCACGACCTCATGTGCGCCTACGTCCGCTACCAGGCGCACCTGAACGCGTACTTCTCCCTCGTCGGGAATCCGTACCCGGGCTTCGCCGGCGAGGAGGGCGAGTACCCGATCGACATCGAGCTGCCGGCAGAACCGAGCAAGCAGCCCCGCTGGACGATCTTCTTCCGGATCTTCCTCGCGATCCCCGCGTTGATCGTCTCCGGGGTCGGACTGACGGCGGGGGGAGGCCAGGCGTACGGTCGCAGTCGCAGGCGCTCCTTCAGCACGGGCTCCGGCAGCCTGGCCGCGGTGTGCGGATTCCTCGGCTGGTTCGCGTCGCTCGCGCTCGGGCGGATGCCGAAGGGCCTCCGCGACGCGGGCGCGTGGTCGATCGGCTACACGGCGCAGACCAGCGCCTACCTCTTGCTCGTCACCGACAGGTATCCGAACGCCGACCCGACCGAGATGCTCGCCGGCGTCGAGCGCCCCCCGCGCCATCCCGTGCGCGTCGTCGGGGACCCGTACGACCTCCGCCGCTCTCGGCTCACCGTCTTCTTCCGCCTGCTGCTCACGCTGCCCCACGTCGTCTGGCTCCTGCTCTGGACGATCCCCGCTTTCTTCGCCGCGATCGCCCAGTGGTTCGTCACGCTGTTCCGCGGCACGCCGGCTGCGTCGCTCCACCGCTTCCTCACGCGCTTCGTCCGCTACCGGCTCCACGTCTACGCGTACCTCTTCCTCGTCGCCAACCCGTTCCCGGGCTTCGGCGGAGCGGAGGGGACGTACCCGCTCGATCTCGAGGTCGCCGCGCCGGAGCGGCAGAACCGCTGGAAGACGTTCTTCCGCATCTTCCTCGTCATCCCGGCCTTTGTCGTCGACGCCGCGCTCGGCGCGTCGCTCTACGCCGCCGCCTTCCTGACGTGGTTCTACGCCCTCGCGAGAGGCGCGGCGCCGTGGGGACTGCGGAACCTTTCCGCGTACGCGCTCAGGTACGACGCGCAAGTGCAGTCGTACGCGCTGCTCCTCACCGACCGCTACCCGCACGCGAGCCCGCTCGAAGGCGAGGACGAGCCGGCCGAGTGACGCGGCAGCGAGTCGCGGGCGTGGCCCTGCTCGCGCCCTTCGCGGCTGCGTGGGCGGTCGCCGCGTGGCTGCTCTGGCGCTCCTCGCTTCCCGCGTACCACTTGCCGCGTCTGTCGGAGACGGCGCTCTTCCCGCCGCGCGTCCTCGCCGAGGCGCAGCACTTCAGCTCGGTGGAGCGGCTCCTCTGGCTCGGCGGGACACTGACGCAGCTCGCCGTCCTCGGCGTGTACTCCCGTTTCGGGATCCGGTGGATGCGCGAGTCCGCGGCCGGCCCGGTCGGCACGGGGATGCTGCTCGGGATGATCGGCTTCGCGCTCGTCTGGGTCGCGGAGCTGCCGTTCGCGGTGCTCGACGCGTGGTGCCAGCGCCACAACGGGCTGTCGGCGAGCTACGCCGAGGCGACGGTCGGGAACTGGCTCGCGCTCGGCTCCGCCTTCGTCGCCCTCTGCGTCGCGCTCGGGATCGCCATGAACCTCGCGCGCGTCCGCTGGATCGGCGACCACTGGTGGCTGCCGGCCGCGCCGCTCTTCGTCGGGATCCGGACCCTCCTCGCGTTCGTCGCGCCGTGGCTGCTCGGTGGCCGCGCCTTCAACGCTCCGTACGTCGCGAAGCTCGAGGCGATCGAGCACGTCCACGTTCCCGTTCGCGTGATCAGCGGGCTCGGCGAGCCGAACGCCTTCGCGACTGGGCTCGGCGCGAGTCGGCGCGTCTTTCTCTGGCAGCCGATCGTCGAGCCGCCGTTCACGCCGCGCCTCGACTCATTCGTGCTCGCGCACGAGCTTGGCCACCTCGCGCACAACCACATCTGGAAGTCGATCGGCTGGTACGCGCTCATCATCGTCCCGCTTGCGTTCCTCCTCTCGCGGGTCGCGCGGCGGCGGGGAGGGATGGGCGCTCCCGAAGCGATCCCGCTCGTGATCCTCACGTACGTCGTCCTCTGGCTCGCGGCGCAGCCGCTGCAGGCAGTCGTCTCGCGGCACATGGAGGCGGAGGCGGACTGGTCGGCGTTGCGCGCGACGCGCGATCCCGCCGCGGGGCGCGCGCTCTTCGAGCGCTTCGCGGCGGTCGTGAAGGAGGATCCGAGCCCGCCCACCTGGGACTACGTCTTCCTCGAGGATCACCCGACGCTGCTGCAGCGGATCGAGATGACGCAGTACTGGAAGGGCTAGGCCGCGGCCCAGTCGCCGTAGAGACTCGTGTAGAGGCCGCGCTTCGCTAGGAGCTCGTCGTGCGAGCCCTGCTCGACGACCTGGCCGTGCTCGAGCACGACGATGAGGTCGGCGTCGCGAATCGTCGAGAGACGGTGCGCGATCACGAACGACGTCCGTTCGGTGAGGAGCGTGCGGAGCGCCCGCTCGATCGTCCGCTCCGTCCCGATGTCGACCGACGAGGTCGCCTCGTCGAGGATGAGGATCCGCGGGTCGGCGAGGAGCGCGCGCGCGAATGCGATGAGCTGCCGCTGCCCGAGCGAGAGCCGCGAGCCGCGCTCGCCGAGCTGCGTTTCGTAGCCGTCCTCGAGGCGGAGGATGAGCTCGTGCGCGCCGACGGTCTGCGCGGCGCGGACGATCTCCTCCGGCTTCGCGCCGGGCTTCCCGAAAGCGATGTTCTCGGCGACGGTGCCGGCGAAGAGGAACCCCTCCTGCGGGACGATCCCGAGCTGGCTGCGCAGCGACTCCTGCGTGACGTCGTTGAGGCCGACGCCGTCGATCGTGATCCGGCCGCTCGTCGGTTCGTAGAAGCGCGCGAGGAGCTTTGCGATCGTCGACTTGCCGGCGCCGGTGTGGCCGACGAGCGCGACAGTCGTCCCCGCTGGGACGTCGAGGCTCAGTCCGTGGAGGACTTCCTCGCCTGTCTCGCCGCCGCGCAGGCCGTACGCGAAGCGGACGTCCTCGAACCGGACGTGGCCCGCGATGCGCCCGAGCGGTTGCGCGCCCGGGGCGTCGGCGACCTCCGGCTCCTCGTCGAGCACGCCGATGATCTTGTCGAGCGCGGCCGCGGCTGAGAGGAACGTGTTGTAGAGCTGCGAGAGCTGCTGGACAGGATCGAAGAAGTTGTTGACGTAGAGCATGAAGGCGAGCAGCGTCCCGAGCCTCGCCGGCGTGGGATCGTGGAAGTACTGGTAACCGCCGTAGCCGAGCACGACGGCGAGCGCCATGGTCGAGAGGAAGCTGACGAACGGGAAGTAGAGGGAGTTGAGGACGACCGTTTGCATGTTCGAGTCGCGGTAGCGGCGGGCGACGGTGCGGAAGTTCTCCTTCGCGAGCTCCTCCCGCGTGAATGCCTGCACCATCCGCATCCCCGCGATGTCCTCGGCGAGCGTCGCGGTGACGAGGCCGAGGCGTTCCCGCACCGCCGAGTACGCGCGTGCCGAGCGTGAGCGGAAGAGCGCGGTCGCGATGCTCATGAACGGGATCACCGCGAGCGTCGCGAGCGCGAGGCGCCAGTCGAGGACGAGGAGGATCACGGCCGTGCCGCAGAGGAGGAGCGTGCTCTGGGCGAGCGTCGTGACGCCGTCGGTGACGAGCTGGTCGATCGCCTCGACGTCGTTCGTCATCCGGCTGATGAGGACGCCGGCGCGGTTCCGCTCGTAGAAGCCGAGGGAGAGCCGCTGCAGGTGCGCGAACAGCCGGCGGCGCATGTCGGCGAGGATCCGTTCCCCGACCCAGCCGGTCATGTACGTCTCGACGTACGTCATGCCCCAGTTGGCGAGGCCGGCGACGATGAAGATGCCGATGACGACGAGGAGGGCGGTTCCCGTTTGGCCGCGGAGGGCGTCGCTGAACGCGGTCTTCGCGAGGATCGGAGGCGCGAGCGCGGCGGCGGTCGCCGTGAGGAGCGAGAACAGGGAGAGGAAGGTGCGCAGCCGGTAGGGCTTCGTCAGCTGCCACAGCACGCCGAGGCGCCGTCGCGTCGTGTTCCAGGACCAGTCCTCGACTTCGGCGCCACGCTCCCGCATGAGATTCCCGCCTGCCTGGTGGACCCGCATCAGGCGACTTCCTCCACGTCGCCGCGAGCCTCGACGGCGTCGGCGAACTGCCGCTCGAGGAGGCCGTGGTCGTGGATCTCGCGGTAGATGTCGCTCGTCACGAGCAGCTCGTCGTGCGTGCCGCGGACCGCGATCCGACCGCCGTCGATCACGGCGATCTCGTCGGCGAGCGCGATCGTCGAGAGGCGGTGAGCGATGATGAGCGTTGTCCGGCCGCGCATCACCTCGCGCAGGCCGTTGCGGATCTGCGACTCCGTCGTCGCGTCGACCGAGGCCGTCGCGTCGTCGAGGATGAGGATGCGCGGATCGAGTGCGAGGGCGCGCGCGATCGCGATGCGCTGGCGCTGGCCGCCCGACAGCGTGATGCCGCGCTCTCCGATCACCGTCTCGTAGCCCTGCGGTAGCCGCTCGACGAACTCATGCGCCTGCGCGAGCCGCGACACGCGCTCGACCTCGTCGTCGCTCATGTCCGGCCGGCCGAACGCGATGTTCTCCCGCACCGAGGTCGAGAAGAGGAACGGATCCTGCGGGATGACGCCGATCTCGCGGCGGAGCGAGTAGAGCGTCACGTCCCGGACGTCGGCGCCGTCGACGACGACGCGCCCGGCGCTCACGTCGTAGAAGCGCGGCACGAGAGAGGCGAGCGTCGTCTTCCCCGAGCCGGTGTGGCCGATCAGCGCGAGTGTCGTGCCGGCGTCGAGTGCGAGGTCGAGGTGCTCGAGGACGGGGCGACCGGGGAGGTACTCGAAGGAGACGTCCTCGAAGCGGATCTCGCCGTCGCCGGCCGGCAGCTCGATCGCGGCGGGACTGTCCTCGACCTCCTCCGGCTCGTCGAGCACCTGGAAGATGCGCTCGCCCGACGCTGTCGCGCGCTGTGCCTGACCAATCCACATGCCCAGGCCGCGCAGCGGCATGACGACCATGCCGAGCAAGAGGTTGAAGAGGATGAAGGTGCCGACCGAGAGCGTCTTGTCCGCGACCATCCGCGCCCCGAAGAGCAGGACAGCCGCCTGCGCGAGGAGCGGCAGGAAGGAGAGGAGCGGCACGTACATCGCGCGCTGCCGGTTCGCGTGGATCGTCTGCGCGAACAGCGCCTCGTTGCGGCGCGCGAACTTCGCCTCCTCCGCCGGCTCCTGCGCGAACGCCTTGACGACGTGGACGCCGACGATGTTCTCCTCGGCCACCGTCGCCACGTCGGCGAGCTTCTGCTGCACGTCCCGCAGCGTGGGGTGCGCGATGCGGCTGTAGCGGTACGCGAGCGCGACGAGGAACGGCGTGATCGCGAGGACGATGAGCGCGAGCTTCCACTGGAAGAAGAAGAGGACGACGCTCACCGAGACGACGGTGAGGATGTTCTGGAAGAAGAAGATCAGGCCGTAGCCGAGGAAGAACCGCACGCCCTGCAGGTCGACCGTCGCGCGCGACATGAGCTGGCCCGTCTGGTGCCGGTCGTAGAAGCCGAACGAGAGACGGACGAGGTGCGAGTAGAGGCCCTGGCGCATGTCCATCTCGACATCGAGCGACTGCTGGCCGGACAGGAGCCGGCGGCCGAGCATGCACGCGGCCGAGACCGCGCCGAGTGCGGCGATAAGCCCGACGTCGAGCCAGAGCTTGTGCGTGTCGTGATGGAGGAGCGCGCCGTCGATGACCTTCCGGCCGGTCACAATGATCAGCCCGATTTGCGCCGCCTGCGAGCCGATCGCGAGTACGATCGAGGCGGCGACTCCGCGCCGGTAGGGGCGGAGGAAGCCGAGCAGCCGCGCGAACGTGCGGCGGAACGGAACCTCGGCGGGCGGGACGCTCATCTCCTCTGAATGTACCGACCGCCTCATATGCTCCTCCCGTGGCCGACCTGGAGCGGAACAAGGCGCTCACGCGCCGAATCTGGGAGGAGGCGTGGCGTGACCACCGTGTCGACGTCGGCGAAGAGCTCTTCTCCCCGGACATCGAGCTTCACGTCATGGGTCGCACCGTGTCGGGGCTCGATGACATGCGCGCGACGCTCGAGCGGTGGCTGGCGGCGTTTTCCGATCTCTCAGCGGAGGTCGACATGCAGGTCGCCGAGGGCGATCTCGTGGCCGAGCGGGTCACGTTCAGCGGAACGCACAGCGGCGGGCCGTTCCGCGAGATCGAGCCGAGCGGCGCGTCCTTCACGTTCACGCAGACGACGATCTGCCGCGTGGCCAACGGCAAGGTTGCCGAGATCTGGGAAGACGTGGACTTTGCCGGCCTCATGCGCCAGCTCGGCGGATGACCGAGCTCGAGACCGGCGCGCGAATCGAAGCCGGGGACTATCTCCGGCTGCGGCAGTCGGTCGGCTGGCGGTCTGCGGAGCTTTCCGACGCGGCGATCCAGGCGGCGCTCGACCGGACGTGGAACGTCGTCGCGCGCGAGAGCGGAGCCATCGTCGGCCTCGGCCGGCTGCTCGAGGACGGCGCGTTCTACGCGACGATTTGGGACGTGATCGTCGTGCCGGAGGCGCAGCGGCGCGGGATAGGTACGGCGATCTTCGAGCGGCTGCTCGAGCAGGCGTCGGCCCGGACGACCGTCGTTCTCGTCGCGAGCCCGGCGGGCAAGCCGCTCTATGAGCGCTACGGCTTCACGAGCGACGACGGGCGCGGCGTCGCGATGCTCATGCGCCCGAACGGCTAGAGCGCGGCGAGCTCGGCGCGGACGAGCGCCGCGGCCTTGTCCAGCCGCTCTCGGTTCGCCGGGACGTTGAGCCAGCCGCTCGCGCCCGACGGATGCGGCAGCGGGACGACGGGAATGCCGCCGAGGTCGAGCTTTTCCCCGACGAACGGCGTCAGCGTCGCGATCCCCAGGAGGCGCTTGAGCGCGAGCCCGCCGACGGTGACGACGAGCCGGGGCCGGAGCAGCTCGAGCTCCCATTCGCGCCAGAACGAGCAGAGTTCCTGCTCGCGTGGGGTCGGCGTCCGGTCGCCGCGGCCGGAGGCGGCGCGGCCGGGATAGCAGCGCGTCACCGAAGCGCAGTAGAAGCGCGCGTAGAACTCGTCCTCGTCGAGCTCGAGCCAGCGGCGAATAGTCCGGCCGGCGCGGCCGCGCCACGGCAGGCGCTCGTCTCCCTCGACGACGCCCGGCGCCTGGCCGAAGAGATATGCCGTCTGTCCGGTTCCCGGTGCGTGCACCGGGAGCGACTCGATCGGATAGCCCGCGTCGACGCACGCACGGCAGCGCGAGAGGTCGCGCTCGAGCGAGGCGAGGGAGCGGTACGAGGACTTGCGCGTGGTCACCAGTTCTGAGCGTAGGCTCGCGGCGTGACGAGCGCGATTGGTCTAACCGGCGACGACCTCAGCGTCGACGATGTCTGGGCGATCGCCGTCGAGGGCGCGGCGGCGGATCTGACGGACGCAGCGCGCGCCCGCATGCGCGCCGCGCGCGAGCTCGTCGAGCGCGCCGCGCACGGCACGAGCGAGCACACGTACGGCGTCAACACCGGCTTCGGCCGCTTCGTCGCCGTGTCGATCCCGGAGGAGCAGACCGAGGAGTTGCAGCTGCGGCTCCTCCGCTCGCACGCGTGCGGCGTCGGCGAGCCGTATCCCGACGAGGTCGTCCGCGCGGCGCTGCTCCTCCGCGCGAACGCGCTCGCGAAGGGGAACTCGGGCGCACGCGTCGAGACGGTCGAGCTCCTCCTCGCGCTGCTCGAACGCGAAGTCCTGCCGGTCGTGCCGGCGCGGGGCTCGGTCGGAGCGTCGGGCGACCTCGCACCGCTCGCGCACCTCGCGCTGCCGCTCGTCGGCGAGGGCGAGGCGTGGTTCGGCGGCGAGCGCCTGTCCGGTGCAGACGCCCTGGCGCGGGCCGGTCTCGAGCCCGTCCGGCTCGCGGCGAAGGAGGGGCTCTCGCTCATCAACGGCACGCAGTTCATGGCGGCGATGCTCGCGCTCGGCCTCGTCCGCGCCCGGCGGCTCGCCCGCGCGGCGGACATTGCGTGCGCGCTCTCGGTCGAGGCGCTGAACGGCTCGCGCACGTCGTTCCTCCCACAGATCCACGCACTCCGCCCGCTGCGCGGCCAGGTCGTGTCGGCGGCGAACATCCTCCGGCTCCTCGACGGCTCGCCGATCATCGAGGCGCACCGCTGGTGCGACAAGGTGCAGGACGCGTACTCGCTGCGCTGCGCGCCGCAGGTGCACGGCGCGTCGCGCGACCTCCTCGACTACGCGGCGTACACGGTCGGCGTCGAACTCAACGCGGCGACCGACAACCCGCTCGTCCTCGTCGACGACGAAATTCTCGTCTCGAACGGGAACTTCCACGGTCAGCCGCTCGCGTTCGCGCTCGACACGACGGCTATGGCCGTGTCCGAGCTCGCGAGCATCTCGGAGCGGCGCGTCGAGCGCCTCGTCAACCCGAACCTGTCCGACGGCCTCCCAGCGTTTCTCACGACGGACGGCGGGCTGAACAGCGGCTTCATGATCCCGCAGTACGTCGCGGCATCGCTCGTCTCCGAGAACAAGGTGCTCTGCCATCCCGCCTCGGTCGACTCGATCCCGACGAGCGCCGGCCAGGAGGATCACGTCTCGATGGGGAACGCCGCCGGGCTGAAGCTGTGGCAGGTGCTCGCGAACTCGGAGCGCGCGGTCGCGATCGAGCTGCTCGCCGGGGCGCAGGCGGTCGAGTTCCACGCTCCCCTCGAGCCGGGCGCAGGCGGGCGCGCGACGCGGGCGGCGGTACGCGAGCTCTCGCCGCGGCTGCGGGACGACCGCTCCCTCGCGGCTGACATCGAGGCGGTGGCGGGCGCGATCCGCAACGGCTCGCTCGTCGGCGCTGTCGAAGCCGCGGTCGGTGAGCTCGAGTGAGCGACGCGCGCGTCGAGGCGCTCTGCGGCGACCTCTCGTCGATCCGCGCTCCGCGCGGCACCGAGCTCAACGCGCGGCAGTGGTCGACGGAGGCGCCGCTCCGCATGCTCCTCAACAACCTCGACCGCGAGGTCGCCGAGCGGCCGGAGGATCTCGTCGTCTACGGCGGCTCCGGGAAGGCGGCGCGCAACCACGGCGCGCTGCGCGCGATCGTCGGCTCGCTCCTCGAGCTCGGGCCGGCCGAGACGCTGCTCGTCCAGAGCGGCAAGCCCGTCGGCGTCTTCACGACGCACGAGGGCGCACCGCGCGTGCTCATCGCGAACTCGCTGCTCGTGCCGAAGTGGGCGACGTGGGATGAGTTCCGCCGGCTCGAGGCGGAGGGGCTGACGATGTTCGGCCAGATGACGGCGGGCTCGTGGATCTACATCGGCTCGCAAGGGATCCTCCAGGGCACGTACCAGACGTTCATGGCCGCGGCCGAGAAGCACTTCGGCGCCCCGTCCCTCGCCGGTCGCACCGTCCTCACCGCAGGTCTCGGCGGGATGGGCGGCGCGCAGCCGCTTGCCGGGACGATGGCCGGCGCCGCAATCCTCTGCGTCGAGGTCGATCCGGCGCGCATCGAGCGGCGGCTCGAGACGCGCTACCTCGACGAGGCGACCGACTCGATCGACGACGCGCTCGCGCGCGTGCGCGCGGCGGCGGCGGAGAAGCGCCCGCTCTCGGTCGGCCTGCTCGGGAACGCCGCCGACGTCGTGCCGGAACTCGCGGAGCGCGGGGAGGAGTTCGATCTCATCACGGATCAGACCGCGGCACACGACCCGCTCACCGGCTACATCCCGCGCGGCTACTCGGTAGAGGAGGCGGCGGCGTTGCGCTCGTCCAATCCGGACGAGTACCTCCGGCTCGCGCGGGAGTCGATCGTCCGCCATGTCGAGGCGCTGCTCGAGTACGTCCGGCGCGGCGCGTATGTTTTCGATTATGGCAACAACCTGCGAGGTGAGGCCGCTGAAGGTGGCGTAACGGAGGCCTTCTCATACCCGGGCTTCGTCCCGGCCTATATCCGGCCGCTCTTCTGTCGCGGCGTTGGGCCGTTCCGCTGGGCGGCGCTCTCGGGCGATCCGGCGGACATCGCGGTCATCGACGCGGCGCTGAAGGAGCTGTTCCCGGACGACCCATTGCTGCAGCGCTGGCTCGAGCTCGCGCCCGAGCGCGTGGCCTTCCAGGGCCTACCCGCGCGGATCTGCTGGCTCGGCTTCGGCGACCGCGCGAAGGCGGGGCTCGCGATCAACGAGCTCGTCCGCAGCGGCGAGGTCAAGGCGCCGGTCGTGATCGGGCGGGATCACCTCGACGCCGGCTCCGTCGCCTCGCCGTACCGCGAGACGGAGGCGATGCGGGACGGCTCGGATGCGATTGCCGACTGGCCGATCCTTAACGCGCTGATCAACACCGCGGCGGGCGCGACGTGGGTGAGTGTCCATCACGGCGGCGGCGTCGGCATCGGCAACGCGATCCATGCCGGCATGGTCGTCCTCGCCGACGGCACGGACGCCCAGACGGAGCGGCTCGAGCGGGTGCTCACGACCGATCCGGGGATGGGCGTGCTCCGGCACGCCGACGCGGGCTATCCCGAGGCGATCACGGCCGCCGAGTCGGGCGGCTTACAGATCCCTTCGTGATGCTCCTCGTCCGTGACCTCGCGCAGTTGGCGACGCCGGCGGGCAGTGGCTCGCCGCTCCGCGGCTCCGCGCTTGCCGACGTCGAAGTGATTGAAGACGCCTTCGTCCTTTGCGTCGGCGACACGATCGAAGCGGTAGGGCGGATGCGCGATCTGCGGTCCCTCGACGGCGATGTCGTCGAGATCGATGCGCGCGGGCTCTGCGCCGTGCCGGGACTCGTCGACTGCCACACGCACGCCGCGTTCGGCGGCGACCGCGTGGAGGAGTTCTCGCTCCGTGCCGGCGGCGCGAGCTACGAGGAGCTGCACGCGGCCGGCGGCGGGATCCTCTCCACCGTCCGCGCAACGCGCGCGCTTGGCGAGGAAGGCTTGCGCGCGGCGCTCGAGCGCCACCGCGACTGGATGCTGCGCGCGGGCACGACGATGTTCGAGGCGAAGTCCGGCTACGGGCTCGACAAGGAGACCGAGCTGGCATCGCTGCGGGCGATCCGCGACGCGGGCGGCGTCCCGACCTGGCTCGGCGCGCACGCTGTCCCGCCGGAGTTCGCCGACGCCGACGCGTACCTCGACTTCGCGCTCGCCAAGGTGCTGCCTGAAGCCGCGCAGATCGCGGAGGCGGCGGACGTCTTCCTCGAGCGCGGCGCATTCGACGCCGCGCAGGCGAGGCGCTACCTCGAGGCGTGTCGCGACGCCGGCCTCGCGCTCCGGCTGCACGGCGACCAGTTCACGGAGTCCGGCGCAATCCCGCTCGCCATCGAGCTCGGCGCGCGTTCGGTCGATCATCTCGAGGCGACCGGAGAAGATGGCGTGCGCGCGCTCGCCGCGAGCGACGTCACGGGCGTGCTCCTGCCGGCGAGCGCGCTCTTCCTCGACAGGCCGATGCCGCCCGCGCGAGCGCTCGCCGACGCCGGCGCCGCGGTCGCGCTCGCGACCGACTTCAACCCGGGCAGCTCGTTCACCGAGAGTCTCCCGCTCGTCTGCTCGCTCGCCGCGACACAGCTCCATCTCTCCCCGGCGGAGGCGCTATCCGCATGCACCGTGAACGCTGCGCACGTCCTCGGCCGCGCCGACCGGCTCGGCCGCCTCGCGCCCGGTTACCGCGCCGACATCGCTCTCCTCGACGCGCCCGACTGGCGCTACCTCGCGTACCACCTCGGCGGCCGGGTCGTCTCCCGGGTCGTGCTCGGCGGCGAGCTAGCCTGAGCTGCGATGCCCACGCGGAAGCAGCGCAAGCGCATACAGAAGGAGCGGCGCCACGAGTACGAGACCGTTTGGGTCGACGGCGAGGGGAACGAGCTCGAGGAACCGCCGGACGACGTTGCGACGCCGGCACGCGAGCGGCGTCAGGACGGGAAGAAGCCCGAGCAGAAGCGCCCGCAACAGCGATCGTCCCGCCCCGCGACCCGCCCACCTGCGGAGCCGTCGTGGCGTCGCTCGGCGAAGCGCTCGCTCATTCTCGGCGTCGTGATCTTCGCGATGTTCGCGATCCTCTCCAAGTCGAAGAACGGCCAGCACCAGTACGCCTCGGCGCTGTTCCTCTCAGTCCTCTACACGGCGCTCTTCATTCCGTTCACCTACTACTTCGACCGCTTCATCTACCGCCGCTGGCACCGTCGGGAGGGCGAGCAGTCTCGGAAGCGCTAACGGACGGTGAAGCTCTGGACCGCTCCCGGCACCACGGCGTCGTAGCCACTCTCTAGACTCGCCGCGATGCCACTCGTGGTGGACAGATACGCGCTCGGACCGCTGCAGACGAACTGCTACGTCGTTCGCACGGACCGCAACGCGACCGAAGCAGCGGTCATCGACCCGGGTGCGGACGCCGCGTCGCTGCGCCTCGAGCTCGCGCGGCTCGGTGCCTCGACCGCGGGGATCCTCGTCACGCACGGCCACTTCGATCACGTCGGCGGCGTCGCCGATCTCGCGGAGGGAACCGGCGCCGAAGTGTGGATGCCGGAAGGTGAGCGCGAGCGGCTCGAGCGCTTTACCGAGTTCGCGCCGGTCGGCGTGCAAGGACGCGCGCACGAGCCGGAGCACCTCGTCTCGGGCGGCGAGACGATCGAGGTCGCGGGGATCACGTTCGAGTGCCTCGCCGTCCCCGGTCACTCGCCCGCGCACGTCGCGTACTACGCGGACGGGGAACTGTTCAGCGGCGACCTGCTCTTCGCCGGCTCGGTCGGCCGCGTCGATTTGCCCGGCGCCGACTGGGACACGCTCCTCGATTCTGTCCGCATGCTCGCCGAGCGGCTTCCGCCGGAGACGGTCGTTCATCCCGGCCACGGCGCCGAGACGACTCTCGGCATCGAGCTCGCCCGCAACCCCTTCCTCGCAGAACTGAGGGCTGGAAGCACCGGCGGCGAAACCGCCGATGCCCGGCCTGAAGATCGCGCCGCCTCCGGCGGCGCGGGCACCGAAGCGTCGTGAGCGAGAAGTTCCAGGCGCCGCGCGGGACGCACGACGTCCTGCCGGCCGACCGTCTCTGGTGGCACGTCGTCCGCACGATCGAGGAGCAGTGCGCGCAGTACGGCTGGTCGCGCATCCAGACGCCGGGCTTCGAGGAGACCGCGCTTTTCGAGCGGACGTCCGGCGCCGCGTCCGACGTCGTCCATAAGGAGATGTACACGTTCGAGGATCGGAGTGAGCGCTCGCTCACGCTCCGTCCGGAGGGCACAGCTCCGATCGCGCGCGCGTACGTCGAGCACGGCCTCGCGCAGGAGCCGCAGCCGGTCAAGGCGTACACGATCGCGCCGATGTACCGCTACGGCCGGCCCGGCCGCGGGCGGTATCGCGAGCATTACCAGCTGTCGCTCGAGGCGATCGGCTCCTCCGACCCCGCGATAGATGCGGAAGTCATCCAGTTCTACGCGGAGCTGCTGCGGCGGCTCGGCGTCACGGAGTGGTCGCTCCTCCTCAACTCGATCGGCGACGCGAACTGCCGGCCGCAGTACGTCGCGAAGCTCGAGGAGTGGCTCGACGGCCATCCCGAGCTCGCGAACGACGAGGAGGTCGCGCACAAGCGCGCGACGAGCGTCATGCAGGTCTTCGACGTGAAGAGCGAGCGGGTCCGCGCCGCACTCGACCTCGCGCCGAAGATCGGCGACTCGCTCTGCGACGACTGCCGCGCGCACTTCGATGCGGTCAAGGCGCATCTCGACGCGTACGGCATCCGATACATGCTCGACCCGGCCCTCGTGCGCGGCCTCGACTACTACTCGCGGACGACCTTCGAGTTCGTCGGGCCGGAGGAGAACGCCAACTCGTCGCTCTGTGGCGGTGGCCGCTACGACGGCCTCGTCGAGGCGGTCGGCGGCCAGCCCACGCCCGGCATCGGCGTCGGCATCGGGCTCGAGCGCCTCGTTCTTGCGCTGGAGCGCGAGGGAGCCGAGGCTGAGGCGCCGCGTCTCGACATCTTCGTCGCCGCCGAGTCGCCCGAGCTGCGCGACACCCTCCTGCCGCAGATCGCCGCCTGGAGAGCGGAGGGCCGCGCCGTCGACACCGACTACGCTGGCCGCTCGATGAAGGGACAGCTCACGCAGGCACAAAGGCTCGGCGCGGAGACGGTCGTCGTCGCGCGGGCCGACGGGACGTATGAGGTACGGCGGCGCGGGGAGAACGACCGCGTCGTGGACGACCTCTCGGAGCTCTAGTCGTGGCTTGGCGCGACGTCATGTGCGGCGAGCTGCGCGCGGCCGACGCCGGCCGGCGCGTAACGGTGGCAGGCTGGGTCGACACGCGCCGCGACCACGGCGGGCTCGCCTTCATCGACCTCCGCGACCACACGGGGAAGATCCAGCTCGTCCTCAAGGAGTCCGACGCGGCGCACGAGCTCCGCAACGAGTTCGTCGTCCAGGCCGAAGGCGAGGTCGTCGCCCGCGAAGGCGGCGCGGTGAACCCGAACCTCGCGACCGGCGAGGTCGAGATCCAGGTCGACGAGCTCCGCATCCTCTCGCGCTCGACGCCGCTCCCGTTCCAGCTCGACGAGGAGAACGTCGACGAGAACACGCGCCTCCGCTACCGCTGGCTCGACATGCGGACGGACAGGATGCAGCGCAACCTCCGCATCTCGCACACGGCGGTCGCCGGCATGCGGCGCACGATGGACGACCTCGGCTTCGTCGACGTGTGGACGCCGTCCATGACGCGCGGCACGCCCGAGGGCGCGCGCGACTTCCTCGTCCCCGTCCGCCTGCAGCCCGGGAAGTTCTTCGCGCTCGCGCAGTCGCCGCAGCTCTTCAAGCAGCTCTGCATGGTCGGCGGAATCGACCGCTACTACCAGATCGCGACGTGC
>Ga0265338_10004409_pt1 | contig 19035 bp, 18 predicted proteins | sample 42126metaG_FD_193579 | JGI IMG/M metagenome (GOLD analysis project Ga0265338, IMG submission 193579) | Rhizosphere microbial communities from Carex aquatilis grown in University of Washington, Seatle, WA, United States - 4-21-26 metaG | ecosystem: Host-associated > Plants > Roots > Rhizosphere...
CGACGCGCAGCATTTCGCGGTGACTTACGGTGACGGGTTGACCGACGCCAACCTATCTGATGAATTCGGTTTTCACGTGTCCCACGGGCGGGTCGGCACGATTCTGGGCGTCAACCCGCCGTCCAGGTATGGCGAACTTTGCCTGGATGGCGAGGTCGTGAAGAGCTTTTCGGAGAAACCGGAGTTCTCGACTTCTTGGATTAACGGCGGCTATTTCTTTTTACAGCGTTCGTTTTTGAAGTACCTCAGCAAGGATGAAGGTTGCGTGCTGGAGCGTGATCCATTGGGGAGCCTGGCGCGCGAGGATGGCCTGCGGGTGTACAAGCACCGCGGATTTTGGGCGTGCATGGATACCCAGCGAGAGCGGGATTATTTGGTCCAACTTTGGAGCAGCGGGAAGGCGCCGTGGCGGTAGGGCGGCGTCGATGCTCCGGCGGCGAAGTCTAGGCGCGATCGCATGATCCCGCGGGAGCCTTCTGACTCGCTGGCAAGCGGTAAAAAGACTCGTCGCCGTCGGTCGGATCAATGGCTTGAGGCGGCGCCGTTGTAGCCGGATTCCCGCGCAGGCGGGAGACCGTAATATCGTCGTCCAGGTCCGCCGCGGCTCGGTGGGATGAATTTTGCCTTGGCGTCAATGAATCGGTATGAAGCATAACTAAATGAAAGTCTTTGTAACTGGACATAAGGGATATATCGGAGCGCACTTGGTTCCGCTTTTGAAGGAGCAGGGTCACTCGGTCACCGGATGCGATATCGATTACTTCGGCGGGTGCGAATGGGAGCCGTTGATGGCGCCAGATCGCGAAATCATCGGCGACTACGGCGAACTCGGCGAGGCGGATTTGGCCGGGCACGATTGCGTAATGCACCTGGCGGCCATCTCAAACGATCCGATGGGCGACCTCGATCCAGCCCTCACCTATCGGACCAACCGGGATAGCTCGATCGCCTTGGCCCAACGGGCGAAAGCGGCCGGAGTCGGGAGATTCTTATTCTCGGGTAGTTGTTCGATCTACGGCAAAGGCGCGCATTTGGACGTGGACGAGCACGATGAGTTGAATCCGGTCTCCGCCTACGCGTTTTCCAAAATTGAAACGGAAACGGCGGTCGCTAAACTCGCCGACGCCTCGTTCTCTCCAACTTACCTGCGCAACGCCACGGCGTACGGGTATTCTCCCTCGTTGAGAATCGACCTCGTGGCCAACAACCTTTTGACCTGCGCGCTCACGCTCGGCGAGATTCGGATCATGAGTGATGGCACGCCGTGGCGGCCGTTAATTCATTGCAAGGATATCGCGCGGGCGTTCGTAGCGTTTCTCAATGCGCCGACGGGAACCGCTCATAATCTGGCGTTGAACGTCGGCTCGAATCAGGAAAACTTCCAGGTGCGCGACGTCGCCAATGAAATCTCGCGACTGATGCCTCACGCCAAGATCAAATATACCGGTGAGGTCGGCGCGGACCCGCGAAATTACCGGGTAAAATTCGATCTATTGGGCCGAACCTTGCCGGGTTTCGCGTTGAGTTATTCACTGCGTTCCGGCCTGGAAGAACTTTACCGCAAATGCCAGGAGCACGGCTTCAGCTTGGCGGATTTTCAGGGCGACCGGTTTGTGAGGCTGCGAACGTTAAAGAAAAAACTACAATTGAACCAAAAGCCGGCGGGAGCGCGTTAATCATGAAAAAGATAAGCACGCCACTCGATGGGGCATTCCGGGTCGAATTGGAGAAACGGGAAGACGCGCGCGGGTTTTTTGCGCGGTTTTTCTGTCGGAAGGAGTTCGCGCAAATGGGGTTGGACCCGGAGATCATGCAGATCAATACCTCGATGAGCGTGGCCAAGGGCACCTTGCGGGGGATGCATTACCAGACCGAACCCAAGGCCGAAACAAAGGTGATTCGCTGTCTCCGCGGCGCGATCCACGATGTCATCATTGATCTCCGCCGGGATTCGCCTACCTTCCGCCAATGGTACGGGTGCGAACTGACGGAGGAGAACCGTTCGATGCTTTACGTGCCGAGGGGCTTCGCGCACGGTTTTGTCACGCTCGAGCCGCGGACCGAGGTAATCTATCTGGTGTCCGAGTATTATTCGCCGGAATGCGAGCGGGGTGTGCGCTGGAATGACCCCGCGTTCAAGATCGACTGGCCGGTGGCTCCCACGGTCATTTCGGACAAGGACCAGCAATTCCCGCCTTTTACGGTGGCAGCGTAGTGAGCGGGTTGACGGTCGCGATCAGCTAAAAGCGCACGGGTCGATCTTGGTCGGCAGGCAAGTAAGAGAATATATTATCCATGAGGATACTTGTAACCGGAGCGAACGGTTATCTAGGCGCGCGGCTGGGCAGCTTTTTTTCGGAGCGTGGACACGAAGTGATCGGCCTCGCGCGGCGTCTTCCGCATGACGGGAAGGCATGGGAAAAGCTGTTTTCGAAGATCATCATTGGTGACGTCGCGGATGCCGCGCTCGCGCAGAGCAGCCTGGCAGGGGTCGAACCCGACGCGGCGATCCATACGGTTTCCCTGGATCACAAGAACACGGTTCCAGCCCAACTCCAGCGAGCGTATGCGGTGAACGTAGCGGGCACGGCGAACGTTTTGGAGGCGCTATCTAAGGCGAAGTTGAAGCGCTTTGTCTATTTTTCGACGCAACAGGTTTATGGCCGCCTCGCGCCAGGGCTGGTTTCGGAAGAGACGCCGCCGGCGCCGCTTAATCTGTACGGGTTGACCCATCTTTTGTGCGAACAAATCGGCGATTTCTATAAGGCGACGTCGGGCGTGAAGTGCGCCAGCTTGCGGCTTTCGAATAGCTACGGACAGCCGGTACTCCGCGACGCCAACTGCTGGTGGTTGGTCGTCAATGACTTTTGCCGAACCGTCGTGGAGCAGGGGCGGATTCAAATCATGTCTGATGGAACACCGCAGCGGGACTTTTTGCATTACGTGGATGTTTGTCAGGCGGTGGAGTTGCTTTTGACCGCCCCGGACGAGGCGCTGACCCGCGGAGTTTACAATCTTGGCTCGGGAACCACCTGCACCATTCTTGAGTTAGCCGGGCGAGTCGCGCGCGCGTTTGAACGGGTCTGCGGTCGCCGCGCGGAAGTGGTGTTTGGGGATGGCCGTCCGGCCGAGCTAGGGAAACCTGCGCCGGTCGCCAACCGATTTGTCTATGGGATCGACCGGCTGCGAGAGCTTGGCTTCGCGCCGACGATCTCACTCGATCAGGGAATTGAGGATTTATTGCGCTATTGCCTCGCGGGAGGGACGAAGCCTTGACGAGCGGGCTTGCGACAGAGGACGGGGAATCGGTCCCCCGCTTTTCGATTGTCATCCCGACCTACAATCACGGCAAGTGGATCGGCCGATGCCTGCGCTCGTTGATCGCGCAGACGGAACCTAGCTGGGAAGCGATCGTCGTCAACAATTACTCGGAAGACGACACGATCGAAGTCGTCAATGCGATTGGCGACCCGCGAATCCAGTTGGTTCAGTTTCGCAATCACGGGGTTATCGCGGCGTCTCGGAACGAAGCGCTGCGGCGGTGCCGCGGAGAGATGGTCGCGTTTCTGGATTCGGACGACGAATGGCTGCCGCGCAAACTGGAAATCGTCTGGCGACAGGCGGCTGACGAGCCGAACAGCGTTTTATTTTCCCATTTTCTCGAGGGACGGGACATCGTGAGCGGCGCGTCGAAGGTCATCGACACGCGGCGTTCGTATGCGGTCAACTACCGCAATTTATTGCTCTACGGTAACTGCCTCGGGAACTCGTCGGTCGTGGTTCGACGTGAGTTTCTCTCGCGCTACGGGCTGAAGCAGGATGAACGTCGGGACTTCATAACGTGCGAGGATTTCGATTTCTGGCTGAACGTCATCCGGCAAGGGGGATCGTTCAGACTGATTCCCGCCGTTCTGGGTATCTGCTGGTTCTCTCCGGGAGGCGAGAGCTACAATATGGAGCGGCATTTCGGGAATCTGAAGAACGTGATTCGCCATCATTGCCTGAACGTCCAGGAGTTTACTTCCATGCGGAGGTGGCTCTATTCACGCGCGCTGGGAACGATAAAGCTGCGTCTGGGCGCGGAATGCGTCCGGCGAGGTCTCTGGACTAGCGGGTGCGCTTGCCTGATAGAGGCGCTGGCGCGGAATCCGTCCGCCGGATTGAACTTTGCTCGGGATCGAATTCGGCGGTGGCGTGGCTACTCTGGGCCGCGCGCGGCGCACGAGGGAAATTGACTCGGTTGCTCACCTAAAACGAAGTCACCGGCAGGCGGTATTGCGATTCGGAAAGCTCTTCCAACGAGCGGCTGGAACGGTATCACTCTCAAATATGAATGACATTGATTTTGGCGAACGCGTCCGGGCCTGCATGGCGAAAGTGTTCGATATCGACCCGGCGTTGATCACGCTCGAATCGTCGCCCGAAACGATCGAAGCCTGGGATTCCCTGGGCCATTTGAACCTGATTATGGCGTTGGAAGACGAGTTCGGCGTTAACCTTTCCGATGACCAGTTTCTCAGCTTAACAAACTTCGCCGCCGTCGTTACGGCGATCCAGCGCCAAATAAAGTGAGCGGAGAACGCAGGGCCGGAGAGGTTTTTGTCCGGGCGTTCGGCCCGATTTTTCGGGGGACCTTACCCAAGTCTTGTGTTCGTGGAATCTAAGGCCAGTCAGTCTGATCTCGGTTCCCCCTCGCGTCAGGCTGATCCGGCCTCCGTCGGGCGCTTTCACCACATCGGTTACGTCGTCTCCTCGATCGAGGGCGCCGTGGCCGGAATGGCGAAGTCTTTGGAGGCGGACTGGGACGGGGCGATTATCCACGATCCGCTGCAGACGACCCGAGTTGCGTTCCTTTATCCCAAGATCGCCGCGAACCCGGTCATTGAATTGGTCGAGCCGGTCGGGCCGGATTCGACCGTTTCCCGGTTCCTGAAACGTGGGGGAGGACTGCACCATCTTTGCTACGAGGTTGATTCCGTCGAGCAGGAGCTGGAGCGTGCGCGAGCTCGGCGCGACGTCATCGTCCGGCCACCTTTTCCCGCGGCGGCTTTTAATCAGCGGAAGATCGCGTGGGTTTATACCCGGACGCGGCTCTTGATTGAATACCTTGAGAAAGACTCCAACGCCCGCGATGTGGCGCCGTGAGAATCGATGGCCCGCCTTACCGCCGAGCGGTTGACGCCAAGCGAGACTTGCCGCCGAGTCGCGCGTAGGTTCGGGCCGACAGCGGACAGACAGGAAGACTCGCCGCGATGAATTTCTCGGGACACCAATGACCAGGGTGGTTGAATTAACGCCTGCCGATTTTGAGCGCGTTAGTCCAGTGCTGGCTTCCCTGTCGAAATCCAACCTTGAATCGGGAGTCTGGCGTCGGCTATTCGCCGCCGCGAAGACGACTGAATTACGCGTCGAGAACTACGGCATCGAGATTGATGGCAAGATCAAGGGCTTCATGAGCCACGTCATTTCCGAGCGGGACGTGGAGGGGAAGCGATACAAGTTTCTGAATCAGAGCACGTGGGTGGTTGAGAAGGAAGCCCGGGGAAAGAGCCTCGAATTGTTCCGGCTTTGCGAACGCCTGTCGGACCACATCGTGACGAACCTGACCCCGTCGGAGAACGTCATCAAACTCATCACCCGGCTCGGGTTTCAGGCGTTCGAGACGGAGGCGGTCCTGATTCCCCCGCTCCCGGGATTCCGATCACGCATCGTGCGGCAAGATGCCGACGAGGCGGTGAGGACCCATGCCGCGTTCGGCGCCCCAATTCACAAGTTGGCGGACGCGGGTGGCGCGGTCGTGGTGTATGGGCATTTGATTAAGCGGCGACGACTAAAATTCTTCGTCTGCGACCGGCTCTCGGTGGGCGCCGACGTAAATTTGAATCACCTCGCTTTTAAATTGCTCATCGCGTTTGGCGCGGTCGGACTCATCGTGGATCGGCGTTTCTTGACCGCCAACTGCGCTTATCGAGCGATCAAGACGCTGCCTCGTCGTCGATTCCTTCGGGGCAACCTTACCCCTCCGACGCTAAGCGATAACCTTTTCACCGAGCTGAGCCTCCTTGGATTATGAGGTTGGGCGGCCAACGTTCGGGGCGCGAAAACGGGAAGGGGAATGGCGCTTCCTAACTGGCGCGGCGCCCTTCTCCCTGGGTAGATCAACCCTTCCGGAACCGAGCCGCCGAGTCAGCGGTTAGCGTAGTGTCTCATAAATAACTAGCCGCGAATGACCAGTTATTTATGAGACACTACACCAGTCTCAGGAGCTCCACGATGGGCGCAAAGCGAAGCTTAGCTCTTGCCTCCCGGCTTAGAGCGGGAGCCTATGCCGGATTACGCGGACTAAAGCCAATCTTGCGGGCGGCGCCGGTCGATTGGCTCGTGCGGCCATATTACGGCGGGATCGGCTCCGTGCTCATGTTTCACAGTATTGTCGAGCGGGCGCCGAAAAGCCCGATTGAGTGCGATTTTGAGGTTTTCAAGCGGATTGTAGAACACGTTCCGAAGCTCGGTTACCAATGCGTCTCGCTCGATCAATTGGCGGGTGGTGAGTTCGATCCGCGCCGTCGCGTTATGGTTTTTACGTTCGACGACGGATACCGGAATAACGCCGACCTGGCGTGGCCGTATTTGCACGAGCGGTCAATTCCATTCACCATCTACGTTACCACCGGTTTCTTGCGGCGTTGCGCGTTGCCTTGGTGGTTGCTTTCCGACTGGTTTCATGACGACGGCGTAACTGAAAGCGACTTGCGCCGAAGCTTCGCCTGGACGGACGAGGCCAGTTTTGCGGAGGTGGCGGCGAAGGCCTACACCGTCGGCGGTCGGGAGTCGGTCGAGCGGATCGAAGAAGCGGCCCGTCGTGACTTTGGCGAATTGATCCAAAAGAGGTTTGAAGCCGAATTCTTGGACGACCGGCAGGTTAGCTCGCTCGCCGGTGATTCCCTGGTTACGATCGGGAATCATTCCCACACGCACCCGGTGTTCAAAGGCTTGTCGGAGGTTGAAATTGACGCGGAGTTCGAGACTTGTAACGCGATTCTCCGCGGCTTGACCGACCGAGCCGTGAAACATTTCAGCTTCCCGTACGGCTCACGTAGTCAAGTCGGATCGCGCGAAGTAGGGCTGGCCGAGGCGCACGGTTTTGCGACGATCGCCACCACGCGAACCGCCAATCTTTTCCCGAAATCGGACACCCGCCGCAGTTACGTGCTGCCGCGGATCGCGGTGAATTCAACGACCAGCCTGCGGGACCTGGAGCTAAAACTCAGTGGGTTGGTCCCGATGGTGATGAACCTCGGTCGTCGCGTTCCGACCGACTGAGCGGGGTCCGTGGCTCCGGGAACGCGTCCGGGCTGTCCGGGGAAAGGCCGCGGACCCTCGGCCGACGAAACGGGGTTCCCGTTTGCCCCCCAACCCTTCAAATCCAGAACTCTTGGCTCGACGCCATCACGCGAAGGTGCGACAGTTTGAGACGATGCAAACTGGGCCAGAGCTTAAGCCGTCGAAACGAGTGGATTCGGTTCCCCGCCTGGCCGATCCCCGGTCGGTCGGAAGTCAAGCCGGCGGAAGCAGCGAGCTTCCTGAGCCACCGGAGTCACACACCGTCGCATGATTCGAATTCTCGCCGCCATTACCTTTGTCTGCGTCTTCTACTCGATGGGGCAGTTCGGCGTGACCAGCATCTTCGGGGTCCGGCGGGAGGCGCAGATGGTGGCGCTGATCGCGCTGGGAGGGCTGGCGCTGGCGCGGCTGGGACGGTTGCGGCTGAGCCTCTGGAATCCGGTGGTTTGGCTCCTGCTTCCCGGGGTGTTCATCTCCATGCGGGAGAAAGAGACGCTGATCCAGTTGACGGCGTATTTCGTCAGCGCGTTGGCCGCGGCCACGTTTGAGTCATTCGAACCGAGGGGTCGTCGAACCATCGTGAAGGGAATGGTGATTGGAAGCTCGATATTTGCTTTCCTGAGCCTGGTTCAGATCATTTACCTCCTCTCGGACTATACCGCGCAAGGGTTGATGACGGGCATGAACACGAAGGAGGCGCACGCCACGGAAATGGAGCAGATCGCGATCGTTCACCCGGCGATGTACTTGGGCTTCTTCAACACCTTTCACGACTTCCGCATATTCGGGGTGTACGTCCCGCGCGTCTTTTCGTTTGCCAATGAGCCGTCGGTTCTCTCGTACAGCATTTTTGCCCCCGGCCTCCTCGGTTTTTTATTGGGTGGCCCGTGGCGGTGGCTGGGCCTCGTCACCATCGTCTTTTGCCTTGGTCCAGCGCAATCGGGAAACCTCTGGCTGGGGGTTTTCGGCGGGCTGGGGGTCTATCTGGTCAGCGTGATCACGCGGTGGATCTCCGGGAGCCGCCGAACGCCGGCGACATTCATCGCCGTTATGGCGATCGCGCTGGTGCTCATCAACGTGGGCACGGCCAATATGACGGATTTCACCGCCTGGATTGGCGCGGAGGGCCAAAAGATTTCCGGCGTTTCCACCGAAATGGGCAACAAGGAGCAGTCCGCCTATGCGCGGCTCGAATCAATGCAAGAGGGGCTGAAACTGGTATTGGAACATCCGCTCGGCGGAGCGCCGGATTTCAAAGCGGTCTCCTCCCCGTTCGCCGTCACTTATGGCTTGGCGCTCGGCGTGGTCGGACTTCTCATCGCTTCGGTTTCAATTCTCGCGATTGTTGAACGCTTGGCGAAACATGCCGAACGGTCCAAAAATCAACCTCTAAGTCCCGCTGCGAAGCTCGTGGACGCGGCGGCAATTTACGTATTATGCGGGGCCTGCCTCGTCGCGTTGCTATTTCAAGGTTATGGCTGGGACAGCAGTTCCGGGCTTATTATGCTTTACATGATCGCAACGTTTCCCGAGTGGGCCGAGACCCCCAAGGCACGGGTGGCGGGCCTTGCCCGGCGCGCGCCCCTCATCCCTGCCGCGACCTCCGCGGCTTGATTAATCCGGCCGTCCCGGCGCGAGCCTGAGGAAGCGGATGAGCTGAGTTTGTGCTTTTCAATTCGTTACAGTTCCTGGCTTTTTTTCCGGTCGTCACGGCCGCTTATTTCGCGCTGCCGCACCGCTTTCGAGTTTACCTGCTATTGCTTGCCAGTTGCCTCTTTTACATGGCGGCCATCCCGGCCTACATCCTCATCCTTTTCGCCATCATTCTGATCGATTATGGCGCCGCGTTTCAAATCGCCGAATCCACCGGCCGCCAACGGCGCGCGTGGCTGACGATTAGCATTTGCGCCAACGTTGGCTTATTGGCGATTTTCAAATACTTCAACTTTGCCAACCATAACCTCGCCCACCTGGCGCGGTGGCTCGACTGGCGATACCCGATCCATGACCTGCGGTTACTACTGCCGTTGGGCCTCTCGTTCCACACGTTTCAAGCGATGAGTTACACGATCGAGGTTTATCGGGGCCGGCAAAGCCCGGAACGCTCGCTGCCGCATTACGCGTTGTACGTCTTATTTTATCCGCAGCTCGTGGCCGGGCCGATTGAAAGACCACAAAACCTGCTGCATCAGTTTCGTGAGCGGCACGAGTTCAATTACGAACGCGTGGTCAACGGGCTGAAATTGATGGCGTGGGGGATGTTTAAGAAAGTGGGCATCGCCGATCAACTGGCGGTGATCGCGAGTCCCATTTTCACCCATCCGGCGAATTTCGACGGTGGCGCCTGCTTGCTCGCGGCGATGGCGTTTGGAATCCAGATTTATTGCGATTTCTCCGGCTACTCTGATATCGCGATCGGCGCGGCGGAGGTCATGGGGTTTCGCCTGATGCGGAATTTCCGGCAGCCCTACCTCGCCCAATCGATCGGCGAGTTCTGGAAACGGTGGCACATCTCACTCTCGACCTGGTTTCGTGATTATCTCTACGTGCCTTTGGGGGGAAACCGGGTGTCGTTCGCGCGATTGTGCGCCAACGTTTTTCTGGTATTCCTGATCAGTGGGCTTTGGCACGGGGCTAACTGGACGTTTGTTATTTGGGGCATGCTGCACGGATCGTATCGGATTCTGGAATTGGCGGCGGAACGGTGGCGCATCGAGCCGCTCCGCTGGCTGGGGAGCTTGACCTATCCCGCGCTGGCGACGGGAATTCGCCGCGCGTGGGTTTTCCTCCTGGTCAGCCTAACCTGGATTTTCTTCCGCGCGCCGGACGTGAGCAGCGCGACGCTCATGCTTCGGCAAATCAGCCGCCCTTGGTTCACTGGGGCGGGCGTCCGGTCGATTTGGACCGCGTCGCCGCTCTTCGGGCTTACCGCGTGGACGATGGGATTGATCGGGCTGGCATTGGCCGTCCTGTTCGGGGTGGATTTGGCGCAGAACCGCGGACCGATCGGGCCGCGCGTCGCGGCGCAACCTTTCTGGTTGCGTTGGGGGCTTTATTACGGGCTTTTATGTGGCTTGCTGGTTCTGGGGGTGTTTAAGAAGAACACGTTCATCTACTTTCAGTTTTGACGGCCAAGGCGTGGGGCGATGAAGCGGCTCTTTCTCCGGTTGCTCTTGCTGGCGCCCATCCCAGCCCTCGTGGTGTGCGTCAACTTCGCCGGCGATCCGGCGCATCTGTTCCGTTCCAAGCTCTATTGTGAACGCATCGCGCGACTGGCTTTAGACGGAAAGCGCGTCGCAAATCTCGGGAACTACGACGAACGGCTGGCGCAACGATTCTATGTCGAACATCTCGTGGCGCGCCCGGACGCGCTGGCGCTTGGCTCGAGCCGGTCTTTGCAAATTGGCGCCGAACTTTTCCCGGGACGCTCGTTTTACAATGGGAGCGTTAGCGGCGCGTCAATCGAGGATTTGGTCGGGATTTACCAGCTCTACGTTGATCGCGACCTGACCCCGGCGCTGTTGGTCTTGGGCCTCGATCCATGGCTCCTAAATCGGCGGAGCGAGCAGGAGCGATGGTTTTCGCTAGTGGACGCCTATGAGCGGGCGCTGGCCCGGCTTAACTGCCAAAAGTACGCGCAGCTCACCCTGCGCCGCAAACTTCATCTAGGTTTGAAAAGATGGGCGGAAGCGATTTCACCGAGCTACTTCCAGGCTTCGCTCCAGTGGCTCTTCCACCGGTATATCACGGGGGCGGCAACCGGCAGGGAGTTTTATGTCCCTCGGGATGGCGAACTTGTGGCCGAAGATGTGAAGCGGGCCGACGGATCGTATGATTACCCTCCGGCGGTGACCGAGCGGACGGAATCGCAGGTGGCAACTATCGCGGAGCGATACGCCGCGGATGAGCCGATCTATTCCCTCGGGGGTTTTCAAGAGTTGGATCCAGGACTCTGCGCGATCTTCGAGCATTTCGTCGATGATTGCCTAGCGCACGGCGTCAAGGTGATATTCTTTCTCACGCCATATCACCCGATCGTCGCCAAAGAAATAGCGAACCGCGCGACGTACGCTCGCGTCGCGGAAGCCGAATCCTACTTCCGTGATTTCGGAAGGCGCCGCGCGATCCCGGTAGTCGGCTCGTATCGCCCCGACGATTGCGGCGTGACGAGCGGCGATTTCTTTGATGGAATGCACTTACGGCGCGAAGCTGTCAACCGCCTGATCAGTTCCCAGCGCTTGGGGGCGACCGCCGCCGGCCACTGAGGCGCTGAAGTTATTAAAAGAACGCCAAAGCACGCATTCGGTTCGCGCGAAGCGCTTTGGCCGCCCGATAGCCCAAGTCGAGATCAGGGCAAAGCGCGTGGAAAGTGATATCCAAGATTTGAAATGAAGCCGTACCTATTACAACATCTCATTTGTCCAGTCGATAAAGGCTCACTGCAACCAGTGGTTTTTGATCAACGGGAAAACCCATTAACGAGCCAGGTGAAGGACGAGATTGTCGCCCGGGGCCTTTCCGTCGATGATTTCAAGGTCGAGATCCTCGATGGCGTGTTGATGAATAACCGCCTCAAACTGATTTATCCCATCTATCACGGAGTGCCGCGGCTTTTGGTGTTTCAACATCCGTTGCTCGGTGAGTTTCGTCAGGAATTCGCCAAGCGATTGGAGGAACTCTTCCAACAGGGATATAACTTTCCGAATGACAACTCGGTGCCCGGAGAGAAAAAGGTTCTCGCCTCCTTCTCCAACGAATGGACGGGCTATGGCTACAATGAAAACGCGTATTGGGCGCAACCGGCGGACGTGTACAATAGTTCGCTCTTGTCCACGCTTCAGAATGAAACCCAGGACCTGACGAACCGGTTGGTTCTGGAGGTCGGCATCGGCTCCGGGGGATCGGCGGATTTCATGAGCAAGACGTTCAAATGCAATTTGATCGGCGTGGACCTTGGCTACGCCGTGGATGTCGCGTACAAGAATTTCTCCAGCAACCCATTTTTTCACATCGCTCAGGCGTCGGCGTTCAGGCTGCCTTTCCGGGATGAGACGTTTGATTTTGTCTATAGTCACGGGGTGCTGCATCACACCTACTCCACGCGGACCGCGTTCGATTCGGTCGCGCGGCTTCCGAAGCATAATGGGCGTTTCTATATCTGGGTCTATTGCTGGAGTCACGAATTGCAGGATTTGAAGCGGAGCATGATCATGGGGCTGGAGGCGGTGGTTCGTCCGTGGTGCTGCCGGTTGCCGACTTGGATGCAGACCATCGTGCTCCAACCGATCGCGCCGTTGTATCTCTTTCATCAGAACGTGGTCTATCGCGGCGAAAAGGGCCTGGCGCGTTACAATTGGCGCGAGGCCATGCACGCGGCCCGGGACAGGTTTACGCCCAGATACATTCACCGCCACAACGAGGAAGAAGTCATGGGGTGGTTCCGCGAGAATAATTACGAGCGAATCCGACCTTTATCCCAGCGAAAGCTGCCCGACTTCGGACCCGCGAGCTTTTTCCTGAACACCGGAGTGGAGGGATTCAAGCGAACCTCCGGGCGCAATCCGGCCGGCGCAGCTTGACCTGGGACGGCGACATCGAACTGGGGTGAACAGCAGTGAATGGAGAAACAATCTCGACGCCGGTGACCCGGCGGCGCTCAGCGGCAATGTTTCAATGCTGACCGTTGCGATTGCAACGATGGCGGGGCGGATCGAGTCGGCGCGACAATTGAGCTTCGCGCTGGCCGGTGACGCCGTAGATGAAATCCTGGTCGTGGCTCAATTTCCCGACGGGGCGGCCGGGTTTCAGGCGAATGACCCGCCGTGGCCCGACAAGGTCACGCTGATAGTTGATGAGCATCGCGGCTTGAGCCGCAGCCGGAATATCGCGTTGCGCGAGGCGCGGGGCGATCATGTCTGGACGGTCGATGATGACGTTCAGTTTGCCCCGGGAGCCTGCGCCCGCGTGCGCGAGCTGTTGAAGCCGCATCCGTGCTGCATCGGGTTGGTTCGGATCGGCTACAGTGATGGCCCGGGTGTCCTCACCTCGCCGCGGCCAGTCGGACGCTTGGGCAAATTGTATCTGTGCCGCGGCAGTTCCATCGAGATGATACTACCCCGCCGTTTAGTCCGCGAGCGGGGGCTGACGTTCGATGAGCGGGTCGGATTGGGAACCCGCTTCCCCGCGGGCGAGGAGAACCTGTTTCTTTTTGAATCGGATAGGCGCGGCCTGCCGGTTGTCGATCTCGGCGAGGTTCTCATTTTTCATCCGCACATGCGGCCTCGAGTCGGACCGGTCGGAGAGGCGGATCTCAATCTGGTCAAGATTCGGGGCCATGTTGCTCGTCAAGTGCGGCATCCTCTGTCATTCGCTCTGGCGTTGCGCTGGGGCATCCGGGAATTTCGCCGCGTCGGGGCGCTGCGCACGCTCGGGCATTTATTTCGAGGCTACCTCGCAGGCTCGACGGCGGCGTTGACCGGGCTTCCCGATACGGATACCGACGGTCAGCCGGTGACGTGGCGCCGGGTGCAAACCGCGTCCGCGATTCCAGCCAGCTAGTATGTGCGGCATTTTTGGAGCGGTTACCTTCCGCGGTGAGTTCGGCGAGGAGGATCGGCGTCGGTTCGTCCAACAGACCACGGTGATCGCGCATCGGGGACCCGACGCCGCCGTGCACCTCGGTTACGATTTCCGCGCTCCCTCTCCCGAGACGCACGGGGCATTCAATCTTTTTCTGGGGCACCGTCGGCTGGCGATCATCGATTTATCGGCGGCCGGGGTGCAGCCGATGAGCGACGGCGAGCTGCGCTTGATCTACAACGGCGAGATTTTCAACTACCTCGAATTACGAGCCGAGCTCGAAAAGCAAGGGCATCACTTCCGGACCGCCACCGACACGGAAGTGATTCTGAAGGTCTATCGGCAGTATGGCGAGGCGGGCTTCGAACGGCTCAACGGGATGTGGGCGCTGGCCCTGGTGGATTTCGCAAAGGGAAAGATAATCCTTAGCCGGGACCGTTTCTCGATCAAACCGCTTTATTATTATCTGAGCGCGGCAGGCGGTCTCTATTACGGAAGTGAAATCAAGCAACTGTTGCCGTTTCTGGACCGGCGCGCCGTTAACCAGCCGGCGATGTACCAGTTCCTGGCGCAGGGATTGACCGATTATTCGACCGAAACCCTGTTCGCGGGAGTCCTGCAGGTTCCTCCGCGCTACAATTTGGTTTGGGAGTTGGCGACCGGGAAACTGGAAGCCCGCCCCTACTGGGATTTTTCGCCGGCGTCGGCCATCGGTTGGGATGAAGCGGTCGATCGCTTTCGCGCGCTGCTCAAGGACAGCATCCTGATCCGGCTGCGGAGCGACGTTAAGGTCGGCGCGCTGGTGAGCGGCGGGCTGGATTCGAGCGCGATCAGTTGCATCGCCAAGGACGTGTTGGGGCAGAACCTCGAAACCTACTCGATCATCGCGGATGACGCCCGTTACAGTGAAGAGGCATTCATCGATATCCTGGTTCGGCAAGGCATCAAGAATCACAAGCTGGTGTTTCATAGTCGCGACGCGTTGCGGCGCGTCGATGAAGTGATCTATCATAACGACGAACCGTTGATCGGATTTCAGTTGGTCGCCCAATTCCTGATGCTGGAAAAGATAAAGCGGGAGACGGACATCGTCGTTCTGCTGAGCGGCCAAGGCGGCGACGAAAGCTTGTGCGGTTATCACAAGTTCTTCTTTTTCTACCTGCAAGAGTTGGTGGCAAAGGGCCACGTCCTCAAGGCCTGCGCGCTGTTTCTGCAATCGCTCGCGCGAGGGACCGTCGTGCGCCAGTTCAAGCTCAGCGAGTCGCGGCGCTATTGGCCAAAGCGCTGGCAGCGCCGGCCCGCGCCCTACGTGCTCGCGCCGGGCGAGCGGCTCTCGGTGACCCGTTCGGCGAGTCTGCGTGACCGCCAGATTCTTGATTTCGAAAGATACTCCGTGCCGATGTTGACGCATTACGAGGACCGGAACTCGAGCGCGCATTCGCTCGAGTCGCGCACCCCGTTTTTCGACCATCGACTCGTGGACTTGGCGGTCAATCTTCCGCCGGACTACAAGCTCAAGGGCGGTTGGTCGAAATACATATTGAGGGAGTGCATCGACGAGGTTCCCCGCGAGATCCGGTGGCGCAAAGACAAGCAGGGCTTCCTCAATCCCGAGGAGCATTGGCTCAAGACCGAGCTCGTGCCGGTGATCAAAAGCTCGATGGAAAACAGCCTGCTGGCCGCGAGCGGAATCATTGACCCCGGCCAATTCCTCAAGCACTACGACCGCTATTTGAGCGGTGACCGGACGATTTGGTACACGGAGATCAGCCGCGTTTATTTTGCGGAGCGCTGGATGCGAATCTTCTTTGACGCGACGCGGCCCGAACCGCGGAACTAAATGAGCGCAACCACCTCCACCGCCGCGCCGCCACCCAAAGGCGGAGAGCTCTGCATCTCGATCATTATTCCCTGCCGCAACGAAGAGAAATACATCGAACAATGCCTGCGGTCGGTGGTGGCGTTCGAGGTTCCCCCCGGTTACGAAACCGAGATTCTCGTTCTGGACGGACGGTCGGACGACGCCACCCGCGAAATCACGCTGCGACTGGCGCGGGAATACCCGTCGATTCGGCTCCTCGATAATCCGGGATTGATCCAATCCTGCGCCCTGAATCAAGGCATCAGGTTGGCCCGGGGCGAATGGATTCTGCGATTGGACGCGCATTCGCGGTACGGCCCCGAGTATCTGCGGCTTTGTTGGGAAACCGCGCAACGCACCGGCGCGGAGAACATCGGCGGGCTGTTCATTACCCAACCCGGTGGGAACGGGCCGCAGGCGTATCTGGTTCAGGCGCTCACCACCCATCGGTTCGGCGTGGGCAACGCGGGCTTCCGCATCGGGGCGACCGAGGGTTCGGTCGATACGGTGCCCTACGGCTTCTTTCCGCGCCGGGTGTTTGAAAAGCTCGGTGGATTCGACGAGCGGCTGGTCCGCCATCAAGACTACGAGCTGAACCGGCGGATCATCGCGGCGGGCGGCAAAATCTGGCTCAACCCGGCGATCCACGTTTTTTATTTCAATCAGCCGACGCTGGCCGCGTTTTATCGGAAGCAATTCTTTAAGGAAGCGCCCTTCAATCCCTACTGTTGGTACCTGGCGCCGTACGCCTTTGCCTATCGACACGCGATCACCGGCGCGTTTGCCGCGGGGATCATCGGTGGCTGCGTCCTCGGGCCGGTCTTTCCGCGGTTGGGCGCGGTATTTGCCGGGGTGATGGCGTTGTATGGGGTATTGGCGATCGTTTCGGCGGCGCAGCAAGCGCTTCGCTATCGCCGGCCAAGTCACTTGCTTTGGCTGCCGTTTTGCTTTTTCGGTTTCCATTTTATCCACGGCTTGGGGGTGCTGAAAGGCCTGTTTAACCTCGCCGTTGGCGCGGAGCCGGTTCAACGGGTCCACGAGCCGTGGCCCGGCGCGGGGCGACGCCGCGCCTGGCCGCCCGCGTCGGCCGCGCCGGACGCCGCCGCATAATCCTGGTGGGCGAATGGCTTGACTCCGTGGCTCCGACCAAGGAGCTTGAGGTTGTTCCGACTATGGGAATTCGCAACCGAGACTACATGAAGCGGCCCTCGGACGGCGACGACGAGCGCGCGTCCGAGCCTGATGCCAGGTTAGAAGGCTTCTTCAGCGCGTTCCTTGAGAAACACCCAAAATTCTTCCGTTACTCTGGCATTGCCTTGGTCGCAATTTTCATTCTCACGATTGTTTTAGCCAAGGCGCTCAGCGGAGCTCATTGATTCAAACTGACCCACTACCCCGGACAAGCGAACGGTTTCGGGGAGCGCCCGTTTTTGTAACATCCCCGTTGACCCGCCAAACGTGGCCGACCGCTCCGACGAGCGGGGACGCCGCGGCGCGGCGCGAATCCTAAAATTCCATGCCTATTCTGGTTGTAGTCGCTCATCCCGATGACGAAGTATTGGGTTGTGGCGCCACCGCCGCCGCCCTGGCGGCGCGCGGCGTGGCCGTGCGGACGCTCTTCTTTTCGGCGGGTGCCGCCGCCCGCAATCACCGGCCCGGCGATTCCGATTTGCGTGCTGACACCCTGAACGCCAGCCGGATCCTCGGAATGGGCGAGCCGATACTGGGCGATTTCCCCAATATCGCGCTGAACACGGTGCGGCATCTGGACCTGGTTCAATTCGTGGAGCGCGCGATCCTGGAAACCCAAGCGGATTTCTTATTCACCCATCATCCGGCCGATCTCAACGACGACCACCGGCACGTCTCGTTCGCCTGCCAATCGGCGGCCCGACTTTTCCAGCGCCGGGCCGGCGTGGCTCCGCTCAAAGGCTTGTATTACATGGAAGTGCTCTCCTCGACCGAGTGGTCGTTCAGCGGGCATTCCCAGCCCTTTCAGGCGGACACGTTCTTTGAAGTGGGCGATTACCTGGACCGAAAACTCGAGGCGCTCCGCGCTTACCGGGGCGTCATGCGGAACTTTCCGCATCCCCGCTGCGAGGAAATCGTTCGCGGTCAGGCGGCGTTTCGCGGGGGACAGTCGGCGATGAAATACGCCGAGGCTTTTCAGACCGGCTATCGCTCGCTGGATGCCGCCATGCTTTAGTTTGAATTCGGCTCCGACACGCCAGCGCGGGCGAAATGTCGAGTGGCGCCCGCCGATCGCCCCAGCGAGCTTGCCCACGCCCGATGGCGGCGCGGCGCCAGTTCTTCGCTTCCGTATGCCCGTCCGTCATCAAGCTCCCCGTCGCCTATGAGATTTGCCTTTGTCACCTGCGTGCGGATTGGCCTGGATTGCATGGAGGAGATTTACCGGGTCGGTGGCCGGCTGGAGCTTGTGCTCACGCTGAAAGACGAACTGGCCCGCGACAAATCAGGGCGCGTTTATGTCGATGACTTCTGCGGGCGCCACGCGATTCCCACGCGGAAGGTCCGCACGATCAACGAGGCCGAGGCGGTCGAGGCGATTCGCGCGGCGCAGATCGATTGGCTCTTCATCATCGGTTGGTCCCAAATCGCCCGGTCCGAGGCGCTCGCGGCGCCGCGCCTAGGCGTGATCGGAATGCACCCGACCTTGCTGCCCGAGGGGCGTGGCCGCGCGGCGATCCCGTGGGCGATTTTGAAGGGGCTAAGGGAGACTGGCGTCACCATGTTCAAACTGGACAATGGCGTGGATACCGGCCCCATTCTGGCGCAAGCGCGGTTGCCAATCGCCGCGAACGAAACGGCCACGACGCTCTATGACCGCGTCTGCGAAGCGCATCGCGGACTGATCGCGCAGGCTTGGCCGACGCTCGCCGCCAACCAGGCGCGCGCGATGCCCCAGGACGAGTCACGCGCGAGCGTTTGGCCCGGTCGCAAGCCGGAAGACGGCGTGATCCGGCCCGAGATGACCGTCGAGCACGTGGATCGCCTGGTTCGCGCGACGACCCGCCCGTACCCGGGAGCCTTCTGGGACGCGGCGCCACAAGGCCGGATTCGCGTTTGGGGCGGCGCGCCCGCCGCGAGCGCGCCGGCGGCCCCGGGCGCCTGGCGGCTCCCACTAGCCGATGGCGCCTACGACGCTTTAGATTACGTTCTCGAAGCCCGGCCAGCGGCCGGAAAGCCAGTATAAGAATAGCCGAAAACGCTGTCCATCGTCGCTTGACCGG
>Ga0265338_10004410_pt1 | contig 19028 bp, 15 predicted proteins | sample 42126metaG_FD_193579 | JGI IMG/M metagenome (GOLD analysis project Ga0265338, IMG submission 193579) | Rhizosphere microbial communities from Carex aquatilis grown in University of Washington, Seatle, WA, United States - 4-21-26 metaG | ecosystem: Host-associated > Plants > Roots > Rhizosphere...
CTTTGAAATAAATAGAGAATGGTGAATTATGAATGGTGAATGGTGAATGTATTTTCAACTCGTAATTATTAATTCGTGGTTTTTAGTTTTTAGTTTTTAGTTTTTAGTTTTACCCAAATGACAGCTTCAACAGAAGCTTTAAATAATAACAAAAACTTAACATTAAGTAAATATTCACCTTAAATCATACCATTATTTTTGCTTAGATTTCTGTACATTTTAATATTATTAATTAATGAATAAATTTTTATTGCTAATTATCTTTTTGAGTTTTTACAGTTATACTATAAGAGCTCAAAGTCCTCAATCATTAGCAACAAAAGATTCATTAGGTCATGTTAAATATTCAATTGATTCGAATATTGTTACAAAAGATTATTCTATTTTTTGTGATTCTTCTTTATGTGATTCAACTAAGAAACCTCGAATACCTCCCCAGAATGACATTAAATATTCATTTCTTTCGTATCAATATTGGGTTAACAAACTTTTTCATGCTAAAATAGATGATTCGTATTTTGTTGTTTATTCCGGTCTTAACGGCAGTCCTAAACCAGGTATTTCATTAATTGATTCGATAAGAAATCCCCTAAAGATACATCAGGCCACGATAGTTGTTCAAAAGAAAGTTCCATTTTCGATATTCCAATTTAAGGCTCGGAAATATGCTCCTTTGATGACTAAAAACTACAAACCCTTTTCTCTATACGATTTAACCAGACCTCTCTTTGAAACGAATAAAGCCTATTTTATAGATACTACCGGAAACGTTTACAATAATTTAGACATAAAAGATAGTATAATGCACGATCCTTTTTTCCTTAAACATTTTTGGGTCAAAGACACTGTTCGCAGACCTACCTTGATCGCAAGACCATATTTCGAGAATGGTATGTATTTCTTTAAAAACGACAGCTTAAAAAGCCGGTATAAAACCAATTCTATTTTTTATATTGGTTTCGGTGTCAATGTTGGACACATTGAAACACATCGAATTATACCCTTTTTCCAAATCAGTCTGGCTAAATATAAAATCAATAAAGCACCTACCTTACCATCGCATCCCGATAGCACGATATCAATAAAACAATTTATTATTGGAACTATTTTGCCTATTTATTCGACTAAAGATCTTTACTTCAGATTAAAGCTCGGGTATAATTTAACAATCATCAGAGAATCGTTTTTTGGAATCAACGATATACCTTTCGGACTACAACTTGGTATAGGTATTGAACGACGATTCATAAGAAATACCAGAGTATATTTTGACTTTTCATATCTTTATCAAAAGAGCACCGATCCTACCTTTAAAGATTTTGATATGACACGCTTATGTTTTGGAATTGTATTATAAAAATTGATTGCTTCTTTCTTATTTTTCTTCTCCACTGATTACACTGATAATAATATAAAAGGTTTTCCCATTTATATCACCTCATTCACCATTTATTTATTTTAAAACCAAGGGATATACCCTTGGCTATTGATTACAGTCTTTCATACCTTGAACTATTTTAATTCATAATTCACAATTCACAATTATTTAACGCCTGCTATCTCAAGAATAGGATTACCAATACAAGCACTTGGATATTTGATTCGCAAAAGCATAGAAAGTGTCGGAGCAAGATCGGTAATGTAATGCATCTGCCACGATTCGCCTTTAGCAATGTTTTGTCCGTACCAGATTAAAGGAACGTTGGTGTCGTAACTATATCCCGAACCATGTTCAACAACAGCTCCATCTTCGAATTCGAAAAATCCCGATTCCAATACTAAGAGTACATCGCCCGAACATTTAGGTTGGAATCCATTTTGAATACGCATTGCACTATTCGTTGTAAATTCCGATTCGTTTAATTGTGATGCAGTATAAACAAATGCCACTCCTTTTTGTTGTTGTAAATAATCGGCCAATTGAGATTGAACTGTTTTAAGGTTTAATCCATTTTGAGCAATCAACGTTCTATTGAGATAAAATTGATCGTTGATTAAGGTATCAATCCATTTTGCCGGGGTTAACACGGTATTAAGATATGCTGTTGCCGATTTGTAAAATGCTTGATGATATAAATATCCGGCCGGTAATTTCTCTTTCACCATATATTGTGGTATTTCGGGAACACCATGATCGGCAGTTAGAAACACAACATAATTATCTTTGCCCACCGTTTGGTCAAGGGTTTGTAACAAACGTTCAATATCTTTATCAAGTCGAACATAGGTATCTTTTATTTCTTTCGAAAGAGGTCCGAAAAGATGACCGACAGCATCGGTACTCGAATAACTGATTGCTAATATATCAGGATAATCGCTGGTACCTATACCGGTGTTTTTAATTGTTTCAATTGCCAGATCGGTAAGCAATGAATTAGCCAGAGGTGATTTATAAAGTAAAGAATATTTTGCATCCTTATCTTTGGGTGATAGTTGTAACGAATGCGGGAAAACAGGTAAAACTTTGCTCCCCGTTCTTGTTATTGCACAAATGTTAGTATCAATTACACAATTAGAATAACGATCGTTTCCCAACAAAGCTATCCAATCGTTTTGAATATAGTCGTTTGCCCGTTTTTTTTCATTAAACCGTTTAACCCACATTGGCAATTCTTTACCATAGAACGAACTTGAAATAAAATTACCGGTTTCCTGATCAAACCATAACGCATTATCGGCCATATGTCCACCCGAAAGAATAGCTGCCCTATCTTTGAGCGATATTGAAATTACCTTTGAATGTTTATTGTCAGAAAGTTTCAATTCGTCACAAATATTTGTAGTAATCAATCTATGGGGCGACATTCCTTTACCTCTTGAAGTCTTTTCGTTTCCAACAACATCAAAGCTGTCTTTTACACAATATTCAACCTTTTTTGTATCTCTATAATAGATATCGTTACCAATTATTCCATGATAACGGGGCGTTGTTCCTGAATAAATAGAAGCATGACCGGGTCCGGTATAAGTAGGGATATAATTGTAATGAACATTCCAAAGCGTGAATCCATTTGACATTAAACGTTTAAACCCTCCCGATCCATAATCGTCGGAAAAACGGTTCAAATAATCGGGTCTCATTTGATCGACAACAATGCCAACCACCAATTTGGGTGCTCTTGGTTGTGTATAACCGGAAAGCGTTAATCCCACTATTATCAAAAATAATATACCTTTATTTTTCATTTGTTTATCTTATTTAGCATCGTTACAAGCAAAGCTTTCAGAAAGCATTAATGAAATCAATTTTAATCTATTTCAGAAAAACATCTTTTTATATTCACCTTCGTAATTCGTAATCCGTAATTCGTAATTTTATTAAAACAGCACCTTTATTTATTAGGAATAGTAAACGTAAAAATACTTCCCATTCCTTTTGACGAAGTTACAAAAATATTCCCACCCAATAACTCGATAAACCCTTTTACAATCGATAACCCTAAACCGAAACCACCAAATTCGTTCGAGCCGGTATTATCGATCTGAGTAAATTTTTCGAAAATCAATTTTTGTTTTTCTTTATCAATACCAATACCGGTATCGGAAACATAAAAGGTACATTCGTCTTTGTATAATTGATTGCAACCTATCTCAATTTTTCCTGAGTAGGTGTATTTAAAAGCATTCTGTATAAGATTTGAAAAGATAAATTGCAATTTATTTTTATCGGTCGAAATAGTTGTATCGTTGGTACAATTACAATGTATTATAAGTTCAACACTCTGTTTATTATATTTAACTTGAAGATTTTCTAAAATAACTTTTAAACCATCAAGAAAGGAATGTATTCTAAATGTCTCAATCGTTATAGGCATTTTACCAACTTCGAGTCGTGAAGCTACAAGAATTTCTTCTACTAAAGCCAGTAAATCGTTACTCCTGCTTACAATGATACTTGAATAAGCCAGAACATTTTTTTTATCGGTATAATCGTTTTCGATTAGTTGGGAAAAACCTATTATTGCATTGAGCGGAGTTCTTATTTCGTGACTAATATTTTGTAGAAAAACAGATTTTATTTTGCTCGCCTCCTCTGCTTCGTCTTTTGCAATTTTCAGCTCTTCATTTATCGCAACTAATACTTGTGTTTTTGTTTCGATTGTTTCTTCCTGTTGTTTAGTAAGAACAAGCAACTCATTTTCACGTATTTTTCTTATAGACAATTCTTTTTTATACAATCGTTTATAAGCCTCGCTAATAAAGATATAATACGATAGTGCAGAGCTAAGTACAGAAACAAAAATGATAGTGATTATATGCGAATACCAAATGGTGATTTGAGGGAAAAAGCTTTGTTTTGAGTATTCAAACACAAACATTAATCCAGCGGAAACGAATAACGTAAATACTGCCTTTTTACTAATTTCATATCGACTCACTGACTCCATGGTTGACCATTAACAAATTACCGTATATACAAAATAGCAAATTTTATGTAACCTGAAAGATAACCTAATATTAAGTTTGTATTAAGTTTGTTGTTTCAATGTTAAATTATCTGGTTTTCATCATCCAAATTTTGTATCTTTACGTATTGTTGATTATATATATTATTTTTATAGACTTATTACAGATTATAACATTAAAAACAACACTATGAAAAAGATTGAGAAATGTATTAAAGATGCAAAAAAAACGGTTGAGAAATTCACAAAAAGCAAACAAATAGCCAGTAATGACATTACATCGTTTATCAATTCACTTAATACTAAGACAAAAGAAATAACGGTTGAATTACACGAAATTACCGAACTGAAGAACGCTTTAAAAGATAAAAAGAAAAAGATCGAAGCTAAACGTTCTGAAATAAACGATTTTATTACCGGCTTGACAAAGCTTGCCCGAACCGAATCGAAAGAACTATTAAAAAGACAAAAAGCAGAAAAGGAACTCTTGAAAGCAAAAGAAGCAAAAGAATTGCAAGAAAAGAATAAAAAAACGGTAGCAAAAGCTCCTACAAAAAGACCTTCAAGATCAGCTAAACCTGTAACTGCTCCCAAACCTGCTAATGCTACGAAGCCAGTTAAAGCAACTATACAGGAATAGGTTAAGAACTTTAGGTATAAGTTACAAGAGGAAATACACTACGAAGACTTTTCAGGCAACTTGTAACTTGTAACTTATCCCTAATTCAACTAAGCTTTTTCAAATATTCGTGAATCTTATATTGTGAGCGAATTTCGGTTTCATTTTCGCCTTTCTCAACGTAACGATTTTGCATCTCTTTGTCTAATATTCTATTTCTGCAATTGTCGTTCCATTGAATAGCAAAGATGTCGAGCAATTCTTGAGCCTTGTCTTTATCGTAAATCGGACAGGTAGCTTCAACTCTGCGATCGAGATTACGAACCATTATATCGGCCGAAGCAATAAAGACCTTAGGATCGCCATTGTTGGCAAAACTGTACATACGCGAATGTTCAAGAAATCGATCTATTAAGGCACGTGCTTCAATATTCTCGCTTAAACCGGGTTCGCCAGCCCAAAGCGAAAACATGCCACGAACCAATAGTTGGATTTTAACACCTGCATTGCTGGCAGCATATAATAAATCGAAAATCTCTATATCACACAAATTATTAACCTTTATCTTAATCCATGCCTCTTTCCCTTGTAAGGCATTTGCCGTTTCGTTTTCAATTAATCCACTCAATGAATTCCTAAAGAAGAAAGGCGAAACAAGCAAACTTTTCATTGAAGGATGTTTGTAGTTTCTCGATAAAAACTCGAAAATATTGGCACAGTCTTCAGTAATGAAACGATTGTTTGTAATAAGCATGGTATCGGTGTAGAATTGTGCAGTGTCTTCATTAAAGTTACCGGTACTTACACAAGCATACATCTCGCAATCGCGATGTTCTATACGGGTAATCAAACATAATTTTGAATGGACTTTTAATCCCGGAACACCATAAATAACATGTGCTCCTTCTTCTTGTAAAATACGCGACCAATAAATATTAGCTTCTTCGTCGAAACGAGCTTGCAACTCAAATACAGCAATAACAAGTTTGCCGTTTCGTAAGGCATTAACCAAAGCATTGATTACACTTGAGTGTTTTCCAATACGATAGAGCGTGATTTTTATACTCGTAACCTTGGGGTCGATTGATGCTTCACGTAAAAGGTCAATAAAATAATCGAAACTATGATAGGGAAAATGAAGCATTACATCGCTCTTGGCAATCTCGGTAAACATACTCTTTCCATTATCCAAACGTTTAACCGGAATGCCGGTCATTGGTTTATAAACAGCTAAGCCGAGATTAGGAAAATGGAAAAAATCTTTATAATTAAAATATCGGCCTCCCGAAAGAACAACATCGCTTCGTCTGAACTTTTTCAATAAAAAGTTTAACATATCGGGAGGCATATCCTGATCGAATGTAAAACGCACTGCCCTGCCCTTTTGACGGAGCTTTAAACTGTCGTGAATCTTATCGACATAGCTCGACGACACATTATCATCAATATCGAGTTCAGCATCTTTGGTAATTTTAAACTCGTATGCTTCTATATCTTGCGGATCAAAAATCTTAAAAATAGTTTTCAATTTCAATCGAATCACATCGTCGATAAACATAACAAATTTCTTTCCTTCTATTTCGGGCAAAACGACAAAACGTGAAATGCGGTTCGAAGGAATCTTAAGTGCTATATAACGATATTTGGATAATCCATCGTCTGAATGTTTTTTGAATCGAATGGCAAAGTACACCATATCGTCTTTCAGATCGGGAATTTTACCTCTTTCTTCGAGTAAAATAGGCATCAAATGGGGACGGAGCTTTTTGGTAAAGAACTCGTTCAAAAAACGTGTATGTTTTTTACTTATTTGATTTTCGTTAACAATAAAGATATTATTTTCTTCCAGTTTTTTCTTGATCGATTGTAAGGTACTATCAACCCTTGTTCTATTGGTTTTAACTCTAAAATGAATATTTTCCAAGATATAATCCGGATCATCGCCCAATAATTCAATACCTTGTTCTCCAAGTTTTGAGAATCGTTTTAAATCGGCCACACGAACCCGAAAGAATTCGTCTTGATTATTAGAATATATCCCTAAAAATTTTAATCGTTCGATGATAGGATTATTTTCGTTCTCAGCTTCTTGAAGTACCCGATCGTTAAAACTCATCCACGATACTTCTTTAGGGGTAAATCGTTTTTCCATTTTACTGTATATGTTAATCGCCAAAACAAACGCCCAATCTGCGGACTTGTTCGACTAAACTATTATCGTTTGTAATCGTTTTAATTTGACCTGCGGTTTCTGATAAGGCTATTGAAGTGATATGATTGTCGCGCATGGTTACCATTCTGCCATAATTACCATCGGCAATCATTTTAGCTGCGTAACTACCAAAGCTGGTTGCAAGAACCCTGTCTGTGGGTGTTGGTGTTCCTCCACGTTGAATATAACCGAGTATTGTTTCACGGGTTTCGATGCCGGTTAATTCTTCTATGAGACTTGTAATATACCGACCAGCCGATTTATTTTCGGGATGATCGATTCCTTCGGCAACCACAACAATAGAATAGGTTTTGCCCTTTGCATATCGGTCTTTAATATTTTTCGATATTTTTTTTATATCATACGGTATTTCGGGTAGAAGAATAATATCGCCTCCTCCGGCAATGCCCGAATATAACGCTATCCATCCGGCATTATGACCCATTACTTCTATAACCATTATTCGTTTATGCGAGTTGCCTGTTGTGTGTAACCTATCGATAGCATCGGTACATATTGACACCGCCGAATCGAATCCGAAAGAGATATCGGTTCCCCACACATCGTTGTCAATCGTTTTTGGAATGCCTACAACATTCAAGCCAACTTCGGAAAGAAGGTTAGCCGTTTTTAATGTTCCGTTTCCTCCAATACATACCAAACAATCGAGATTGAGCTCGTTGTAGTTTCTAAGTATGATTTGAGGTTTATCGTTGTCTCTAAAAAGGCTTTTATCTTTCTTGAAAGGTTTCTCGCGCGAGGTACCGAGAATGGTTCCTCCCATGGTTAGAATTCCTGATAATGCTTTTTCATCCAACGTTATGTATTCTTTATCGATCAAGCCTCTAAACCCAGACGAAATACCAATAACTTCCATACCATATTCCAACATTGCCGTTTTGGCTACGCCTCGTATTGCAGCATTGAGTCCGGGACAGTCGCCGCCTGATGTTAGGATTCCGATTTTCTTCATGGTAATCTATTTGAAATTTGAATCAATACGTTCTATATCATTTTGATATTTTTAACCATATAAAATTAACAATACATTAAAATGTACACATTAAATTAATGTTAAGTAATTATTAATTTACAATGATTGACTATCCACTGATTACACTGATAAATGCAACACTAATTTACATTGATTTTAGAAACGGTGATTAAACCTTTTTATTCCTCAAATGCACTATTCCGGACTGAAATGATTTATTTAATAAAGAACTTCACCTTTTAGACGTCTATATTAAATAAAGACAATAGAACGATTAACTATTTTGAGATTATTTGACGTTTTACTCGAATCGAACATATATATTTCTCTTGCTGCTGTATTTCTAACTATTGAAACGCAAATACAATTGGGAATGAAGCCTCAATGGCATCCATATTTATTTATTATTTTCTTCGCCACCTTATTCGAATATAATCTCCAACGACTTATTATAGTAGTAAGCAATAAAAAAGCCTTACAATCTGACAAACACAAATGGCTGAGAGATCATCTAAATACATTTTATGTATTGGTTTTTATTTCTGTGGCTGGATTTGTATCTTTTGTTTCTATGGCTCAAAGAGACGTGCTGATAACATTATTGCCAATTGCCATCATAACCTTGTTTTATTCAACGCCGGTGTTTGGAAAGAAAAATATTTTCAGGTTACGCGAGATTCCATACCTCAAAATATTTCTGATTTCGTTTGTTTGGTCTACCTCAACAATTATGTTACCAATTATTCAGTCAGACATCAGATATAATTGGATTACTATTTTGATAATGACGTTGGAACGTTTCCTTTTTGTATTTGCAATTACTATTCCTTTCGATATCAGAGACAGAGAATCGGATAGACAAGCCGGATTAAAAACCATCCCTATGCTTCTAACTGAAAATAAATCGTTTGCAATAGCTTATCTTGCACTCTTTTCCTTTTTTCTTATTTCGTTTTTTCATTATCAATTACTTCATTATCGAATTATGGTTATTTCAGTAAGTATTTCGGCACTGACAACGTTTTTGATTTTATATTCTAAAAAAATGAGAACAATGCAATTTTATCATTACGGTATTTTAGATGGATCAATGCTCTTTCAAGGTTTACTGGTCGTTATTGTTTACCTTTTACGTTTTAACCTTTAATAAAATGAACCTCATAAAATAAAGTTTTATTATAAAACTACTATATAACTAAAAACTAAAAATTAAAAACTCCTTTACTTACTAGCATGATACCTCATAAAAACAAATTTCGCAACGTTATTCCTATCTCGCTCAACATGCCTATTGAAAGCGAACAATTCAGTCATAAAAAGCCTTACGACAAAAATCGATTACTTACTATTTCAGCCTTGGCTATTGCAATTGCAGTTTGTATCAGTTTTATTGCTAAACTACTAGTGTATCTAATCGATTTTATAACAAACATTTCGTTTCATGGCAGTTTTTCAATCGAACCTTCGAGCCCGGCAACGAATACATTAGGATTATTTGTTTTGGTTATTCCTGCAATAGGAGGGCTTATCGTTGGGCTCATGGCTCTATACGGTTCAAAAGCTATTCGTGGTCATGGCATTCCGGAAGCCATGGAGCAGATATTAACCAATCAAAGTAAAATTAAACCTGCTATTACCTATCTTAAACCTCTATCTGCTGCAATATCAATTGGCACGGGAGGTCCCTTTGGTGCCGAAGGACCAATAATATCGACCGGTGGAGCATTGGGTTCAACACTAGGACAACTGCTTAAAATAACTCACAACGAACGTAAAATATTACTTGCCGCAGGTGCTACTGCGGGAATGTCGGCTATTTTCGGAAGCCCTATTGCCGCAATTTTCTTAGCAATAGAATTATTACTGTTTGAATTCTCTCCCCTATCAATCATCCCAGTGGCTTTAGCTTGTATTACCGGAGGAGCAGGCCATCATTTATTATTTAAGGCAGGCGTTGTTTTCCCCTTACAACAGAGTATTGATGTAGCGTCAAATACAGCTCTAGCATGGTACTGTATTATGGGTCTTATTATCGGATTATTTTCTATTTTGGTTACAAAAATAGTGTATTTGATTGAAGACGGTTTCGAAAAACTTCCGATTCATTGGGCTTGGTGGCCGGCCATTGGTGGTTTGGCGGTAGGTATTGTGGGTTACATAGCTCCGCGAACATTAGGTGTAGGATATAACAATATTATCGATCTACTATCAGGAACAATGTCGATAGAGATAGTATTATCGTTATGTTTTTTGAAGTTTATTTCATGGGCTATTTCGTTAGGAAGCGGTACTTCGGGAGGTACCTTAGCTCCATTGCTGACTATTGGAGGGGCAACCGGAGCATTGATTGGAACAATTATTTCGACATGGTTTCCGGCATCTGGCATAACCATTCCTTTGGCAGTATTAGTGGGAATGTCGGCTATGTTTGCAGGAGCTTCAAGAGCATACCTTACATCCATTATTTTTGCATTGGAAACAACAGGTCAGGCTAATGCATTATTACCTTTATTAGCTAGCTGCTCAATATCCTATTTCATTTCTTATTTTTTGATGGAAAACACAATCATGACAGAAAAGATTGTACGAAGAGGAGTTAAAATTCCACATTCATACGAACCCGATATGTTAGCGAAACTTACCGTAGAACAAGTGCTTACCAGGCATGGAGTAATTGTAAGCGAGAATAAAAGCATTTCTGACGTTAGAGCATTATTACATGAGGAACAAGAAGATTTTTCGAAATATGTTATTGTCACCAATATAAAAGGAGAATATAAAGGCATTGTAAGTTCCTTTCATATTTACAAAAACGATTTGCAAGAAAACGCAATCGATACTCTTATAGATCGAAAAGGCATATATATCGGAATTGGCGACAGCTTACGTACCGCAATTGAAACAATGGCTAAAGAAAGTATAGATGTATTACCGGTGGTTTCAATAGAAAACACAATGGTTATCGGAGTGCTATCGTATCACGATATTATTTCAACCTACAAACACGGTTTTGAAGAACACGAAAAGAAAGAACCTCATATTTCAATTCGTCGTAATGGTATTAAACTTATTCTGCGTGCACGCGAGATGTTACATGCAATTAAACGAAATTAATAAATCAGACAAAACAACACCTTCTACCGGTTATTATACTTTGATGCTATAGAATATATAAATATGAATGTGTATCTAAAAAACATTTCATACTTATTTGCTTAAGTTCCAAGGGGCTTTTGACATTTCAACGACTGAACCATTGTTTAGGCGAAGATTCTATCTTCGCCATTTTTATTTTTTCAAGCTCCAGCCTGTTACCATAGAACGACGGCGCCAAAGCACGCTCCGATTATTCGTTTACGTTTAACGTTACATTTTCAATTTTAGCTAACCGCCTTTGTTTTAGTATCAAGAAAACAGAGAAGTCTTTTTTCGATGTGAATGAATGACTTTACCTGTTTTTATCATACATACTAGGAAAATAACCGATGGCGAGCACCTTAATTAAAAAGTATTCGCCATCTCGTATGTCCGATCACGCAAATCTGACACAACAAAGATACATTCTTTTAGAATAATTTCAAATATTACCCTTCTTTTGTAAAAACTAAAAGCAACTCTTTGGGAGCTGCTTTTAGTACCTCTGGACTTTTATAACGACCTCTACCGTTTTCAATGGCATCGTGACCTTATGGTAATACAAATATATATCTTTACTCTTCGAAAGTCAATACCGTAATAGTATGCGATGAATCTATTATTTTTGTTTTCAACAAGATAAAACAATTGATTTAAATATTCGTATCTTTGTTATGCAAATTTTAAATAGTACGTTATGGCAACAATTAAAAAAGAAGTAACGAAAAGAGTAGTTGCGAAAAAGACTAGTGAAACTCCAAAAATATCTAAAACGGGTCAAGCTATGAGAGCGGGTCTTTTAAAAGGTTCAATTGTTGAATTAGTTCCTGATCCTTGGGGAACAGGTAGGGAATAATAGTGAATAAAACCCTCATGACATACTAAACGCACACAATTATGAATACGTTAATTATGAGGGTTCACATCCATCCTTTAATAAGCAAATTATATTCGGATGAAACCCTCATGACATGCTAGACGCAAACAATTATGAATACGTTAATTATGAGGGTTCACATCCATCCTTTAAAAAGCAAATAATATTAGGATGAAATATTTATTAGATACTCAAACCCTTATATGGTTAATTGAAACACCTTCAAAGTTAACAAAGGAGGTTTCTACTATTATGGATCAAAGTACTGCTATTTATGTTAGCATAGAAAGCCTAAGAGAAATTGCTATTAAACATAAACAGGGTGATATAAAGCTAAAAAAAACATTTTCTACATTTTGCAAGGAACTACAACAATTATTTGCAATTAAAATTGTTAATACTGATTTGAATCATGTATTAGAGTTTTATTCTCTTATTGAATTGCCGGGACATAAAGACCCATTCGATCACCTCATTATAAGTACTGCGATTAAAAGTAAATTTATTCTTATAAGTTCCGATCATAATTTTCCTTTTTATGAGAAACAAGGATTACAACTTATAAAAAATTAGACAGATTAATGAGTCGTGTGTGCTTTCAATTTGTAACAAGTAAACCTTTGTTGTGAGTGCTTTCAATTTGTATCTTTGACATATCGCTTATCAACTGTACGGTGATGGTATGCACTTGACTTTAGGTTGTGATTTGCTTCCAATTTGTATCTTTGACATATCACTTTCCTTGTTAAGCGAAGGTTCTACCTTCGTCATTATTATTATTTCAGGCTCAAGCCTGTTAGCATAGCACAATAACCGCCGAACCACGCTCTTTTTATTCGATAATACTTAATTGAAATGTTTCAACCTCTTGCGAAATGAAACGACTGCCGAATTAGCTTTGATTGTAACTTCAAGCTAACTGGGCTTTGAGATTATTGCAGCCCACAATCTTGATTACAACATACAGGGGAACATGTTAAACACGTTCCATATTTCTTAGCACAACTTAATTCCTCAGGCACCTAATTGAAAATCCACTAACCTTGTCACTGTAGTTATAGCTAAGGCTATAGTTACTATAGAGCAAGCCCCTACCGTCGGCGTAACTTGTACCGTTCTCGGTAGAACTCCACCAGCCACCGAAGTCCCCAATAAGGATGAATGAACCACTACTGTAACGGTAGCCTCCCGGAAGGGCTGTGAAGCCGCTCTTATTGTTGGTAGAAGGATTATTGCCAATATCCCCAGTATATAGATCAGAAGCCCAACCTGTAGTGCTTGCCATGGATTTGGCTATCTTGTTATCTGAAGTAGTGCCATCGTAGTTGTAGCCATTTGCAACAAGGTAGTTTTGTAAGGTTGCCCACTCTGCATCATTTGGCACATGCCATCCTGTGGGGCATAGTTTGCCCGTGTTTACTGCGTGCCAGTTGTACAGTCTGCCATAAGTTCTTATGGTATCGGCATTCGTGGTATTGTTATAGGTACAAACAGCAGCTGTAGTTAGGTTACTCCATATCGTTGCATCCGTTACGTTTGGTATTGTTGTACCATCATTAAATTTAGTTACTTTAAGGTTCTCTGCCATCCATGTCTGTGTGCCTAGGGTTACTGTTTTGTAGTTATTACTTTCTCCATCGGTCATGCTTCCATAAGTTACCGTGCCTAATGGTGGTGCTGTTATTGTTGTTTCGTTAAAGACTATGCTATCTATTTTATTGATTGCTATTTTTGTTATTGTGCCTCCCTGTTGATGGACATACATCGTGTCTTGGGCGGTGGCAATACCACCGAGCAGTGCTATGCTTGCTATAAATAATGCTAACTTTTTCATAATTATTTGTTTTCTTTTTGTGAAGGTGTATATTATACGTCTCTTCGTTTTTACACTATCTTTACTTTATTACCTTAATAAATTCCGTACTTTCAATTCCATTGCTTAATAGATACAATCCTACTGGTAACAGTGAAATGTTGAGTCTCGTTTTGTTTTCACCTATGGTGTTTTGCTGCGTTTGCTCCAAAACGGTTTGACCTTGCAGGTCTATGATGCGTAACCGCATCGTTCCGCCTTGCGTGGCGAGGTAGCTTATGTTTAGTTCGTTACTTGCAGGGTTCGGATAAAGTTTCAGACTGCTTCCGTCTTGTGTTTTTACTACCGGAGCTTCGGTTTTGTAGTCCGCAAAACTCAAATACCGAACATTACTCAAGGCATAGCTTTGTGGATTGCCACTTATGTTGTTTACTACCACATTGCCTGTGGAAAACACAAGTTTATGGATATTGCTTACCGCAAAGGTGGTTTGTGTTCCATCTTTCGTTTTTACATACAAGTTGCTTTGTGCTCGTATGTTCGTGAACCCTGCAATTGCTAGGAACACAGCAACTAATTTTACTTTTTTATACTTCATTTTTTATATATTTTAAAGATTAAAGGTATCCTAAAAATTATTATTCCAATATTCCATGTATGCAAAAATAAAACATGACTACCATTGCTTACCTTGGTTAGGCGAAGGTTCTATAACAGCACAATCCAATGCAAGGTTTCTATAATCAAGTAGATCGAGACAATATCCTAAATCAATTATTGCTCCAATAACTACTGTATTTTTATTTTACTACCTTTCCGTTTTGACTGCTCAATAGCCCATTCTAATGCTCTACTTGGACTATTATCCCAAAAATATATTCCGTGTCCTAACCAATCATATGAATTTTCACTAGGTTCAAGCTCATTTCTAAGATTAAGAACATAATCTACAATGCTTTGATCTGTTCCATGAAATCCTAAAACTACACCCGTTCACGAGGTATACATAAATGTTTATAGTTTGCTTGTAACTTTCCTTTATTCATAGTAATACCAACTTTACGCAAAAATATCTTAGAAGCTTTGGGGTTATTTTTCTATTTTTCGCCTAATTCTTCGAGTTTAGAAAGCAATCTATCTATATCTTTATCTTTCATAACTCAAAGGTACTAATTATTTAAATGACTTCACTTTTAAAATAATATTTTATAATCATTAAAGACATTAATTTCTTTATTATCTCTTAAAGTAGTGTCGATGCTATTTCGACGACTTATCCAACTGCTGTGTTGTGATTTGCTTTCAATTTGTATCTTTGACATATCGCTTATCAACAAAGATAATAATATAACCCGTAAGCAAGTAGTTGTGATTTGCTTTCAATTTGTATCTTTGACATATCGCTTATCAACAACCAGGAATTAGCTGATAAGGGGCTTTCGGTTGTGATTTGCTTTCAATTTGTATCTTTGACATATCGCTTATCAACGGCAATTAAAAAAGCAACGTCATGAGTTCAGTTGTGATTTGCTTTCAATTTGTATCTTTGACATATCGCTTATCAACAATTATGTTACTGAGATTATCGAATTTATAGTTGTGATTTGCTTTCAATTTGTATCTTTGACATATCGCTTATCAACCAAAGGCAATTCTTACTTGTGTTACTGTCGGTTGTGATTTGCTTTCAATTTGTATCTTTGACATATCGCTTATCAACGCTGATCGATACGTTCTTAGAAATATATTAGTTGTGATTTGCTTTCAATTTGTGTCTTTGACATATCGCTTATCAACTCTTTGTAAAACTCTTGCTTTACACCAAGAGTTGTGATTTGCTTTCAATTTGTATCTTTGACATATCGCTTATCAACTGGCGTTCCATGCTGATCAGTAGAATCGAGTTGTGATTTGCTTTCAATTTGTATCTTTGACATATCGCTTATCAACAACTTTCAAAAGGGGATGCGTTTGATGAAAGTTGTGATTTGCTTTCAATTTGTATCTTTGACATATCGCTTATCAACTTATTGCAGCGAAAGAACCTGCCAATATTAGTTGTGATTTGCTTTCAATTTGTATCTTTGACATATCGCTTATCAACGACAAATATTTAAATAATTCCGAACAACACGTTGTGATTTGCTTTCAATTTGTATCTTTGACATATCGCTTATCAACATCCAATATTCCAATCTATAATAAGATCACGTTGTGATTTGCTTTCAATTTGTATCTTTGACATATCGCTTATCAACATGCAGGCGACATTTATGTGTTGAATGCACGTTGTGATTTGCTTTCAATTTGTATCTTTGACATATCGCTTATCAACAGATAGAGCGATAAAGTCAATGTTTGTAAGGCTTTGCACCGTGTATGACGATAGAAAAAATAAGCGATAGTAGTAATGAAAATCCGGACGAAGTGCCGGATTTTCTATTCTAGTTTAGTCTTAAAACAATTCTAATTGTTGTGGAATACTTTGTTTCGGTTGGCTTTTTGCACCATAAAATATTTCCATCTGTCCGAATTGTTTATCGGTTATTTGTAATATTCCTATTTTACCTTCAGGAGGCAAAAGCGTTTTAACCCTTCGTTTATGCACATCAGCATTTTCACTACTGGCACTATGACGGACATAGGTGCTAAACTGAAACATGCTAAAACCATCTCGCATCAATTCTTTGCGAAACGATGCTGCCATAGAACGTTGTTTTTTCGTTTCGGTTGGCAAGTCGTACATTACAAGTGTCCACATAACTCGGTAAGCATTTAGTCGATCGAAAGAGGTTGACATTGGTTTTCGTTTTTTTATCTTGTAGGTAAATTTATAATTCCGGATACAATAGTTTTTTAGCTTCGCCACTAAAACATTTCACCAAACTTACTGCAGTACGAACGGTGGCATTCATTAAGGGGCTTCGTTCACCATCAATCATAACATCGATGGTTGGTATTTGTAAGAAATATGCTTTGTCAGCTTTTGTTAATTCTTCACAGGGATTCCGTGTTTTTAGTAGATTAAGAACAAGTAAATCGATATAGGGGCGATAGGGTTCCATCAAATCGTCGGCAAGACAAAAGGCATTGTATCGATTGTGATGATGTATGCCCAAGGTTGGTAATAATCCAGCACCAACAATGCTTCGTGCCATGGTAGCTCGTAAGAGGGCATATCCATAGTTGAGATAATTGTTGGGCGATATTCCTTCTCTAAATCGTCTAAATTCTGGTATTGCTGGGAAAAGATGTCCCCAATAATAGGCAGCAGCCGTAGCTTCACAATTGTCTATATCGCCACTTTTAATGTTTTTATATAAAGGAGTAAGATAGTTGTATTCCATTCCTTCGCTTTTGAGCACATAAGCCTGATGTCGAATTTTTTGTGCTGTGGTTTGAGCCCAAAGTTGTTTCTTGAGTGGCTCGCTGGCATCGAGCTGATCGCGGTAGCGCTCGTTTTGTATGGTATTGCCACTTAAGGGAAGTAATAAGCCTGTAGGTAGGTGACTTTGATTGCAGGTCATCACCACCGTATTGTTTTCCATCAATACTTCGAGTAATGCTTGCGTTATGGTTATTTGTTTATGATCTAGAACTACAATGCCCAGATCTTCGATTGGGAAACTAGCCGTTGCTTCTTTCTTAAACGCTGGACTTAGGTCATCACTCTTTTCAACCTCTGGCAAACGAACTATCATTTGTGCATTGCTGAGGCTAAGATAAGCAGGGTTTCCAAAATAGATGGTTCGTTTTATCATAGTTTTACGTTTGATCCATTGATCTTTATAGGTAGTTTTATTGAATAAAATCCATTAAAGTATACTATTAAAATAGTAATAATTATTTTTTAAAATTGCCTAATCTATCTATTTCTATTTTAATACAAGTTGAACGAATTTGTAAATTCTCATCATCTATTGAATTTTGTGATTTATCTTTATCCGAAGTAATTGTAATTTCACCTTGTAATACTTTTCCGTTATTAAGTAAGATTTCAGAGTTCTTTTTATCTTTTTTGTAAATCATTGTAGCCCATGTTACAGGTATAAAATTGATTTGTAATCCACCTTTATTATTAATACTAGCATCTCGAAATTTGTATATTCTATTGAATTGTTCTTTAGTTAATAAATTAGTATTGAAATTATTTGTATTTTCTTCTTTGAAAGGCAAATAAACGAGATCATTAGGTGAAAGAATGAATTTTAATGTATATCGTTCTTCTGTTTCTAAATCAAAAATAAATTCAGGACATGGTTTATTCCCTTGTTTTAAATTTTCAATAGTTTCTCTCAAAGTTGGAATTTCAAATTTTCTTTCCCCTTTTCCATTTTCATATACACCGCAAAAGATATTACTACCACCTGCTGTAACTACATATTTATTATTTTTTTGTCCTTCTTCAGCAACGGGGAATTTAGTCCCTAGTGGAGTTGCCATTCTTACTTTATAAATTGGTTTGTGATTTTTACCTCCATTTAGCTCTCTAATATTTTCATTTAATTCTTTTATTCCATCAGAAGAGAATGCTTTATCTGTTTGATAATTAATTCTATCATTAATTATTGTTTTATCATCTTCAATGATTATTTTATGTTTATCTAAATGTCTTTTCAAAATCATTTGAATACCAGTATCGGTTATTGAATCAATAGTTGAAATAATTTTATCGGATGAAATTGAAGCAAAACTTTCCAAATAATTCTCAAAACGTGATGCAACATACTTTTCATAAATTGCAACTTTAGGATGAACGTTTAGTAATTGATTTATTATTTCACTATTAGATATATTATTTTTCTTTAATTCATATATTTTTTCTCTTAGATTAAAATCAACAATAATATCGGGTTCATTTAATGCAATATCCCAATCAACTTGTTTTATTTGTTTTTTTAATTTTACTATCCCATAATAGGTTGCTTTATGTAATTCTTGCCGTACATTATATTTGTTTTCATTTCTTAAA
>Ga0265338_10004411_pt1 | contig 19028 bp, 20 predicted proteins | sample 42126metaG_FD_193579 | JGI IMG/M metagenome (GOLD analysis project Ga0265338, IMG submission 193579) | Rhizosphere microbial communities from Carex aquatilis grown in University of Washington, Seatle, WA, United States - 4-21-26 metaG | ecosystem: Host-associated > Plants > Roots > Rhizosphere...
TGGCGATAACGCGAAGGCCTTGATCGCAAAACCCTTCGAGCTTCTCGAGTCCAATAGCATCCAGTCCGCCATCGAAACCCTTGAGAAAAAGGGCTTTAATCTCGATCACTATTCCGCGCAGGAGAAACCGCTCTTTGAGCTGGTCGAGGGGGGCGCTTCCGCCGTCGAGGCCGTGGAAAGCGAGGCCCCAGTCGAGCCGCAGCCGGGCAAGGCTGCGAAGCCGGGCGCCAAGGCCGACCCGAAGAAGCCGAAGGCGAAAGCCGAGGAACGGCGCTCTGACATCCACTCGATCCCGCAGATTCTCGAGCAGATCAAGGAGACCGGGAAACGCGGCCTAACGATCCAGCGCTATAAAGGCTTGGGTGAAATGAATCCCGAGCAGCTCTGGGAAACGACGATGGATCCCGAGCGACGGAAGATGCTCCAGGTCAAGTTGGTGGACCCCAGCGCTACGGACACGATGTTCACCATCCTCATGGGCGATGAGGTGGCGCCGCGCCGTCAGTTCATCGAAGATAATGCGCTGAACGTCCGCAACCTCGACATCTGATTCGTGCCGTGACGCCCGAGACCCAGGACCTGATCGATTTGCGGCTCATCCAGGCCACCGAAAGCCTGGGGGAAGCGCGGGTATTGATCGATCAGAAGATGTGCCGGGGGGCGATGGATCGCGTGTACTTTTCGATGTTCTATTGTGCGTGCGCGATGCTGGCAACGAAGGAGTTCGGCCCGTCCCGCGACGGCAATGTGGCCACGAAGTTCTACCGCGAATTTGTCAAGACCGGCATGATTCCGGGAGAGCTGGGCGAACTGTTCAAGCAGGCGACGCAGTTGCATGAAGATGCCGGTCTCGGTTCGCACGCGCCGCCCGATTGTCACCGGTTGAAAGAATTACTGGCCGATGCCGAGAGTTTTTTAACGACGACGAAGCTGTTTTTGGGGAAACGATAGCCGTGGACGCGCCGTCAATGGTCGTGCTGATAGGAGCCTGACAGATTATGCAAGACAAGTACGCCGTGACATTGGTCAACATCAGCGAGCAGATGCAACAGGCCTACATCGACTACTCGATGTCGGTCATCGTCGGGCGCGCCTTGCCCGACGCCCGCGACGGCCTGAAGCCGTCCAATCGTCGCGTGCTCTATGCCATGCGGGAGATCGGCCTGCTCCACAACCGCTCCTACTCCAAATGTGCCAAGGTCGTCGGTGAAGTACTCGGCAAATATCATCCGCACGGCGATGCGAGCGTGTACGACACCCTCGTGCGCATGGCCCAGGATTTCGCCATGCGCTATCCGCTCGTCGACGGCCAGGGTAATTTCGGGTCAATCGACGGCGATCCAGCCGCCGCGTATCGCTACACGGAATGCCGCCTCCAGGAAATTGCTGAAGAATTACTCGCCGACCTCGATAAGGACACGGTCGATTTCCAACCCAATTTCGACGAAAAGGAACACGAGCCTGTCGTGCTGCCCGCACGCATCCCGAACCTGCTCGTCAACGGCAGCACGGGAATCGCGGTGGGCATGGCCACGAACATTCCGCCGCACAACCTCACGGAGATCGTCGACGCCTGCTGCGCGCTGATCGATGAACCCGAACTCGAATTGGACAAAGTCGCCAAAATGATCAAGGGCGCCGATTTCCCGACGGGCGGCCTGATCTGCGGCAAGCAAGGCATAAAGGACTACCTGCTTACCGGTCGCGGCAGCCTCAAGATTCGCGGCCGTATCGGCGTCGAGGAGGTCAAGGGCGGCAAGGAACGCCTCATTATCTCCGAGGTTCCCTACAACGTTAACAAGGCGTCCCTCATCGAGCGTATGGCTCAGCTCGTCAACGACAAGAAACTCGATGACATCAGCGATATCCGCGACGAGTCGAACAAGGACGGCATCCGCGTCGTCATCGAATTGAAGCGCGATGCCCTGCCGAAGGTTGTCATCAACAACCTCTTCAAACACACCCAACTCGAAGACACGTTTGGCGTCATCATGCTCGCGATCGACCACGGCCGCCCGCGCGTGATGAACATCAAGCAGATGATCGAGTGCTACATCGCGCACCGCAAGGAAGTCATCACGCGGCGCACGAAGTTTGAACTGCAGAAGGCCGAGGAACGCGCCCACATCCTCGAGGGGTTCCGTATCGCCCTCGACAACATCGATGCCATCGTCAAGATCATCAAGAGCGCCGACGACCGCGAGGACGCGAAGAAGAAGTTGATGGACAAGTTCAAGTTGTCCGAACTCCAGTGCAACGCCATCCTCGAGATGCGCCTGTACCAGCTCACCGGCCTCGAACGCGACAAGATCGAGGAGGAATACCTCGAACTCATCAAGCGCATCGAATACCTTAAGGGCCTGCTCGCCAGCGAGAAGAAGCTCATGGGCGTCGCGAAGACCGAGCTTCTCGAAGTCAAAGAGAAGTATGGCGACCCGCGCCGCACGGACATCGTGGCCGACGAAGGCGAGATCAACATCGAAGACCTGATCGCCAACGAAGCCTGCATCGTCACCATCTCGCACCAGGGCTATATCAAACGCACCGCCGTCACCGCCTATCGCTCGCAGCGCCGCGGCGGCAAGGGCGTCATCGGCATGGAACAGCGCGAAGAAGACTTCATCGAGCACCTGTTCACTTGTTCCACCCACGACTACATCATGTTCTTCACCGAACAAGGTCGTGTGTACGTCGAGAAAGTTTATGAGCTTCCCGAGATGGGTCGCGCCGCGAAGGGCAAGAGCCTCGCAAACTTCCTCCAGCTTCGTCCCGAGGAAAAAGTCTCCGCGCTCATCCGCGTCAAGGAGTTCACCGACAAACAGTATCTCTTCATGGCGACCAAGGTCGGCATCGTGAAGAAGACCAACCTCGGTGAATACGCCAACCCGCGCAAAGGCGGCGTCATTGGCATCAAGATCGAGCAAGGCGACCGCCTCATCGGCGTGAAGCTCACCAATGGCAACAACGAAATCGTGCTCGTCACCAAGGACGGCATGAGCATCCGCTTCCATGAGGAACAAGCCCGCGACATGGGCCGCGCGTCCGTCGGCAACTGGGGCATTCGCCCTTCAAAGGGTGACTACGTCATCGGCGTCGAAATCGTTGACATCAATGCCACGTTGCTCGTCGCCGGCGAACACGGTATTGGCAAGCGCACCCCGTTCGACGAATATCGCGTCCAGTCCCGCGGCGGCAAGGGCATCATCACCATGAAAACCACCGACAAAGTTGGCAGCGTTGTCGGCGCCCTCACCGTGACCGATGCCGATGAAATCATGCTCACCACGTCCCAGGGCCAAACTGTCCGCACCAACTGCAAAGACATCCGTGTCGCCGGCCGCAACACGCAGGGCGTCAAACTTATCGACCTCAATGAAGGCGACAAACTCGTCGCCATCGCCCGCGTCATCAGCGAGCAACAGGAAGAAGCGGCGGAGGTGGCAGAGGACGGCAAGAAGTAGTCAGGGACACGGGCGTTATTTGCCGCTCGCCTTCCAGAGGAAGCGAACGATCTCGAAATGGTTGGCTTGCTGGGCGATTGTCGCGGCGGTTTGGCCGTCCTCGCGCCGGGCTTCGAGATTCGCACCCTGTGAAATCAACTGCTTGACGCAGTCCTCGTTTCCCTGCTGCACGGCAAACATTAATGCCGTCATGCCGTCGGAATTCGCCGCGTTGACGTCCGCGCCCTGCGCGAGCGCTTGACCAACCCCATCCGAGTCGCCCAACTGCGCTGCGAGAAGCAGCAATTCATCGGGAGTTTCCGGTTGCTCTCCCTCGACGGGCGCAGGTGGCCGGGCCGGGACGATCACGTTCGTGTGGCACTGCGGACATTCCACAACCATTCCTGTGGCGGATTCGTCGATCACCATGCTCTTATCGCAATTGGGACATTCAAACAGAATGTCAGCCAGGGTGACGACGATTTCTGATTCCGTCTGATCGCTTTCCCGCAGATCCATCCCTCACCTCGCGGCCGTGATTATGCCTGAAATGCCGGTGTTTTGCAAGCCACAGGTTTTCGGCTTCCGACTTGACTGCGAAGTCATCTTCGGGAAACTTTGTCGCATGAAAACGGTCTTCCTGAGATTCGCGGTGCTGCTGTGCCTGGGTTTACGAGCTTTCGCCGATGAACCAGTCGGCTCGATTCCGCCCGGTGAAGCCGGGGCGAAGGACGCATTGAACAAATCGCCGCGACATGGGGAATGGGTCGATGTGACCGTGCCCGGCGCGAAAAGTCCGCTCCGCTGCTTTGTGGTTTATCCCGAGATCAAGGACAAAGCGCCCGTGGTCATTGTGATCCATGAAATCTACGGGGCGTCGGATTGGCTGCGCGCGGTGGCCGACCAATTCGCCGCCGATGGGTTTATCGCCATCGCACCCGACTTGCTCTCAGGCAAGGGTCCGAACGGCGGCGGAACCGAGGCAGTCGGCAGCCGTGACGACGTCGTGCGGTTGGTGCGCGGGCTGAAACAGGATGACGTGATCGCAGCCCTGAACGCCGCGCGCGAATACGCGATCAAACTGCCTGCAGCCAACGGCAAATCCGCTTCGATCGGGTTCTGCTGGGGCGGCGGCATGAGTTTCAATTACGCAGCTGCGCAACCGGCGCTTGATGCGGCCGTGGTCTACTACGGCACGAGCCCGGCCGCAGCCGACCTGGAGAAAATCAAGGCGCCCGTCCTCGGGTTCTACGGCGGGGATGATGCGCGCGTGACCGCGACGGTTGCGCCGACCATCGAGCAAATGCAGAAGCTTGGCAAATCCTACACCACCCACATCTACGACGGCGCGGGGCATGGCTTTTTGCGCGCACAAGACGCCCGCAACGGCGCAAATCTGAAGGCGGCCAGGCAAGCGTGGCCCGCCACTATCGCCTTCCTTCGCGAACATACCAAGTAATCAAAAATCGTCTCACCGCCGAAAACCCGAGCCGATTCTGGTAACATCCGGGCATGGCATCGTTTCTATTCTGGCTCGCAGTGGTGACGCTGCTGTTCGTGCTTGGGGCGGCAATCGAGTTTGCCGTGGGCAATCGTTCTCTATCCCGTCTGCAAGGTCTGCCGCCACTCACCGGTGCCGACGCGCCAAAGGTCTCGGTGATCGTCGCGGCGCGCAACGAAGTCCGCAAAATCGAGCAGGGGCTGCAATCTGTCCTCGCCCAGGACTACCCAAACCTCGAATTCATTGTTGTCGATGATCGCTCCACCGATGAGACGGGCGGCATTCTTGACCGCATGGCGGGCGGAGACCCGCGCCTGCACGTGGTGCATGTCACCGATTTGCCCAATGGATGGCTCGGGAAAACCCACGCGATGCACCTCGGCGCGGAACGGGCCACGGGTAAGTTGCTTCTCTTCACGGATGCCGACGTGGTGATGGAGCGTACGGTGATCAGTCGCGCGGTCGGCCACCTGCGCCGCGAGAACATCGATCATCTCGCCGTCACCCCTCAACTACGGATGCCTGGCCGGTTGCTTAGTATGTTCGGCGGCGCGTTCGCCTTGTTCTTCGGCCTGTATGCCAAGCCCTGGAAAGCCCGCGACCCGAAAAGCTCGCGGCATATCGGCATCGGCGCATTTAATCTTGTGCATACGGACGTCTATCGCACGGTCGGCGGACACCGACCCGTTGCGATGCGACCCGATGACGACATGAAACTCGGCAAACTTATCAAGAAGCACGGGTTTCGACAGGACATGGTGCTCAGTGACGGACTGATTGTCGTCGAATGGTACAGTTCCGTCGGCGAATTGATTCGCGGACTGGAAAAAAACTCGTTCGCCGGTGTGGACTATAATCTTGCAATTGTCGTAGGTGCCTCTATCGCCCAACTGGCCGTGTTTGTCTGGCCGTTGTTGGCATTGCTGGTCACCCATGGCGCAACCTGGTGGCTGAACCTCGCCATTGTGGCGCTGCTGGCGGCGTGGTACGTGGACAATGCCCACAGCCACGGGGCGACACGCTGGCATTGCGTCGGCATCCCCGTTACGGCACTATTGTTCCAATACATCATCTGGCGAGCCACGCTGAAAACTCTGTGGAACCGCGGCATCGATTGGCGCGGCACGCATTATTCGCTGCAAGAACTCAAGGCCAACAAAGTATGATTGCCAAACAGGACATCAAATCGCTCTCCCGCGAAGAACTCGTCGCGGGCCTGGCCGCACTGGCCGAGCCGGCCTATCGCGCCGACCAGGTGTTGCAGTGGGTTTATGAAAAGCAAGCGGACACATTCGACCAGATGAGCAACCTGTCCGCGGCATTGCGCCAGAAGCTCGCCGCGGGTTTCGAGTTGAATGCGGTCCATGCCCTCAAGACTCGAAACGCCACGGACACGACAGAGAAGTTTCTGTTCCAACTCCGCGATCATTCGCTCATTGAAACGGTGCTGATTCCCGCCACGCCCGGTCTCACCAGTAGCAGCGACCGTCATACGGTGTGCGTATCGACACAGGTCGGTTGCGCATACGGCTGCAAGTTTTGCGCGAGCGGCCTCGAGGGCGTGAAGCGCAACCTCACGGCGGCAGAAATTGTGGACCAGGTGCTACAAGTCCAAAAACTCAGCCATGAGAAGGTCAGCAACATCGTCATCATGGGAATGGGCGAACCGCTGGCCAATTACGAAAATCTCATGCGCGCGTTGCGGATCATCAACGCGCCGTGGGGACTCGGCATCGGCGCCCGGAAAATCACGGTGTCCACCGTCGGCCTGGTTCCCCGTATTCGGCAACTCGCCGACGAGCCAATGCAGATTCGCCTGGCGGTTTCGTTGCACGGCGCGACCGACGACGTGCGCGAGACGATCATGCCGGTGAACAAGAAGCATCCGCTCGAAGAACTGCTCGCCGCCTGCGACTATTACGTGAACACCAAGAAGCGGATGATGACGTTCGAGTACATACTTATGGACGGCATCAACGACTCGCTCGAACAAGCCCACAAGCTCGGCGCGATTGCCCGACGCCTCCACGCCAAGGTGAATCTCATTCCTTATAATCCCGTCGAGGGATTGCCGTGGAAACGTCCCGACCGTGACCGCTGCAAGATGTTCCAGCACACCCTCCAATCCCACGATGTCACCGGCACCCTGCGCATGGAAAAAGGCACTGACATCAATGCCGCCTGCGGTCAATTGCGCTTGCAGCACGAAAAGTTGTTGTAACCGACCGGCTTGTCGCCTCGTCTGTAAGGAGTGAACAAGAGAATTCACTGATGAGGCCAATCATACTATTGATCATCCTCGTGGCGGTCGCAGTCTTTGCGTCTCGTACCAGCCGGGCACAGGACAAACCGAACCCGCCGACGCAGCCTGCTTCCGGCCCGGGTGGCGCGGAGTACAAGCACAAGCTGGTTATCGCCAACATGGTCGGCAGCGGGCCGACCCGTTATTGGATCTTCGAACCCGCCGATCCGAAGCCCGATCATGCACCGCTCGTCATCTTCAACCATGGCTGGAGCGCGATGGAACCGAAACCGTACGGCGCGTGGATCGATCACATCGTCAAGCGCGGCAACATCCTTGTTTACCCGGTGTATCAGGGCAGTTTACGCACCCCCACGGACGATTTCACTCCGAACGCCGCGGCGGGCATTCGCCAGGCAATTCAACGCCTCCAGGGCGAAGTCGGCCACGTGAAGCCCGATCTCGACAAGGTGACCGTCGTTGGCCATTCGATGGGCGGCGTCATCTCCGCCAATCTCGCCGCACAATGGCAACAGCTAGGCGTACCCCAACCGAAAGCGGTGATGTGCGTCCAACCGGGCAAAACCTGGGCACTTTCCGATAAGGTCGCCGTGAAGCTCGCGGATTTGAGCGTGATCGACAAAAACACGCTGCTGCTAGCGGTGGCCGGTGATCGTGACCGACTCGCAAAAGACATCGATGCGAAGCGGATTTTCAAGGAATCGACCCATGTGCTTCCGCAGAACAAGAACTACATCGTCCTTGTTTCCGACGATCACGGCCAACCAGCCCTCACCGCCAACCATTTCGCGCCCTGCGCTCCCAATTCCAGGTATGCCGATCCGTCGATTGGCAGTTCGACTTCCACGGGTCCTCTCCGGGAGCGACTCCGAGAACGAATGCAGGAGCGCCAGGCTGAGAACGATGATGAACCGCCGGATTACACCACCGAGACGGCGCGCGCCATTGACGCGCTCGATTTCTACGGCACGTGGAAACTGTTTGACGGTCTCAGCGATGCGGCGTTCTCCGGTGTGAATCGCGAATTCGCGCTGGGCAACACCCCACAGCAGCGGTTCATGGGAAAGTGGAGCGACAGGATGCCGGTGAAGGAATTGCAAGTCGCGCCGTGAAGCAGTACAGGACCGTCATAGCGGCACAACGTGACCGTCCGCGAAAAGTGTGTTCTTGGTGCCGCTCCCGTCCGCGCCGATGTGGACGTTCTCGTAGTCATACATCAACGGGGCCTTCTCGGGAGGAAGACTCAGCAGAAAGAACCCGGGCTTGTCGATCATCGTGCCGTTCAACGCGTAATTCCACTCATAACTGGAACCCTCTTTGCTGAACCAGTCTGCCTGGTCGTTCGGGCATTTGAACAGGTTGGCGCTGTCCCCGGCGTACGAACTTAACAAGTCCCGAATCCGTGGTAGCGGATGCGCCGGGTCTGCTGGCGCCGTGGGCAATCCCTCGGCCGATGGCAGGTGGGACGCGTAATCCTGCACGTATGCGACCACCGCGATACCCAATTGTCGCAGATTGTTCAGGCAATAGGTATCGCGCGCCCTGGCTTTCGATCTTCCGAGCACCGGCAACAACAGCGCGGCCACCACGCAAATGATCGCGATGACGATCAGCAATTCCAACACAGTAAAGCCTCGCGTGGATCGTTCACGAATGTAAACAGGCTGAGTCATGGCGCCACTCCTGCCGCCCTCGCGGCTCGGCGCGCTGCAATGCGTTGGTAGCGCTCGGCCCGTTCCTCAGGAGTCGAATCCTTGAGCCGCTGCAACATCCGCACTACCATTTGCTGCTGGAACTCGGGGTTTGACGCCAGTTCTTCAAATCTCTTCCGCCGTTCCTCTGGAGGAAGATCGCGTAGTTCCTGCCAACGCTGTCGCATCTCCAACGCCTGCTTCTGCTCCTCGGGCGTCATCGTCTCCAACTGCGCCGCAAAGGCCTTCTCGGTGCGCTCGACAACTTCCGGCGGCGGGGTATCTCGACGAGCGGTCTCGTACCTGGAGGCGGGCTGCAGCGTGTACAGCCTCGTCCAGCTACGGTTGACCTGACGCGCGAGCTTGGAGACTGCCTCAGGCATGGTCGCTTGCGCAACTTCCAGGGATACCGTTCCCCTGGTTCCGTCCTCCGGGACGATTTGCGCCTGCGCAAAACGATCCAACCCAAGGGCGGCGACACTGACATCCTTGCCGGGAATCTTGATTGTCACCAGGGTGTTCTCAGCGCGAAGATTTGCGCCAAATATTCCGCCCTCGCCCCGGAATGCCGTGGTCTCATATGCCGACCAGCCGCTATCCCCCGGCTTGGCGACACCCAGGACAACCTTTTCCAGGGCAAGCCTTGATTGGCGACTGGAATACAGTGGGTACACCGCCTGCCACCGCCCGGAGAGTTGCTCGCTGATGATCGCCAGCACCCGTTCCAGCGGCACCCGCGAGACATTCAACGTCACCCTGCCCGAAACATCGTGGTGGACAACGATCTTCTCCCACGTCTGCCACTCAATGCTCCGTACGACCGTGCGCACGTCGGCATTACGCACATCCAGGGTAACAAGCTTGCTCTGGGCTCGGTACGCGGCACAGGTCCCCCAGCCAGCGCCCAGCAGTAGCACGATGCCCGTCACCCATAAGATGAGTTTCTTCATGCGCTGCCATATAGATTAAGGCGGATGGTCTTTGGTTACAATTTTTTTCCGTGCCCACCCGCGTAACCTTTCCTGCCCGATATGCGTCTTGTAATTATGAAAGGACACAAAGGACGAAATGAAAACACAGACGAAAGCATTGATTGGCGCGGGCGTCGTCGCAGCATTGACGGTCGGCGGATTTTTCGCCTTCCTCGCGCACGCTGACACAAACAACATTGTTCCGGCAAAAGGCCGTTTCAGGAAACAACTCGCCCAACTCGGTATCACCGACGAGCAGAAGGCGCAAGTGAAGGCCATTCTGCGGAAATACCAGCCGACCGCGGGACCATTGATTCAACAGGTCGTGACCGAGCGGCGCGCGTTGCGCGACACCATCCGTGCCGAAACGATCGACGAGACGGCAATCCGCGCCCAAGCGGCCAAAGTCGCCTCGGTGGAAGCCGACCTGGCCGTGCAGCGCGCCCATGTCGCGCACGACATTCGCACCGTGCTTACGCCCGAGCAGTTGCAGAAGTTGAAGGACATGCAACTCACGGTCGATACGCACGTGGACGGCTTGCTGCATCGCATTGCCAACCGCTTCGCCGAAGATTAATACTTGCGGCGCGATGAGCGCGTACCTCGATGAACCGAACGACGAACGCCTCATACAGTCTACCCTCACGGGTGACGAGGAGGCGTTCGCGGAATTGGTGCGACGGCACAAGCGCAAGGTCTTCCGCATCGCCGCCCGGTTCGCGCGCCACGATGCCGAACTCAACGACATTTGCCAGGAGATCTTTGTGAAAGCCTATCAAAAATTGAAGAGCTTTCGGGGTGAGGCGCCGTTCGAGCACTGGGTCTCGCGCATTGCCGTGCGCTCCTGCTATGACTTCCTGCGGGCGACCCGGCGCAACCGGGAGACAGTGTCCCTTGACGGAATCGAGATCGGCACGCAACCCGACGGCAACATCGAGCATGCCCGAGAACTGCTGGGATGGGCCATGGCCAAACTCTCCGCGGATGAGCGGCTGGTGCTGACGTTGCTCGAACTGGATGAGCGGTCGGTGCGGGAAACGGCGGAACTGACTGGCTGGAGCGAGTCGAACGTGAAAGTGCGCGCGTTCCGGGCGCGCCAGGCGCTGAGAAAGATTTTGGAGGCCAACCATGAACGATGAAGAACTGAACCAACTGTTCCGATCCGCACGCGCTCATCAACCTGACACGTCGCGGGCCGAGTACGGCTTTGAAACGCGGTTGCTGGCGCGCCTGCGAACGGACCGGGAACAGCCGGCGCCATGGTATGCCTTTACGTGGAAGTTGATGCCGGCGTTTGCCGCAGTAGTGGTGGTCATTGGGGTGCGGACGGTCATGGAGTTGGGCGCGGACTCGAATAGCCTGCAAACCGCCATTGCCGGCGATCACGAGGAAAACACGTTGGTGACCTACCTGACGGGAGACTCTTTATGAAGAATTGGAAAGCAATCGTCGGCGCATTGCTGGTTTTTCTGCTGGGCGTGATGGCGGGCACGCTGGGAACCGTGGGCATGATCAGGCATCGCTGGATGCAGCGCTGCCCACGGGTTGTGGCGGACATCGTCGTGCGCCGGCTCAGTTGGAAACTGCGGCTTGACCACGCGCAGCGCGGCCAATTGCGCACCATTGTTGACAATGGGTGGCAGGAGATGAAAGCGGTACAAGCGCAAGTGCGACCACAGACGGAAGGAGTCCTCAGCAATTCCGAGGTGAAAGTGCGCGCCATCCTGCGACCGGACCAGCAGGAGAAATTCGACAAACTCATTGCCGAGCGGAAGGCGAAGCAGGCACAATTGAAGGATGACTGAGCGGTTCGAGTTTTTCGATCATACGGCGGACATCGGCGCTCACATCTACGGCAGGACACTGGAGGAATTGTTCCGGCACGCGGCGGCGGCGCTTTTCGAAGTCCTTGGGCAGTTTCAGAAATCAGGAACCGTAGGCCAGCGCTCGGTGGAACTCGAAGCTCCGTCGTTGGAAGATCTCCTGCACGATTGGCTGGCGGAGTTGCTCTATGAATTGGAATCCAACCACATGCTCTACGATGATCTGGAGATCCGGCAGGTGGATTCACACGGCATGAAAGCCCTCGTACGTGGTGGCGCCATCGACTTCACGCGTTCGCAAATCAACGAAGAGATCAAGGCCATCACTTACCATCAACTGTGCGTCGAATCGTTGCCGGACGGCACGTGGCGCGCGACGGTCATATTCGACGTCTGAGCACTCCTATTTCGCGCGAAACGATCGATCACTTCCCGGGCACATAAATCCAATCGCCATCTTGCACCGCAACATCCAATCCGCTTCCCATGGCGATTTGGTCCACGTTGAGGAAGGTCACGTGTTTCCTGCCGAGCTGATCGTAGCGGACAAGTTGCACCTTGGCGCCGTTGGCGGATGCCTTGAGGTCACCGGCGGCGTCGATCGCCTTGATCACGGTATAGCGTTCCCCCGACGGCAGCACCAACGGGCCGGGCCGGTTCACGTTTCCCATCACGTATACCACCCCACCGCCGCCCGGCGGCGCCGATTCGATGGCCACCACCACCGTAACTCTATGGGAATAATGCTTTTCCAAGCCATCCTGTATCTTCTGCGCCGCTTCGTTCGTGGTGAGGTTTTCGAGGGAAATTCGCCCCAGCGGCGGATACTCAATTGCCCCGCTGGCCGGCACCACGTAGGCGCGATTCAAGGTGCGGTCTTCCTGCACCGTAATGCTGATTGTCATGCCCGGCATGATCATCCCTGTCTTCGTATTCGTGTTCGTTCCGGCCGTTGCATTCGCATCGGCGGTGCTGTATCCTGAATCGCCGGTCGCGGTGACAGTGGCGAATTTCTCAGGAGACAACACCTGCACGGATTCATTAGACTGACACCCGGCAAGTAGCAGACAAAGGGCGGCGAGCATGGAAATCCATCTCATGTGTAGGCAATCATATTCATGGGCTCCAGCACGGTCAAGCTGGCCGGCCAACCACTTTTCACTGGCAACGCCCATCACCTTACCAAACCAAAATCTTCCTGATATCAAATGAGCGCGACACAAATCAGTCATCAACAGATCAAAGAACTCCTGTCACAACGCGACTGGGACAATGCCCAGGCCCTATGGCTGGAATTAGCCGAGCAAATGCCGGATAAACCCGACTTCCTTCTCCTGGTGGCGAAGGAATTTGCCGATGCCGGTCAATCCCCGCTGGCCGGCGAACTGGCCTCCCTGATTGCCGAGAACATCAAGGCGGCCGGCAAACACCACGAATGGCTCTATGCCCTCAAGCTGCAGGCCGACGCGAAGCCCACGGACAAGCAGCTGCGCGCTGAACTCCTGGAAGCGTTCGGCCACATCCATGAAAACGACCCGCGCCTCAAGAACATCCTCGCTGTCGCCGAGTTCGATCACCACCGCACGCCACTTCCCGCCGCGATCAGCCGGACGGAAACCTTGCTGGCACTTCAAACCGGTGCCTTCTGCCAACACAAAAGCTGGGGCTTCGGTCGTGTGAAATCTTTCGACACGACGCTGGGCCAGATCGTCCTCAGCTTTGCCCACAATCCATCCCATACGATGCAACTCGCGTATGCCGCCGAGAGCCTTGTCCCCGTCAGCCACGACCACATTGACGTCCGTAAGACAACCGATCTGGATGGCCTGAAACGGCTGGCTGCCGACGATCCCGTCGCGTTGCTTCGCCTGGTCCTTGTCAGCCTCAATCGCGTCGCCACGGCCGACCGCATAGAAGCCACGCTCTCCGGCTCGGTTATTCCCACCGATCAGTGGAAGAAGTGGTGGGAAAGCACGCGTAAACTGGCGAGAAAAGACGCTCATTTCGATCTTCCCACGAAGAAGACCGATCCGATTGTCCTGCGCACGGCTCCGGTGTCGCAGCAAGACGAAGTGCTCGAAGATTTCCGCAACGCGAAAGGCCTCGTCCAGCAGACCAACGTGGCCCGCCAGTTACTCAAGCTCGTGGACGAAATCGAGAATGCCGAACTGCTCGTCCAGGAATTCCAGGACACGTTGCTGGAGACCCTCAAGAAGACACCCACCAGCCGACCCACTGAGCGTCTCGAAGCCGCTGTCTTCATCGAACAATTGCGCCAACACCAAAAGACGCCCCCGGAAGATACTGCGACCCTCATCGCCAGCCTGATCTCGGGAACCGCGAATCTGCCCGATGTGCTTGACGACTTGAGCGCGCCCGCTTTGAGGCGCGTGCTCGCCGTCCTCAAAACCACCGATCCCGATCGCCTGGTGCGGGAACTCAGCCGTTTTTCCACAAAGGTCCTCGACGAGATTCCCGATGTCCTGGCCCAAAATGCCGGCACGATCGAGCAATGGGTCCACAACCAAACCGCCGGCCTGGAGCTGTTGTGCTGGGTTTGTCGGAATGTCTCGTCACCCGCTTCACGCCGGACGTATCCCTGGCTCGATGCGCTCCAAACTCCCTCGCTGCTTCTCGCCGTTGTCGAAGGGATTGAGTTTGCGCCGAACAAGTCCGCCAGCAAAAAACTCCGCGACGTTTTGTTCCATGAAGGTGAGTTGGTGGCGGACCTCCTTTCCGCCGCCTCCCCTGAGACCGTGCGCAACCTCGCGCGTCTGATCCTCTCCAGTTCCGCCTTCGATGAACTCGACCGCCGCTCGCTCATGGCGCGTATCGTCAAGGAGCATCCGTTCGTGCAGGAATTCCTGGTTTCCAAGACCACCAAGGAACAGCCGCTCATCGTCTCGTGGGCCAGTTATCGCAAGCGCCAGGCGGAACTGGAGGACCTCGTGCAGAAGAAGATCCCGCAAAACAGTAAGGAGATCGGGCAGGCGCGGAGTTACGGGGATCTTCGTGAAAACTTCGAATTCAAGGCCGCCAAGGACACGCAGAAACTTCTCATGCGACGCCGCGCCGAACTGGAGATGCTCCTGTCACGTGCCCAAGCCACCGATTTCGCCGACGCCAAGACCGACGTCGTCAGCATTGGCACCAGCGTGATCGTCACCGATCTCGGCACCACACGAACGCTCACCTATCACATTCTCGGCGCTTGGGACAGCGATCCCGCGCGCAACATCATCAGCTACCCGGCTGCCCTCGCCCAGACCTTGCTCAACAAGAAGAGTGGCGACACCGTCGAAGCGGCCGGTGAAAGCCGTCCTCAGAAACTGCGTATTGACCGCATCGAGAAAGCTCCTGCGGAGATTCTGCAGTCACTCTAGCCAGCGATCGGCGAGATGCGGGTCCAGCGGCTCCCGCGTCGTCGACGAAAGCCGTGCCACCGTCTCCCGCAACGCGGGCGCGAGTTCATGGCGGGCGAACAACGCGGACGTCGCGTCCACCCACACTTCCTCGTAACCGCGAGCCAGCAGATCGTCGGGACGCAACCGAGTCGTCCGTAATTCGAGAATGATAAAATCCACGCGCTGTTGCCGTAGCAACTGGTCCCAACTCGGGCCATCCTGGTAAAAGAACGCGCGATTCATCTCGAACGTTGTGTCGGGATACGCCTCCTCGTAGCGGCCGTCCATCGACACTTTGATCCTGGGCGCCAGCCGCCACGATGCGTAGCTCCCCCAACGAAACGGCACCGCGAGATTCCCCTCGACACCGGCTTGATCAAGCGTCTCCACCGCGGCCACCGGGTAGAAGTTCGTCGGCACTTCGGGTTCGAACGACGCTTGCGGCAGAAACTTCCACGCCACCAGAGATGCCAGTCCGACATACAAGGCCACGATGGGCTCGATCCGGACACGCCACCGCTCGAGATATGGTCCGGCATACGCCAACGCTGCCAAACCGAAAAACGGCGCATGCCGTCGGTGCAGGCAGCCCGCGATAGCGGTCAGCACGAGCATGGTCAATCCGACCCATGAACCGTCGGTGGCTCGACCGCGTGGTGAACGTTGTTTCCAGCCCGCCACGATCGCAACGATTACGACAGCGAACAGGATTCGAAATCCAAAGTATGGGTCACCGCCCCAGATCGGCATCGGGCCCCACTCCGGGATGGCGGGACGCGGGTGCAACCAGGCGGGCACAAGATCCGTCCAGAGATGTCGGTTGAATGGATTGATGCACGTAACCGCTACCGCCGCAAGTAATGTCAGAAGCAATGCGCGCGTTCGCGTAAACACGGTGTACACGGCAATTGTGATCAATCCGACCACGAATCCACCGTGCACGTTCGCCCAGAGGAGCATCACTGGCACAATGATGAATGCAGGCCAGCGCCGTCCCGCGCGCATTGCTTCCAGGCACAGCAACGTCACGGCGAAGAAGAGATACGTCAGCGTGTGACTGCGCACGACGGTGATGTAACCCGGCAACACCGCCAGCGCGCACGGAATTGCCAGCAGCAACAGCGCCGGCCAACCCGTTCCGTTGCGGCGCGCGGTGGCGAGGCACAAGACAAGCGCGGCGCTCGCTGCCACGATCTTGAACAGCATGAGCGACATTGGCCCAAACGCGCTGAGCAACCCAAAGAACACGACTCCCGCGCCCCATTCGTGGTCGATCCGTTCAGGCAGTGTGGGCGTGAACGAGAACGCATCATGACGCATCACGGTGCCTGTCTTCCAGACGTGAGCGCCCGCGGCCAGCCGTGCCCATAAATCGCCATCGACGACGCGGTGGTACGCCAGCACGACTCCGAATGCGAAAACGCCGAGCACCAGGGAAACGGCCACGAACAATTTCTCGCTCCGCATGGGGCGCACTCTGAAACGCGCCCGCGATTGTGTCGAGCGCAAAAGAAGTCTATAACTTACGACTGTTGACCTTGAGTTCGGCACGCCGCAACTCAACGCGTTTGCGTTCGCCCGGACCCGACTTCTCCACGTCGAGAGTCACGAGCGTCCCTGCCTTTCCCCGGCATAGGAATACGAACGGCGTCACCGGTATGCCATCGAGATTTGTGCCGTTGATACCTCGGATTATATCGCCAGTTTGAATACCGGCACTTTGTGCCGGGCTCCCTTCTATGGTTCCCAGCACCTTGAAGGGTCCGTATTTCCCTCCGATAAGCACCCCAATTCCAGCAAAGTCTGCCGGCAGCGCGTGATGGAGGCGCGCGGGCATCGGTGTCCCCCATTGATCCCCACCGCCTTCAGATAACTCGAACTGATCGGGATTGATGACCGCATCGGTCTGCCAGCGCTCCTCCCGGATCAAATGGCCGTCGCGCCACACTCGCTCGCGAATTTTGAACCGGGTTTCAGGATTGAATTCCAATTCCCACGTCACGACCGGCGTATCGGGCTGGCTGATACTTTTCCAACTCACCTTACCGCGGCTCCAAACCGCGTCCGGACTCCTTCTCGTCGCGTCTATGTCAAACACCGGCGAATAGGTCGGCAGAAGCTCATGATCTGGTCGCACCAACCGCTTCAATGGAAGATTCGTTATCGCAGGCGATACGCCTCTTCCGATCGCGGAAACATGGTTGGTCACCACCACCACCGACTGCATTCGTTCCCAGCCAGGCGTGCCGCGTGATCGGACGAAGATTCCGTCCTGGTTATAAACCGTTTCATGCTCCGGCTCGGCCTTCGACCACTCTTCTTCCGTGATCTGCTCGAGTGAGACCACCACATTCGTGGATAACAACCTGTCGCTCAGTCCATGGAGGTTCCCGTCCAAAATCCATGTCCGATTCTGCCCGACCAACCCGGTTCCCGGATCGAGATATCGCTGCACATTGAAAAGGTCGGTAACCGCCGGTGGTTCGAGTGAAATCACTTTCGGTTCGTCGCCTTGACTGCTCCCCGGAGTCAACATCAGGATTGCTGAGACAACGGTAAGCAACATCTTGTGGGACGTATGACAACGTGTTGTCACGCACCCAGAATATATTCTCAACGGCAGGATAGGCAACATCTACTGGATGCCGTTGTCTCCACGATGGAACCAAGGTATAAAGGGAATCATGCGCATCATCGTCACCGGCTTGGTGGGGCAATACGCGTTTGGCGGCGTGGCCTGGGATTATTTGCAGTTCGTCGAGGGATTCCGCCAACTCGGCCACGACGTGTTCTATCTTGAAGACACGGAGATGTGGCCGTATGACCCGGTGAAGAACACCATCAGCGAGGATTGCACCTACAACGTCAATTACCTGCGCGGCGTGATGGAGAAGCTCGGCCTCGCCAGCCGCTGGATCTACCGCAGCGCTCCCGACGCAAGTTACCATGGCCACACGGCAGCCGAAGCGAAGGAAATCTGCTCGACCGCCGACCTTTATCTGAACGTCTCGGGCTGCGGTTGGTTGCGGCCCGAGTATGTCGCCATCCCCTGTAAGGTGTTTCTGGATTCCGATCCGATGTTTACACAGGTCGCGCTGGCTTCCGGTCAGCAGGGCGTGATTGAGCGCATTCGCGCGCACGACCGGCATTTCACCTTTGCCGAAAACATCGGCGCCCCCGATTGTCGCGTGCCTGACGCGGGATTCCACTGGATTCCGACGCGCCAGCCGATCGTGCTCGATTGGTGGGACGCCGGCGTGGAATCGCCGCGGGACGTGTTCACGACTGTCATGAATTGGGTTTCCTACAAGAGTTGCGAGTACAACGGTGAAACGTGGGGACAAGGACGTCGAATTCCTGAAGTTTGCCGACCTGCCGCAAAAGACCCCGCAGAAATTCGAGATCGCGATGGGAATGGGTCCCGGGATGAAACGCCCAACGGAGATGCTCCAGCAAAAGGGCTGGCAGATTATCGAACCGGCCGAACATTTGCCTGACCCGTGGACATATCGCGAGTATTTGCGCCGCTCCAAGGGCGAATGGAGCGTTGCCAAGGAAGGCTACGTGAAATCGCGAAGCGGGTGGTTCAGTTGCCGCAGCGCGTGCTATCTCGCGTTGGGACGACCGTGCGTGCTGCAGGACACGGGCTGGAGCAATGTGTATCCAACCGGGCACGGGCTGTTCGCGTTTCGCACACTTGATGAAGCGCTCGCAGGCATCGACGCGATTAACGCCGACTACGCTGCCCATTCCCGAGCCGCGCGCGAATTGGCTGGGCAGATGTTCGATGCGCGCATCGTCCTCGCCAATCTCATTGCGAAGGCGACCGCATGAATCGTCCCGTGGCCATCGTCGCCGGTTATCTCGCTCGGTACCCATTGGGCGGTCATTTGCTATCGCAATATCACTTTCTCGCGGGTCTCGCCAAACTCGGT
>Ga0265338_10004412_pt1 | contig 19025 bp, 24 predicted proteins | sample 42126metaG_FD_193579 | JGI IMG/M metagenome (GOLD analysis project Ga0265338, IMG submission 193579) | Rhizosphere microbial communities from Carex aquatilis grown in University of Washington, Seatle, WA, United States - 4-21-26 metaG | ecosystem: Host-associated > Plants > Roots > Rhizosphere...
CGACGCGTCGCTCCTCACGACGAACCGCGCCGCGAGCTATCTCGCCCCGGACGGGAAGCTCACGTTCGACAAGCTCTCCTCCGTCTTCGCATCCGGGAACAAGACGCGAGACGATCAGCCGAACCACATCCGCATCGAGAGGCGTGTGCCGGCCGATGTCGCGCGGATGTGGGCTGCGATGTGCCCGGCGCACGTCTACGAGGTCGGCGCCGAAGCCGACGACGGCACCGTCACGGTCGAGATCGCGCCGTCGAACTGCGTCCAGTGCGGCGCGATCACCGCGAAAGGCGGCCGCCTGACGCCGCCCGAGGGCGGCTCCGGGCCCGAGTACTCGAGCACCTGAGCAGCCTGAGCCCTTTTACAGGGGATTTACGGTTCTAGTGCTCCCGAGCGAGCACAATGCGTACATGCGGAACAGGCGCTTCCTCATCCTCGGAGCCGTCCTCGTGACGCTCAACGTTGGGCTCTGGCTCGCGCCGGGTGCGCTCGGGTTGAGCGAGGTGACCGTCATCTCGAGGCTGTTCGGGGCGAACATGGTGCGCTCCACGGTCCTGGAGAACAGCGGCGCGCAGTGGAACCTCGATCGTGGCACGGTCGTCTCGGCCACGTCGGTGCTATTGACGATTCGCGAGACTGACGTCGGCGACGGCGGGCGTGTTCAGCCGATCACTGTGTCGTCGTCGACGGTCGTCAACGCCGGAACCTCCGGTAAGGCCGTTCCCGTCGGGCGGCTCGGCACGGGCTGGCGTGTCCTTGTTCAGTGGCCGGCGAACGGCGGTACCGCCAAGACGGTGTGGATCGAGAAGCGCAAGAAGAGCGGTCTTTAGCCGGTCTCCGCGCTACCGCCCGGCACAACTGATCTACCGCTTATCCTCCCGGTGTGAACGCACGCGGGACCGGCGGAGTCCTTCTGCTTGTCGAAGACGACGACGCGATCGGTCGTCTCGTCAAGCAGTACCTCGAGCAGCAGGATGGCTGGCGGGTCGTCTGGCTTCGGTCCGGTGAGGAGGCGGTCACCGAGCTCCGCCAGCATCCGGTCCGTGTCGTCGTGCTCGACATCGGGCTGCCGGGAATCGACGGCTTCGAGGTCTGTCGCAGGATCCGGGCGGGCTCGAAGGTGCCGATCATCATGCTCACGGCCCGCGATGAGGAGCCCGATCGCGTCGCCGGGCTCGAGCTCGGCGCCGACGACTACGTTGCCAAGCCGTTCTCGCCGCGAGAGCTCTCCGCGAGGATCAAGGCGATCCTCCGCCGCTCCGAGCAGCGCAACGAGAACGAGGTGCTGTCGGCTCGCGAGATCGTCCTGCGGCGCGAGTCGCGCGAGGTGACGGTCGGCGGTGCTCTCGTCGAGCTCACGGGCAAGGAGTTCGACCTCCTCGCGTGCTTTCTCGAGCACCCCGGGATCGTGCTCTCGCGGGAACGGTTGCTCGATCTCGTCTGGGGGATGACGTATCCCGGTGGCACGCGCACGGTCGACATGCACGTCGCGCAGCTGCGCCGCAAGCTCGGCGACGCGGAAGGCATCCGCACCGTGCGCGGCGCCGGCTACAAGCTCGTGCCCGAGAGCTGATGCGCGGCGGGAGTCTCCGCCGCCGGCTCTTCCAGGCGATCGGGGTCGTCGTCATCATCTGCGTCGCGTTGACGATCGGGCTCGGTCTCGTCCTCACGCGGCGCGCGGTGGAGAACGCGACGCTGAAGGATCTCTCCCACCAGGCCGACTTGATCGCACAGTCGGTCAGCAACACGATCTCGCCGCAGAACAGCCTCGACGCGCTCCAGCGGTTCTTCAAGCAGCAGGGCGAGTTTGCGCTGTCGAACCCGCGCGGAGTCGTGCCCGCGCGGGCACTGACGGTGCTCGCGGACAAGAAGAACGTAGACGGGACGCTTGCGTATGACGGCAGCGACTACTACTTCGCAGCCCGCCCGTACACCCTGAACCCCGGCTACTTCGTCCTGCTCCGTCCACAGAGCGCCGCCACCTCGTTGCTGTCGTCGTACGTCTGGGGGCTCCTCATCGCGGCGGGCGCCGGCGGTCTGCTCGCCGCGCTGGCCGCGTTCCTCGTCGCGCGCCGCATCTCGCGTCCTGTCGACCGGATCGCGAGGGCCGCGCGCACGCTCGCGGGCGGCACGCACCCCGCGCCGGTGCCGGTCGAGGGCGCCACGGAGATCGCGTCGCTCGCCGTCTCGTTCAACGCGCTCGTCGACCAGCTACAGCGAGCTCAGGAAGCGGAACGGAACTTCCTCCTCTCGGTCAGCCACGAGCTGAAGACGCCGCTCACCGCGATCCGCGGCTACGCCGAGGCGGTCGAGGACGGCGCGATCGACCCGCGCGAGGCGGCCGCGACCGTGACGGCGGAAGCGCGCCGCCTCGAGCGTCTCGTGAAGGACCTGCTCGACCTCGCGCGGATGAACCGCACCGACTTCAGCGTCCACAACGCCGACATCGACCTCGCCGAGGTCGTCGAGGACGTGTCGCGCCGCTACCAGCCTGCCGCGGCGGAGTTCGGCGTGACGCTCCGCGCGGTCACGAACGGCCCGGCACCGGCCGTCGCGGACGCCGACCGCGTCCTCCAGGTCGTCTCGAACCTCGTCGAGAACGCCTTGCGCCTGACTCCGGCCGGCGGAGAAGTGAGGGTCGTCGCCGAGCCTGGCGTCCTCCGCGTGGAGGACACAGGCCCGGGCCTCGACGACGGCGACCGGGAGCATGCCTTCGAGCGCTTCTACCTCCACGAGCGGTACGGGCGCGAACGGCCGGTCGGCACGGGTCTCGGGCTCGCGATCGTGAAGGAGCTGACGCAGGCGATGGGGGGCAGCGTCGCGGTCGACAGCCGGGCCGGAGAGCTGACCGTCTTCACCGTGCGTCTCCGCGTGCCCGTCGCGGCACGCGACGGCGAGGAGCTCGTGGCTCAGTAACCCCGTCGTGGTACAAGGCTGCGTGGCCGTGAATCGCGAGGACGTGGAGCGCGCGCGCGGGACCCTCACGGGCCGCTTGCTGCGCACGCCGACGCTCCGCTCGACGGCGGCCGGCGGAGTCTGGCTCAAGGCCGAGCTCTTCCAGAAGACCGGTTCCTTCAAGGCGCGCGGCGCGCTCAACCGGATCGCGACGTTAACGCCGGAGGAACGCGCGCGCGGCGTCGTCACCTGGTCGGCCGGGAACCACGCCCAGGCAGTGGCGTGGGCGGCGACGCAGGAGGGTGTCGACTGTCTCGTAGAGATGTGGGAGACGGCGAGCGCGTTCAAGATCGAGCGTGCGCGCGGCTACGGCGCGACGGTCGACACGTCTTCACCGGACCCGGCCGCGGCGTTCGACCGGACGCTCGAGATCGTTGAGCGCGAGGGCCGTTTCTTCGTCCATCCGCACAGCGACCCGCTCGTCGTCGCCGGTCACGGGACGCTCGCGCTCGAGCTGCTCGAGGACGTGCCCGATCTCGAGACCGTCGTCGTCGGCGTCGGCGGCGGCGGGCTCATCTCCGGCATCGTCGCGGCGGTCGACGGCCGCGCCCGGGTCGTTGCCGTCGAGCCGGAGCGCTCGCCGGCCTTCAGCGCCGGGCTCGCGGCCGGCCGCTCGGTTCGCGTCGGCACCGACACGATCGCCGACGGCCTGGCGCCGCCGTTCGCCGGAGATCTCCCGCTCGAGCTCTGCCGCGGTCGCGTCGAGACAGTCCTCGTCACCGAGGACGAGATCGCCTCCGGCATGCGGTTTCTCTACACACGCGCGAAGCTCGCGTGCGAGCCGGCGGGAGCGGCGGCGCTCGCGGCGGTGCTCGCGGGCAAGGTCGAAGCCGGCCCGAACGTGGCCGTGATCGTCTCCGGGGGCAACGTGGAAGCCCATAAGGCCGCTGCTATCTTGGAAGGGCTATGAAGGCCGGAATTCATCCCGAGTACGTCATCGCCACGGTGACGTGCTCGTGCGGGAACACGTTCCAGACTCGCTCAACCAAGCCCGAGCTGCACGTGGAGATCTGCTCGCAGTGCCACCCGTTCTACACGGGCAAGCAGAAGCTCATGGACACGGGCGGCCGCGTCGAGCGGTTCCAGCGCCGGCTCGAGCGTGCCCAATCCCAGCCTGCACAGAGCGCGAAGCGCTAGCTCACGCCGTGGCCAACATCGGAGGCCAGGCCGTCCTCGAGGGCGTGATGATGCGTGGCCCCGGCAACTGGGCCGTCGCCGTCCGCACTCCGAAGGGCGACATCGCGCAGATCTCGCGGCCGATCTCGTCGCCGATGGCGCGGCACTTCGTCTGGCGGCTCCCGATCGTTCGCGGCGTGATCGCGCTCGGCGAGTCGCTCGCGATCGGGTTCCGGGCGCTCTCGATCTCGGCGCAGTACGCGGCGCAGGAGGAGGGAGCGGACGGCGAAGTCGAGACGGAGATCTCGCGTGGGGCCCTCATCTTCGCTTTCGTCATCGCGATCGGTTTCGCGCTCGCGCTCTTCAAGCTGACGCCGGGCTTCATCACCGAGGCGCTCCCGGTCAAGGGGACGTGGTTCGCGGTTGTCGAGGGCGGGATCCGGATCGCGCTGCTCGTCGCGTACCTCGGGTTGATCTCCCTGCTCCCCGACCTCAAGCGCGTCTTCCAGTACCACGCGGCCGAGCACAAGGCGATCAACGCGTACGAAGCTGGGGAGGAGCTTGAGCCCGAGGTCGTCCAGCGCTATTCGCTCATCCACCCGCGCTGCGGCACGGCGTTCCTGCTCTGGGTGATGGTGATCGCCGTCTTCGTGTACGCGTTCTTCGGACGGCCCGCGATTTACTGGCTCGTGCTCGAGCGGATCGCGTTCCTTCCCCTCATCGCGGGGATCGCGTACGAGCTGATCCGGTTCGCCGGCAAGCACTCCGGCAACCGCCTCCTCATGACACTGCTCGCACCCGGTCTCTGGCTACAGAGGCTCACGACGCGCGAACCGTCGCTCGAGCAGCTCGAGGTCTCGATCCGCGCGTTGCGCGAGGTGCTCTTGCTGGAGGGCAAGTCGGGCGAGTCGCGCGTGGAGGTCATGGCCTAGGCGTGTCCCCACGGGCCACGTCCGGTTGTCAGACGCCGGGACCTGGCCTGTTCGGCCAGGTACGCACGCCGGCGGGCCTCGATGAAAGACCGCAGTCGTTCTGTCGAGCCGTTGAATTCTGCGAGGACGAGGGAGGCGTCGACGAACGGGAAGTCAGCGGCGACCGCGAGGGTCGTGGCCGCGCTGCTCCAGTGCCAAACTTCCGCGCGCGGGCAGAATCCGGCTCGGACGGGATTGAGGACGACATATGCGAAGACGCCAAGCAAGTCGGCAGCGCTCTCGATCCGTCGACTGCCGTAGCGCCTGCGAATGAGCAGCCCGACGCGGTCGTGGCGGTCGTTGAAACGTCGGCCGTAATCGGAATTCAGGCGCTGCATTCCCGTCGGCAGTGAGCGGTCCGGGACATCGACGATCAGATGCACGTGGGTCGTCATCTGGCAAAAGGCCACGCACGTCCAACCTTGCAGTGCGGTTGTTCGGATGAGGCCGCGAATCCAATTCATCCGATCGATCTCGTCTCTGAAGTACGTCTCGTTGCCGGTCGCCCCGATCCACAAATGCTGCAGACCAGGTGCGAAGTCTCGGAGCCGAGTGGACATGCGAGAAGGTTCGCGGTTCGAGCTCTTCGGCGCAAGACGCTGTTCTTGACGTGTCTCCTTCGGACACGTCCCGGCGTCAGACGCCAGGACGTGTCCTGCGGGGACATGGCTACGTCGGTAACTACGCTCAAGTATCTGGTCGAACGAAGTGGAAAGGGAGGACGAGATGGCAACGGATCGCCGTGCGGAGGTTGTGTGGAAGGGGAGCCTGATGGAGGGCTCAGGGACGATCGTCTCGACGACGAGTGGCTCGATCGGCGAGCAGGCGGTCAGCTGGCCGAACCGCGCCGAGGACGCGCCCACGTCGACGAGCCCCGAGGAGCTCATCGCGGCCGCGCACGCCGCGTGTTTCTCGATGGCGTTGTCCGCCGGACTCGCGCGCGCGGAGACGCCCCCGACCGAGCTTCGCACCTCCGCGACCGTAACGTTCCAACCGGGCGAGGGCATCACGAAGATCGCGCTCACGGTCGAGGGAGACGTCCCCGGCCTCGACGAGAACGGCTTCCGGCAGGCGGCGCAGACCGCGAAGGAGAACTGCCCCGTCTCGAAGGCGCTCGCCGGCGTCCCGGAGATCAGCCTGGAGGCAAAGCTAGGCTGACCGTCGCGATGGCGACGGACTTTCACAATCTCGTCGCGGATCTCGAGCGCTCGTACGAAGAGCTGCAGAGCCGCATGTCCGACCCGGCCGTCTACAACGACCACCGCGAGGCGGCGGACGTCGGCCGCCGCATGAAGGAGCTCGAGCACCCGTACAAGCTCGCGCAGGAGTGGAAGGCTCTCAGCGAGGATCTCGTGGCCGCGCGCGACGACGCCGACCTCCGCGAGCTCGTGCCCGACCTCGAGGCGCGTACCGCTGCGCTGGAGGAGGAGCTTCGCGTCGCGCTCGTCCCGACCGACCCCGCCGACCGCAAGGACGTCCTCGTCGAGGTGCGGCAGGGCGTCGGCGGAGACGAGGCCGCGCTCTGGGCCGGCGACGTCTACCGGATGCTCGCGCGCTACGCCGAACGGCGCGGCTACAAGGTCGAGGAGCTAGCGGCGAGCCCATCGGACGGCGGCGGCTACAAGGAAGTGACCTTCGCGGTCAAGGGCGACGGCGCATACTCCGTCTTCAAGTGGGAGGGCGGCACGCACCGCGTCCAGCGCGTCCCCGAGACCGAGAGCGCCGGCCGCATCCACACGTCGACGGCAACCGTCGCGGTGATGCCGGAGGCCGAGGAGGTCGAGATCGAGATCGACCCCAACGACCTCAAGATCGACGTCTACCGCTCGACCGGGCCGGGTGGCCAGTCCGTGAACACGACCGACTCGGCCGTGCGCATCACCCACGTCCCGACCGGCGTCGTCGTCGCCATGCAGGACGAGAAGTCCCAGCTCCAGAACAAAGACAAAGCAATGCGCGTTCTCCGCGCGCGCCTCTACGAGCGCGAACGCGACAAGCAGCGCGCCGAGCTCGACGCGACGCGCAACGCGCAGATCGGCGGCGGCGAGCGGGCGGAGAAGATCCGCACGTACAACTTCCCCGAGAACCGCCTCACCGACCATCGCGTGAAGCTCACCGTCCACCAGCTCGACCGGATCCTCGGGGGCGAGCTCGACGAGTTCACCGAGGCGCTCGTCACCGACGACCGGCGGCGCGCGCTCGGCGAGTGAACGTGCGCGAGGCGCTCGCCGAGGCGGAGCGGAGGCTCGCCGCGGCGGGCGTCGAGACGCCGCGCGTCGACGCGGAGTGGCTCGTCGCGCATGTGCTCGGGACGACGCGCTCGGGTCTCGCGGCTCGGGGCGACGACGAGGTGGAGGGACTGGAGCCGCTGCTCGCGCGCCGCGAGGCGCGAGAGCCGCTCGCGTACGTCCTCGGCGAGTGGGGCTTCCGCCGCCTGACGCTGAAGACCGACGCGCGCGCGCTCGTTCCGCGCCCGGAGACGGAGACGCTCGTCGAGCGCGCGCTCGCGCTCGTCGCGGAGACCGAGCGGCCGCGCATCCTCGACGTCGGCGTTGGTTCCGGCGCGATCGCTCTCGCCCTCAAAGACGAACGGTCCGATGCCGAGGTCGTCGGCGTCGACGTCTCCGGCGACGCGCTCGCGCTCGCGCGCGAGAACGCCGAGCGGCTCGGGCTCGACGTCGAGCTGCGCGAGCAGGACGGGATCGAGGCGGCGCGCGAGGGCTGGGATCTCGTTGTCGCGAACCCGCCGTACGTCGAGAGCCTCGGCGGCCTGCAGGCGGAGCTCCACTGGGAGCCCGAAGTCGCGCTCGTCGGCGCGGGCGCGCATGAGCGGCTCGCGCGCGCGGCCGAGGCGCGGTTCATTGCGTTCGAAGTCGGAGACGGCCAGGCTGCCGAGGTCGCGGAGATCGTCACGCGCGCGGGCTGGCGCGACGTGCGCATCACTCCCGACCTGACGGGAACGGAGCGCGTCGTGGAGGGCGTGAAGTGAACGACGCCGTCGCCGCGCTCCGCGCCGGGCAGGCAGTGATCCTCCCGACCGACACGGTCTACGGGTTGTGCGTGCTCCCGGGGAACGAGGCGTTGCTCTACGAGCTGAAGGGTCGCGACCACTCGAAGCCCGTGGCGCTGCTCGCGGCCGACATCGAGGCGTTGCCCTCGGATCTCGACCGCGTCGTCCTCGAGCGCTACTTCCCGGGCCCGTACACGCTCGTCTTCGAGAGCGCGGCCGTACGCGTCCCGAACCTCCCGCCGCAAGCCGCGGAGGTCGTGCGCGAGGTCGGAGTCGTCGCGGCGACGAGCGCGAACCTCTCGGGCGGGCCGGATCCGCGGCGGGTCGAGGACGTCCCGGAGGAGATCCGCGCCGCCGTTGGCGCGATCGTCGACGGCGGCGATCTGCCGGGCACTCCGTCCACGGTGATCGACCTGCGCGGCGACGAGCCGGTCATCCTCCGCCAGGGCGCCGGGCCGCTGCTCAGCTAACGGGAAGCGTCACGCGCACCTGCGCGAGGCACGCGATCGCGCCGTCCTTGGCGGAGAAGGCGACGGCTTCGAGTGTTCCCGCCTGGCGGTGCGTGGCGTGGTACCGCAACGTCGCGCTCCAATAGCCATTCGCCTGGCGGGCCCTCTGAGCAAGAACCTTGCCGTTCGCGCCGCGGACCACGACCCGGAACGTGTGCTCGAAGAGATCTCCCGCGCTGCCCTTGGCGGTGACCTTTCCGTGAGAAGCATGCCAGCTGCCGAACTCTAGGCAGCCGTCTGGGGCGCTGCGGAACTCGAGGGGCTTCGATGGCGGCGCGCTCTTCCAGAGGTCGATGGCCAGGCGATTCCCGGTGACGACGGCATAGGAGACGTACTTGAAGCGGTGCCGGGCAAAGCTCATCGCTATGTGCAATGCCTGGGTGCCCGGCTGGAGCGCGACGCGGACGCCTTCGCCCTTGCGCCTTGCGGTCTGCGTCGTGATGCCCGGATGCGTGACGTGAACGGTGGCCATCGTCCCCGTGAGCCGGTCGAACTCGACCTGGCTCGCGGGCACCTTCCCGTTGAAGTCGACGACGACGCGGACGTACGCGGGGTGATCGCCGATCCGGACACCGGTCGCGGTCAGGGCGACGACTCCGACCGCCGCGAGAACAGCGACGCGAAGCGCGTACATGACCGAAGTATTGCTCGCGCGTCGTGCCGTAGCATCCGAATATGGCCGCAACGCAGACGACGTTCGAGCAACTGCGGCACGCCGGCTTGGACGAGATCGACCCGGACATCGCCGCTCTCCTCACGAAGGAGCTCGAGCGCCAGCGCGGCCAGATCGAGCTGATCGCGTCGGAGAACTTCACGTGGCCGTCGGTGCTCGAGGCGGTCGGCTCGGTGCCGACGAACAAGTACGCGGAGGGCTATCCCGGACGCCGCTACTACGGCGGCTGCGAGGTCGTCGACGAGATCGAGACGCTTGCGATCGACCGCGCGAAGGAGCTCTTCGGCGCCGAGCACGCGAACGTCCAGCCGCACGCGGGCGCGGCGACGAACATGGCCGTCTACGCCGCCGCGATGGAGCCGGGCGACACGCTCATGGCGCTCCGTCTCGACCACGGCGGCCACCTCACGCACGGCCACAAGGTCAACTTCTCCGGCCGCTTCTACAACGTCGTCCACTACGGCGTATCGCCGGACACGCTCCTCGTCGACTACGACGACGTGCTCGCGAAGGCGAAGGAGGCGCGGCCGAAGGTGATCGTCTGCGGCGGCTCCGCGTATCCGCGCACGGTGGAGACGAACAAGTTCCGCGCCATCGCCGACGAGGTCGGCGCGCTGCTCCTCTGCGACATGGCGCACTTCGCGGGGCTCGTCGCCGCCGGGCTGCAGCCGAATCCCGTCGAGCACTGCGACTTCGTGACCTCGACGACGCACAAGACGCTCGCCGGCCCGCGCGCCGGCTTCATCCTCTGCCGCGAGGAGCACGCCAAGGCGATCGACTCGGCCGTGATGCCGGGGATGCAGGGCGGCCCGCTCGAGCACACGATCGCCGCGAAGGCGACGTGCTTCCGCATCGCGATGACCGACGCTTTTCGCGATTACCAGTCGCGCGTGCGCGCGAACGCCGACGCGCTCGCCGAGGCGCTGCTCGACGGCGGCCTCGGGCTCATCACCGGCGGCACCGACACGCACCTCATGCTCGTCGACCTCCGCGAGTCGGAGTGGACGGGCAAGGCGGCGGAGGAACGGCTCCACGAGATCGACGTCACCGTCAATCGCAACACCGTCCCGTTCGACGAGCGCTCCCCGTTCGTCACGTCCGGCGTCCGGCTCGGCACGCCCGCGATGACGATGCGCGGTCTCACGGAGGACGACTTCCGCGAGGTCGGCTCGATCATCTGCGCCGCGCTGACCGAGTCGCCCGACATCGACGGGCCAGTAATTGAGGGATTGGGCGCCCGCGTCTCGGCGCTCCTCGCGAAGCACCCGCTCTACGAGGGCTTCCGCGGCTTCACGACGTACGTCGCGTGAGCGAGCCGCGGCTCACCGTCGTCGCGCACCCGCTCGTCCAGCACAAGCTCAGCTACCTCCGCGACAAGCACACGCCGACCGTCCACTTCCGCAAGCTTGCAGAGGAGATCACGCTCCTCCTCACGTACGAGGCGACGAAGGACATGGCGACGGAGGACGCCGAGATCGAGACGCCGATCGAGCGGATGACCGCGCAGCGCATCTCCGGCAAGAAGGTCGCGGTGTGCCCGGTGCTGCGCGCGGGGATGGGGATGCTCGACGGCGTCCTCTCGCTCGTCTCGAGCGCACGCGTGGGCTTCATCGGGCTGTACCGCGACGAGGAGACGCTCGAGGCGGTGCAGTACTTCGTGAAGCTGCCGGTCGACCTCGCCGAGCGCGACGCGATCATCCTCGACCCGATGCTCGCGACCGGCCACTCGAGCTGCGCGGCGATCGACGTCGTGAAGGAGGCCGGCGCGCACGCGGTGACGCTCGTCTGCATCGTCGCGGCGCCGGAAGGAATCGAGGAGGTTCACCGCCGGCACCCGGACGTCCACATCGTCTGCGCCGCGGTCGACCGAGGTCTGAACGAGAAGGGCTTCATCGTCCCGGGCCTCGGCGACGCGGGCGACCGTCTGTACGGCACCAAGTAGTGCACGGCGAGCCAGCGCGCCGCCACCCGGCCCGGTACGATCACGGTTGTGGCCGAACAGCCACACGCACGGTTCTACGGCGACCTTCCACCGGTCGTCCGCCCACGGCGCTGGCGCTGGGTGATCGCCGGCGCACTTTTCGTAAGCGCCGTACTAGCGGTTGCGGTTACTCAGGCGCTTACCTCCGCTCCTGCGCCGACGAGCCCGGGCCTCGGTGGCCACCGCGCCCCTATGGATCTCGCACCGCTGTTCGACCGCTATTCGCTGATTTGGATCGGCGTTCCGTTCATCGTCGGCGGCGTACTAGGCGTCACCCTTGCGCGAGGGTGGTGGACCATGTTCGCCGTCGACGCCGTCGGCCTCGCGATTTTGGCCGCGCTCATGGCATGGGCGTTCTCCGCCTCCTACACGCACATCTATGGCTGGTTCTTTTGGGTCTTCGGCGTGAGCGCAGGAGCCGCCGTTCGCCGTCGGAGAGACCGCCGCCGCTTCCGTTACGGGTGAATTTCCGAGCGCCGGCCTAGGCAAGCGTTCCGGCGCCGCAGGCTGATTCGTCTCGGCGGCGAAGTACGCTGACCTCGTGCTTCTCGGCCTGAGCAGTTCGCATCTCAGCGTCCTTGACCAGCTCTCCGACAACCTGGACGTCGTCTGGGGAGCGCTCATCGCGTTCGTTGTCGTTGTCCTTCTCACACCGGCGGTGGGAGGGATGGCGCGGCGGCTCGGCATCGTCGATCTGCCGGGCGGGCGCCGGATCAACACGCTGCCCGTGCCGCGGCTCGGCGGGCTGGCGCTCTTCCTCGGGCTGCTCGTGCCGGCGCTCGCCTTCCTGCACGCCGGACGCGAGAACCGCGGCATCCTCCTTGGTGCGGCCATCGCGGTCACGGTCGGGATCGTGGACGACTTCCGTGACCTTCCGTGGTTCGCGAAGTTCGCCGGCCAGCTCGCGGCGGCGGGCGTTGCGACGGGGTTCGGGATCTGGGTCGACCGGTTCACGCTGCCGTTCATCGGCATCCAGACGCTGCCCGACGCGGTCGGGATCCCGCTCACGATCGCCTGGATCGTCGCGATCATGAACATGGTCAACTTCCTCGACGGTCTCGACGGCCTCGCCGCCGGTGTCGCCGGGATCTCGGGCCTGACGTTCAGCGTGATCGCGCTGTCGCTCGGGAAGGTCGACGCGGCAGTCCTTTCCGCGATCGTCTTCGGCGCGTGCGTCGGCTTTCTCCGCCACAACTTCTATCCGGCGCGGATCTTCATGGGCGACTCCGGCGCGCTGCTGCTCGGTTTCGTGCTCGCGACGGTCGCTGTGCAGGGGCTCTTGAAGACGGCGGCGACAGTCGCGCTGGCCTTCCCGCTGCTCGTCCTTGCGGTGCCGATCGTCGACACGACGTTCGTCGTCTTGCGGCGGCTGCGGCACGGGGAGAAGGTCTTCGAGGGCGACCAGGCGCACATTCACCACCGCTTCCTGCGGCGAGGCTTCTCGCAGCGGCGGGCGGCGCTGACGATCTGGGGGTGGTGCCTCACGCTTTCGCTCGCGGCCTTCGCGACGCGCTTCGTCCCGTTCCGCGCCCACGGCGTCTGGCACCCGTGGTGGACGGCGCTCGCCGTGGGCGTCGGGCTCCTCGCGGTGCTATTCTCGGTCTACGTCGTGTACGTGCTCGAGATCGTGAAGCTCGCGAACCCGATCCAGAAGCGCCGCCGCGCCGACGATCCGCTCAAGAAGACGGCCTAGTCCCTTCGGGACACGTCCAGTCGTCTGACGCCCGGACGTGTCTGGAGTAGAGACGTCTCGCCGGAATCGGGCCTGGGACAGTGCGGTTGCGGCATCGCCGAGGGCGGTTTTGGACAGGTCCAGTCGTCTGACGCCAGGACGTGGCTCGTTAAGACATAGCTTGCGCCCGCTGGACGAAGCCGGCGAGGACGTCGTTGAACGGCTCGCCGAGCCGTTGCACCGAGTGGCCCGCGCCCGGAAGCGCGACCCTTTCCGCGCCTAGGCGTTTCTCGAGCACGTCGGCGATCGCCTCGAACGCCGCATCGTGCGCGCCGGTCACGACGAGCTTCGGGAACGGCGCGGCGGCGAGCGCGTCGAGCGGGATCTCGGCCTCCGACGGGAGGCGCTCGACCATCAGCGTCCTCGCACCCTGCAGCAGCACGGCGTTGAACTCGCCGGGCGGCACCGGCGTGCCGACGGCGGTGAAGAACATCGTGAGGAACTCAGCCGGATCGCGCGGTCCCTCGCTCCACAGCCACTCCGCGCCGGCGACAAAGCTGTCGACGGCCGGAACGCCGCGCGCGACCGAGGTCGCCGGCGGCTCGATCACCGTGAGCGAGCCGAGCTCCGGATGCGCCGCCGCGAGGAGCAGCGCGATCACGCCGCCGTAGGAGTGCCCGACCACATGCGTCCCGGGCTCGAGGAACCGCTCGAACCAGACCGCTTCGTCCTCGAAATCGACGTGGTCGACGTCCGGTCCGGGCGGGAAGCCACGCCGGTTCGGGAGGACGAGCTCGAAGCGGTCGGCGAGGGGCTTCTGCGCCGCCCAGGTCAGCTCCGCGTTGACGACGGAACCGTGCACGAACAGGAGGCGAGGTCGTTTACTCATGCGGGATTCGGGTGTCACAAACTACCCCCTTGGTCGACGCCGACACGCTGCTATTCTCGCCCCGGATGCAGGGGACCCCGCGCTCGAACTTCCAGCCCATTGAGGCTGGCGCTGTGCTGGCCGGAACGGTCGGCGTATGCGGTGGCGCAGGCGCGCTCGCCGGTTGGGCTGCGGGCAACGCGGGCTACGGCGCACTCGCGGGCGTAGTGGTAGGGATCCCCGCCGGCGTATTCGCCGTCTACCGCAGGTTCAAGGGCTACTTCTCGTGATGAGCGGGATGCTGTCAACGCCGCGGCCGGTTCCCAGCCGCAGAGCGCCCATGCTCGCGGGGGCCGGAGTCGTCGTCCTCGCATTGCCGGTCTTTCTCGTCGCGCACTTCTCACTCTCAGGCTGGGCGCTCGCCGCCGTCCTCTGGGCCGCCGGGGAGGCGCTCGCCGCCTGGCTCGGCAAGCTGCCGACAGGGGCCGACCACCTGCGCACGTCGGGGCTCGTCGCGCTCGCGCACTCGTTCCGCGGCATCGGCGTCGTCATCGTGCTCGCAGTCGTCACGCTCGCGAACCGCCCCGTCGGCCTCGCCGCGCTCGCCGTCTACGCGCTCGCGTACTCGCTCTCGCTCGGCGTCTCGCTGCTCGAGTACTTCGGCGGGGAGAAGCTATGAGCGTAGGCTCGACGGAGCTCATCAATGAGCGGAGCCGCCGGCTCGGCCGGCGGCGGGAGCGGGAAACATGAATGGATTGCTGCTCGCCTCCGGCTCGTTCAATCCCGCAAACGAGTTCCAGCTCAACGACTGGATCTCGATCCACCTCGGCCCGATCGACATGTCGATTAACAAGGCCGTCGTCTACCTCGCGATCTCGGCGCTTCTGACGATCGCGCTCGGCATCTTCACGATGCGCTCCAAGCTCGCGCTCCTGCCCGGCCGCCGCCAGACCGTGGGGGAGGCGCTCTACGAGATCGCCCAGACGCAGATCGCCGCGCAGGGATTGCCGACGAAGGCGATCGGCCGCTGGTTCCCGTACGTCGCAAGCCTGTTCTTGTTCATTTTTACGATGAACATGGTCGGTTTCATCCCGCTGCCGCTCACCGGCGACAAGTGGCACGGCATCCCGACGTGGGGGATCTACGCCGTCACGTCGCAGCTCTCGGTGACGCTCGTGCTCGCGATCCTCAGCGTCGTGTTCACGCACATCGAGGGCGTCCGGTACAACGGCATCGGGTACTTCAAGAGCTTCGTCCCCGCCGGCGTGCCGAAGGCGATGGTCCCCTTCATGGCCATCCTCGAGACGATCTCGCACGTCTTCCGGGTCATCAGCCTCGCGGTCAGGCTTTACGCGAACATGCTCGCCGGCCACATGCTGATCCTCGTCTCGATCGGCCTGCTCTTCATCCTCAGCGGCATCACGTTCTGGATCGTCGCCGCCGTCTCGCTGCCGATCGGGATCTTCTTCTACCTCTTCGAAGTCGTGATCGTCGTCACCATCCAGGCGTTCATCTTCGCGGCGCTCACCGCGATCTACATCGGCTCGGCGATCGAGCCGGCCCACTAAGGAGGAAACCGTGCTTCACCTCGTGCTCGCAGCAACCTCGTCCACGATCAAGGCCGCGCAGGCGCTCGGCTTCGGCCTGGGCATGGGCCTCGGCTCGCTCGGCGCCGGCATCGGCATCGGGACGGTCTTCGCCTCGATGATCCAGTCGGTCGCCCGCCAGCCGGAGCTGCGTGGCGAGCTCCAGGGGATCATGTGGCTCGGCTTCGCCCTGACGGAGGCCGTCGTGTTCTACGGCCTCGTCGGCGGCTTCCTCGGCTTCGTGCTCGTCAAGTAGATGCTGCTCGCCGTCTCCAGCCCGCTGACCCGGCTCATCCCGGGGCTGATGATCTGGACGATCCTGTTCTTCCTGGTCGTCTTCTTCGTCCTGCGGAAGTTCGCGTTCAGCGCGATCCAGAACATGCTCGACGCACGCCGCGAGCACATCGAGAAGGCGATCACGGCGGCCGACGAGGCGCGCACCGAAGCGCAGAAGCTCCTCGAGGAGCACAAGAAGCTCATCAGCGAGGCGCGCGGCGAGGCGGAGTCCATCCTCGCCGAGGCGCGCAAGACCCGCGAGTCGATGGAGCGGCGCATGAAAGAGGAGACCGAGACCGAGCGGCAGCGCCGGCTCGAGGAGACGCGCCGGGAGATCGCGGCCGAGACGACGCGCGCCCTCGCGCAGATCCGGGCCGAGGTCGCCGACCTCACGCTCGAGGCCGCCGCGCGCGTCGTCGGCAAGACGCTCGACACCGAGCGCGACCGCGAGCTGATCTCCGAGGCGATCGCCGGCCTCGACTTCTCCCGCCTGGAGGACTCGGCATAGCCGCTGCGCAACGCATCTACGCCGAAGCCCTCTTCGGTGCGGCGAAGGACGCCGGCCGGCTCGCGCCCGTGCACGAGGCGCTGACCGACTTTGCCGCCATGGTTGCGGAGTCGCCCGCGGTCCGCTCCGTCCTTCGCAACCCGCAGTTCGACCCCGGCGTGAAGTCGCAGATCCTCGCCGACCTCGCGGGCGACACCGAGCCGCTGTTCACCAACTTCCTCCGGGTGGCGGCGGAGAAGGGCCGCGCCGGCGAGATCGAGGAGATCGCGAAGGAGTTCGAGCACCTGATGGCGGTCGAGGAGAAGCGCCTCACCGTCGAGCTGACGACGGCGCGCGAGCTGAGCGACTCCGAGGCGGACGCGATCCTGAAGCAGATCGAGAAGGCGGCCGGCCGCAAGGTCGACGCAACCCGGACGGTCGACCCCGACCTCGTCGGCGGCATCGTCCTCAACGTGGGCTCGCTGCGCGTCGATGCAAGCGTCCGCGGCCGATTGGAACGACTTCGACACGAACTGGTGAGGAGATAAATGAAATTGCGCCCTGAAGAGATCACGTCGATCCTGCGTCAGCGGATCGAGCAGTACGACGTCGAGACCGACCTCGCCGAGGTCGGCACCGTCCTCCAGATCGGCGACGGAATCGCCCGGATCTACGGGCTCGAGAACGCCGTCTCGATGGAGATGCTCGAGCTCGAGCACGAAGTCGTCGGCCTCGCGTTCAACCTCGAGGAGGACGACGTCGGCGCCGCGCTGTTCGGCGAGTGGCAGAAGGTGAGCGAGGGCGAGCCCGTGCGGCGCAGCGGCAAGGTCGCGAGCGTCCCCGTCGGCGAGGGGCTGCTCGGCCGCGTCGTCGATCCGCTCGGCAATCCACTCGACGGCCGCGGCCCGCTCGAGACGACGGAGCGGCGCCCGCTCGAGTTCAAGGCGCCGGGCGTCGTCGCGCGCCAGCCGGTGAAGGAACCGCTCCAGACCGGGATCAAGGCGATCGACGCGATGACGAACGTCGGCCGCGGTCAGCGCGAGCTCATCATCGGGGACCGCTCGACGGGCAAGACCGCGATCCTCATCGACACGATCCTCAACCAGAAAGACACCGACGTTCATTGCATCTACGTCGCGATCGGCCAGAAGGAGTCGACGGTCGCCGGCATCTACGAGCGGCTGCAGGACGCGGGCGCGATGGAGTACACGACGATCGTCACCGCCAGCGCGTCGGAGGCTGCGCCGATCAAGTGGATGGCGCCGTTCGCCGGCTGCGCGATGGGCGAGTACTTCCTCTTCAACGGCAAGCACGCGCTCGTGATGTACGACGACCTCTCGAAGCATGCGGACGCGTACCGCCAGCTCTCGCTGCTGCTGCGCCGCCCGCCGGGCCGCGAGGCGTTCCCGGGCGACGTCTTCTACCTCCACTCGCGCCTGCTCGAGCGCGCGTGCAAGCTCAACGACGAGCTGGGCGCCGGCTCGCTGACCGCGCTGCCGGTGATCGAGACGCAGGCGGGTGACATCGCCGCCTACATCCCGACGAACGTCATCTCCATCACCGACGGGCAGATCTTCCTCAACTCGGAGCTCTTCTATTCGGGCATCCGCCCGGCCGTGAACGTCGGCACCTCTGTGTCGCGCGTCGGCGCCTCGGCGCAGACGAAGGCGATGAAGAAGGTCGCCGGCCGGCTCCGGCTCGATCTCGCGCAGTACCGCGAGCTCGAGGCGTTCGCGCAGTTCGGCTCCGAGCTCGACAAGGCGACCCAGCAGGCGCTGACCCGCGGCTCGAAGATGGTCGCGACCCTCAACCAGCCGCAGTACGACCCGTGGCCGATGGAGGAGCAGGTCGTCGCGATCTACGCCGGCAACGAGGGCTACCTCGACGACATCCCGACGCCGCAGGTGCAGCGGTTCCAGGAGGAGCTGCGGGAGACCCTGCGCGCCGAGGAGTCGGTCTACAAGCAGATCCGCGAGTCGGGCGACCTGCCGGACGACCTCGCGAAGACGCTCAACGGTGAGATCGAGAAGTTCAAGAAGGGCTTCAACGTCGAGGGCCGGGACGCGTAGCACTTGGCCTCGCTCCAAGACCTCCGGCGGCGGATCACCTCCGTCCGCAACACGCGCAAGATCACGAAGGCTCTCGAGCTCGTGGCCGGCGCGCGACTGCGGCGCGCCCAGGCGCGGAGCGAGGAGATGCGGCCGTACGCCGACCGGATGCAGGAGCTCATGGTCGGCACGGCGCAGGCGGCGTCGTCCCTCCGCAACCTCGCGCTCTTGCAGACGCGCGACGAGGTGAAGCGCGTCGGGATCGTGCTCGTGACCGGCGACCGCGGTCTCGCCGGGCCGTTCAACGGCCAGGTGCTGCGCCGAGGCTTCGAGCTCGAGCGCGAGGCGCGCGACGCCGGCCAGGATGTTGCATGGCTGGCGGCCGGGCGGAAGGGCGGCTCGAGCCTGAAGTTCCGCCGCTACGAGCTGGCGGGCGAGTGGGCCGGCTTCGCCGACAAGCCGAGCTACCACGACGCGCAGGCGGTGGCGCACCGGCTCGCCGAGCTGTACGAGGCCGAGGAGGTCGATCGCGTCCTCCTCGTCTACAACCGCTACGAGTCGGCACTCGTGCAGCGGGTGACGACGACCGAGCTACTGCCGATCGGCGAGGACGTGCTCGCTGCACCGGACAGGGGCGAGGAGAAGAGCGGCCCGACCGCCGACTTCATCTACGAGCCCGAGCCGGAAGAGATCCTAGAGCGGCTGCTCCCGGTGTATCTCGAGACGGAGATCTACCGCGCGCTGCTCGACTCGGCGGCGGCATTCCTCGCCTCGCAGATGAACGCGATGCGAAGCGCGTCGAAGAACGCCGGCGAGCTCATCGATTCGCTGACGCTCTCACTGAACCGTGCCCGGCAGGCCCAGATCACGCAGGAA
>Ga0265338_10004414_pt1 | contig 19018 bp, 16 predicted proteins | sample 42126metaG_FD_193579 | JGI IMG/M metagenome (GOLD analysis project Ga0265338, IMG submission 193579) | Rhizosphere microbial communities from Carex aquatilis grown in University of Washington, Seatle, WA, United States - 4-21-26 metaG | ecosystem: Host-associated > Plants > Roots > Rhizosphere...
GGGGCCGGTCCGGGTCCGTTTTTGAACGGAGAGCGCGAGTGTATACTCGCTCGGCGCTCTTGAAGCGATCACCCCTGAGCGAGCAGCCTATGAGTGCGTCAGACCACGAGAGTCGAAGCTACGACGGTTGCTATGCGGATTTCGATTCGCCCCTGCAGCAACAACTCCGGCGGGAAGCCTATGGGCAGGATATCGGCCAGCACTCGTGGGTAACAGCCAACGAACTCGAGCAAGATATTCCTCGACTCAGGCTGTCACGCACGAGCCGATTGCTCGACCTAGGTTGCGGCGCGGGTGGACCGCTGGCCTTCATCGTGGGTTTGGTCGGTTGCCAAGGCAGTGGCACTGACCTGAGTTCGAAGGCAATCTCTGCCGGGCGGGCTCGCGCCAAGTCGCAATCGCTCGGTGAGTTATTCACGGTTCAGGAAGCCGACTTGAATGAGCCAATACCTTTCGCGAGCGGCTCATTCCATGCTGTGATGTGCCTGGACGTGATCCTTCATCTTCACGATCGCGCGGGGTTGTTCAGGGAGGCGGTGCGGGTCCTGACTCCGGGAGGGAGGTTCCTGTTTACCGATGCCGGCGTCATCACGGGCGCGGTATCCGAGACAGAGATTCGACGGAGGGCCATCCACGGACACACACAGTTTGTCCCACCTGGCTACAACGAGCGAGTCCTCGAACTCGCAGGGGTTCGGCTGATCGAGCGGGTCGACCGTACCGCAAGTCTCGTGAATAACGCCAAGGGTCGCATAACAGCCAGGCTCGCGCATCGGGCCGCGATTGAAGCCGCAGAGGGCAACGACCGCTTTGAGAGCCAGCAACAATATCTGGAAACTGTGCTGCGTCTGGGAGAACGAGGCGCACTGTCGAGAATCATGTATCTGGGTGAATCGCCTGGGATGTAGCCGCCCATGAGCACCGCTTCGAACCTGACCGATGTCGGCGCGCGAGCACGGCGGCGAATTGCCTACCGCCTGCTTCCGTTTGTTTTTCTCGTCTACATCGTGAACTACATCGATCGCGTCAATGTTTCCTTTGCCAATCTCCGGATGAGCGCTGATCTGGGATTCAGCGATCGCGTTTACGGTCTAGGGGTCGGCATGTTCTACGTTACGTATGTCCTGTTTGAAATTCCCGGAGCGATCATCGTGGAGCGTTGGAGTGCGAGGAAATGGATTGCGCGAATCATGATCTCGTGGGGATTGATCACGATTCTCACGGGCTTTGTGCGCAGCGCCCAGCAGTTCTATGCCGCGCGCTTCATTCTGGGGATTGCCGAGTCCAGCTTCTTCCCAGGAATGATTGTTTACCTCACGCACTGGTTCCGACTGCGCGAGCGCAGTCGCGCGATCGCCTGCTTGTACGCGGCCGTTCCTGCCGCCTCTCTGATTGGATCCCCCATCGCGGGCTGGCTGTTGGGAGTTCATTGGTCACGCCTGGCCGGGTGGCGTTGGCTCTTTATTCTGGAGGGGATTCCCGCCGTCGTTCTTGGGATCGTAACGATCTTCTACATGACGGACTGGCCGTCACAAGCGCGTTGGCTGCCGGCAGATGAACGGGAGTGGCTGGTTGCCGAACTAAAGAACGAATTGGAGGCGAAGAAGAAGGTTCGAAGCTACACCATCATGGAAGCATTCTGCGACCGCCGGATTGTAACCTTGATTGCCTCCTGGTTCCTGGCGCTCACGGGATCTCTTGGGACTGTTTACTGGATACCTACCTTCGTAAAACGGCTTTCGGGACACACCGATCGGATGGTGACTACCCTGCTGCTGGTTCCAGCCATGGTGGGGATCGTGGGAATGCTCGTCAACGGTTGGCATTCCGACAAGACCGCCGAACGTCATTGGCACACTGCTACCCCGTTGCTCGCTGCGGGATCAATGTTCGCGCTGATAATCCTCGCCCGGCAGGAGGTTCCACTCGCAATTATGTTCCTGTTGCTGGGTAGCGGCTTCCTGTATGCGTATTATCCGACGTTCTGGGCCATACCGACGATGATGCTGAGTGAATCGGCCGCAGCAGCCACAATCGGATTGATCAATTCGATCGGGCAGCTCGGTGGATTCGCAGGCAACTCTGGTATTGGCTATCTCAACGATCGAACCCATTCTCTCAATGCAAGCTTCGCATTTATCGCCCTTGTCTATTTTGCTGCCGCGGGCCTTATTCTTGGGTTGAGAACGAGCACCAGCCCGCGGTGACGCACAGGCTGCATGACCGTGCAGCGGTCCTGATCTCGAACCTCATGCAAATCGCCACGGCTGCCTCCCCTGTGTGCTCGCTCACACCCCCGTTTTGGAGACCGGGTGTAGAATTTTGCTCATTTCAGTGACGTTGCAGGGAAGGCGATTCCCTTCATTACGCCGTCCCGAAAATCGAAGGAGCGCGCCATGCTCGTCAAAATACTTCTCCGAAACGCAAGACTCATTGCGGTCGTTGCCCTGCTGGCTTCTCCGTGTTGGCCACAACAGCAACCGCAGATCTCCAGCCTTGATCGCGGTCGCGCTCAAGACATGCTCCAGACGGTCGCGAGCGACATCCGCAAGCACTACTACGACCCCAAGTTTCACGGCGTGGACTGGGATGCCAAGGTTGCGGAGGCGAAACAAAAGATCGAGAAGACGCCCTCGATGAATATGGCGATGTCGCACATCGCCGCGGCGATCGATACTCTCGGAGACTCACATACGTTCTTTCTGCCGCCGCAGCACATGGCTCGGATTGACTACGGCTTTCAGTATCAAATCGTTGGGGAGCGATGCTTCGTAACCCGAGTGCGCCCCAAGAGCGACGCCGAAACCAAGGGGTTGAAGGCAGGCGACGAAATTCTCACGCTAAACGGCTACACCATCAACCGGGACGATCTTTGGAAGGTGCAATACGTATTCTCGGTTCTACGCCCGCAAACCGTTCTGCAGCTGGCCGTGCAGGATCCTTCCGGAGCCCAGCGGCGAGTCGATGTCACGGCGAAAATCCGCCAAGGAAAGAAAGTCACAGATCTGACCCTAGGCAGTGGAGGAAGCGATATTTGGGACTTGATCCGCCAGGAGGAGACCCAGGAACACTTGATGCGCGCCCGCTACGCTGAATATGGGGACCAGTTACTGGTTCTGAAGGTTCCGGAATTCTACTTTTCACCCATGGAAGTCTCGGAGATGATCGGCAAGGCTCACAAACATCAGAACCTGATCGTCGATCTGCGCGGCAATCCTGGCGGCAGCGTGGAGACGCTCAAGTATCTGGCCGGGGGCATGTTTGAGAAAGAGGTAAAAATTGCGGATCGGGTCGGACGGAAAGAGCGCAAGCCAGAGGTCACCAAGACGCTCCACAATCCATTCACCGGTAAATTGGTGGTGCTGGTGGATGCGAGGTCCGCTTCTGCCGCAGAGATCTTTGCCCACCTGATGCAACTCGAGAAACGTGGAGTCGTGGTAGGGGACCACAGCTCTGGCAGCGTTATGGAAGCCAAACACTACGACGAGAGAATAGGAGCTGATGTTGTCGTCTTCTATGGAGCCTCGATCACTGAATCCGATCTGATCATGGCCGACGGGAAGAGCCTGGAGCACACGGGAGTAGCCCCAGACGAGGTGCTTCTGCCGAGTGCGCAGGATATGGCCGATAACCGCGATCCTGTGTTGGCTCACGCTGCGGAGTTATTGGGAGTGAAGCTCAGTCCGGAGGACGCAGGAAAGGCTTTCCCTTACGAATGGCCGCCACAGTAGCTATCGGGAAATATTCTTGGGCGATACTTCTTCGCGGACATCGACGAAATAGGAACAGTTTGCCAGGGCGGCGGGCATGCTTTCGCGCGAGCGCGCGGTGATCACGATGTTGTAGTCGTTCGTGTTGCCCAGACCCATTTCGCCCAACCCATCTCTGGCGGAAGCGCGCTTCCCTGCTCTGTTGGTTCCGGAAGCTCGCGCTCCGGGCTCCACCGTACCCGGTTCGATGACCGCCAGCCACGCCAGAAACTCGTGTAAATCTCGCGTGCGCGGATGCCCATGAACGGCGAAAGACACTTCCGCGTCCTGCTCGGAGAAGTGCCACGCCAGGGATGCTGCCAGATCGACCGCCTTCTCGTAGGCTCGTTCGGAGATCAGGCCGGGTTCCGGATTGTCGAAGACGATGCACAACCTGCGTTCGTCCTCGCGAGCGAATTCACGAACTTTCAGAGAACCGGATTTAGCTGTCGCTTTCCAGTCGACGTGGCGGGCGGAATCCTCGGGCATGTATTCGCGAATACGATACAGATCTGAGCCGCGGCCCCGCACGAAGCTTTCCCATTCGCCGCGCACCAGCGGCAGAATCTCAAACAACCTGTCGGTGGGTTCGATGCGCGGATAGACCAGCACCTCCCGCTGCAGGGCCACGTGACGCGTCTTGGTCAGGAAAGCGAAGGGGAAGCGCGTTGCCAGTCCAAAGCTGTCTTCGCGATAACGCCCGCGCTGCTCGAATCTCAGCTGGAGGTCGGCCGACAATTCGGCCTGCGGCGGGACATAGGGAAAGTAAGCCATCCCCTCAAAAATTCCTGGAGGCGCCGGGAGAAGCGTCACCCGCTTTAAACGCCGGTCGGGCAGGCGCAGCCACTGCTGCTCCTTCGGACGGTTAAAAGGAAACGCGAAAGTGGTCGCCTCCCACCGCCACTGCTTGACGGGCTTCTTTCTCTTTTTGCGAGTGGAAACGACACGGATGGAAAACGACGGCAGAAAACGCCGCGGGTTGCGCAATACGATGCGCCCTGGCACTGCACGGCCTGCAAACAGGTGCTCCGGGAGGCGGACGTCGAGTTCCAGATAGCGCAATACCCACGCCGAGACCAGTCCCGAAACCAGGATCGCCGCAAGCATGGCCGCGACCACTATGTAGAGAAGATTGTTGCCGGTGTTGAGCGCCGCGATGCCGATCACCAGCGTGACCAGCACATACACGATGCCCGCACGCGTGACGTCGAAGTCGAAGGATTCGCGCATGCGTTCAACCGCAACCCGGCGTGCGAGGTATGGCACAGTTACCAGCCCCACTAATGCCGCAAGCAGCAACGAAGTCGATGCCAGAATTACCGTGGCCCATACATTGCCCGCATCGCGCGACACGGTGGAAAACAGCGCCGTCCCAAAAGCAAGGCCCAGACCCACGAGCGCGAGCAGAAATTTGACCCAAACTTCCGCCGACGCGGACTGCAGCCATTGCGCCAGTCGGAGTGGCGCGGAAGGGGTCGATTTCAGCGGATTGGAGTAAGCAGAACCCACTGTTTTTGAGCCTAGCATTCTCTGATGGAACGGACAATCGAGATCAGCTTGCGGTAGAAGCGTTCGTAACTGACGGTGAACTAACCTGGACCTTGGCGTCAAACGAGGAGAATCCACAAAAGACACGCGAAGGAAATCGGGACGGAGCTCCCTACTACGCTTCTGATTCTCCTCTTTCTGTGCTACCCTGCCTCGCGAGAAGCTGTGCCGGCCACAGATATTTTCTATCCACAGCAAGGAGATCTCCTATGCCTATCGGTAAACGTGCAGCTGCGGAATTCTTTGGAACGTTCTGGCTGGTCCTCGGCGGATGCGGCTCAGCCGTGCTCGCGGCGGCCTTTCCCGGGCTCGGCATTGGATTCGCCGGCGTCGCCCTGGCTTTCGGGCTCACCGTTCTCACCATGGCGTACGCCATCGGACACATCTCCGGGTGTCACTTGAATCCTGCGGTGAGTGTTGGGCTCGTCGTGGGCAAGCGCTTTCCTGCTTCCGAGTTGCTGCCCTACGTGATCGCGCAGGTTGTAGGCGCGATAGCGGCGGCGGGCGTGCTCTACGTCATCGCCAGCGGAACAGCCAGCTTCGACGTACACGCTGGTTTCGCCTCAAACGGTTACGGAGCGAACTCTCCGGGCGGCTATTCGTTGCTGGCCGGCTTCGTCGCGGAGGTGGTGCTGACGGCGTTCTTCCTGATCGTGATCATGGGCGCCACCGACAACCGCGCGCCCAAGGGATTCGCGCCCATCGCCATCGGACTCTGCCTCACGCTGATCCACCTGGTTTGCATTCCGGTCACGAACACGTCGGTGAACCCGGCGCGCAGCACCGGACCGGCGATCTTTGCTGGCGGATGGGCGTTGCAGCAGTTGTGGATGTTCTGGGTAGCGCCGCTGATCGGCGGCGCGCTGGGCGGAGGGGTCTACAGCATGCTGTTCGGGGAATAAGTCCCATGAGCGCTAACTTAAGCAGGACGGGCTAGAATTTGGGTCTGGACCGGCCTCTGAGCGGTAACTTCCGGGCAGCCAACCATCCAACCAGAAATAGGAAACTTTTCGGCCGTAGAACGCGTACCGCGAGCATGCGCCAATACATCCTCTTCGCGGCTGCATTCCTTTGCTCGTATCCTGCCATCGCTCAAACGCCGGCTAATCGGCCTCCGTGGCCACTACAGGTCGAGATGCGAGTGCCGTTCGAGCCCACGGCATTTCCGAGCGGACCGCATGTCTATCTGATGTACGAGTTGCATTTGACCAACTTCATGCCCATGCCGGTTTCGCTGAGTCGGATTGACGTGATCGACGCGGATGCGGGAACTTCCCAACCGATTGCGAGCTTTGAAGCGGCACAACTGGAAACTATGTTGCAGCCTCTAGGAGGCAGGACGCTATCTAACCCCAAAGACGGGCTCGTTATCGCGGATGGCCAGAGTGCGATCGCCTATATGTCGGTTGCCTTCGACCGCGGCTCACATATTCCCGACAGACTGCTCCATCGCGTGACCACGGCTTACGCTCCAGAAGAAGGCGCGGTCATTTCCACACATCACACGGAGTTGCGTGTGCTCGGCCCGCCGGTAGAAGGAGCCGACTGGCTCGCGGAAGACGGGCCCAGCAACGATCAGGACAATCATCACCGGCGTGGAGTCGTCATTCTCGATGGGCAGCCCGTTGACTCTCGCCGATTTGCCATCGACTGGAAACAGGTCAAGGATGGTGCGGCATTTTCTGGCGGCGCGCGGGACGCTCGCTCCTATTATTCATACGGGAAGGCTGTGCGTGCGGTCGCCGACGGCCGCGTCATTACCGCAAAAGACGGCCTTCCCGAGAACGTCCCCGGACACGGCGACGCGTTCCACCCCGCCGTGCCAATTACGCTGGAAACGGTGGCGGGCAATACCATCACGCTCGACCTGGGTGGCGGCCAGTTCGCTTACTACATGCATTTGCAACCCGGGAGCTTGCGCGTAAAAGCAGGGGATCGCGTGCGGCGCGGGCAGGAACTGGCACGCGTTGGCGCTTCCGGAGATGCCCGAGAACCGCATCTGCATTTTGAAGTCACTACTTCATCGAAGCTTCTGGCCGGCGAGGGCGTGCCCTATCTTATCGATCGGTACAGCAGCAAGGCCTCGAGTGACGGGCATGCGGAACTCCACACGCACGAGTTGCCGCTAGACAAAAGCGTCGTCATATTCGAAGAAGAGCCCCGTTAATGATGATGCAGCAAGATGCCCTGACGACAGTTGGATTCCGGTCGAGTTACGGGCAAACCGGAAGGAATTTCTAAGTTAGCCCTTGCGGGAGTATGTCCCCACGTCTTGCAGGAAAACGCGAGACATGGGGCACCCTTCTCAGTACTCCGCCAATTCCTTCATCGCCAGAAACAAGTCGTTCGGCTGCGGCAGGATTGCGTCTTCCAGTATGGGCTGGTAGGCGACGAATACGTCTTTGGCGGCAACACGGCGCACCGGAGCGTCGAGGTGATCAAAAAGCTGGTCGGCGATGCGGGCGGAGATCTCGGCCCCATAGCCCCAGCTCAGCGTGTCCTCGTAGGCCACCAGCACGCGATTGGTCTTCGCAACCGAGGCGGCAATCGTCTCCCAGTCAAACGGATTCAGGCAGCGCAAGTCGATCAGCTCGACTTTCACACCCTGCTCCCGTTCGATCTTTTGCGCGGCTTGCAAAGCACGCGGAACGACGGCGCCGTACGTGATCACGGTCAGGTCCGTGCCGGGATGCACGATCTTCGCCTTGCCGAACGGAATCATGTAGTCCGGCCCGGGATACGGAGCGCGGCCGAACGCCTCGCGATAGAGTCGCTTGTGCTCGAGAAAGAGTACCGGATCATCGCAGCGGATTGCCGTGCGCAGCAGTCCGGCGGCATCGAGGGCATTCGACGGAAACACTACGCGCAACCCCGGGATGTGCGTGAAGACGCTCTCTCCGCATTGCGAGTGATAGATGGCACCGCCCGTAAGATATCCGCCAATCGCGACGCGAATTACGACCGGGCACGAGAACCCATTGTTCGAGCGCCAGCGTATGACGCTGAGCTCGTCGCGAATCTGCATCATCGCAGGCCAGATGTAGTCGAAGAACTGGATCTCGACCACCGGCTTCAGACCGCGAGTCGCCATGCCAGTGGCGCGACCCACGATGGCAGCCTCAGCCAGAGGTGAGTTGAACACGCGGTCGCTGCCGAATTCATTTTGCAGGCCGAAAGTGAGTTTGAAGACTCCGCCCTTGCCCTTCACCAGCTTGCGCTTCAGATATTCTTCGCGGCTGCAGTCGCCGACATCTTCGCCGAAGATCACGATGCGCTCGTCGCGCTTCATCTCGTCGCGCAGCGTGCCGGTAATCAGATCGGCCATCGTCTTGGCAGGAATCTTTTTGCCATCGGCCGGCGCCTCTGCCACCAGAGGTTGGGTATCGAAGGCAGACGACTCCGGATCGATATCCGGCGAGTACACATATTTCGTGATGCTCTCAGGCGCAGGAGGTAGCGCTTCCAGCGCCAGATCCACCGCGGCCTGCAACTCGGCCTCGACTTCCTTCTCAAGCTGGTTGATGCCGTTCTCGTCGAGAATGCCTTCGCGCAGCAGGAACATCTGCGTGCGAGTCACCGGATCGCGGGCCGCATCACGCTCGCGCTCGGCATCCGCACGGTATAAACGTTCGTCATCCGACAGCGAGTGCGAATACGGACGGATCACGTGCGCGTGCACGAAGGACGGGCCATGCCCCTCGCGGCAGTAGCGCACGGCGCGTTGGAACGCGGCGTAACTCGCCACTGGGTCGGTGCCGTCCACTTCTTCGAAATGAAAGGCGGGGAATCCAGAGACAAGGCGCGAGATGCTGCCACCTGCGGTCTGCACTTCAACCGGTACCGAGATCGCGTAACCGTTGTCTTCCACGCAGAAAATTACCGGCAACTTGCCCAGCGCCGCGGCGTTCAGAGACTCCCAGAACTCGCCTTCGCTCGTGGTGCCATCACCGAGAGAGACATAGGAAACTTCGTCCGCTTGAAAGCGAACGTTCTTGAACTGGCGGTAGTCGGCGAACTTGCCTTCGGGTACTGGCGCGGCATTGGGATGGCGAGCGAAATAGCGTCCACCTTCGGCGCATCCGACCGCCTGCAGAATCTGCGACCCGGTCGGGGATGACTGTGTCACGATGTGCAGGTCGGGATAGCTCCAGTGCGAGGGCATTTGTCGCCCGCCGGAACTCGGGTCGTTTGCGGCTCCGACACCCTGCAGAAACATGTCGTAGGGCTTTACTCCCAGAGCTAAACAGAGAGCGCGGTCGCGGTAGTAGGGATAGAACCAGTCGTAGCCGGGCTTCATCGCCAGACCGGCCGCTACGCCGATGGCTTCATGGCCCGCGCCCGACATCTGAAAGTAGATTTTCTGCTGGCGTTTTAGAAGGATTTCCCGGTCGTCGATGCGCCGGGAAGTGTACATGAAGCGATAGGCCAGGATCAGCTGCTCGCGCGTAAGTCCTTCATAAACCTTGCTCTTCTTCGCGCCGTTGGCCGTAAGGGCCAGCTTGGGGTCGGTCTTTGTCGTCGCCATCCGGTTCCCTGGTTGCCCCTATGAAAGTAATTAACGTATCAAAATCAGGCCAAGCAGTTTGCATTGTAAATCCTGCCGGGCTTTTGGCAACATACCGAAAATACGCGAAACCTTGGCCTGCCCGGCTCAGCGGGAGGCCCGCTGGGTGGCCACCACCCGGGTCAGGCGAGGATTTCCGGACACGGCCTTTTCCAATTCCTGGACGGCCCCCTCGGAGGGCCCTGAGCGGAGGATCGCCTCAATCGCCGCCTCGGCGTGAAGAGATTCCGTCCGTACTAGTTCCAGCAGAAAATTGTGCGCTTCTTCCTGTCGAGTCAACGCAATGGCGGAAAGTAGCACGGAGACAAACCACGGGTCGGCGGGAGAATCTTGACCGAACCGTTTGCGCAGTGCCTGAAAGGCCTGCGGAGAGCGATCTGCGGCGATCGCCAGCGCGGCCTCGGCCGCGATGTCATCTCCAGCGCTCAGAAAGCGGCCGATCCACGGCAGCGTACTCTTTCCCTCGATACGGAGGATGCCGCCGAAACAGGCGCCGAGAACCTCCGGTTCGTCCGAAGCAAGCATTGCGCGCAGGCGAAGTAACAGTGCGGCGGATGGAGAGCCGACCTGTTCCATCGCGCGAGCCGCCTCGACGCGAACGGCCTTGTCCTTGTCTGCAAATAGCTCGAGCAGATGGTTGAGCAGGTCAGTTTCTGACAAGCTGCGGCACTGGACCAGAGCGAGAGCGCACGTCCCGCGGAGAGTACCCGCAGTGTCGGAACGGCCTCCCCATACCGGCTCCAGTTGGATGTGGCTCATCCCACGCAGGAATACGGCGGCGTCCTGATGTTCGAGCGCCGCGAGAGCGCGGCTGAGCGCATTCTTGGCCCAGCACTGCGGATCGCTCTTTACCGGATCCAAAAAGAATCGATCGAATGCGGTCAGCAGTTCTGGGATCAATTCTGCCAGGGCAAATTCGCGGGCCAGATCAGCCGCCTTGGCGACTACGTAGTTATTGCGATGGCCCAACGCTTTACGCAGCGGTTCTACACACGCCGCGGGCGTGTGTTGACGGAGAGCGTCCAGAGCAGCAAGTTGATCTTCGAAGCTGCGCTTGGCGGGCATGGAAGCAGTTTAGCGCCAGAGCTGCGTCGGCGCGCGTGCTTCGATCGGCTCAGGACTTTCCTACAGAACCGAGTGCAGAGACTGAAGGCGTGATTGCGGGCTCCAGTGCGAAGTAGCGTCTTTGAAAATACAGGGCAACATTTACCAAGCCGACTAACGCCGGAACTTCGACGAGTGGCCCAATCACAGCGGCGAACGCCGCGCCCGAGTTGATACCAAAGACCGCAACCGCTACCGCGATGGCAAGTTCAAAGTTATTGCTCGCAGCGGTGAACGACAAAGTCGCGGTCTTCGAATAGTCCGCCCCCAGCTTTCGCCCCATGTAGAACGAAACCAGGAACATCACCACAAAGTAGATCAGCAGCGGAATCGCGATCCGCACCACATCGAGCGGCAGGCGCACGATATAGCTGCCTTTAAGCGAAAACATCACGACGATGGTGAACAGCAGTGCAATCAGCGTAATGGGGCTGATGCGCGGGATGAAAGTCTTTTCATACCACTGCCGTCCGCGGGCGCGCAGCAGCACGAAGCGAGTGATCATCCCAGCCAGAAAAGGAATCCCGAGATAGACGAATACGCTCTTCGCGATGTCGGCGATCGACACATTCACTACGGACCCGTGCAGTCCAAACCACTCGGGCAACTTGGTGACAAATAGCCACGCATACACGGAATAAAACAGCACTTGAAAAACGGAATTGAATGCGACCAGTCCGGCCGCATAGTCAGTGTCGCCCCGCGCCAACTCGTTCCACACAATTACCATGGCGATGCAGCGGGCCAGGCCGATCATGATGAGTCCCGCCATGTACTCGGGGTAGCCCCGCAAAAACACAATCGCTAAGACAAACATCAGGACCGGACCAATCACCCAGTTCTGCAAAAGGGACAGGACGAGAATTTTCTTGTTGCGGAAGACTTCCCCGAGCTCTTCATACCGGACTTTCGCCAGCGGTGGATACATCATGAGGATGAGACCCACTGCAATTGGGATAGAGGTGGTGCCCACACTGAAGTGATTCAGAAAAGGCACGATGCCGGGGAGCGTCCAACCGGCACCCACGCCAATCAGCATGGCAGCGAAAATCCATACCGTCAGGAACCGATCCAGGAAACCGAGACGAGACATTACATTGTCGTTCATTTGTCTTCGAGCCTCACGGGCAGCGCACTATCGCGAGCGACGGGATGAGTTCATCGCCGTCCGATATCGTCGATTTCTTTCTTCAGAGACAACCGATCCAGCGTGGAGAGCGGAAGGCTCAGGAACAGGGCGATTCTTCGGTCCAGAAGAAAGAAGGCGTCGCGGAAAGCCTTCTCCACTTGCTCCGTCGTTCCCTGCACTGCCGCTGGGTCCGGCACGCCCCAGTGGGCCGTCATCGGTTGTCCCGGCCAGATGGGGCAAACTTCGTTCGCTGCGTTGTCGCATACAGTGAAAACAAAATCGAGCTTTGGAGCATCGGGCTTCGCGAACTCGTCCCAGCTCTTGCTCCGCAGGCCTTTTGCTGGCAGACGAGCGGCCTCAAGCTGCTTCACCGCTTCCGGACGCACCGCTCCCGAAGGATGACTGCCCGCGCTGTAGGCGGTGAAGGTGTCCCGGCCTTTGTAATTCAGAATGGCCTCGGCCAGGATGGATCGCGCCGAATTCCCTGTGCACAAAAACAGAACGTTGAAGTGTCCTTGCATATCGGCTCCGGCTCAGTTGCAGCACGTCGGGCCGCAGCACGGGGCGGACGCTTTGTTCGGCTTCACGGCCCGGATGAAGGCGCTTAGAAATTTCTCGTCCACTTGCGGCGCGAGGGCATCGACGTCGATTCCCTGCCCTGAAAGGAACTCGCGAGCATCGTCAACGCGATAAATGCGGGTCGGTTCAACGTCAATCTGCTCAAACCCGGCGGCTGCCAGCTTGCTCCGGTATTCGTTTTCTTCCAGCGCTCCGGCGATGCAGCCCACCCAGGCCAGCACGCTTTGGCGAATCTCAGGCAGAATCTCTCCACGAGTAACGACGTCTGACACGGCAAAGCGGCCGCCCGGCTTCAGCACGCGAAAGGCTTCGCGCAGCACTTTGTCTTTGTCCGCGGAAAGATTGATGACGCAATTCGAGATGATGACGTCGACCGTATCGTCGGGCAGCGGGATGTTCTCAATCTCACCTCGTAAGAACTCGACATTCTCAATGCCGGCCTTGCGCTTGTTATCGTTGGCTAAGGCAAGCATCTCGTCGGTCATATCCAGGCCGTAGGCCTTGCCAGTCGGGCCGACGCGGCGCGCGGAGAGCAACACATCAATTCCTCCGCCGGAGCCGAGATCGAGCACGGTCTCTCCCGCTTTCAGTTGGGCCAGCGCGGTGGGGTTGCCGCAGCCCAGTGATGCCAGCAGAGCCTCTTCCGGAATCTGCCCAGCTTGCGCCGCATCGTAAAGGTTGGCGGTGATCGGGTCGCAGCAGCCGCTGCTGGCGGTCGCGCCGCAGCAGGAACTGCCTCCCGACTTCACGCGCAGGGCAGCTTCTCCGTATTTCTGTTTTACGACTTCTTTGATATCCGACTTAATGCAGGGGCTCTCTACGGTGCTCATATGATGGCTCCTACTTGCAGATTTGTACGATGTCTTGCGGCTTCACGGCTTTGTTTCTCGTGCAGCATTCGGCATAAAGGAATTGCAGCAATTCCTGCAGTGCGTCGGTATTCGCCGTATAGCGAAGAAATGTGCTCTCCCGCTGCACCGCGACCAGGCCTTCGGTCTTCAACTTGTCCAGATGGTGGGAGAGCGTCGAGTTGGGGATCTCCAACTCTTCTTGAATTTCGCTGACCACAAGCCCCTCGGGATGGGCCGTCAACAGGAGTTGCATGATGCGCAGGCGCGGCTCGGTGCCCATGGCGGAAAACATGTCAGCGTATTTAGCGACGCGTTCGCTGGCCTTGGCGGACTGGGGAGTTCGGGATCCAGCTGCAACCATATTTCGATAATACTGGAAATATGGATACAGTCAAGACCTTTCGCCAGCTCGTAGAATCAGGCATGGTCGATGAGGACTTGCGCCGCGAATTGGTCGCCATGCGACAAGAAGACCTGCGTGTACGCCAGGAGTTCCTGGAGGCGGGCGAACTCGGCGGGCCCTACGTTCCCCGCATGGAGGCAGTCCACCTCGAGAATGCAGCGCGGCTGCGCGTGTTGATCGCCCAGCATGGTTGGCCCGCGGAGAACATAGCGGGCAAGGATGGAGCGGAAGCCGCCTGGTTTATTGCCCAGCACGCCATTGGAGAGCCTGAATTCCAGCATCAAGTCTTGCAAATATTGCGGCAAGCGGCTGCGGAAGGACGCGTGCCGCCTTGGCATGCCGCATATCTCGACGATCGCATCGCTATGTTTGAGGATCGTCCACAACGGTTCGGATCGCAGTGGTTGGATGATCCGCGTGACGGGCGAGTACGGCCCTGGACTCTCGCCGATGCGGAGCAGGTCAACGAACTGCGGGCCTCAGTTGGTCTCGAACCGCTGCGTGCCATTCCGGGCCCCGGGCCTGACCTTCCCGCTGATCAGAGCGAGCGGATCGAAAAGAACCAGCGCTGGTGGCAGGAGTGGCTTGCCGGCAAAGGCTGGCGCCGAGCGTGACATGCCACGCGCAGGAACGTTGCGAGTAACGTCTCTACCGGAACAATGATTTATCCTGAAAGAGCATGATCCGGACCCGCCGCGCCTTTGACCCTCACTCCATCAAGCTGGTGATCTTCGATCTCGACGGCACGCTGATCGACTCACGCCTCGACCTGGTGCACTCGGTCAATGCCGCGCTGCGCCACATCGGACGAGAAGAATTGCCCGACGGCGTCATTGCCAGCTACGTGGGAGACGGAGCCCCGATTTTGATTCAACGCGCGCTCGGCGGCGAGACCGTTGACGACGCAACCCGGCGCAGGGGTTTGGAATACTTCCTCGCCTACTATCGCGAACACAAGCTCGATCATACGACTGTCTATCCGGGAATTGCGCAAGCCCTGGCAGCCATCCAGAAATCTTCGAACGGGACCCCGCGGAAGATGGCCGTGCTCTCAAACAAGCCGGTCGTGCCGTCGCGCGCCATCGTCGAAGCCCTCGGTCTGGGGCCATTCTTTTCCCAAATCTACGGGGGGAACAGCTTCGCCACAAAGAAGCCCGATCCGGAAGGGGCGCTGAAGTTGATCGAGGAAGGCGGTGTGCTTCCGGAACAAACCGCCATCGTCGGAGACTCTCACACCGATGTGAGGACAGGCCGTAACGCCGGAATGTGGACCGTCGCTGTGACCTATGGCTTCGCGACCCACACGCTCGAGGATGAGCCCCCCGACGTGCTTGTGGACAGTCCGCAGGAACTCGCGGCCGTCTTTTCCAAACAAGGTCGAAGAGCTTGAAACTCCACGGAGCCTTCGCAGCACCGGGACGGCTGCTACAAGCTGCAGTGGACAGTGCGCTACACTCCTAGAATCGCACGTCGACAGACAATGACCACCGACAACTCTGGCCTCCACTCCGGCTTCGCGGGAAAAGAACTGCGCAAGCTGCGCAGCATGAAGAATCCCTACGGCATCCAGAAGTTTCTGGATGACATGCCCTATCACCTGGAGGACACGGCGTGGTCGCCGCGCAAGGTGCTGGCCGAAGAATCTTCGCACTGCCTCGAGGGAGCGATTTTCGCGGCTGCCGCACTGCGTGCCAACGGATACCCTCCCCTGCTGCTGGATTTCGAAGCGGACCACGACACCGACCATGTGATCGCCATCTATCGACAGGATGGATGCTGGGGTGCCGTCGCCAAGTCGAACTACACAGGATGCCGTTGGCGAGAGCCCATCTATCGCACCTTGCGGGAACTGGCGCTGAGCTACTTCAATTCCTACTTCAACCTGCGGCGCGAGCGGACCCTGCGGCGGTACTCCGTTCCCGTCAATTTGAAGCGCTTCGACAAGCAGAACTGGATGACAACCGAGAAGCCGGTGTGGTTCATCGTGTACCACCTGTTTGATATCAAGCACTACCCACTCCTGACGAAGCCGCAAGAAAAGCGCCTGCATCGCGTCGACGAACGCCTGTTCCAAGCGGAGTGTTTAGGAAAAGCTTACAAACGGGACTAGGGCAGTCGCCACGACTCTAGTACTCCGAATCTCCCTGGCGCGGTCCAATATTGCCGGAAGGGGTGTCCTTTCCGCTCCTCATTAAAGTTTCCACCCAACTTGCCGATCACCAATTGGGAAACCTTTGTGCTTGCTCTCAAGCTGCTTTTGGACGCACTCTTGTAATAGAGTCGGAATCCGGCGGCGGTTCCGTTCCAGTGGGGCTTGAGTGGACGGAGAATCAAGCTGGAACTGCACCGCCAATTCGGTACCGGTCGGACTGATAACGCAGTGGAAGCTCGCCGTCATCCCCGTTTCAAGTTGGACATCGACATTCGTGTCTATCCTCGCAATGCCAGCGTGGTCCGCGGACACACGGTCGACATCAGCGAGTCCGGCATCTCCGCCATGTTGCGAGTGGAAGTTCCCATCGGGGAGGTGGTTCGCCTCGAGTTCGAGTTGCCCCTGGGTCCGGTCGAGATTCACGCGCTGGTGCGCCAACGAAGCGCTTTTCGCTATGGCCTCCAGTTCGTGGAAGCCAGTACAGCTCAGGAGATCATTGGGCGTACCTGTAATCAGCTGGCCATGGAAGAGTCCTTGAGAGAAGTCAAGCTTCCATGATCGAGCTTGGCAGCCCGCAGGCTCCCCACAAACCCAGCAAATCCCACCGAAACTTCTCGCTCCCTGATGCGTTAAAGTGAGGCATGCGAGTATGGGGCGTAGTTTGGTTCATTCTTCTCTCCAGCTTGCTGGCCGCCTGCCAGCAGGATGGAACACCTCCGGTTCCGCCGACCAAGCCCGAGACGTCTGATCCGGCCGCGTCCAATCCAGCCACCCCTGCTCCAGCGACAGCCTCGCTCGATCTCACGCCGGACGCACGCGGTGCCCTTTCCCAGGAACAAATGCAGCAATTGTTCCGCGTCGTGGCCGATAAGGACATCGAGAACAACAACCGCCAGCACGACTATACCTACATCGAGCGCGAAACCCAGAACCGGCTGGATGGCAACGGCAAGACAAAATCGACGGAAGTAAAAACCTTCGAAATTCTCGAGATTTACGGCGAGCCGGTGCAGCGGCTGATCGAAAAAGAGGAAAAGCCTCTTGACGCCAAAGAAGCGGCCAAGGAAGAAGAAAAGATCCAGAAGATCATCGACAAGCGCAAGAATGAGTCGGAAGACGATCGCAGGAAGCGGGAGGAGAAACAGGAGAAGGAGCGCGAAGATGGGCGCAAGTTCGTCCGCGAAGTGGCTGACGCCTACAACTTCCACCTGGTGGGAACGGAACTCGTCGGTGGGCGCGAGGCGTGGGTGATCGACGGCGAGCCGCGTCCGGGCTTCGAGCCCCACATGAAGGAGTCCAAATTCCTTTCCAAATTTCACGGCCGCGTGTGGATCGACAAGGGCGATCTGCAACTGGCCAAATTGGATCTCGAAGCTATCGACACCGTCTCCGTGGGTTGGGTTCTGGCCCGCATCCACAAAGGAACCCGCATGATGCTCGAGCAGACGCGCGTGAACGACGAAGTCTGGCTGCCACGGCACGTCACCTTCAAAATCGACGCGCGCGTAGCGCTGCTCAAGGGCTACAAGATCGACGGCGAGCAGGAATATCGCGACTACAAGAAGTTCCGAACGTCAGCCAAGATTGTGGACATCGGAAAAGTGCAGGAACAGAAGTAGACGCTCCACCCCTCAACCGGCAATTCCACAAACCACACGCCGAGCGAAGTCCGCCACTGCCTGCCTGCCCGGCCTTATAATGCGAGGTCCCAAGCAGGCGGGTGTACGGCATGATTCCGCCTTTAGGCGGATGCGCGGGACCGGATTCAAATTTACGGTCATCCCTGAGGCACGCAATGTCTTCGATTACTCGTCGTGATCTGATTCGCTCTGGTCTTGCGCTGTCGGCTTCAACTCTCGTCGCGGGTTCTGTAGCCCGCGCTCACGCTCTGCTCGCGGGTTATCCCGGCGCGGCTTCGGGAGAGGCTCTGTCGGCAGTCGCTCCGCGCGAACACCTGCTGTTCGATTTTGGTTGGAAATTCTTTCAGGGACACAGCACCGACCCGCAGCGTGACCTGGGATTTGGCATGGGGCAAGGCGACTTCGCCAAGAGCGGCGAGTTCGGCTTCGCGCGCGAAAAGTTCGATGACTCGAAATGGCGTGCGTTGAATCTGCCGCATGACTGGGCGGTCGAACTGCCCTTTGTGCGCGACGAAGAGCAGAATTCTCACGGCTACAAGCCGCTGGGACGCCGCTATCCCGATACCAGCGTGGGCTGGTACCGGCGTAGTTTCGACATCCCGAAGGAAGATGCCGGCCGGAGGATCGTGGTCGAGTTCGACGGCGCCTTCCGCAGTGCGATCGTCTTCCTGAACGGATATTTTATTGGCCGCAATGACAACGGCTACGCTCCCTTCCGCTTCGACATCACCGACTTTCTGAATTACGGTGGCAAGAACTTTATCGTCGTCCGCATGGATGCCAGTTTCGGCGACGGCTGGTTCTACGAAGGAGCGGGCATCTACCGGCATGTGTGGCTGACCAAGACCGACACTCTGCATTTGGGACATTGGGAGACCTATATCCGGCCAAGCTTGAAGGGGAAGGTGGCAGCGCTCAGCCTCGGCACAGTGGTTCGAAATGAAGGCAACCAGGCAGTGAAATGTTCAGTACTTTGGGTGGTCCTCGATGCTTCGGGAAAGACCGTGGCGAAAGTAGTTTCTCCGGAACAAACAGTGGACGCCGATGGCTCTGCCCGTTTCATAGCAAACACGAGCTTTGCCGATCCAGTTCTGTGGTCGCCGGAAGTTCCAAACATCTACACTGCCGAAGTTTCTGTCGAACCGCAACAGTCTAGCCGCAAGGATCTCCAGCGGTACGATGCCGAGCGCATTACCTTTGGAGTGCGCGATCTCAAGTGGGATGCCGACAAGGGATTCTTCCTTAATGGCAAGTCGGTGAAGATCAAAGGCACCTGCAATCACCACGACCACGCCGGGG
>Ga0265338_10004415_pt1 | contig 19017 bp, 15 predicted proteins | sample 42126metaG_FD_193579 | JGI IMG/M metagenome (GOLD analysis project Ga0265338, IMG submission 193579) | Rhizosphere microbial communities from Carex aquatilis grown in University of Washington, Seatle, WA, United States - 4-21-26 metaG | ecosystem: Host-associated > Plants > Roots > Rhizosphere...
CGCGATGTCGCATCTGAACTGTCCCACCGGCGACCGCCGCATCGAATCGTTGTCCGGCGGAGAAAAACGCCGAGTGGCGATGTGCCGCGCGATTGTTTCGCGCCCGGATTTCCTGATGCTCGACGAGCCGACGAATCATCTCGACCCGGAATCCATCGAATGGGTCGCGGAGTTTCTGGAAACTTTCGGCGGCACATTTCTGGTGGTCACTCACGACCGCTATTTTCTGGATCGCGTTGCCACCAGCATCCTGGAGCTTTGCGACGGGAAGTTTTTTTCGCACGCCGGCAATTACACCGATTACCTGCTGGACAAAGCCGAACGCCAGGCGGCCGACGCCACCATCGAGCACAAGCGCCAGATGTTCCTGAAAAAAGAGCTCGCGTGGGTGCGCCAGGGGCCGCGGGCGCAACGCAGCAAACAGAAGGACCGCTTCGAGCGCTATTACGACGAAGCGGCGAAGGACGGGCCGGTGATTGAGGAGGACGTGGAACTGGTCATCCCGCCGCCGCCGCAACTCGGCAATCGCACCGTGGAGGTCAGCAATCTCGGCATGGAGATCGCCGGAAAGAAATTATTTTCCGGGTTCAGTTTCGCGTTTGAAAATGGCAAGCGCGTTGGCGTGTGCGGGCGGAACGGCCTCGGCAAGACCACGCTGCTGAAAATCGTCATCGGTCAGCTTGCGCCCACGGAAGGCACGGTGAAGACCGGCCAGCTCACGAAGTTCAATTACGTGGACCAGGGGCGGCTGCAACTCAACGAGGAAAACACCGCGATGGACGAAGTTGCCGAGGGCAGGGAATTCGTGCAATGGGGCGATGCGAAACTTTCAGTGCGCTCGTATCTGAAGCGGTTCCTGTTTGCCGATGAACGCATCCTGACGCAGGTGAAAAAACTTTCCGGCGGCGAACGCAGCCGGCTCCTGCTCGCGCGCATTTTGAAGAGCGGCGGCAATTTTCTCATCCTCGACGAGCCGACGAACGATCTGGACCTGCCGACGTTGCGCGTGCTGGAGGAGGCGCTGATTGCGTTTCCGGGTGTGACTTGCGTCGTGAGCCACGACCGCTATTTCCTCAACCGCGTCTGCACGGACATCCTCGCGTTTGAAGGCGACGGCAAAATCCATCACAGCGTCGGCGACTACGATTATTACCTGGAAAAAAAACAGAAGGCGGAGGCAGCGGCGGCCCGGCAGAGCGCCGCCATCATTTCAACAAACAAATCAGCGGCACGAGTCGCCGCAACGCCAAAATCCGCGAAGCCCCGCAAACTGTCGTTCAAGGAAGCGCGCGAGCTGGAAGGCATGGAGGCGCAAATCCACGCGGTCGAGGCGGAAGTGGCGCGCATTGAAGGATTGTTCATTCAGCCGGATTTTCACCGCAAGCACGCAACGCAAGTCAACCGGCTCACGGCTGAACTTGAAGTGGCAAAGGAAAACATCACGAAGCTTTACGCACGGTGGGAGGAGCTGGATGCGATCAAGGCCTCTGCGGAACGTTCGTAATCGCAGGTGACCTGCCGGTTGCGCCGTCACCGGTGGTTTCGGCCCATGGGCATTTCGGCGCGCCTGGTTCCGCTTGCAACCGAGCCCGGCTGCGGAAATTTTTTGGCGGCATCATCCAGCACCAGCACCCAGTCGTTGCCGATGCCGCTGGAGGGCGGAGTGAACTCCCGCGTGTCAGTTCTGGCGAAACTGCCGGACCGTTTTGCCTTGCCGATCCGCGGGTTATACCACCATGCGACAAGTTTCTTGCCGGAGAGTTTGCCGATGTTGATGGTGGTATTGGTTTTGCCGCTGGGCAGATAGATAAATGCGTAGCTGCCATCGGTGCCGCGCATGGCTTCGACCCGCTCGACGGCGCGCTCGCTGACTTCGCCGGCGATCAGCGATTGATCGGGAATGCGTTCGAGCATCGGGCGGGATTCGATGAGGCGGCGGATGTATTGCACCTGCCCGGAGGCGGGCAACTTCAAGGCTTCCTTCCATGACATTGCGGTGCCCCAGCGGGTGGTGACTGTTCCGCCGGGAGCGAACCCATAAACTTCGCCCTGCCCATACGTAAGACCCGCCGCGCCAGCAAATACGTCCAGATACGCAGAGCGCCGGACATCCACGGCCTGAAGCCGCCGGGCGCCGGGCGTGCCTGCCAGTCGGTCGGTTATGTTTTCGTAACCGGGTTCCATATCCAGTGTCGGCTTCACCGGAATTTTGGCGTAATCGTCTCCAACGAGCTGGAAGTTTATTGTGTTAATGAAATGTCCCGACTGGATGGAATTGAAATCGAGCCAGGGTCTGTCGTGAAACCAGAATGATGAGCTTTGCTCGCCGGTGGGATGGTAACTGATCATGATTTTATCAACGCCCGCGGCCTTGGCGCCTTCGACAAGTCCCTGCGCCTCCAAATCGGTGATATGTTGAATTTTGTCGCCGGCCTCGCCTTCTGCGGTCGAGTCACCACCGAGAATCCAAAAGATGTTTCGCCTGGCGTAGCGCTGGGCTAAAAACTTGCAGTAGGCCTGCATCTTTTCCGGGATGCCATTGGTTCCCAGCCTGTCCCCGGCGTTTTTGTGCCAGTAAGGAAGGACGGCCATATACATCCCGTGCGCCTGAACTTTATTGAGGATGGAATCCACGTTTGTGTAATACGCCTCGTTGATTTGCCCGAGATCGCGGTTCACAAAGGGAAGCTGGCCATCGGTGTTGGTGTGCCTGGTGTAGTCCCAGAGGGCAATGACGCCTTGAATGACGTTGAAACCCTTGGCCTTGCGATCGTCAAGGTAGGCATCAACATCGGCGGGGGCGGCGTGATTGAAGATGGCCCAAGCGGTATCCGCCTGCCAGAAGAACGGCGTGCCGTCGGCCTTGACAAAATAGTGGCCATTGTCGGAAACGCGGATTGCCTGCAATGGTTTTGTCGCGCAACCGGCGGCTGCCACACAGCACGCCAGCGCGGCGAGTGTCACCAGCGCCCGAAATTGAAGTTGAAGGGGGATTGTTTGCATGAATGTGAAATTAGACGCTTTCTTTCAGAAAAGGTTGCAACAGGATATACTGCCATTACATCCCGAACTTTGGCCAGACAAGCTGGCATAAGCCGGTCGCAATTCATTTCCTAGTTCATTTCGTGTTTGACGGCAGCCTCGGAAAGGGCGAAAAGAAGTCAACCATGAATCTGAAAAACGTGCTTCTGGGCCTGTGCATTGTGGCGCTGCTGGCCAGCGAGTTTTGCCTGTTCCGAGCCAACCAGCAAAAAAGCGCGGCGCTCGTCAAATCGAGCGAGGCTCAACACGACGCACAGCGGGCGCGCACAGAGCTGGAGCAGTTCAAGGCCGCAGCAGCAGCAGCGGAGCAAGGAGCAGGAGTTGACCGGTTGCGCAGGGAGAACCAGAATCTGACCCAAACCCTCACGCGGTTGAAGGATGAAACCAACCGGTTGCAGCAGGCCAACCGGCAATTGACGCAGCAGTTGGCAGCCATTGGTCAAACCGCGCAACAGCAACAGGCGCAGTTGCAACAATGGGAAGCCGCCGGCAGGCAGGCCCGCGCCGTCGTGCAACAATCGCAATCGCAGTCGGAAACCGACCGCCTGGCGTGCATTGCCAATCTCAAGAGGATCGTCGCCGCCAAGTTACAGTGGACGATTGATAACAACAAAAACGAGAACGATACCCCAACCACGCAGGATCTGACGCCCTATTTCAAGGACGGGTTGATTCCCGTTTGTCCCTCCGGCGGGGTTTACACGCTCAACTCCGCCGGCCAGGTGCCGACATGTTCGATCCCCGGACACGCGCTGCCGTAGTAACGCACCCGGCACAATTTCGGTCTTGGCTTTTGCCGTTCCTCGCCTAAACTGTGCGTTCCATGATTGAGACTGACATTGAACTTTTAAAGGGCATCGCAAACCAGTTGCGAATTCATTCCATCACTTCCACCACCGCGGCGGGCAGCGGCCATCCCACTTCGTGCTGCTCGGCAGCGGATGTGATGGCCACGCTGTTTTTCGGCCACATGCGTTACGACGCGAAGAATCCGCATTATTACAACAACGACCGCTTCATCCTTTCCAAGGGCCACGCCGCGCCGCTGCTCTACGCCGCGTGGGCGGAAACGGGATTGTTCCCGGCCAGCGATTTGCTGAATTTGCGGAAATTTAGTTCCGACCTCGAAGGCCATCCCACGCCGCGCCTGCCGTTCGTGGACGTGGCGACCGGCTCGCTCGGCCAGGGTTTGAGTGTCGGCGCCGGCATGGCGCTTGCCGCCCGGCTCGATAAACTCGATTACAATACCTACGTCCTGCTCGGCGACGGCGAAATCGCCGAGGGCTCGGTCTGGGAAGCGGCGTCCCTCGCCGGCATTTACAAGCTGAACAATTTGATCGCCATCGTGGACGCCAACCGCCTCGGCCAAAGCCAGGCGACGGCGTTCGGTCACGACATCGGCGTTTATGCAAAACGGTTTGACGCCTTCGGCTGGCGCGTTGAAGTGATTGACGGCCACGACATCGAGGAAATTGTGGAAGTGTTGAGCGGCACCGGTCTCGACGACAAACCGCTCGTCATCATAGCCAAGACTTACAAGGGCGCGGGTGTTTCCTTTTTGCAGGACCAGGACGGCTGGCACGGCAAGCCGTTGAACAAAGAAGAGGCTGCCAAGGCCATCGCCGAACTTCAGCCAAGTTCAAAATCCGGCATCGGCGTGCCAATCCCCGCGCCGAACCAGTTGCCCGCGCCGAACAATACTGCGCCCGCCAGCTATCCGCCAATCAGTTACAAAATTGGCGACAAGGTTGCCACCCGCGAAGCCTACGGCACCGCACTTGCCCGCATTGGCGAGGTTGATCAGCGCGTCGTCGCGATGGACGGCGACACGAAAAATTCCACCTACGCCGACAAATTTTTCAAAAAGTTCCCTGACCGTTCCACCGAATGCTACATTGCAGAACAAAACATGGTCGGCGTGGCCACGGGCTTTGGCGCGCGCGGCAAGGTACCGTTTGCTTCGACATTCGCGACGTTTTTCACCCGCGCCGCCGACCAGATTCGCGTCGCCGGAATTTCTTCGGCGAACCTCAAGCTCGCCGGTTCGCATGTCGGCGTGAGCATCGGCGAGGACGGCCCGTCACAAATGGGCTTGGAGGATCTGGCGCTGATGCGCGCGATTGTGGGCAGCGTCGTCCTGTATCCGAGCGACGCGGTCAGCACGGAAAAATTGGTGGAACAAATGGCGCTGGTGAAGGGCCTCTGTTTCCTCCGCACTTCGCGCCCGAAGTCCCCGGTCATTTACAGCAACGACGAGTCATTCCCGGTTGGCGGCGCGAAAGTGCTGCGCCAGAACGCCGGCGACAAGGTCACAATTGTCGCGGGGGGCGTGACGCTGCATGAGGCGCTCAAAGCCGCGGACGCCCTGAAGGCCGAGGGCATCGGCATCACTGTCGTTGACGCTTACAGCATCAAGCCGCTCGGGAAAAAGGAAATTCTTGCCGCCGCGCAAAAGACGAACAATACCGTCATCACGGTTGAAGATCATTACGCCGAAGGCGGTTTGGGCGACACGGTCGCGGGAGAATTGAGCGTGAACGGCATCAAGGTCCACAAGCTGGCGGTGAACGGACTGCCGCGTTCCGGCAAGGCCGAGGAACTGCTCGCTTACTTCGGCATTGATGCCGCGGCGATTGTGAAAAAAGTGAAATCGCTCTAATTGTCCGGGCGCACAGAAAATCAGGTTTTGGAAGATTCAAGACGCGGAGAAGAATTTCTCCGCGTTTTTCTTTTTTGCCAGATGGCCATTTCTGGTGCAAATTGGCATCAGCAATGAGCGGGCTGGCAAAATATCTCAAAGGCAGGCTGCTGCTGGACGGCGGCGGTTTGAGCGGCTCGTTTTTTCACCGTTCGGTCGTTCTCGTCTGCGAACACAACGCCGAGGGTGCGTTCGGCCTCATGCTGAACCGCGCCGCCGGCAACAAGGTCGGCGAGGTGCTCGTGGCCGACCTGCCCGACGCGCTCAAGGATTCGCCGCTGTTTCTCGGCGGGCCGGTGCATCCAACCGCGTTGAGCTTTTTACACTCGGACAATTTCATCCCCGACGCGAACGTGTTTCCGAACCTGGCGCTCGGCCATTCGCTCGACGATTTGCTGGAGATCGGCGAATCGTTTTCGCCGGTAAAAAAGGTCAAGCTGTTCGCCGGCTACGCCGGCTGGTCGCCCGGCCAGCTTGAAATGGAAATGAAACGAAAATCGTGGCTGACGGTTCCCGCGTCGCTGGAACTCGTCTTCGAGACGCCGCCCGAGGAACTCTGGCAGAAAATCATCAAAAGCAAGGGCGGCTGGAAAAACAAACTGCTCGCGCAGATGCCCGACGATTTGTCGCTGAATTAATTCGCCTCGACGCGTAATAGTGCCGCGTCTGACTTCGCAAGAACTACTGCCCGTTCCAGACTCGCCGGAATCAAACTAAACTGTCCGTCGGACAATTTGACCGTCACCGCGCCGGTCTGGATTTCAATTTTTCCGCCAGTCACCGCGATGATTTGCAATTGCTTCGGCTTCAACAAACCACCCTCACCGGAATTCAGTTTCCACGTTTCGACGTTGAACAGCGGGTCATTCACCAGCAGACGCTTCTGAATTTTTCCGGCGGCGGTGAACTTTGTTTCGACCAGCTTCGGCTCGAAATCGTTGAAATCAATGCTCGCGAGCGATTGGGCGACGTGCAGTTGGCGCGGTTTGCCGTCAAGCCCGACCCGATTCCAGTCAAACACGCGATACGTCGTGTCCGAATTCTGCTGGATTTCAAAAATCACGAGGCCCGCGCCGATGGTGTGGACGCGGCCGCTGGGCAGAAGCATCGCGTCGCCCGCGCGCACCGGAATGCGGTGGAAACAATCGGCCGCGCTGCCGTCGGAGATTTTTTTCTCAAATTCCGCCCGTGTCACGCCGCGCTTGAGGCCGACATACAAGCTCGCATCCGGCGCGGCATCGGCGATGAGCCACATTTCGGTCTTCGGCTCGCCTTTAAGTTCGGCGGCCTTGCGTGCCGGTGGATGAACCTGCAGTGACAATTTTTCCCGCGCATCGAGAATTTTGCAGAGCAGCGGGAAACGTCCTTCCGCAGCCGGTTTCGCGCCGCCGAGAATTTCCGCTGCATGATTTTCCATCAGCCAGCGCAGGGTTTTCCCGGCCAGCGGGCCGTTGGCAATGACGCTGGCGTCGCCGGGCCGGTCGCTGATTTCCCACGATTCGCCAATCGGTTTGCCGGGCGGCAGTTTTTTGCCGTAAAGATTTTCCAGTTCGCGTCCGCCCCAGATGCGTTCTTTGAAAATGGGCTGGAAAATGAATGGATACAGCACGGTGGATTAAGCAGGTGCGGCGATGGGAACGACGCCGTTTCCGGCCGGCTCGATTTTTTCGTGAAACTGCCCGTGCGCGCGGAATTTTTCGTAACGCCGTTTCAGCCGCTCGGCGACCGGCAGCGCGAGAATTTCCTCGAGATGCTTGAGCAGATGCGTTTTCAGATTTGCCGCGGCGATCGCCGTGTCGGTGTGTGCGCCGCCCAGCGGTTCGGGAATGATTTCGTCTATGATTTTGAAACCGAGCAAATCCTTCGCGGTGATTTTGAGCGCGGCGGCGGCCTTGGGGGTGGCGGCGCGGTCTCTCCACAAAATTGCCGCGCAGCCTTCCGGAGGGATGACGGAGTAATAGGCGTTTTCCAGCATCAAAACGCGGTCGGCCACGCCGATGCCGAGCGCGCCGCCCGAGCCGCCTTCGCCGGTGACCGTGGCGATGATGGGAACTTCGAGCAGGGTCATTTCGCGCAAATTGACGGCGATGGCCTCGGCAACATGGCGTTCCTCCGAGCCAACGCCCGGATACGCGCCGGAAATGTCAATCAACGTGATGATGGGCAGCGAAAATTTATTCGCGAGCCGCATCAAGCGCAGCGCCTTGCGGTAACCTTCAGGATGCGCGGAACCGAAATTGCGAAAAATGTTTTCCTTGGTGTCGCGGCCTTTTTGCGTGCCAATGACCATGACGCGGTGTTCGCCCAGCTTCGCAAAGCCGCCGACCATCGCGCGGTCCTCGGCGAAAAGCCGGTCACCGTGCAATTCCTGAAAATCCGAGAACGATTCCTTGATGTAATCCAGCGTGTAGGGCCGTTTGGGATGGCGCGCAAGCTGGACGCGCTGCCATGCGGTGAGGTTGGAAAAGATGTGCCGCCGGGTTTCCGTCAGTTTCTTTTCGATGAGCTGGATTTCCTCCTCGAAGCTGACACCGAGCGCATGCTTTTCCGGGTGTCCGCGCAGGTCATCCAATTTGGCTTGCAGTTCGATGATCGGCTTCTCGAAATCGAGCTGATGTTTCATGCGTGGGGAAGGTTAAACCTTGTTCCACTTCAGTTCAATGCAAATTCCAGAAAAGCGAAAGGCCGGACTTTCGTCCGGCCTCTCTTGGTGACGAGGTTTATACGCCTTCACCGAGGCGCTCAGAAGGGCGACGCGACCAACTTGGGGGCGCTGTCCGAGCCGCGCCGCGAGCAAAACCTCTCTGCCAACCCTAAACGGACAGCGAAATTCATTCGTCTGTTAAATCAGACCCCGCTCATTTCAATTTGTTCAAAAAAATTAGCAAAAAATTTCCAAAATTATATGGGGTGTTTGCCCCATGCGGAAACGGCTGTTTTTTAAGGGAAATTCAACGAAATCCGCTGTTAACCGCTTGGTTGCAAACTTAACCCAGTTGGAAATCGCTGAAAATCCTTGTTTGCGGACGGGATTGAATCACCCGTGCCAGCGGAGTTTTTCCCGTCGGCGAAACCGATTCGCGCAAGGCCGTTTCCTTGCCCGTGCCGGAAACCAGCACCCAGACTTGTTTTGCGGCGGCGATGGCGGCATAGCTCAAGGAAATCCGGCGTGGCGGAGGTTTGGGAGAATTTTCAATTGCCAGAAACGGGGCGGTGCAATTCAAAATTTCGGGCGGCGCATCGGGAAAGAGCGATGCGACATGGCCGTCCTCGCCCATGCCGAGACAAATCAAATCCAAGATGGGGAGCGCACGTGCCTCGCGTGCAGCCAACGACGCCTCGTCGTTGGCATTTTTGTTCGTCGCGAGGCGCGGCGAACCGCAGCCGAGGCGGCTGCGCTCCCCGTCACAACTTGGAACGATGCGAATCATTTCCGCCGTCGCCAGGGTAGCTGCTTTGTCCGGCGGCTCTTCGCCGCGAATCCGGTGGATTTGGTTTGCTGGAATCTTCAGCGGTGCGAACAAACACTCGTTGGCCAGTTTGAAATTGCTGTCCGGGTCAGTGGGTGGGACGCAGCGCTCGTCTGCCCAGAAAAAATGGACGCGCTCGAAGGAGGCAGCGCGTGCCTTGGCCTGTTCGACGGTGGCGGCAAAGAATTTCTGCGTCATGCGGCCGCCGGAGAGTGCGACGCAATGTGTTTTGCCCGCCCGGTTGGCCGATTCGATTTCGTCCAGCCACGCGCTGGCGGCACGCAAGGCCAGTTCGTCGGCGTTGGCGAAGGAAATCAGTTCAAAGTTTTTCACTTTTGAACATCCGGTTTGAATTCTTTCTCGATGTAACTGGTGCCCCAAACCCGGTCTTTGCGAACAACTCCATGCTCTTTTACGTCCCGCATGATTTCAGATACTTTATTCCAATCTAGAGTCGTTCCCATCTCGGGCCAATCAACACCGGCAAATTCAAAGCTAAAAGTTGCATCGTTTCCTTGAGTCCGAAGTCTAATTATCCAAGCTGCCTTCAACGCTTTCGAAATATCTTTACCCGATGATTGTGCCCAGCGTCCTACAATTTCATCAGTAATATCCACAGGCGATTCCGGTGCTTTCACGGCGAATAATCGTGGTCTGGTAGCTCGAGGATCACCTGGATACGGCGGCTCGTAGGCCTTGTTTGCGACAAATACTACCATGTCGTCTTTAGCAATTTCACCGACTGGATACATAGAAGGCCATATTACAATTTTTCGTAATCCCTTTTTGTATTGAAGTTCAAATCGCGTAGCTGGCTGCTCCCACGACGTGCGCGTATAGGTTGCCTCTACGTAGCCACCTCCTAGCGACTCATAACTCGGTATGGTTCCGCAGCCACTTAAACTCACACACAAAGTCGCCAATAGTAAATGGCAGATGAGTTTCCAGTTCATGGTTTGCCTTTCATTTTATCACCAGCGGCTCATGCCAAGCGTGGTCGAGTTGCGCGAGCAAATCGTCGGCGGCAATCGGGCCCCACGTTCCGGCGGCGTAAAATTCCCGGTTCGTCAGCGGTTTGTCTTCCCAGCCTTTGCGGATGGAATCCACAATCTGCCACGCGGTCTCCACCTCGTCGCGGCGGATGAACAGCGTCGCGTCGCCGGCGATGGCTTCGAGCAGCAGGCGTTCGTAAGCCTCCGGCGTGTAGGCGCCGAACTCGGCGTCGTAGCTGAAGTGCATCCGCACGGGCCGCACGCCGAGGCTCATGCCGGGAACCTTGCCGTTGAACCGCAGGGAAATCCCCTCGTTCGGCTGCAGGCGCAGTGTGAGCGCGTTGGCGTCCAGTTTTTGCCCGCATTGCGTGGCGAACAGGACGTTCGGCGTGGGGCGGAATTGAATCCGCACCTCGCTGGCGCTCATCGGAAGATTTTTCCCGGTGCGCAGATAAAACGGCACGCCCGACCAGCGCCAGTTGTCAATGAAGAGTTTTATCGCGACGTAGGTTTCGACGTTGGAATCCGTTTTCACCTTGGTCTCCTGCCGGTAGCCGGGGCGCGGCTGGCCGTTCACCATGCCGGCGAAGTATTGTCCGCGCACGACTTGTTTCGCCACGTCTTCGCGCGTAAGCGCACGGATGGATTTGAGCAGCTTCACCTTTTCGTCGCGGACGGATTCGGCTTCGAGGGACACGGGCGGTTCCATCGCCACGAGCGACAGCACCTGCAGCATGTGATTTTGCACCATGTCACGCAGTGCGCCAGCCTCCTCGTAATAACCGCCGCGTTCGCCGACGCCGATTTTTTCGCTGACGATGATCTGGACGTGGTCCACGGATTCGCGGTTCCAGAGCCGCTCGAAAATGGAGTTGGAAAAGCGGAACATCAAGATGTTCTGCACCGTTTCCTTGCCGAGATAATGGTCAATGCGGCAGACCTGGCTTTCATGGGCGTAGCGCGTCAATTCGTTGTTCAGCGCGTGCGCGGAGGCGAGGTCATGGCCAAAAGGTTTCTCGACGACGAGCCGCTGCCAGCCCCGCCCTTCCTTGTGCAGCAGGGCGGCGCGATGGATTTGCTCGATGACTTCGCCGAACTGGCTGGGTTGCGTGGCGAGATAAAACAGCAGGTTTTCCCGCAGCGGCGCGCTGCCGAACGAGGTCAGCATCTCCTCGAGTTTTTTGTAGGCCGCGGCATCGGTGAGGTCGCCCTGGCAATAAAACAGGTTCGCCGCGAATTCCTTCCAGACCTTTTCGTCCACGGGTTTCGTGCGGGAAAACTGGTCGAGCGCCACGCGCAATTCCTGCCGCCACGACTCGTCGTTTTTTTCGCGCCGCGCAAAGCCCACGATGCGATATGCCGGCGGCATCAGCTTGTCCTTGCAAAGATGATAAAATGCGGGGATCAGCTTGCGCGCCGTGAGGTCGCCGCTCGCGCCAAAGATGACAATGGTGCAGGGTTCCGGCGCCTTGCGTTCCGCGCCGCTGTTGCTGCACGGCGCTTCGTCGGGATGTTTGGTATCAGCCATGGCCCAAACAATGGCGCAAGCGGCGGGCAAATTCAACGTCGTTGCGCGGAAAATTAAAAATTGCTCGCCCGGCGCGGCGCTTTCCCGCAAAATTCCGGTGCGCGAGAATGAAAGCGAAAATCATCATAACCCCCAAGAAGGCCGTGCTCGACCCGCAGGGCAAAACCGTCCAGAACGCCCTCGAACAAATGGGCTACAAGGGCGTTGCCGCCGTTCACGTCGGGAAATACATCGAGATTGACCTCGCGCCCGGCGCGGACAAGGCCGCCGCGCAGCGGGCGTTGAACGACGCGGCGCACAAGTTTTTGAGCAACCCTATCATCGAGGACTACAAACTGGAAATCACCGACTGACCATGCCCACGCTCATCGCCAAGCCGACCGTCATTCAAGCCGCCGGTAACAAACCCAAGGTCATCGAGGAATTCATCGGTTGTGTCAACTCGCGCACCGATGCGGTGAGCATCGCGCGGATGAAAAGTTCGCCCGGCTGGGTCGAACCGGGCCAGACGCCGGAGTTCGACGAATACACCATCGTCCTGACAGGCACGTTGCATGTCGCTTCAAAAAACGGAGCGCTCGACGTGCGCGCCGGGCAAGCCGTCATCGTGCATCGCGGCGAATGGGTGCAATACAGCACACCTGAACCCGATGGTGCGGAATATATTGCAGTCTGCCTGCCCGCATTTTCGCCAAAAACCGTCCGTCGTGATGCCTGATTGTTCCAAATGAATTTCTCCGTTCTCCAATTTCCCGCCAGCAATTGCGATCAGGACGCCATTCACGCCATCCGGCTGCTCGGTCATTCCGCGCGCTACGTCTGGCACAAGGAAAATTCCCTCGGCGACGCCGACGCGGTCATCGTGCCGGGCGGCTTCAGCTACGGCGATTATCTGCGCTGTGGCGCCATCGCGCGGTTCAGCCCGGTGATGCAGGCTGTGAAACAATTCGCCGACAACGGCGGCCTTGTGCTCGGTATCTGCAACGGCTTCCAGGTCCTCACCGAAGCCGGCCTGCTGCCCGGCGCGCTCATCCGCAACCGCGACTTGCAGTTCCACTGCGAACATATTTACCTGAAAACCGCCACGCCCGACTCACCGTTCACGAACCGGATTCCCGCTGGGAAAATTCTCCGCGTGCCTATCGCGCACGGCGAAGGCTGCTATTTCGCCGACGAGGAAACGCTGGCGAAGCTTAAGGCCAACAACCAGGTTTTGTGGCAATACTGCGACGTCGGCGGAAATCTGACCGATACTGCGAATCCCAACGGCGCGGTGCTAAACATTGCGGGCATTTGCAACGAACGCCGCAATGTGGCTGGCCTGATGCCGCATCCCGAACGCGCCAGCGAACCCGCGCTCGGCAGCGACGACGGCAAATGGATTTTCGAAAGTATCTTTGCAGCACTGGAAAAGAAACCGGCGGCGAAAGCGGCTTAAGTCGTATGAGATACCAGTTGGTTTTACAGTTTCCAGCGAATTTGATTGCCAACTATGACGAGATGATTGCGCTTGAAAATGAGTTGATTAAAAAACTTGGTTCGTCGGCAAAAGTTGACGGACATGATTGTGGTTTGGGTGAAATGAATATTTTCATTCACGCCGATGAACCTAAGCAAGTTTTTGAAATGATTCAAACAGTCGTGACCGAACGAGGACTGCGTGAAAATCTGGTTGCGGCCTATCGCGAGATGGCTGGCGAAGATTACACAGTTATTTGGCCGATTGGATTTACAAAGAAATTTAGAATTACATGACCGAACCCGCCATCACCCCCGAACTCGTCGCGAAGCACAATCTCACGCCGGACGCGGCTCGGTAAGTTGGTGGCAGAGCCGCAGCACCAGCGCGTGACCATAAAGCATCAGCCGCGTGGCGTGAACATTCACAGTGACCACGCCGCCATCCGCGCGGATTAGCTTCCATTCCACCGGAGTTGCGGCGGACGCTCCCGTCCCAGACACGCCGGATTTGTCCAAATGCAGGAATTTAAATTGATCGCGGCCCAGTATTTCCACGCGATTGCAACCGAGCAACATTTCGGCGCAGCGGTTGGCGTCAATTATTTTTCCACTTTGTTCGTCCGCCAGAAACGCCGCGTCATCGAGGCACTCGAATAATTCGCGGTATTTGTGTTCCGACTGGCGCATGGATTCCTCGGCGCGCTCGCAGTCGGCGTGTTCCCCGGCTTCACGCAGAGCGCGGTCCACGGCGGGAATCAGCCGCAAGAGCCGGTGCTTGAGCACGTAATCGGTAGCGCCTTTCTTGAGTGCCTCGATCGCCGTGTCCTCGCCGATCGTGCCCGAAACGAACAGAAACGGAATTTCCGGACGCCGTTGGTGAGCTAGCGCCAGCGCCTGCCAGCCATCGAAACCGGGCATCGTGTAATCCGAAAGAATGATATCGAAGTCGCCGTCCTCAAGCGCGGCAACGAAATCGTCCTGGGTTTCCACGCGCACCAGCTCGCATTCCGGCCAGCGGGCCGAGAGCATCGCGGTGTTTAGTGCCGCGTCGTTCGCGTTGTCTTCCAGATTGAGAATTCGCAATGACGTTTTCACCGTTTGGATTTTGACTGTCTCATTTTAGACATTTTACTTTTTCAAGAGAACAAAGCGCTCCGTGATTGTGCTTGTCATTGCCCGCGCTTGGTATGGGGTGTTTTACTAATCGAGAATCGCAGTTTGTTTTTCGATTTGCTTGTTTCGCCCCCCCAAAAAACGCATCCTATGCCGGTAATTTCTAGAATTTAATTATTCCGATGACCGAACCTGCCATCACATCCGAACTCGTCGCGAAGCACAATCTCACGCCGGAGGAATACGCCCATGTCAAAGAAGTCCTCGGACGCGTGCCGAGCTACACCGAGCTGGGCATCTTCTCGGTCATGTGGAGCGAGCATTGCAGCTACAAAAACACGCGCCCGCTGCTCAAGACGTTCCCCACCAAGTCACCGAAAATCCTTGTCGGCGCCGGCGAGGAAAACGCTGGCATCATTGACATCGGCGACGGCATCGCCATCGCGTTCAAGGTGGAGTCGCACAATCATCCCAGCGCGGTCGAGCCGTTTCAGGGAGCGGCCACGGGCGTCGGCGGCATCGTGCGCGACATTTTCACAATGGGCGCGCGGCCCATTTGCGCGGTGAACTCGCTCCGCTTCGGGCCAATTACTCCCGACGTCGCAGCGAACGTGAGTCCGCTCCATTCAAATTCCGGCAATAATCAGAGCCGACTCACGTCGGCTGCTACAAACGGAGAAGAAAATGCCGCGTTGAAAAACAACCGCCGGTTGTTTGCCGGCGTTGTGGCGGGTATTGCGCATTACGGGAATTGCTTTGGCATCCCGACCATCGCGGGCGAGGTTTATTTCGACAAATCCTACGAAGGCAATCCGCTCGTGAACGCCTTCTGCCTCGGCGTGCTGCGGCACGAACAAATCGCGCGCGGCGCGGCCAAGGGCATCGGCAATCCGGTGTTTTATGTCGGTCCGGCGACGGGTCGTGACGGGCTGGCGGGCGCGGCGTTTGCGTCGCAGGATTTGACCGAGGAATCCTCCGAGCAACAACGCGGCGCGGTGCAGGTGGGCGATCCCTTCATGGAGAAATTGGTCTGCGAAGCCTGCCTTGAACTGCTCGCCACCGGTGCGGTCGCCGGAATTCAAGACATGGGCGCGGCAGGATTGACCTGCTCGACCTGTGAAACGGCTGCACGTGCCGGAACCGGCATCGAGATTGAATTGGACAAGGTGCCGCAGCGCGCGCCGAACATGACGAGCTACGAAATCATGTTGAGCGAATCGCAGGAGCGGATGCTCATCATCGTCCACAAAGGCCGCGAGGAAGAAGTGAAGCGCATTTTCGACAAATGGGATTTGCCGTGGTCGGAAATCGGTTTTGTCACCGACACGGGCCGGATGGTCGTGAAGCACCACGGAAAGGTCGTCGCTGACATTCCGGCAAAGAAAATAGCCGATGAATCGCCTGTGTATCAGCGCGATGCCAGCGAGCCGGAGTATTTGAAGGAGGTCCGCGCATTCCGGCTGGACGGGATTCCCGACACGACCAGTCCCGCCGACGATTTGAAGAAGCTTTTGGCGTGGCCGACGATTGCTTCGAAGAACTGGGTTTACCGGCAATACGACCACATGGTGCGTGACGGCTCGGTGGTTTGCCCGGGCAGCGACGCGGCAGTGCTGCGCATCAAGGCGGATTCATTGCCGGAATTGAATGGCAAGGCTGCGGTGGAAAAACTCATTGCCATGTCGGTGGACGGCAATGGCACTTACGTTTATCTCGATCCTTACGAGGGCGGGAAAATCGTGGTGACGGAAGCCTGCCGCAATCTCGCCTGTTCCGGCGCGGTGCCGCTGGGCACGACCGACAACCTCAACATGCCCAGCCCGATGAAGCCGGAGTTGTTCTGGCAAATCAAGGAATCCGTGCGCGGCCTGGCCGAGGCGTGCCGGGCATTCAACGCGCCCGTCACCGGCGGCAATTGCTCGCTCTACAACCAAAGCCCGAACGGCCCGATTGACCCGACACCGACGGTGGTGGTGGTCGGCTTGATTGAAAAACCTGAACACGTCACGACGCAATGGTTCAAGGACGGGGGCGATGCGATCATCTTGCTCGGCGAAGCGGTGGACAAAGCTGATCCGATTTTCGGACTCGGCGGTAGCGCGTATCTGCAAGTCATCCACGGCAAGAAGACCGGTTCACCGCCACGTTGCGATTTTGAGACGGCGAAGACGTTGCACACGACGCTGCTGGGGTTGATTCAGAGCGGCCTGGTGAAAAGCGCGCACGATTGCAGCGAAGGCGGGTTGGCGGTTTGCCTTGCCGAAAGCTGCATCAGCCAGCTTGTGGCCCGCGAAACGCCACGATTGATTGGCGCGACGATCGATCTCACTTCTGTAGCGGCGGTCTATGCCCGCCGGGAAGACGGCGCTGACACAGCGCCGCTACAAGTTCGGCTGGATGCCCTGCTTTTTGGCGAGACACAATCGCGCATCGTCATTTCCTGCAAACTGCTGGATGCGGTGAAGGTGGTCGAGCGCGCAAAGTTGATGGGCGTTCCGGCGGTGCAAATCGGCAAGGTTGGCGGCTACAAGCTGGCCATCAAAAGCGCTGCCGGTGAATTTGCGGCGCCCCTGGCCGAACTTCACGATGCCTGGTGGCATTCCATTGCGCGGGCGATGGCGTGATGGTGCGGTTGCGTCACGCGGGACTTTTCTCCACCACATGCGCAATTTCCGCCAATTGATTCGTCATTGTCTGATAGTCAACAAACCATTGGAGGTTTTTTTGCCGAAGTGATTCAAATTCACCCGGACCCTGGTAATTCTGCCGTTTGGCCAATTGAAGGCCGGGTTTGGGAGCGACGCTCCTTGTTTCCTCCGGCGGTTCCATAATGAACGAATTGACCGTTTTTTTCTGCACTTCGAGAGCTTGCGACAAGGCAGGCGTTTCGCCCGCCGATTTCTTGATCGCTGCAACCTGGTCAAACACCGCGAGAGCGTCCATCGTCTCATAATGCTTTGCGTAATCGTCCGCAGCCTGATTCAACGCGGTCACAAGTTCTTGAACACGCTCCGGCGAAATGGAATTTGCCCCTGACTCTCCACTTGCGGAGAGCCTGATGGACAGTGCCAGTTGCATTCGTCGGTTCAGTGCGGTGGCGACCTCACGAAGCGAGTGTCGCAAGGCGTCGCGCGTTGCCGCCGCTTCGGCTTCCGCTGCTCGCGCGGATTCAGCGGTCGCGCTCGCGAGGCCAAACACCTCCGGCTGAATCGAAACACTCGCGTCGAGCAAGCGCAACGCTGCACGGGCCTTGATCAATTTTTGGGAGGCATCCGTGTATTGCGACGCGACCGGTGCGAGTTGCCCGGCAACTTGTTGGAGGCCGGTGGAAAGCTGGTTCAGTTCGGCGATGTCAGCCTCGTAATTGGCACTGGGCACGGGCGGCGTGATCCGCAACGGCATCAACACGGGAAGCACTCCGAGGAAAAACTCATCTGCAGGGCTGCTCGCAGCAGCGGCGGCGGCATATCCTTGGGCGGATTTCGGCTGTGTGGATTCGACATGGAGCAGCATCTGCTGGGTGATGGGAATGCCGAGGTCATCGGTGTAATGCAGCAGCGTCACAAACCGTGCCGGATGTTCGAAGCTGGCGAAGAGGGATGAAGCGGGGCGGTCGTCGTGGAAAATTCCCGGCTCGCCGGCCATGCGCGCCCGTCGGATGCGATCGGCGGGCGACGGATGCGAGTCAAAAAGACTGGTGCGGTGGAAACCGAGCGTGTCATCAATTTTTTGCAGGACATTCGCCGGCAAACTTTCATGAGTCTGGCGCAGCATTTCACTCAAATTGTCGGGCAGTTGATGGTTCTTTTTCCATCGCGCCTGGATTTGCTTGTAAGTTCCTTCCATCGCCGCAACGAGCGTGGCGAGCTTGCGGTGGGTGGCCTCGAATGTTTGGCTGCCGACAACTTTGATCTGCCAGGCATCCGCATCGTATTCCATCTGCCGCAGCATGAAGCCCGCGATGATGTGGCCGGCGAGCATCAGGAGTTTCAAGATCAGGCGTGAGAACCAGACGGCAATTTGCACCGACCAGACGATGATTGCCACGCGGCCATCATTCACTTCATTGGACCAATCTTCAAGCGCCTCATCCCAGGCATCGCGTTGATAGGCAACACGGGCGAACCAGAAATTGATCGAGCGGATGACGTAACTCAACCGCATCCCCGCGCCTTGTGTAAAATGGCCGAACTCGTGGGCGATGACGCCTGCCATGTCGCGCGCCGAAAGATTCGCGACCAGTGGCAGGCCGATGGTCAGCACCAGGTCGTTGCCCGCCATGCTGCGGAAACCCCGGCGGAAGCTGGCGGAGGCATTGAGTTCACAATCCATGTCAATTCGGGTCGGCGCGGGCGCTCCAACAATATCGCAGATTTTTGCGATGAAGGCGTAGAGCAGCGGGTTGTCAGTTGGATTCATCGCCAGCGGCTGCGCCCGTTTCGGGCGTCCGGCCAGAAGCGGCTTGAACATGAAGAACACCACGACCACACCGGCGAACAGCGGCGCGAAATAAATTATAAACTTAAAAATCACGATCCGACCGCCGCCGGTGAACCCGCCGAAGTGCATGATCGGCGTCCAGTCGTGGACGGCGTGATAATAAACCGCCCACGCCAGGCCCCCCAGCATGGCAAGGTAAATCAGCGGCAAGACCAGCATCGCGCCGGCAACGAGAAACAGACAGCAGTGATAAAGCATCCCGGTTTTGGGACG
>Ga0265338_10004416_pt1 | contig 19013 bp, 16 predicted proteins | sample 42126metaG_FD_193579 | JGI IMG/M metagenome (GOLD analysis project Ga0265338, IMG submission 193579) | Rhizosphere microbial communities from Carex aquatilis grown in University of Washington, Seatle, WA, United States - 4-21-26 metaG | ecosystem: Host-associated > Plants > Roots > Rhizosphere...
CCTTCCACCATGCCCTCAAGCCGTCTTTCAAAGCGCTGCAGAACTCCCACTCGCCGAGCCTCCCTCCAGGCTTGTTATCCATCTGATGTTATCCGGGGTCCGAGCACGCTGGCGGCCGTGCTAACGTGAGTCGTCCTTGCTCGGGGCGAGTGGCGGAACGGCAGACGCGCACGGTTCAGGTCCGTGTGTCCGAAAGGATGTGAGGGTTCAAATCCCTCCTCGCCCACGCGAAGGCGATGGCGACTCATGTGCTGAATAGTCAGCACCAGGGTCGCCTTCGCCGTTTCTCCCGGGGGGACGCCCCCCCGGAGCCCCCCGGTGTCGGCTGCGCCGACGGGGGCGCGGTGACTGCCGGAGCACGTCCCGCGGCCACCGTGGCCCAACGCGGCACCGTGGCCCAGCGCCGTCATGGCCTCACCGCTGTCACCTCCATGCCGTGCTCACCATCGTTACCTTCTTCGCCGCCTGCGTCACTACCTTCACGGTCACCGTCACCGCCATTTAAGGCGGCGGCTGGTCGGCGGCCAGGCGCGGCCAGCCCGTGAGCGGCTGGGCGGCCCCGGGATTGGCGGGGCGGTAAAGAGGCCGCCGTATCCGTTCGGAGTGCCGCTTTTCAATTAATTCAGCCCTAACGAATGCGGCTGGCCCTAAACCGGGCAGAGCCATAGCCGGACAGGCGGCGGGCGCTCGTAGTTGGGGGCTTACCGATCGTGTCAATCGAAACTTGTTTCGTTGATTGCTGGTCACCTGGCCGCGTGAGCGGCGGGCGAGATGTTTGCGGCTGACTATTTATGGTGACTTATGTTGACAACAGTTTATGATTTGCCAGTTCCTAGGCATGAGGGCATGGCGTACCATGCTGCTGAAATATCGGCACTTTTCCCTGGCGGCGGATGGCTCCGGGATGGGCCGGGCGGCTTATCAATTGCGGGATTCGGCCTGGGGTCACTGCTGCCGGGCGGAGGGACCGGGGAGCGGCGTGGGGGATGTCCGGTAGGCGCCTTACCGAGATCGCGGCAGGCCTGGTGCTCGCGTGACGTTTCAGCCTGCCCACGGACCAGCAACAGCACCCGCGCCCGTCCTAACGATGTTGGAGGTATGAATGAGCGGGGAGCCTTATGACGTGCAAGGCGAGGTCCGTGATGCGCTGAGCACTGCTGTCAACAGCTATGGCAAGCGTGTACTGAACGACCCGCGGGTGCTTGGCAACCTGGTGACCGACCTGCTGCCGGACCTGCCGCGGGAGCGCAGCCTGCTGGTGACCGCGGCGGAGGCCGGCGTCGCGTCCGAGCTGACCCAGAACGTCGAGGGGCAGCACATGGACGCCGACACCGCGGTCGCGCTGGCGGCGCGGTCCCTGTCGGAGAACCGCTCACTTGACCCGGCCGCGAGCAGCTGGGTGGCGGCCGAGTACGCCAAGGCGCTCGGCTACCAGGTCCGCAGCCAGGCGCTGCCGCCGTCCGACAGCGCCCCCCAGTACCGGCCGGAGACCCAGCTGGCCGCGTTCGACCAGACCCTGACGACGAACCAGCCGCCGGGTAGCTGGCCGCCCGCGACCACGCCGCCGACCGCGCCGCCGGCCCGGGATCCCTGGTCCGCGCCGACCGCCGCGCCCAGCCCGTGGCCGGCCGCCGGGGCCGGCTCGCCCGCGCCTAACCCGTGGGCGCCAACCCTCGGCCCGGGCCAGGTCCCACCAGGGCCAGGAGTTCCCGGCGCGGGCGTTCCCGGGCCAGGAGTTCCCGGTCCAGGCTTCCCCGGGCCAGGAGTTCCCGGGCCAGGAGTTCCCGGTCCTGGCTACCCCGGTCCTGGCTATCCCGGTCCGGGTGTCCCGGGCCCCGGCGGGCAGTGGCCGCCCGCCCTCGGCGCCCAGCCGAACGCGTGGCCAGCCGCGGCCCCGGTCCGCCCGAAGCCCCGCCGCAACCTGCTCCTGGGCAGCGGGGTGGCGGCCGGGGTAGTGGTTCTCTACCTGATCGCGGCGGCCGCCAGCCAGGTGTTCCCGTTCGCGGTAAAGCCGACCCCGGCCCCCACGCCGACCCCGGTCAACTCGGCCCCGACGAGCCCGGCGCCGGGCACTACCTCGCCGGCGGCCAGCCCGTCGCCCAGCAATACCGTCGGCACGCTGGCGGCCGGGGTGCGGCCGCTCAGTCAGATAATGCCGTTCGACCTGCAGGACCTCACCACCGAGTGCGACCACCAGGCCAAGATCCCGTGGACTAACCCGGGCCTGGTCACCGCGCTCGAGTGCAACCCGCCGGACATGGCGGACGGGCAGGTCTTCGGCTACCAGCTGGACAGCGCCGCCGACTACCAGAAGGCCTGGGCCAACTACAACCGCTGGGCCGAGTTCGGCACCTCGAACACGCTGGACTGCCCGCCCACCGGCGGAAACTCGCAGGGTGGCCCCGGCGGCTGGTACGGGACCAAGTACCCGAAGCGGGAGGGCCAGGTGCTTGAATGCTTCACGAGTAGCAGCGGACCGGTTTACGTATGGACCTATCCGTCAGAAGATGCCTTCATCGTTGCACAGCCGGCTAAGAGCTGGACGTTCAAAGATCTCGACACCTGGTGGGGGAAGAACGCGCAATGACCCACTCGGCCCAGTACTCCCGGATGCCAGGCGGCGGCATCTCCCGGCGGCCGCTGCACCTGATCATCCTGGCGGACTGCTCGGGCGGGATGAAAGGCGAGAAGATCCAGGCGCTCAACTACGCGATCGCCGACATGATGCCGCACCTGGTGGAGTGGGAGCAGGACCAGGAGCAGGCCCAGGTGTTCGTCCGGGCCATCGCCTTCGCCACCGAGCCGCGCTGGCACATCGAGCAGCCGGCCCCGGTGAGCGCGATCCGGTGGAAGCCGCTGCAGCCGGTGCCCAAGGGCCTGACCAACATGGGCGCGGCCTTCGCGCTGGCGGGGCAGGCGCTGGCGCCCGGCAAGATCGAGCGCCGCGCGCTGCGCCCGGCCCTGCTGCTGATCACCGACGGGCTGGCCACCGACCCGCCCGGGGCGTTCGAGGCCGGCCTGGCGGCGCTGATGGCACAGCCCGCGGGGAAAGCGGCGCTGCGGCTGTCCATCGCCATCGGCCGTGACGCCCAGTCGGACTCGCTGAACCAGTTCATCGGTGACCCGAGCGTGCCGGTGCTTGTCGCCGACAGCACCGAGGACATCGCCGACCGGCTGGTGGCCGCCTCGCTGGCGGTGTCCCGGATGTCGGAGTCGGGTGCCGACCACGGCGCGGTCGCGCGTAACATCTTCGGTCTGCCCCCCGGCGGGGATGCCCCGCCGGGCATCTTCAACCAGGACACCATCATCTGATGCCATGACGAACAAGCATGACCCGAGGCCCTGGCGGGTCATCATCGGCTCCGCCCGCGGTAGCACCCACGAGACACGCCACCTGCCCAACCAGGACAACGCCGCATCCCAGGCGGTCGGCCAGGCCGGCGGGGTGGTCGCGGCGGTCGCCGACGGGCACGGGGCCGGACGGCACTTCCGCAGCGCCACCGGGTCGCTGCTGGCCGTCCGGGCGGCCCTCACGGTGATCGAGCGGCTGGCCGCCGAGGCCGGCGACCGGTGGGACGCCGACGCGGCCGACGCCCTGCGCGGGCAGCTGCCGCTGGCCATCGTCACCCGCTGGCGCGAGCTCGTCGCCGACCATCTCGCCGGGCACCCGTACACGGCCGACGAGCAGGCCGCGCTCGACGCCAAGAGCGACGGCCCGGAGATCCCCTACGGCTCCACCCTGCTGGTCGGACTGGTGGTTGACGGCTGGCTGGTGTGCGCGCAGATCGGCGACGGCGACATGCTCGCAGTCCAGCCGGACGGCGGCGCGTGGTTCCCGGTCGGCGGGGACGATCGGCTCGACGGCCTGCACACGACAAGCCTGTGCCAGCGGGGAGCGGTTGCCTCGTTCCGTACCGCCGCGCACGACCTGCGGGCCGAGCCGCTGCTGGCGCTGCAGCTCAGCACCGACGGCTACGGGAACGCGCAGGTCGCCGAGCCGTGGCAGCCGGCCGTGGCCAAGGACCTGGCCGGGCTGGCCGCGCGGCACGACCACCGCTGGTTCGCGCAGCAGGTGCCGCTGTGGGCCGAGCGCTGCGCGTCGGCCGAGGGAAGCGGTGACGACACCACGATCGCGGTGCTGCTCGCGCCGGACAGCGTGCGGCTGGCGGCCGCGGCCCAGCCGGACCTCCCGCCCCGGGGCAGCGCGGTGTCGGGCGTGGGCATCGCGGCGGTGCGCCTGCCGCGCTCGGCCGCGGCATACCCGCCCGGGCCTGCGCCGCGGACCTCCGACACGGCTGGCCGCCTGCCGTCGGCGCGGCGCCAGGTTACCCGGCGCCGTGTCGTCGGCGCCGGGCTCGCCCTGGTGCTGGCCGCCGCCGCGGTAGCCGGCGCGCTGCTCGCGTCGCGGTCATCGGGTTCCGGGCCGGCCTCCCACCCGACGGGGCGGCCCGCCCCCAAGGTGTCATCCTCGGCGGCACCGTCACCGGCCGGCGGCCACGACTCGGTGCAGCCGCGGGCCACCACCACCGCCGGGGCGTCGCACGCCGTCGGCACCGCGGGCGGCGGCAGTTCCAGCCGGCCAGGTAACACCCAGGAGTAGGCCGTGGACCCGCTGATACAGCCAGGCCAGATGCTGCTCATGGAACGCGGCCAGGCGGTGGTGTCGGTCGAGGACCGGATTGGCGAAGGCGGGGTCGGCGTGGTGCACCGGGCCCGGCTCAACGGCGCGCCGTTCGCGGTGAAGTGGTACCGCCCGGGGCCGCTGACGGAGGAGCTGCGCAAGTCCATCACCGGCCTGCTGCTGCGGCGGCGGCCGCCGCACAAGGCCTTCGTCTGGCCGATCGACCTGGTCAGCTCCAGTCAGGTGCCAGGATTCGGCTACGTGATGCCGTTGCTCGAACCGCGCTTCATGTCACTCGCCCACCTGCTCAACCAGCGCGAGCAGCCGTCATTCCGAGTGGTCACGACCCTCGGCCGGGAGCTGGTGGACGCCTTCGCCGTACTGCACGGCACCGGGCTCTGCTACCGGGACATCAGCTTCGGCAACCTTCGGGTCGACCCGCAGGCGTGCGAGGTCGCGATCATCGACGTGGACAACATCGGCACCGACGGTGGCCAGGCGCTGGTCAAGGGCACCGGGCCGTTCATGGCGCCGGAGGTGCTGCGGGACGAGGCGCTGCCGTCGACCGTGACCGACCTGCACTCGCTGGCCGTGTTCCTTTTCTACATGCTGATGCACGCCCACCCGCTCGAGGGCACCCGCACCGATGCCAGCTACCACTGGAACGGCGACCGGCCGCCCGACGCCGACCTGACGGTGCGCAACTTCGGCTCCGCGCCGCTGTTCGCTTTCGACCCGGACGACCCGGCCAACCGCCCGCTGCCGGGCGACCCGGTGAACCTGTGGTGGTCGATCTACCCGTTGAGCTTCCGCCGCGTCTTCATCCGCGCGTTCACCGTCGGCCTGCACGACGCGTCGCTGTACGGGCGGGTCAAGGAGAGCAGCTGGCGCCGGGCGCTGCTCAGCCTGAGCGACAGCGTCTCCTCCTGCCCGGGCTGCGGCGCGGCCACGTTCTACGACCCCGAGCAGCCGGGCCAGCGGTGCTGGGGCTGCCATCAGCCGCTGCCGGTGCCGCCCCGGCTCGAACTACCCGGCGGGACCCTGGTGCTGTCCGACGGCGCCGTGCTGACCAGCCACCACCTGCGGCGTGATCGCGGCTACCGGAAGACCTGCGCCGTCGTCGAGCAGCATCCAGGCCGGCCGGGCCGGGTGGTGCTCAGGAACCTGACCGACAAGACCTGGACGGTCGCCCCGGAGGGCGAGCAGCCCAAGCGGGTGGCGCCGAGCGTGCGGCTCGGCGTGCGGCCGATGCTGATCGACTTCGGCGACGTCCAGGGCCGGATCCTGTGACGCCGCGGCGGAACGGCCGCTAAGGGACGACGATGACCGGGCAGCGGGCGTTGCGCGCCAGCCAGCTGGGCACCGAGCCGATCAGGTGGTGCCAGAAGTGCCGTGGTGCGCCGATCACCAGCGCGTCCGCGCTGAACTCGGCCGCGATCTGGGCCAGCTCCCGGGCCGGGCTGCCCCGCCGGGTACGGACGTGCACCTCAAGCTCGGTCGCGTCGGCGGACTGGTCAAGCTCGCTGAGCAGCCAGCGCTCCAGCGAGTCGGCGTCCCGTAGCAGGCCGACGACCTGCCCGGTGAGCGGCTCGCAGTAGACGCCGGGCGAGGTCACGTAGACCACCAGCAGCGGCCGCCCGAGCCGCCGGGCCATCCCGGCGGCGTAGGCGAGTGCGTTGCGAGCCGACGCGGACCCGTTATACCCGGCCACGACCGGATGAGCGACCGAGACCGGGCGAGGTGGGGCGGCACGATGGACCGGCTCAGGGCGCGGGCGATCCTGCTGTCTGCGCTCGGGGCGCCGCTGCTCGGGCGCCCCCTCATGCTGTGAAGACTGGTCCATCTCCGCGTCCTCGCGGCCACTGGGGGTGAATAGGTCTGGCTGGCAGGTACCCGACGTCAAGTTGTCCGGAAGACTTGCCGTAGCTGAAGAAATGCCCTTTCTGGCCGGAGTTATTCGCCGTCGCGTTTGCAGAACTATAAGACGGCGGAGCCTTCTGCGGAAGGGGGCAGCCGATGACTGGATGCGGAACCGTTCTCGGCCCTGCTCGGCCCGGCGGCCGACCGCGGTGGCCGCGAGTCACCGTGACGTTAGTCACCGGCAGCCACGCAAATCACTTCAAAAACTCACATTTCACTAGTTCTTACAGGCACCATCGAGCCAAGAAGTAACGCCCTTCCGCTGCCTGCGGGCGGTCCGAGGTGGCACCATGAAGGTGTGGTGGCAGAGCAAGCACACCCTGCGTGGGGGCCCGGCCCAGGCGCTAGCGTTCCGCCCGGGCAGGCCGCGGAACGCGGCCGCACGGCGCCGGTCGACGCGACCGCGCGGGCGGTGATCGAGTCGGCGGCGGACGCCATCGTCGCGTTCAACACCGACCGCACCGTCATGCTGTGGAACCCGGCCGCCGAGCGCATGTTCGGCTGGTCGGCCGAAGAGGTTATCGGCCTTGAGCCGCCCACCATCCCCGGGGAGCACGCCGCCGAGCACAACGCGGTCTTCGAGCGGGTTCGCGGCGGCGGCCAGGTCTCCTTCGCCACCAGGCGGATCCGCAAGGACGGGTCCATGCTCGACGTGCGGATCGACACCAGCGCGCTGACCGACAGCGAGGGCGAGGTGCTCGGCTGGGTCAACATCTGCCACCAGACCGGCGAAGACGACGTGGCCAGGCACTACATGGCCGAGCGGGCGCGGGTAGTGCGCCGCCTGGGCGACGTGGTGGCGGACATGAACGCGCAGCGCGACCTGGAGTCGGTGCTCGACCGGATCGCCGCCAGCCTGCGCGAGCTGACCGGGGCCGACGCCGGGGGCTTCGTGCTCATCGAGGAGGACAGGCTCCGGCTCGTCTCCACCGCCGGCCTGCCCGCGCGGCTGCGCGGCCGCGTCGCCTCGCTGTCCAGCAGCCTGGTCGGGGAGCTGCTGCGGTCGGGCAAGACGGTGATGATGGCCACCGGCGAGTCCGGTGGCTTCGACGACCTGATCTGGTCCGCCCTGCCCGGCCTGCACACCATCGCGCTCAGCCTGTCGCACGTCGGCGGCCGCCCCTACGGGGCGCTGTACGCGCTCTACAGCCGCCGCACCCTCAGCCACGTGGAGCTCGAGCTGCTTGAGCTGCTGGCCGGGCACGCCGGGGTGGCGCTGACCAACGCAATGGCGTTCGAGGAGGTCGTCAGGCAGCGGGCGCACGAGCGCGCCGTCATCGACGGCAGCGCCGACGGCATCGCGGTGCTCGACGGCGCGGGCAACGTCAGGCAGTGGAACCCCGCCGCCCACCGGATTACCGGCACCCGGGCGAGCGAGGTAATGGGCGCGCCGCCACCGTTCCCGCTGCCCGCGCCGGGCGAGCGGCAGTCCCACAAGCTGCCCAACGACCGCTGGATCGACGTGCTGTGTACCGAGCTGGGTGACACCGGCGAGAAGGTGGTCGACTTCCGCGACGTCACCGCGGCCAAGGAGCTTGAAGAGGCCAAGGACCTGTTCCTGGCCACCACCAGCCACGAGCTGCGCACGCCGATCACCGTGGTCCAGGGGTTCGCGTCCACGCTGGCCAGCCGGTGGGAGCAGCTGTCGGACGCCGACCGCAAGGCGGCGGTCAAGACGATCGCCGAGCGCGCCGGGTCGCTCGGCCGCCTGGTCGAGCAGCTCCTGCTCGGTGCCCGCGCGGGCGCCGACGCGCTGCCGGTCAGCAATGCGCCGTTCGACCTGGCCGCGCTGCTGCGCGCGGCGGTGGTGTCATTCGGCCCGCTGTCCGACAAGCACCAGGTGGTCGCGGACGTGCCGGCCGACCTGCCGCTCGCCAGCGGCGACTCGATGGCCACCGACATCATCGTCGGCCAGCTGCTTGAGAATGCCTTCAAGTACTCACCCGCGGGCGGCACCGTCACGGTTCGCGGCCGGGCCGTCGGCGGGCTGATCGAGGTGGACGTGACGGACGAGGGCATCGGCATCGCGCCAGGCGACCACGAGCGCATCTTCGAGCGCTTCGTTCAGGGCGAGACAGGCGACCGCCGCCGCTTCGGCGGGGTCGGCATCGGGCTCTACATCGTCCGCAGGCTGGCGATCGCGCAGCACGGTACCGTGGTCGCCAGTACCCGCCCCGAGGGCGGCACGATCATGCGCTTGACACTGCACGCGGCCGCGGATTCCCAGTAGCGCCTCCCGGGCAGTCCGGGGACCCGGTTACAACCGGGCGCGCTCACGCTCGCGGGGCTCGCCGCCGGTGGCGGCCAGGTACTCGTCGATGACGCCGGGTACGTCGTCACTGTCGCGCAGGATCTGGCCGGCCTCCATCCAGATCACCCGGTTGCAGCTCTGCTCGATCTCGCCGAGGTTGTGGGCAACGAGGAAAACCGTGCCCGCCTCGTTCCGCAGTTCCTTGATCCGGTCATGGCTCTTGGTGCGGAACGCCGCGTCGCCGGTGGCGAGCGCCTCGTCGATCATCAGGATCTCGTGGCTCTTGGCGGACGCGATGGCGAACCGCAGCCGCTGGGCCATGCCGGTGGAGTAGGCGCGCATCGGCAGGTCGATGAAGCTGCCGACGCCGGAGAACTCGACGATCTGCTGGAACCGCGACTTGACCTCGCCCGGCGGCATGCCCATGGCCAGGCAGCCGAGGACCACGTTGCGCTCGCCGGTGAGGTCGTCGAGCAGCGCGGCGTTCACGCCCAGCAGCGCGGCCTGGCCGCTGGTGTACACCGCGCCGCGCTCAGCCGGGAGCAGCCCGGCGATCGCGCGCAGCAGCGTGGACTTGCCCGACCCGTTACGGCCGATCACGCCGACCACGTCACCGTGGTTGACGACGAACGAGATGCCCCGGATCGCGTGCACTTCCCTGATCGAAACCCGGCGCTGCCGCTTCAGCAGGCGCATCAGCGAGGTGGCGGCCGTGCCCTTGTTGCCACCGGCACCGTAGACGCGGTAGACCACGTGCAGGTTGTCGACCACGACGGTCGGGTCAGCCATGGTGACACTCACTAGGATCTCGGCGGAGCAAGCGGTCAGCTGTCCTTTTGACGTTACCGCCTGCGCGACGTGCTTCGGGTATCGATGCGGGCGCAGTCCGGGCATTGTGGCAGATAACACGCCGGAAATCTCAAGTTCACGGTTTCACGAAGTTCCCACTGGGCATTCCCGCAATGCCGGGTTCGTACGGTTCAACGGACGCAGCGGGGCCTATATGGAGGTGGGTACGTCGAGCGCGCTAATGCTCCCGTATGTAGCCTCTAGTGTCGGCATCGCGCGCCGCCGCCTGATCGGCGAGCTTACCGAAGCCGGCGTCTTCGAGGCTACGGCCTGTGATGCGGGCCTTGTCCTCAGTGAACTTATCAGTAATGCCCTCCGTCATGCCAGCCCGCTGCCGGGCAGCTTGGTCAAGGTGTCGTGGAGCCTGGGCGACGGTTGCGTCGAGGTTGCGGTGAGTGACGGCGGTGGAGCCACGGTGCCCATGGTCAATAAGCCGGCCGCCAACGCGCTCGGCGGCCGCGGGCTCGGCATCGTCGACCGGCTGTCACTGCGCTGGGGCGTCTACGCTCGTCCGGACGGCGGGGAGACTACCGTCTGGGCGGCGCTGCCGCTAGCCGGTGACGCCGAGCTGAGCCGCGACAGCGTGGCGGAAACGGGACCGCGGGGGCACAACGGCAGCGGACCCAACCTGGTAATCGCATCGTCACGGGATGCGTAATCACGCACTGAAGTGGTGATAATTGCCCGCGGGGGATGTCGCGCGGCGAAGCTGATTTCTTGCGGAGAACGCGGTAATCGGACACCAATGATGCGTATCCGGGGGGATTCGTGTCCGAGTTCTACGGGGTAGACAGTGAGATCGGTCGACTACGCACAGTAATCGTGCATCGACCGGGAGCGGAACTGAGGAGGGTGACACCGCAGCAGCGGTGCGGGATGCTGCTGGCGTCGCCACCCTGGGCGGAGCGGGCCCAGGCCGAGCACGACGCCTTCACGGCCGTGCTGCGGACGGCGGGCGTGGCTGTGCTGTACCTGACCGAGCTGCTACAGGACGCGCTTGAGTACGCGGCGGCCAGGGACCGGGCGATCGAAACGGCGGTCAGCGACCCGAAGCTCGGCGACGAGCTGCGCGGGCAGGTCAGGGATTACCTGGCCGGGCTGCCGCCGGAGGGGCTGTCCCAGGTGCTGATCATGGGGCTGGCCCGGGACGAGTTCCGCGGCCGGGGAGCGGTGTTCGGACTGCTCAGCGCGTGGGATTACGTCATCGACCCGCTGCCCAACCTGGTTTTCGCCCGCGACACCTGCGTCTGGATCGGCGACAGCGTGGCGGTGACCAGCCCGCCCGGCCGTCGCCGGGAGGCCGAGCTGGCCGCCATCGTGTTCGCGCACCACCCGATGTTCGCCGGGACCAAGTGGCTGTACGAGCCGGGGCGCGAGCTGCTGGCGGGCGGTGACGTGCTGCTGCCCGCGCCCGGGGTGGTGGCGATCGGCATCGGCTCGCAGACTTCCCCCGCGGGCATGGAGCGCCTGGCCCGGCGGGTGTTCGACGCCGGCTTCGCGCACACCGTGCTGGCGGTGCTGACCGACCCGGGGCTCGTCGGTCCGGGGGCGGGCGGCCCGGGAAACGGGGAGTGCCTCGACACGCTGTGCACGTTCGCCGCGCCGGACACCGTGCTGATGCGGCCGTCGGTCGCCTACTCACTGGTGGCGCGGACGATCATGCAGCGCGCCGAAGGGCTGCGGCTGTCGCACCCGCGGCCGTTCCTCGAGGCGGCGGCGGACGCCATGGGGCTGGACAAGCTCCAGGTCATCGAGACCGGGCTGGTTCCCGGGCGGGCGGGTCCTGGCTCGCTCGGCCCTGGCTATTTCGGCCCTGGGAGCGCCGGGCCGCTCGGCGGGCCCGCGGGCCAGTGGGACGACGCGGGCAACCTGCTGGCGCTGGGGCCGGGCACGGTCATCTCCTACGAGCGCAACACGCTGACCAACGCGCGCCTCGAGGCAGCCGGCCTCGAGGTGATCCGGGTTCCCGGCGGTGAGCTCTCCGGGTACCGGGGTGGCCCGCGGGCCATCTGCTGCCCGGTCGGCCGGGAGGCGGCGGTCATGCCGGAGCCGGCGGCGGAACCGGCGGCGAGCGGCGGCAAACAGGCCGCCTGAGCCGGCGAATATTACGCCAACCGCTGCTTGTTCCGTGGCCATACGCAAATCGATGTGTGTTAACAGATTGTGAATTAGCGCACACTGACGGCGCTGGCGGCTAGCGTTGCGGCCTGGCAGGGCGGTATGGTTCCTGCCGTGGAGCTGAAAGTCTCAAGTCGATCTCAGGGCGATCACGAGCTCGTGATCGCGACCGGTGAAATCGACCTCTACACCGCTCCGCGGCTGCAGTCCGAGCTGGCGGCAGTTATCGCCGGCACAGCCCCGGCGTCGCGGGTAGTGGTCGACATGTCGGGCGTGGATTTCTGCGACTCAACCGGCATGAACGTGCTGCTGTCGTGCCTGCGCCAGGCGCGCGAGCGCGGCGGCGAGCTGGAGCTCGCCGCGCCGCAGCCGGCGGTGCGCAAGATCCTGTCGGTGACTGGCCTGGACGCGGTGTTCACCGTCGCGGACTTGTCGTTAGGCCGGCCCGGGCAGGCGGGCTTCCCTGGCGCCGGCACCGGGGCCCGGTAGCATCGGCCCATGCCGCCCGTCGCTGTCGTCATCCCCGCTTACAACGAGGCCGAGCGGATCGGCCTGACCGTCTCCGCCGCGCTTACCCTGCCCGGCGTGGACCACGTGGTGGTCGCGAGTGACGGCTCGACCGACGCTACCGTCCGGGTAGCCCTCGCCGCGGGCGCGACAGTCTGGCGGACGGCGCGTAACCAGGGCAAGGCCGCCGCGATGGAGGCAGGCGCAGCCGCGGTCCGCGCGATCGACCGCCGCGACCCGGGCGACGGGCCGCGTCACCTGCTGTTCCTTGACGCTGACGTGGGGGCGACGGCGGCCGCCGCGGGCGCGCTCATCGAGCCGGTCGCCGCGGGAGCGGCCGACATGACGGTGGCGGTCTTCGCGACCCGGGTCAAGCTGGGCGGGCACGGCCTGGTGGTCCGGCTGTCCGGTGCGGGCATCGCGCGTGCGACCGGCTGGAGGCCGGCCCAGCCGCTGAACGGCCAGCGCTGTCTCACCCGGGCCGCGTTTGCGGCCGCGCGGCCGCTGGCCCGCGGTTTCGGCGTGGAGACGGCGATGACCATCGACCTCAAGCGCAAGGGGCTGCGCATCGCGGAAGTCGAGGTGGACATGGCCCACCGGGCCACCGGCGGCGACCTCGCATCGCAGCTGCACCGCGCGCGCCAGCTGGTCGACGTCACGTCGGCCCTCATCCCGCGCGCCGCAATTCAGTGACATTGAGTCACATGTATAGTGCTGTGCGTGACACTCATCGTGATTTCAGCCGCAGCGGCACTGGCCGGACTCATCGGCATCGCGGCGGGGGTGACCGCTAGCCGGCGGGCCGCCCGGGCCGTACGGGAGTGCCGCGCCCTCGTGCAGGGGGCCGTGGGCTCGCACGGCACGGTCGACCCGCGGGCGCTGCGTGACATCGCGATCGTCAGGTACGACGCGCTGCAGGAGATGTCCGGGCAGCTTTCGTTCTCCCTGGCGCTGCTTAACGCGCTCGGCGACGGGGTGGTGCTCAGCTCCATCAACGGCCGCGCGGAGACCCGGACCTACTGCAAGCCCGTGCTCGCGGGCAAGGGCGGCCAGCCGCTGTCGCCCGAGGAGGCCGAGGCGGTGCACGCCGCCCGGCTCGGCACCGGACTGTCCGCGTCCATTCCGGCGCAGCCCGGCCGCGGCGACCGTGCGGCACGACGCGCACCCGCCACGGCATGACCGCCACTACGGCATGATGGGTGCATGCGCTATGCCTACCTTGGCCCCGAGGGGACGTTTACCGAGGCAGCGGTGGCCGCGCTGGCCCACGGTCGCACGGTGGCCGGCGGGGTGGAGCCCGTGCCGTGCGCGTCGATCGGCGCGACCCTGGCGGCGGTACGCGGCGGCCAGGCGGACCGGGGGGTCGTCCCGATCGAGTCGTCGGTCGAGGGCATCGTCACCGCGACGGTCGATGACCTGGCGGGCGGCGATGTGCTCATCCTGGCCGAGACCAGGCTGCCGATAGAGTTCGCCCTGCTGGCGCGCGAGGGGACCGAGCTGGCCGACGTGAAGACGGTCGGCGGCCACCCGCAGGCGGAGGCGCAGTGCAGGCGGTGGCTGGCGGCCAGCCTGCCCGGGCGGGAGTGGGTGCCGTGCCCGTCCAACGCTGAGGCCGCGCGCCGCGTGGGTGAGGGCGAGCTGGACGCGGCGCTGGCGATGGCGGCGGCCGCGGACCGTTACGGCCTCATCGTCCTCGCGCCGGACGTGCACGACCGGTCGAACGCGGTCACCCGGTTCGTTGAGGTGGCGCCGCCCGGCTCACTGCCCGCACCGACCGGGGCGGACCGGACCTCGCTGGCGGCGTTCCTAGCGCACGATCACGCGGGCGCGCTGATGGAGATCCTGACCGAGTTCGCGGTGCGCGGCATCAACCTGTCCACCATCCAGTCCCGGCCGACCGGGGACGGGCTCGGCAGCTACTTCTTCTTCATCGACTGCGAGGGGCACATCGACGACGCCCGCGTCGGCGAGGCGATGATGGGCGTCCGGCGAGTATGCGCCGAGGTGCGGTTCCTCGGCAGCTACCCGCGCAGCGACGGGGGGCCGACCCAGGTCCGCCCCGGCACGTCAGACCCTGAGTTCGCGGAGGCGGCCGCCTGGCTGGCCCGGCTGCGCTACGGCCGCCCCTAGCAGGACTCGAGCCCTAGAAGATCTCGAGCGGGTCCCCGGTGAACAGGTCGGGCAGTCAAAGATAGGGGCCAGAGCCACGGTTCGGCTGCTGCTGGTCCTGCTCGGGTGCGGGCATGAGCCCGGGCGGCAGCGCCCGGCGCATCTGCTCGAGCTGTGCCCGGGCCGCCATCTGCTGCGCGAACAGTGTGGTCTGGATGCCGTGGAACAGGCCCTCAAGCCAGCCGACTAGCTGTGCCTGGGCCACGCGCAGCTCCGCCTCGCTCGGGGTCTCGTCCTCGAACGGCAGCGACAGCCGCTCCAGCTCGGCCACCAGCTCCGGCGCGAGCCCGTCCTCCAGCTCCTTGATCGAGTTCTGGTGGATCTCCTTCAGCCGCGCCCGGCTCTTCTCGTCGAGCGGTGCAGACTTAACCTCCTCGAGCAGCTGGCGGATCATCGAGCCGATCCGCATCACCTTGGCGGGCTGCTCGACCATCTCGGTGATCGGACGCTCCGCCGAGCCGTCCCCCTGCTCATCCTGGGAGGTGCCGATGGCCATGCCGTCCGGGCCGACGACGACGACTTGCGGCCTTCCCTGCTCCTGCGGGCTGATCTCGTCGCTCATGCTCACACGCTATCGGGTGTGCGCCCTTACTCGGTCCGCGGTTACTCGTGCGGCCCCGTGTGGTGCGCAGGTGCCTGGCTATCCGGCCCGCAGCACGATCTTCCCGGTGTGACCGGAAGCGTCGGCAATCCGGTGCGCCGCGGCCGCCTGCGACATCGGCAGCTCACGGTCGATGACCGGGCGCACCGTGCCCGCGTCCACCAGCGGCCAGACGGTGGCGATCACCTCGGAGACGAGAGCCGCCTTTTGCGCGGCCGGCCGCGCCCGCAGGCTGGTGGACATGATCGTGCCGCGCTTGGCCATCAGCGCGCTGAAGTCCAGCTCGGCCCGCCGTCCCTGCTGCAGCCCGATGTTGGCGATCCGGCCGTCGGGGGCGAGGGCAGCCAGGTTCTTCGCCAGGTAGCCGGCGCCGATGATGTCCAGGATGACGTCCGCGCCGTGCCCGCCGGTCGCTGCCAGGAGCTGCTCGGCGAAGTCGTCTTCCCGGTAGTTGATCAGGATGTCAGCGCCGAGCGCGCGGCAGGCATCGAGCTTCTGCTGCGAGCCCGCGGTCACCGCCACGATCGCCCCGGCCTGCTTGGCGAGCTGAATCGCGATGGTGCCGATGCCGCTGCCGCCGCCGTGCACCAGCAGCGTCTCGCCCTTGGCGAGGCGTGCGCCCGCGAACACGTTGGAGTAGACCGTGCACACCGTCTCCGGCAGCGCTGCCGCCTCGGCCAGGGTGATGCTCTTGGGTACCGGCAGGAGCTGGCCGGCCGGGACGGCGACCCGCTCGGCGTAACCGCCGCCCGCCAGCAGCGCGCACACCGGCTCGCCAGGGTGCCAGCCGGTTACGCCGTCGCCGAGCGCCGCGATGGTGCCCGCGCACTCCAGGCCCGGGTACGGTGACGCGCCGGGCGGCGGCGGGTAGTGCCCCTGGCGCTGCATCACGTCGGCCCGGTTGACCGCGGAGGCCGTCACCTCGATCAGCACCTCGCCCGGGGCCGGCACCGGGTCGGGGACCTCGGTCCACTGGAGGACCTCGGGACCGCCCGGCTCGGTAATGACGACCGCGTGCATAGCTGCCTCCTTGCGCGGGAAGTCCAGTGACAAGGGTCTTCGGTCACCAGGTCGGGGTGAGTTGCGCGATGAGCTGACGATATCGCGGCGAGCCCGCGGGTACACCCCGCGACGGCGCGGCCAGATGAGCATGGCAACAGCCGAGCAGGTGGCTACTGGGGGCGGCCCGTGACACCGAACGAGCAACACGATCCCGAGACAACCCAACAACGCGCGACTACCGAGGTGCACCGGTTCTCGGCCGGTTACCGGCGGGAGCCCGCCGGCGCGGTGCCCGACTTGCCGGTACCTGACACGCCGCTACCCGACGTGCCGGTAATGGAACAGCTGCCCGACTCGGGCGCGCTGCCCGATCCCGGCTTCCCAGAGATGCCGGCGCCAGCTCCCGAGGAAGCGGCCGCGACCGGGCCCGGCCTGGACCCCGCCCAGCTACCGCAGCGCGCCGCCGCCCCGGCCGATGGCCCGAGCGCGCGCACCTGGCCCCGCCCGCCCGCCTGGCCGGCCACACCGCTACGGCCGTCCTTCCAGCCCGCCCAGCCCCCGCCCCCAGCCCAGCCCCCGCTCCCAGCCCAGCCCCCGCCCCCACCACCGCCCGGGCCCGCGCCCCAGCCAGCTCACGGTGCGGACCGGCAGTTCTGGTCGTCTGACCCCTACGCGGCACCACGCGCGCCGGATGACGCTCCGCCGCTGCGCGGCCCCTCGGTGCCGTGGTCGGAAGTGCGCGCCGCCGCCGATTACGAGGCAGCCCCCGAGCCGCTGGCGGCCGCGCCCGCGCTGCCCGCACAGCCACCGCACCCGCAGTCGCGGCCCGCGCAGCCACTGCACCAGCCACCCTGGCACCAACAGCGGTTGGAGACTCAATCGCCCCCGCAAGCTCCCTCAGCGCGGCCCCAGGCCCAGCCCCAGCCCCAGCCCCAGCCAGGCTGGCGGGCGGCGGAAGCGGAGCCGGACGAGCTTGCCTACCGGCCGCCGACCTCGGAGTCGCTCACCTCTGACCTGCTGCTACCGGGCAAGCGGGCGACGCCGGACGGCGGCTGGCGGCGGGCGGTGTACCGCGCCACCGGCGGCCTGGTGCGCGTGGGCGAGTCCTCGGCCAGTGTCCGCCGCCGCGACCTGGTCAGCCGGATCAGGACCCCGGTCGCGGGCGGCCACCACCGGGTGGCGGTGCTCAGCCTCAAGGGCGGCGTCGGCAAGACCACCGCCGCCGTGGGCCTCGGCGCGACGCTGGCATCGTTGCGCGGCGACCGGGTCATCGCGGTGGACGGCAACCCGGACCGCGGCACCCTGTCCGACAAGGTGCACCTGCAGACCCGGGCCACCATCCGCGACCTGCTGAACGAGCGCGCGCTGGTAGCCCGGTACGCGGACGTGCGCGCCTTCACCTCGCAGGCGCCGAGCAGGCTGGAGATCCTCGCATCGGACCGGGACCCCGGGGTCTCGGTCGCGTTCAGCGCTGACGACTACCGCGCGGTGGCCAGCGTCCTCGAGCACTACTACTCGGTCTGCATCACCGACTGCGGTACCGGCCTGCTGCACTCCGCGATGGCCGGCATCCTCGAGCTAGCCGACCAGATCGTGCTGGTCAGCTCCCCGTCGGTGGACGGCGCGCGCAGCGCCAGCGCCACCCTTGACTGGCTCGACGCGCATTCCTACGGTGACCTGGTCCGCGGCGCGGTGGTGGTGCTGTCCGCGGTCCGCCCCCGCAGCCGGTCCGGGGTCGACCTGGACCGCCTCGAACAGCACTTCGCCGCCCGGTGCCGGGCGGTGGTGCGCGTCCCCTACGACACTCACCTGGAAGAAGGGGCCGAGTTCGAACTCGACTACCTGGACACCAGCACGGCCGAGGCGTACCTCACCCTGGCGGCCCTCGTCGCCGACGGCTTTACCCGCCCTGGCCGGCCGGTCGCCGATGCGGCGCCGGGCGTGCCGCTCGCGTAAGGTTGTGGCACACAGGAGGGCTCGCCTAGTGGCCGATGGCGGCGGTCTTGAAAACCGCTAAGACTGGTGACAGTCTTCGTGGGTTCGAATCCCACGCCCTCCGCACCAAGCCCTCCGCATCTTCAGCGGGTTATCCGACCGTCTACAAGTCATAGCGGGTCGGCCTGGTCACGTGGCGGCGGCCGGAGGGCAGGGTCCAGCGGGTCACGCCCGGCGCCAGCTGTTCTACCTGCCAGTCCGGCGCCTGCTTGGCTCGGTGATGGGTTCGGCACCGTGGCGCGAGGTTGCACTCGTCCGTCTGGCCGTCGGGCCACGGGGCGGTGTGGTCGAGGTCGGTGTTGACTGCGGGGGCGTCGCAGCCCGGGGCGTCGCAGCGGGCGGTTCGGGCGCGAACGAGGTGGCGGAGCGCGCGGCTGGGCGCGTAGCGGCTCTCTGCGTGGGCGTGATCGCAGGTATCCCTGGCGACCCGGGTAACGGTGACGTTGAGGCGGCGTAGCAGCTCGGTTAGCTGGGAGCGCTGCCCGGGGGGCGGCTGTGGTTCCAGCTCCTGCAGCAGTCGCGGACGGGGGCCGCGGGCGCAGCCGTGGGCTAGGGCGGTGCCGTCGGGGGCGACCACGGTGACGCACCAGCGGGTGCGCGGGTGGCGGGCGGCGGCGGTGACGACGTCGCGGGTCTCGTCGCGATCGAGCAGGCCCCAGGCGCCGGCCTCGGCGGGGGCTCCGGACCAGCCGAGCAGCGTGCCGGCCGGGACCAGGAGGTTGATCAGGGCCGGGAGCGGTGCCGGGCCGGGCTGCAGGTCAGCCGGCCCGGCCGTGCTGGCGGTCCCGGCTGGCTGAGCGGGCGCTGGCTGAGCGGGCGCTGGCGGAATCCGGTCGAGCGGGTCGCGGCCCTGGGTGAGATCGGCGAAGGCGCGGGCGCGGAGCTGATCAAGGGTGCCGTCGACCAGCCCGGACTCGCGCAGCTTGGCCGCCACGGTGTCGATGTGGGCCTTGGACGCTAGCGCGTCGGCGGTATCCATC
>Ga0265338_10004417_pt1 | contig 19012 bp, 14 predicted proteins | sample 42126metaG_FD_193579 | JGI IMG/M metagenome (GOLD analysis project Ga0265338, IMG submission 193579) | Rhizosphere microbial communities from Carex aquatilis grown in University of Washington, Seatle, WA, United States - 4-21-26 metaG | ecosystem: Host-associated > Plants > Roots > Rhizosphere...
TAAGATCGGTTGGATAATTCTTCGGATGCGTTTGCATCCGCTCTATTTATAGGCAAGCACTAATGCTGTACAACATTAGCAGATTACTTATGTTTGACTGTTTCCCATTTTTAAAACACGCTCTAACGTATTCACACCAAGAAAACTACAACCTGAACGCGAGGCTGACAAGAAACGCTTTTGTTTCTGATTTCGACGACGCCGCTTCAGCGCTAAGATAACCCGGTGAGCGCTGCCACAACAGACTTGACGGTGACGGGCATGAACTGCGCGAATTGCGCGCGGCATGTGACGGATGCGCTGCAAGCAACGCCCGGCGTCGCGCAAGCGAATGTGTCGCTGCAGGAGGGGCGCGCGAAGGTGCGTTGGCGGGATGGCGCGGAAGCGCGCGTGGCTGAATTGGTCAAGGCCGTCCATGCCGCCGGATACGAGGCGGCGGCGGTTGAAACGAACGGCGCCGCGCCGCGCGAACACCATCACGAGCACGGCGCCGCGCGCGACGGTTGGCGTGTCAATGTGATTTTAGGGGCCGCCTGCACCCTCCCGCTGATGGCCGGCGACTGGCTTTTTGGCCTGGGAATGACGCGCTGGTTCCAATGGGCGGGCCTTGCGCTGGCGGCGCCGGTGCAGATTATTTGCGGCGCGCGATTTTATCGCGGCGCGTGGCGCCAGCTTAGGACCGGCGGGTCGAACATGGACACGCTCGTGGCGCTGGGATCGACCGCGGCGTTCGCCTACAGCCTTTGGCAACTCTTGAGCGGACAAACCGGCCATTCCTATTTCATGGAGGCGGCGGCGATCATTACGCTCATCAGCGTCGGCCATTGGATGGAGGCGCGCGCGAGCGCCCTTGCCGAAAAATCGCTCCGCGCCCTCTTCCAATTGGCGCCGCCCACAGCCCGGCGTCTCAACCCCGATGGCTCCGAAATCGAGACGCCGGTTGCGCAATTGCGCGCGGGCGACGTCGTGGTCCTGCGTCCGGGCGAACGCGCGCCGGCCGATGGCAAGGTCAAGGAAGGCCGCGGGAGCGTGGATGAATCGATGCTGACGGGCGAATCAATGCCGGTGGACAAGCAGGAAGGCGCCGAGCTTTACGCCGGGACGATGAACCTGGACGGACGCATTCTTATGACAGTGACGGCAACGGGCGAGACCACGGCCGTGGCGCGCATCATTGCGGCGGTGCAACGCGCGCAAAACAGCCGCGCGGACATCCAGCGCCTGGCTGACCGGATCAGCAACGTCTTCGTGCCGGCGGTGGTGGGAATCGGCCTGCTCACGGCCGTGTGTTGGTTTTTTGCGGGAACGGGGCCGCACGTCCGAAACGCGGTCATCAACGCCGTCGCCGTGCTCATCGTGGCCTGCCCCTGCGCGATGGGGCTTGCGACGCCCATCGCGATCATGGCGGGAACCAACGCGGGCGCGCGCCGCGGGATCTTGATCCGGGACGGCGCGGCGCTGGAGAAGACGGGGCGCCTGACTGCGATTATATTTGACAAGACCGGGACCCTGACTGTCGGCAAACCCGAGGCGACGTCAGTCGAAACAATAATTGACAGCACTGATAAGAAAGCGATCTCAACTCTCGCCGCGTCGCTCGCGCGGGGGTCGAATCATCCGCTAAGCCAGGCGGTCGCCAGAATCTCGGCGGACAGCGTTTCGTTGCGCGATTGGCGCGAGATCGTGGGCGGCGGAGTCGAGGCGCGGCTTGCCGACGGCTCGACCGCGCGGCTCGGATCGCTCGCGTGGTTGCGCAAATGCGGCGTCGACACCACGGCCGCGGACGCGCGCAACGAGGCCAACGCCAGCGGCGCAATCGTCGGCCTGGCGGTCGGCACTCAACTCCAGGCGCTGATCGTTTTGCAGGACGCCCTGAAACCCGGCGCCGCCGAAGTGATCGCAGAATTCCGGCGCCAGGGCTTGAAAGTCCGCATGATCACCGGCGACAACGAGGGCGCTGCCCTGGCCATCGGGCAAAGCCTCGGCCTTTCGCGCGAGGAAATTTCCGCCGGCGTTCGCCCGGAGCAGAAGGCGGAACTGGTGCGTCAATTACAGGAAAAGGGCGAACGCGTCGCGTTCGTGGGCGACGGCATTAACGACGCGCCGGCGCTGGAGCAATCCGATCTTGGCGTCGCTGTCAGCCGCGCCAGCGACATCGCCGGCGAAGCCGCCGACATTGTGCTGCTGCAATCGGACATTCAGGCCATACCGCAGGCGATTGAACTGTCCCGCGCCACGCTGCGCACTATCAAGCAAAACCTGTTCTGGGCCTTTTTCTACAACGCGGCGGCAGTGCCCTTGGCGGCGCTCGGCTACATGAGCCCGATCCTGTGCGCCGCGGCAATGGGTGTTTCCGATTTGGTGGTGATCGGCAACGCGCTGCGACTCAACGCCAACCAGCGTCACTTCACGCCGGCGATCAAGTCCTGAAGCGTTGTGCGCGTGAGCGCGTCCTTGACGCCGTCCTGGGCCCGCTCGAATAATCCGCACAGCGCGCAACCCCCGGCGTGCTCGCAATCCGGCCGGTCCAGCCTGCAACGTTGGAACACAATCTTGCCCTCGATGGCCTCGATGACTTCCAACACTGTGATTTCGGCGGGCTTGCGCGAAAGCGAGAAACCGCCCCGCGCGCCGCGGTTGGAGCGCACCAGACCGGCGCGGCCAAGCTCCTGAAAGATCTTGGCCAGGAAGCTCTTGGGAATTTTTTCGGCGCGGCTTACTTCGTCGATCATGGCCATCGAACCGTTGCGAAGGCGGCCAAGATGCATCATGCCCAAGACCCCGTATTCGGCTGCGCGTGTGATCTGCATAGTGGCCGCAATTCAATTCGGACTAAAACTGTCCCTTGAATATTAAGCGCCCGGGCCTGCCTGTCAATTCAGAGAGCGGACCTCGGAAGAGGCCGACAACCACAGCGTCGACTACTCCAATTGTCGACGAGCGGAGACCCGCATGAATATGCAGATCTTGCGCCCCTAGACAGCAAGAAATGCGTGGTGTATAATGCCGGTACTAGTAAAGCACATTCTCACTGCTAATGTCGGCCTAAGACGTTCCGGGAATCATCTCCCAACGGAAGAGTGGAGGCGATGTGTCGCAAGTTTTTGAATAGACGATTGTTACTCGTAGTCTGTTGTTCAATTTGCGGGATTCAGTGAATCCTCTAGGTTTATGAATCAATCCGACCTCGCGGCGCATTTCGGAGCCTCCGTCCGGAAGCTAAGGTTTCGCATGGGAATCTCCCAGGAGGAACTGGCCAGCCGCGCCGACTTGCATCGCACCTATATCGCCGGCATTGAGCGAGGCGGGCGCAATGTCACCCTCAAGAGCATCGAGAAACTGGCTAAAGCGTTGCAGGTGAGCACCGCCGATCTGTTGACGCCGGCTCCAAAAACCCAGGACGCAACCGGCAAGGACCCGGGCGCGCCCTCTCGCAAGCTCGCGGCCATTCTGCTGGTGGAGGACAGCCCAGACGACGCGGAATTGACCCTGCGCGCGTTCACGGAAGCCGGGATCGCCAACCCTGTGCATGTGGCGCGGGATGGAAAGGATGCCCTGGACTACGTCTTCTGCTCCGGCGAATTTGCGTCGCGAAAAAGCGAAAGTCCGCCTCCGGTCATTCTGCTGGATTTGGACATACCCAAGATTCATGGGCTGGATGTTCTCAAGCGAATCAAGCGGGACGAAGCGACGCGAAACATTCCAGTCATAGTATTGACAATCTCCCACAAGAGCCGGGACATACTCGAGTGCCACCGGCTCGGCATCTCCACGTACATCATCAAGCCTGTGGATTTCCAGAATTTCACCCAGGTCACCCCGCAGTTGCGCCTCCAATGGGCGTTGTTGGAAGCGCCGGAGCTGCTGGCTCCAGCCTGACCCAATAATGAGCCCCGGCCACAACGACGAACAAAAATTCCGCGCGCTGATCGAAGCCGCGCCCGATGCGCTGGTCATTGTCAACGAAAAGGGCGAGATCACCCTCGTGAACTCGCAGACGGAAATCCTCTTCGGCTACAGCCGCCAGGAACTGCTCGGCAAAACAATGGAAATGCTCGTGCCGGAACGCTTCCGAAGCGCTCACGAACTGCACCGCGGCGGTTACTCGCGCGGTCCCAAAGCGCGTCCTCTTCATTCGGGCCTGGAGCTCTACGCCTTGCGAAAGGACGGCGTGGAGATTCCCGTGGAGATCAGCCTCAGCCCGTTGCAGACCAGCGGTGTTACCCTTGTCGCCAGCGCGATTCGCGACGTCAGCGAGCGCAAGCGCTTTGAGCGTCAACTGGAGGAGAAGAACGCAGCATTGACCGCCGCGTGCGAGGATTTGGAGGGCTTCGCCTATTCGGTGTCGCACGATTTACGGGCGCCCCTGCGCGCCATTTCCGGATTTACATCAATCGCCGAGAAACAACTCGGCGCGAACGCCTCGCCCGACGTTGCCCACGCCCTCCAACGGGTCCGCGAAAACGCCTCGAAAATGAACGATCTGATCGAGGGTCTGCTGGCATTTGCGCAACTCGGCCAGCAGCCGCTTCGCAGGAAGGATGCCTCGCCGGAATCCATCGTTGGCGCAGTCATCGCGGACATGAAGCACGAGTTACATGGCCGCGATGTGCAATTCTCCGTCGGCGCGCTCCCGCAATGCAACGCCGACCTGCTCCTGCTCAAGCAGGTGTTCGTCAACCTTCTCTCCAACGCCGTCAAATACACAAAGGACCGCCACCCGGCGCTCATCGAGATTGGCAGCAGCCAGGACAACGGGCATCCGGTTTATTTCGTGCGCGACAACGGCGTCGGCTTCGACATGCAATACGCGAAACGGCTCTTCCAGGTGTTCCAACGATTGCACCCAGCCCACCAATTCGAAGGCACGGGCGTCGGTTTGGCGCTCACCCAGCGCATCATCGAGCGCCACGGCGGCAAAATCTGGGCTGAAGCGGCGCCGGACCGCGGCGCGACCTTCTACTTCACCATTGGTTGACAGCGGCGGGCGCCGGGTTATGCTCGAAAGGCAAATGTCCGATCAGAATGCCTGCTCCTCCTGAGATTCTCGACCTTGTCGCACGCTTCGAGCGACAGGCCGACGCTTATAAGTCCGGCGCTTACAACGAGACGCAGCTTCGCCGCGAGTTCCTTGATCCTTTCTTCAAAGCGCTTGGCTGGGACGTCGACAATACCGGCGGCTACGCAGAGGCTTACAAGGATGTCATCCATGAGGACTCCATCAAAGTCGGCGAGGCGACCAAGGCCCCCGACTATTGCTTCCGCGTCGGTGGCGCGCGCAAATTCTTTCTCGAGGCAAAGAAGCCATCGGTGGACATCCAGCGCGCGATCCACCCGGCGTTTCAACTCCGTCGGTACGCCTGGACCACCCGGCTGCCGCTGAGCATCCTAAGCGATTTCGAGGAATTTGCCGTCTACGACTGCCGCATCAAGCCGGACAAATCCGACACCGCCGCCACCGCGCGGATCCTGTATTTGACTTTCCGCGATTACGCCGCGAAGTGGGACGAGATCGCCGGGATATTCTCGCGCGACTCCGTGCTCAAGGGGTCGTTCGACAAGTTCGCCGAGTCCAGCAAGCTCAAACGGGGAACCTCGGAGGTGGACGCCGAGTTCCTGCGCGCCATCGAAACCTGGCGCAAAGAGATGGCCCAGAATCTCGCGCTGCGCAATCCGCGCCTGACTCAACGGGAATTGAACTTTGCCGTCCAGCGGATCATCGACCGGATCATTTTCCTGCGCATCTGCGAGGGGCGCGGCATCGAGGATTATGGGCGTTTGCGCGCGCTTGCCAGCGGCGACCGCGTTTATCCCCGCCTGGCCGAACTGTTTCAGGCCGCGGACGACCGCTATAATTCCGGCCTGTTCCATTTCAAACCGGAGAAAAGCCGCCATGAGGCGACGGATGAATGGACACTCGACCTGGAAGTTGACGATCGTCTGCTGCGCGAGATGCTTGCCGGCCTTTATTATCCTGAGTCGCCTTATGTGTTCTCGGTATTGCCGGCGGACATTTTAGGCCAGGTCTACGAGCAGTTTTTGGGAAAGATCATCCGGCTGACGGAAGGTCATCGCGCCAGGGTCGATGAGAAGCCGGAAGTCAAGAAAGCCGGCGGGGTCTATTACACGCCCACCTACATCGTGGACTATATCGTCAGGCAGACCGTCGGGGCGCTGGTCGATGGAAAGACGCCGCGTCAAGTCGAACAAATCCGCGTGCTGGATCCGGCTTGCGGTTCCGGTTCCTTTCTCATTGGCGCCTACCAGTTCCTGCTGGATTGGCACTTGGACTATTACGTCAAACGCGATCCGGCCAAGTGGGCCAGGGGCGCCAGGCCTTCCGTGGTCCAAACGGGCGCCGCCGGCTGGAAGCTGACCACCGCCGAGCGCAAGCGTATTCTCATCAACAACATTTTTGGGGTCGACATCGATTCCCAAGCCGTCGAAGTGACGAAGCTCTCCCTCCTTCTCAAGGTCCTCGAAGGCGAAACCAGCCAGAGCCTCCAGGCGGTGTTCCGGCAATTCCAGGAGCGGGCGCTGCCCGATCTTGGCGACAACATCAAGTGCGGCAATTCGCTGATCGGCCCCGATTTTTATGACCAGCCCGAGTTGTCACTGTTGACAGATGAGGAGCGTTACCGAATTAATGTGTTTGACTGGGCGGCGGAATTCCCGCGGATCTTTCGCGCCCGGAAAGCAGGGGGCGCCCTCCGCGAGACCACGACGCCGCTGGACTACACCTATCCTGGAGTCCCGCTGCATGGCGCCTACGCCCGCAAAGCGCCGAAGCCGTCCCCCAATCCCGCGCCCGCAAACGAACCCGAATGGGAAGGAGGCTTCGACGCCGTGTTGGGAAATCCACCCTATGTAGTGGCGACGGCGGAAGTCCATTCGCAGGCCGTGGTTGAATACCTGCGACGATTCCAGGTCGCAGAATACAAGCTGGACCTCTATCATCTGTTCCTGCAACGCGGGATCGAACTGCTTTGCCCCTCGGGCCGGCTGGGCTTCATCGTGCCAAATACTTGGATGACTTTGCCGTTCACCGGCAAGCTGCGACGCTATATTCTGGGAACAACGTCGATCAGCCAGCTCGTGATATTCGACAACAGAGTCTTCCCGGAAGCGGATGTTCACACAGCGCTTCTCATCCTCTCCAAGAGCGAAGCGGACGCGAGGCATTCGGTTCTGGTCCGCCAAGTCAGAACCGCTTCGAGCGCCAATGACATTTCCGCGACCCGGGCGGTTCACGTCCGCCAAAAATCCTGGCTGTTGAACGAGGGCTGCGTTTTTGAAACACGCTTAGCCGGCGCGCCCGGCGCATTAATCACACGCTTGAAATCGACTTTCCCCGCGCTTGAAACTCTCGCGCGCGCGTCGTTGGGGTGCCAGGCCTATAACCGCTCCAAGCATTCCGCGCGGGAAATTGAGCAACGGGTATTTCACGCGCCAACGAAAATGGGACCCGATTACCTGCCGGAACTGGCTGGCAAAGATGTGGCGCGTTATCTCATCAACCGGACGCGCGGCCAGTGGATCAAATACGGCCCTTGGCTCCACGATTACCGCCCCATGGAATGGCTGACCGGACCCCGCGTCTTGATTCGCGAGATTCCCGGCGCCGCCCCGCACCGCATACTGGGTTGCTATGTGGAAGACACTTATTGTCATTACAAAACCATTCTCAGCGTCAACCCATCGGAGGCGACGACGTGTTCGATGAAATATTTGACAGGCTTGCTCAACGCGCGGCTTATGTCCTTCATTTACCCGTTCATGTCCAATAAGTTGGTGACTGAGACCTTCCCGCGTCTCTCCGTGGGCGATATACGCAAACTTCCGATTCGCATTGTTGATCTGACGCTTCATGAAGATAAAGCCCGGCACGATCGGATGGTTCAATTGGTCGACGAAATGCTGGAATTGCAGCGACGCTTTTCAGGAGCGAAGACGCCGCAAGAGACGACGGCCCTTCGCCGGCAATTAACGGCTGTGGATTCTCAGATAGATCGCCTGGTCTATGCCCTTTATGGGTTGGATCAAGACGAGATCAGCCTCGTGGAAAACGCGGAGCGTTGATTTCTATTTCGGTCGCTTCCGTTTCTCTTTCAGCGCGTCGAGCAATTTGCCCAGCGGCAGCGTGTTGATGACGTCGCTCTTCTCCAGCCACCCTTTCCGCGCGATGCCGGCGCCAAGCCGCAAAAATCCCGCGTGCTCCAGCCGATGCGCATCGCAATTGATCACGCACTTGACTCCTTTATCCTTCGCGTAATGCCACAGCCGCCAATCCAGGTCGAACCTGCGCGGGCTGGCGTTCAGCTCAATCCACGTGCCCGTCGCGGCGCACGCGTCAATCACAGCCGTTTGATTGACTTTGTAGGCTTCCCGCTCCAATAACAGGCGCCCCGTCAGATGCCCCAGGATATGCACATACGGATTCTCCGCCGCGCTTATCAAGCGCTTGGTGATCTCCGCCTCGCCCTGGCCAAAAGGCGAATGCAGGCTCGCCACGACGATCTCCAACTCGGCCAGCAGTGCGTCGTCAAAATCCAAACGGCCATCGGCGAGAATGTCGACTTCCGAGCCGTGCAACAACCGGAACGATTTTCCTTCCGCGGCAAGTTTCTGGTTGAACGCGCGCACCTCGGCGGCCTGAAGTCGGACCCGTTCGGGTTGCAGCCCGTTCGCCTGCACGGACGATTTGGAATGATCCGTGATGCCCCAGTATTCCAGGCCCAGCTCCTGGCAATCGGCGGCGATTTCTTCAAGCGTGCAATGGCCGTCGCTCCAGGTGGAGTGGTTGTGCAGCGAGCCCTTGAGCTGCGTCCATTCCAGGAGCCGCGGCAAGACGTGCTTCTCCGCAGCGGCAAATTCCCCCGCGTCTTCGCGCAACTCAGGCGGAACGTAATCCAACCCGAGCTGCTGGAAAATCTCGTCCTCGGTCCGGCAAGCCACGAGCAGCTTCGGATCGCGCGTCTCCACGTCGGATTTAAACAGGCCGTATTCGTTCAGGCGCAAGCCGCGTTGAATGGCCCGCTGGCGCATGACGATGTTGTGCTCCTTGCTGCCCGTGAAATACGCCAGCGCGAATGGAAATTCAGCGTCGCTGACCACCCGCAAATCCGCCTGGATGCCGCCTTGAAGCACGACGCTGACTTTCGTGTCGCCCTTGGCCGTCACATTCAAAACGCCCGGTTGCTGCGCAAAAAAATCGATGACCTCAGCCGGTTTCCGCGACGAGGCCAAAAAATCGATGTCACCAATAATTTCCTTGTTGCGGCGCAGGCTGCCCGCGACGCTGCAACGCGTGACCTCAGGGTGCGTGCGCAGGCTCTCGAGAATCGGCTCCGCGGCGACAATCGCGTCGCTGTAAAGATGACGCGAGGCGTATTGACGCCGAAAGTTGATGCCTTCGAGGATTTTGGCCTGCGTCTTTTCCCCAAAACCGTCCAGTGACGCGACCTTGCTGTCCTGGCACGCCTTCTCCAATTGCTCGACGCTTTCGATCCCAAGCTTGTCGTGCAGCGCCTTGATCTTTTTGGGGCCAAGCCCCGGGATCGCGAGCATCGTGACCAACCCCGGCGGCATGGAGGCTTTGAGATCTTCGTAGTACTGGAGGCTCCCGGTCTGCACCAGCTCGCACACTTTTTCGTGGATGCTGTCCCCGATGCCCTTGAGGCGGACTTCGGACTCGGCGCAAAAGATCTTCTCCAGCGGGTCCGTCGCGGCGTCAATCGCCCGCGCGGCGTTGACGTAGGCGCGCGACTTGAACGGGTTCTCGCCCTTCAAATCGAGCAACGTTGCGATCTCCGTCAGGACTTCCGCGACCTGTGCCTTTGTCATGCGAGCATCCTAGCATTTCGCAGGTTCAAAGTTCAAAGTTCAAAGTTCAAAGTTCAAAGTTCAAAGTTCAAAGTTCAAAGTTTAAAGTTTAAGGATTCCAACCTGAGACCGCAGCCCCCACAAATTTTAACCACAGGAACAGAGGAACAGACAAAACCGCAACTTGAAGCTCTACATCTCTGTGGCTCAGAGCGTGTTTTGAAAATGGATCGGGTCAGGGATTGCGAGCGCGACGGGGCGGATGGCGAGGCGCGACGAAGGAGAATATCCCTCGTGGATCTTCGACTGTCCGCGCGCATCCCTATCCCCAAATTGTCCAGGGCGTCGTCAGGAATAATGGGGCCGGCGTCTCCAACGCCCTGGTCGCTCTCCTCGACGCCAACGCCGCCAACTTCCGCGTCATAGCCGGCGGGCGCTCCGACGGCCTGGGCAACTTCAGCGTCCAGGCGCCGCCCGGAAGCTACCAAATCATCGCTTCCAAGCTCGGCTACATCGGGGACTTCGTGCATGCCCCGAAGTTCGCGCTGGCCGCCAATGCGACGCTGACTACAAACATCGATCTCGCCACCGCCTCCAGCCTGCTCAACGGCGCCCTGCTTGACAGCGCGAATCCTGCCATCCGAGTCATGCCTTGCGCCCAATTGCTCGCCTTTTCCTCCAATTCGCTGTTCGCCATCGGCATCGCTGACACCAATGGCAATTTCTCCATTCCCGTCACGGCCAACAACGTCTGGACGGTGCGGCCGGCCGATCAGAGCGCTATCGCGGCGGGGTATCTGACACTTGACCCGGCGTTCGAATCGCATTTTGAGACGTTTGACGGCCCCGTCACTGGCGCCGCCATTTTCGCCCGTCGCGCCACCGCGTTGCTCTACGGACACGTCATTGACAACCACGGCGATCCCATTCCCGGCATCAGCCTGACAGCCAGCGGGGATGGCGGCCTCTACGACGAAGCCGCAGTTTCCGACGGTTCCGGCGCCTATGCCATGGCGATGGATCCAGGCGGCGATTTCGTGCAAGTGGCCAATGCCACCGAACCCCCTGCCAGCAGTTTCCTCTTCGGCGGCGCCCGCTTCTTTGTCGATGATGGCCAGGCCCTTCCGCTCGACATCGTCGGCAATATCGCGACCGCGCGTTTTGAACATCTTCTCCCATGATTTTGATGAAGGACCGGAACGAATGCGCCTTGGATGCGAGATCGGCGTCGAAGGCCAATCAGGATTGGCCGCGCAGGTCACCGCGTTCGTCGCGCAGGTTGGTCCGACCAACTGGCATGATGTCATCGCGCGGTACGATGGAAAAGAGCTTGTGCTGTTCGTGGATGGCGTGGCAATGGACCGAAAGCCTGTCACTGGTCAGCTTCGCCAGGGCAATACCGAACCCTTGGCGATTGGTTCTGGCGGTCCCAATGACGATCCATTTCCGCGCTTTATCGACCACGCGGCGCTTTGGAACAGGCCGCTAAGTGATGCCGAAGTCGTCGCCCTGAGTGGAGGCGCCGAGACTGTTGAGCGCGTTCTCCCAGTTTACTGCGCCTCCTTTACGTTCGCACACTTGGGACCTTGTGAATGAAAGTCGCGAATTGGTGCGGAAATTTCAGGAGGATCCCAACCGTCCGCGCTGCCATTTTATGCCGGCTGAAGAGGGGGAGATCATGCCGGGCGATCCGAATGGCGCCATATGGTGGAAAGGCCGGTACCACCTTTGCTATATCTTTCAACGCCAACAGACCGGCGAACCGCACATCGTGCATTGCTGGGGGCACGCCTCCAGCATCGACCTGGTTCATTGGGAACACCATCCGACTGCGTTAGACGTGGCTCCGGGCGATCCGGATCGCGGCATTTTTTCCGGCGCCGCTCTGGTGTCCAAGGAGGGAACGCCATTGATTATCTACCATGGCGTTAATGCTGGGAATTCGATTGCGTTCGCTCAGGACGACCTATTGGTACATTGGAAGAAATCACCGTCCAACCCCATTGTGCGCATGCCCAAGCCTGGTGACGCCGATTATGGAAAGTACGACTCCTGGGACCCCCATGCCTGGTTGGAAGGAGACACTTATTACGCCATTTTCGGCGGCAATCCAGGCACCGGGGCGCGACCCGCGCTCTTCAAAGGCCCGGAAATGACGCAGCTTCATTTCGTTCGTGCGTTCATGACCAATGATCATTGGAGTCAGGTCGGTGAAGATGTTTCCTGTCCCGACTTCTTCCGCCTCGGAAATAAACACGTGCTCGTTTGCATCAGCCACATGCGCGGCGCCAGATATTCTGTTGGTGATTGGGAAAACGAAAACTTCATCGCTGAGTCGCATGGTCGAATGAATTGGCCCGGGGGGTGCATGTTCGCGCCTGAAACGCTCCTAGACAACAGGGGGCGGCGTATTCTGTGGGGTTGGTGCCTGGATGAACGTCCGCAACCTGTCCGCGCGGCCAGCGGTTGGAGCGGTGTGATGAGTTTGCCGCGCGTCTTGTCGCTGGACGCGGACGGCGTCCTTCAAATTGAACCTGTCGAGGAGCTCAAACAGTTGCGTTACAATCCGCAGACTCGCCCGGGCTTTACGGTGGCCCCCAACGCCGAGGTCGCGCTGGACGATATTTCCGGTGACTGCATGGAGCTTGACCTTTCCATGGAGAGCCAGGGGACGCACGAATTCGGCCTGAAACTCCGCCGCACGAAGGATGGCGCGGAAGAAACGACACTCACCTACAATCCAACCGAGGCATCACTTAAGATCGATCTCAGCAAGTCCACCCTTGATCCCGCGATACATTACCGATCGTGGTGCCTCGTAAAGCCAAAGGACGCCGCAGACGCAAACCGGCGCGTTTTCAGCCAGGAAGCTCCCTTGGCGTTGCGTCCTGGCGAGCCGTTGCGCCTTCGCATATTTCTTGATCGTTCAATCCTGGAGGTGTTTGCAAATGGGCGCCAATGCTTGACGCAACGCATCTGGCCTACTCGGATCGATGCCACGGGCTTTTCTTTATTAAGCCGCGGCGGCGCAACTCGAGTCGACTCCCTTGAAGCCTGGCAGATGGCTGCGTCGAAGCCCGATTGATGACAGGGCTAAGCATTCCGGAAGGCGCATCGGAACGAGGCGCATTTCATCTGCGCAGCTCTTTTCGTTTGGCCTCGGCCAGGGCTTTGTGAACGCCATAAAGCTGGAGCAGCTTGCTGGCAGCGTGGCGGAAAGTCTGCTCCAATGGGGGAGCACCGGGAATGGATGGCATCAGCATCGAACAAATCAAGCAGAAGGAAAAGGGAGTCGAAGAACTGCTCGCGCAAATCGGTCAGGAACTTCGCGGCAAGACCTACCGGCCCCAGCCGGTGAGGCGGGTGTATATCCCCAAAGCCAACGGAAAGATGAGACCCTTGGGCATCCCGACGGTTAAAGATCGCGTCGTGCAAATGGCGGTGCTCCTGATCCTGGAGCCGATCTTTGAAGCCGATTTTGAGGATTGCTCCTATGGGTTTCGTCCCGGGCGCTCGGCCCGCCAAGCCTTGGATGAAATACGCCAGCGCCTTCTGGACGGACAGACCTCGGTGTATGATGCCGACCTCAAGGGCTACTTCGATTCGATCCCGCACGACAAACTGACGGCGTGTGTCAAGATGAGGGTGGTGGACAGCTCGGCGCTCAAACTGATCCGGTTGTGGCTGGAAGCCCCGGTGGTGGAACCGCCGGACAAACCCGGCGGCAGACCGACAGTCAAGCGCAACGACAAGGGCGCTCCGCAAGGAGGAGTGATTTCGCCGTTACTGGCGAACATCTACCTGCACTGGTTCGACAAAGCCTTTCACTCGGCCCACGGGCCAGCGCACTGGGCCAACGCCCGGCTGGTTCGCTACGCCGATGACTTTGTCGTGCTGGCACGACATCAGGGACAACGGACTGCGGCAACAGATCGAAGACAAACTCGAAAAGTGGCTGGGACTGGAAATCAACCGGGAGAAAACGCGGGTGGTGGACGTCCGAGAAGACCGCCTGGACTTTCTGGGCTACACCTTCTGTTACGTCAACAGCCGCTGGTATCCCGGCACCAAGGTATTGAGCATGCGCCCCTCAGAAAAAGCAGTGCAACGGCAGAAGGAGGCACTGCGTTACTTGACGAGTCCGCGCATGAGAACGGTGCCTGTGACCCAACTCATTGGAAGAATCAACCGGCAACTCCGCGGCTGGGGCAACTACTTCGGCCAGGGCTACTGGAAAGACGCCTTCCATGAAATCAACGGCCACGTCCAAAGACGGCTCTTGATCCACCTGCGCAACAAGAGCCAAAGACCCTATCGAGCGCCCGAAGGCCAAACCCTCTACCGCCACCTCCAAAAGTTAGGCTGGGTCCATCTGCGGGGCCGTGTGAGCGCCGAATGAGCGAGAGTTGCCATACGAGCCGGATGCGGGAAATCTGCACGTCCGGTTCCCAAGACGGGCGAGGGGAGACGGTCATTGGCGTCAGCCTTTCAACCCGTCCTCCTCGCCTACTCGACTGGTTTAAATCTGACGTTCCTTCTTGTGCGCCTTCGGCGAGGCAAACCAAATCAAAGTTAATCAAGGTTGCCGCCAGCGGGCCACGGCAAGCGCATTCGTGGTTGATTTTCGATCCCGCTTGACACGTTGAGAATTCCAACATATCTTCATCGCATGGACCAGTCGCCTCGGCGACCGGATGGCGTTCTTTGAAATGGGAAATAGGGAGTCGCTTTTGCCTCGCCGCCCGCCGGGCGATGATTGACGGTCCGTCGCGTACTTCGAACCTTTCCAGCCCCGGCGACCCTCTCGGAATTTGGTTGGGGGGGGTGGCGATTCTGACTCGCGTTTTCACCCTGTTCGCTCTTTCTCTGCGACTTTTGCGTTCTTTGCGGCTGACCGTTTCCGGACCGCCTGCTTCTCCCGCTGTTTGCGCCGCCGCGCTTGCCGCCGCCTCAAACCAACTCAAAGCTGCTAAAGGTTGTTCAAACGCGGTGAGCCTTGATCCCGGCTTCGGCCGGCGCGACCCACGCCGAACGGGTTGCAAACGGGCTCCAATGGCGATAAGCTGGTCATGAAGTTGGCCCTGGGTTGTGGGGCAAACGCCAATTATGAGCCTGCCAACGTTTATTCTCGCTTCGGCTTCGCCGCGCCGCGCCGAATTGCTCCAGCAACTCGGTTTCGAGTTCCAAATCGTGCCCAGCGACTCTCTGGAAATCGTTCACGAGAGCCTGACGGCTGGGGAGCTGGCCCAGATCAACGCCTACCGCAAGGCCCGCCGCATTTCCAAAAAGTTCCCTGACGCCGTGACTCTGGGCGTGGACACGCTGGTTGCCCTCGACGGCGCGATTTTCGGCAAACCCACCAGCCTCGTGGACGCGCATCGGATGGTTTCGATGCTTCAGGGCCAGACCCATCAGGTCGTCACCGGCGTATGTTTGATTCATTTGCGCGCCCATCGCCAACGCATGTTTGCGGATCAGACGGATGTGACATTTCGACCGTTGACGCTGGAGCAAATCCGCCACTATCACAAGAAGGTCAACCCATTGGACAAGGCCGGCGGTTACGCGATCCAGGAATCCGGCGATCTGTTGGTGGAGGCCATTTCAGGCTCGTTCACCAACGTGGTGGGCTTGCCGCTGGAACGGTTGCACGACGAGTTGGCGCGCTTCAACGTGGCCATCCCGTTGCCCATGGCGACAGCCTGAGCGACCTTGCCTCAAGTCAAACCTGCGGCTCCTTCCCTTTTGTGGAAACGCCAAACGCGGCTTAATTTCCAATGGACTGAACGCGCTCAAATCCATCGTCAGCCGGTTTCCGTGGATCATCCCGGCCGTCACCGCGCTGGCCGCCATCCTCGCGGTCGCCGTCTGGCTGGGCGGCCGGCCCGGCGTGGCAACGCGCGAACCGGGCGCAGACCAGGCCCCTGCCCTGTCGAACGTGGGAGGGAGCCCGTTCACGCGCGGCAAGACGATTCACGGCACAGCGCAAGCGCCCGCCAATCTGCCGGGCGAATGGCCGCAGTGGCGTGGCGCCGACCGCAGCGGCATCGCCTCCAACTTGCCGCCTCTTGCGCGGTCGTGGGCGGACCATCCGCCGCGCATGCTTTGGACGATCGATGTCGGTGAGGGTTACGCCGGGGCGGCTGTCCGCGAAGGGCGCGTTTACCTGATGGATTACGACCGGGACGCGAAGCAAAGCGCCTTGCGATGCTTGTCGCTCGCCGATGGCCAGGAGCTGTGGCGCTTCGCCTACCCGCTTTCCATCAAGCGAAATCACGGCATGACGCGCACGGTCCCGGCCATCTCGGATTCGGCGGTGGTCGCGATGGATTCCAAGTGCAACGTCGTTTGCGTCGACGCAACCAACGGCGAGTTCCGGTGGGGAATTGACTTGACAGCCGATTTCGGGGCGACCGTTCCCCAATGGTACGCTGGCCAATGCCCTCTAATTGACAACGGCGCGGTCATCCTCGCGCCCGGCGGCGACAACGCGCTGCTGATAGCAGTCGACCTCGGCAATGGCAAGCCGCTCTGGAAGTCGCCCAACCCGCGCCAGTGGAAAATGACGCATTCGTCCGTCACGCCGATGGAATTTGGCGGGCAGCGAATGTATGTGTATTGCGGGAGCGGCGGCGTGGCGGGCGTTTCGGCCACGAACGGGACGCTCCTTTGGGATACAGACGCCTGGAAGGTGAGCCTCGCCACGGTTCCATCGCCATTGCCGCTGCCGGGCGGGCGCGTGTTTCTTTCCGGCGGCTACAACTCAGGCGCGGTGATGTTGCAGTTGACAGAGACGGGCGGCAGGATTTCGGCCGCCGTTCAATATCGGCTGGCCGCGGACGTCTTCGGCGCCACGCAACACACTCCGATCCTATATGACAATCATATTTACGGCGTTCGCCCCAGCGGCGCGTTTGTTTGCCTGAATCTCGATGGCAAGCCGCTCTGGGCCAGCCCCGTCGGACAGGATTTCGGGCTCGGCCCGTTTTTGTTGGGAGACGGTCTTTTCCTGGCGCTCAACGACAGCGGCAAACTGACATTGATTGAAGCCGGCGCGGCCCGGTTCAACAAGCTCGGTGAAATCCAGGCGCTCAAAGGCGATGAATCCTGGGGACCGATGGCGCTGGCCGGCGGACGCCTGCTCCTGCGCGACTTGACCCATCTCGCCTGCTTCGACATCGCCGCAAGTCCGCAGTGAGTTTACTGAGGCGCGACGTCGAGACTCACGCCCTCAGTCGTGCTGCGCGCGTAAATGCGCCCGTTGCTCACGCCCGCGGCGTTCCAGCATTTGCCGCCCAGCGCATGCGTCCGCCCGACTTCCGTGTAGGCGTCCGGTGTTGCCTTGACAAGAACAAGGTCGCCCGCGTCCGTCAGGGCCAGGACGCAGCCGTCCACGAGCGTGCAACCGCCGGGACCAAAACCCGGGTGTGACCAGCGGACGGCGCCGGTCGCAAGGTCGACGCATTCGAGCGGCGCCGTCCCAAATTTCGCCTGGTCAAAAATTCCGAAGATGCAGCCGTCTTTGCAAACCGGCGTGCTCCAATGATTGGCCTCCTTGTTCCCCGTCACCATCCACAGCTTCTGCGCGGAAAATTGGCCGCCGGTCTTCGTGATTTTGCAGGCGCTGGAGCCGACGTTGTACGCGGCGGAACAGTAGACGATGTCGCCGCTGACGATGGGCGAGATGGCCGTCGAAACGCGGTACGGAAACGGATAACGCCACAGCGCCGCGCCGGTCTTGGGCTCCACAGACACCAGGCCTTTCTGCGTAAAGAAGATGATCTGCCGCTGGCCGAGGATCGTTGCCGCGACGGGCGTGGACTGGGTCATGGCGTCGTCCTGGCTTTCCCAGGCGAGGCGTCCGCTGTCCTTGTCAAATGCAAGGAGCGCTTCGCCCGGGCCGCCGCCCGCGATGTAGACCAGGCCGTCGTCGATCAGCGGTGAGGCGGCGCTTTGCCAATGGATGTTCCGTCCCGAATGTTCCTTGGTCACGTCGCAGGTCCAAAGCTCCTTGCCCGTTTTGGCGTCGAGACATTTGAGGACCATGTGGGCCGAATAAACATACACCTTGCCGCTGTCATAAGAAGGAGTGGAGCGCGGGCCATCGCCGCCGTCGTTCCCGGGCGCGCCGTGTTCGCCGCCGCCATCGTATTTCGCCACGCCGACCGGCGTCGTCCACAACACCTTGCCCTTCGCGGCGTCGAGCGCGATGCATGCTTCCTGGTCTGCGCCATCGATCTCCGCCATCACCAGGGTGAACGCTTCGCCGTCTCCGACGGTGACGGCGCTGAAGCCATTGCGCATGGGGGCCTTCCAGATGGGCCGCGGGGCGTTTGCGTTCCAATCGGTCCGGATTTTTTCGAGGCTAACGCCGTCGTGGTTGGGGCCGCGAAATTGGGTCCAATCCGTCGCCAATGCCGGATGAGCCGCCAAGCCGAAAGAAAGTGAGGTCAATACTAAGTAAATGCCGCGCATAATGCGTCAAGGATGGCAAATCCCCCCGGGGCGTCAATTATGTTCGCCGCGGGAGGATTTGAGCTGCGTCAAGGTCGCTTGATCTCGATGCGGCGATGGAGTTCGGCGGGGTCACTCCTCTTTAAAGCGGTAACCCACGCCGCGGACAGTGTCGAGATAGCCGGCGGCGGCGCCGAGCTTGTCGCGCAACCGGCGCATGTGGGTGTCGACGGTGCGCGTGTCAATCAAACTGTTATATCCCCAGACGTCCTTAAGCAGTTGCTCGCGGGATTGGACGCGGCCTTTGCGTTCGGCCAGCAACGCGACGAGCTTGAATTCTGTCACTGTCAAATCCAGATCTTTGCCGCGAAAGGTGACGCGATGCCGGGGGCGGTCGATAAGCACATCGCCGCATTGGACGTGGTCGCCAGTAACGGAAGGGGTCCCGTGGCGCGCCAGGAGTTTTTTGATGCGCAGGATCAGTTCGCGCGGGCTGAAGGGCTTGGTCACATAATCATCGGCGCCCAATTCAAGGCCCACGATGCGATCAACCTCGGAGGCCTTGGCGGTGAGCATGATGATGGGCGTCGCCGCAGTGACCGGGTCTCGGCGCAGCGCTTTGCAAACCTCCAACCCGTCGGCCGCGGGCAACAGCACGTCCAACACGATCAGGCTTGGTGAAACCTGGCGGGCCTTGCGAAGGGCATCCTCTCCGTCGGCTGCCGTGACGACCTCA
>Ga0265338_10004418_pt1 | contig 19009 bp, 32 predicted proteins | sample 42126metaG_FD_193579 | JGI IMG/M metagenome (GOLD analysis project Ga0265338, IMG submission 193579) | Rhizosphere microbial communities from Carex aquatilis grown in University of Washington, Seatle, WA, United States - 4-21-26 metaG | ecosystem: Host-associated > Plants > Roots > Rhizosphere...
CAACAAAAATCCGGTGTCTTGCGACACCGGATTTTCAGAGTGACGGAGTGGTTAGGAATTCACGATAACCGGAATGTATGTTACCTGGTCGTGAGCGCAACTAACGACGATACCATCCTTGTCGCTCCTGACGTACACTCCGTGATCCGCTACCCGCTTGCTACCTTTTAGTAATTCTCCGCCATCCTCGGTAACGGTTCCTGATCCTTCGAATTCGACGTTTACCCTGTCACCAGGGCTAAACGTAAATCGCTCCGTGATTGCCATTTCGTGTACCACCTAGCGGAGTTGATACACGTACCTTACTCCCCCGTTCCGTAACTGTCAAGCGTTTTCGCTAGTACGTTCGTACTCCCAGGTACCACTATCAGGAAACGGTACCGCGCTACCGTTTCGGTACTGTCCTAGCGTACCCGTCAACCGCGTCCCGTTCCGCATCATCACCGCCCGGCGCTCCAGGTCCGAACACACCTTCGCATTCTTACACGTCACGCCCGCGAGTACCTGGTTGTGGACGATATGCCGTCCACCCGCTCGCGCCTCGCAATGCCGATCTTCGGCAACCTCCCGAGGAAGCAACCACGCCCACGTATTCGGATCGTTCTTACGCATCCAATTCCAATGTTCGTCCATAGCCCTCCCCATGATCGTACCGAAGAATGTTCCCATACCCGGAGAATAGCACAACGCCCATTAGCGTGTATCCCCCGGTCGTCCGTAGTCGCGTAGTACCTTTGCGCGTCGGACCTGGACCGCCGCAATCGGACCACAACTGACGGTTGCAAACGTCAGTTTGTTGGACATATCGTTCCGGTGTGCCAGATCATGCGTCAGATGGTGCCCACCCGCCCGCGCCTCGCAATGCTTATCCCGTTCGTGTTCCCGGTGTATGGCCTTACTCCACTTATCAGCCGCTTCCTTAAATGCGATAGGATCGAATAACGGTTCCATAGCCCTCCCCCTTTCGTGGATTGGGTCTACGCCCACCCGACCCGTAGCACAAGCCGCACGGGTAGCCCTGTCTGGTCTTACCGCTTCCACCGCACCGGCTGCACGCGTCACCCATCTTAGATCGCTCCCCTTCGGTTGCATCGATAGCACACGCCCCACGCGTCCAGGTCATGCCCGAACAGGATACACCGTAGTTTCTTAAGCATTTGCCACCTTCCAAACTCGCGACACGATCCGATGCGGAGGAAACGGTACGCTCCCCGAGTGTACGCGGATGCTTACCGTATGCCGCATTTGTGAGGGTACCACCTTAACAGGCGATCCGTCAACGTACCCGCATCCGGAACGCTCACAATGGCGCACAAGGAACGTAGCGCCATCCTGCCACGTAACTACCGTGGTATTGCTCACTAAGCGTAGCAAGTGCTTCCCTGGCCCGCACACGAACCGTACAGGACGCTTGCGCGGCCTACGCGGTTTCTGTGCTGCTCCGTCCGGAATTTCCGTTAGGCCGTTCATAGGTGCCACCTTTCCTAGCCGGTTCACAAGGCGAAAACGCCGCCTCTACCACCGCGTGCAAGCACGCTTCGCAGTAGACACTATCACGTCGGGCTGTACGCTCGCAACCCGTAGTCCGACAATCCCGATGGGGAGTTTTCACTGGACGATGTACCCGCTAGGCGGTAGGACGTGGCCCGCGTCATGGTCGGACCAATCGTAAACGACGTTCAGTTGACGCACCATCAGGGCGGAAATCAGGAGGAAGCACACTAGGCTAGTCCGGATCGCCCGTAGCGCTGTTTCGATCAGAAAGGTTTTCATAGTCGGAGGATACGCCTGCTCCGGGCAGCCTGTCAACTAGTACGTTCGTACCCTTACTGGTCAATTTCGTAATACAGGGTAACGATTGCATTAGTCGGACCCGCTATGCTTGCCACGCATGACGCGACAATAGGCGAGTTCGGACCCGCTGCAGGCATCGTACCAGGAAAGGGGAGCATGATGATATCATTTCCACCAGTAACGCATCCGAGTACGCCAATAACGGTAGGTGTGTTGTCCTGAATGTTTACCTGAAACACGACACCGGCTGCAGCGTTGCGTGCGGGTGTGAGTTTCATACCAACAACACGAATCGTAGCGCCGAGGTTCGGAGTAACAAGCGTTGTGCTAACAGCAGCGTTCGTAAAACCAATCTGTACCGAGATTGTCTGCAGCGGTTGACTAAACATACGCAAACTGCCCGAACACGGTACACGACTGGACCATTGGGAACGCGAATCCTGCTCCGCCTACTTGCCAGATTGTCTGTACGTTAGCCGTTAACGCACGTCCAATTGGTAGGAAAATCCCCTTATCAGGAAACACTAGTGTATCATCCGGTTTCGTAACGCCTGCCAATTGCAGGAAGATAAAGTTAGCCGCGCCGATAAGCGTTACGAATGCTGATATGTCACTGATACCAACGTATGCAGCGGACACGTATAGAACGCGAATGACCTTATTCGCTACAGCGGGAATCAGCACAATCCCGATAGAGTTAAACGGGATCGTTACTCCGAACGTTGTTACTGCGCTCTGTTGTGTTGGAATGATTGGCGGTAGAACGGAAACGCCGTTGCTTTCGCCTACCGGTTCGTCATACAACTTAACCGTATAGGGATCGCCCTGCAGCGTGCTTACCTGGCCTGCAGGCGGCAACGCCCGCGCAGCACCGAACGTGGTTGCCAGCACGTTAACGCTAGCCGTGGTAGGTAAGAACGAATGCGCCCAGCCCATTTGATACGGTGGTACAAACAGGTTGTTACCAGGCTGGACTAGCAGCCAATCCCCGGAGGGATTATCGATGATGATACCTGATACCGCTTGCCCGCCCGGTGTACCGAACGCCTGTAGGTCAACGCCTACAGGAACGGTACGGATAACGGATAGCACGTTAGCCCGCTTTCGGAATCAAGATCGCTTGTGGGCTAGTCTCGCCTCCACTGGTAGAGGCCATCCGGTAGCCTGCGAACAGGACGATAAGCCCACCGAACGCAACGGCCAACAGTCCTACCAGGTGCGCGGGATCAGTGAACCACGCAAAGAAACCGAGAGCGGGAATCGTGTTAAGCGGATTCGCGTTGAACGCTGCTAGCCCGGTTTCACTGGCGAACAGGTCGGGCCAGTTCGGCTGAATCGTACCGCCAACGTGCCCGTTGATAATCTTACGGATCGTATCGAGCGCAAGCGCCTTACTCACCGGATCGGACCCGGTACCGTTTACGATTGCCTCTACCTTACCCATGATTTCGTCCGCTTGCGCTTGCGTGAATTTCGTACCAACGGGTAGGATGATTCCGAGTACGTTAACAGTGTTCGCACCGCCGGAAAGTTCAGCGTTCAAACTTGCCTGTAGTCCTGTCGTCCATTGCTGCCCGATAAAGAACGTTGTGTACGGTCCCGTAAACCCGTTCTTTGCAAGCGCTGCACTGATTGCGTCTACGTCCGCTTGCGTCAACGCGTGCCCGACAGGGAACGATAGCGGATTAGACAGGCTACCGATTGGCGATCCTGCTCCACCGCTGCCCGTTGCTTTCACCGGGCCACCCGTACCAGGTGTACCGCCAAGCGCTTTGATTGCTCCTGCCACGTCACCACTGTTCGCTAGGTGGATGATATGCGCACTGACGCTACCGAGTACACCAGATTTGACAAACTGTGTGAAATAGTACGGGCTATTAACAGCGTTCCACGGGCTAGCGATGATCGCTAGTGCCTGTTGCTTAACCGTATTCCCTGGTACTAGCGACTGACGGATACCGGCATAGTTGTTCTGTGATTTGATACGCGCTGCAGCGGCATCGATACCGGCTTGCGGAGTCGCGTACTTAACCAGGTACCGCGTAGGGCTAATCATTTGCCCGATGGGCAGCCCGCTACCAAGCGTTGACGTAACGCCTAACGGATTGTTGTTGCCACCCGATTCCGCCTGAATCCACGCACGGGCTACTTTGATATTCAGGCCGGGAAGATCAGCAACCAACCGTTGCGCTAACGGTTCCGTTTGCGCTGCGGTGTAGGACATTAGACGTTAACGGGAACGGGTGTGTCCTGCGCGTACGTAGCGTGCAACGATGGCCCGCGTGTATCGGTTGCCTCGCCAGTTGGCATAAGGAACCGTTCTGTCATACTCGGATCGTTGACGGCTGCCCTAATCGGGTGGTGCGATTGCGTGTTACCATCCATACCGCTAGCGTTCTGTGCATCGGTAACGGCTGGTTCGTGGCGCATGAAACCACCGGTAGGAACCAGACGGAGGAACCAGGCCGGGAACGTCATGGCAACCTCTAGCCCGGATTCACCCGCCGCAACGCTACCGATCTGCCCGGTATTGAATAGATGTTGCTGGTGCGTATCGAGTGTCTTATAGAGTCCGGCCTTATCGCCCGTGTTCCATAGGTGCAACTGGTGCGCGTCCAGCGTACCGAGTAGCCCGGTACCGCCCGGACCCGCAACGGGATTTGTCGGAACGGTAGGATTCGGAATCGGGAGCGCTCCGGTACCTGGTGCAGCACTGGACGTACCACCAGTGGAACCACTCGCGCCAAGCGAGGAATCCCCGCTAGACCCGGACGTGTCGCCCGTACCGCTTACCGCGTTCCCGCTGGGCGCGCTAGAACGGCTCTTAACGATCACGACAACGATAATGGCACCTACTACCGCGATTCCCCAACCGTACACGGGTAGCGGGCCAACCTTGCGCGTCAGGGTGCCTTTCAGGCCACCACTCTCTGGTGCGCTATCGCCCGAACGGATCGGAGTAGGTTCGCCCGTACGCTCCATTGTCATTACGTCATGTTCTCCGGATACAGGTCGTACGGTGTCTGGTCCGGATCAGCGGCAACGGCTACCGCGTCATTGTCCATCATCTCACCTACCACCGCGTTACCGCGCAGTTCAGCGCGACGGGACGTGAATTCAGACACGAATTCCGTTCGCCAATCCGCAAGACTCTTACGGTTAGCGAACATCGTAAACAGCGTGATAGCGCCGAGCGTTACGGCTGCAATCGCGCCCGCGAGGATACGCGGATCGTTGCGGTTCACTACGAAACCTCCCCGACGTACGTAGCAGGGATCACGAAATTATCGTCAACGTTCTTAACGAACGCAACCACGGGTGCACGGTCTACGATGATATCCTGGTGCGGTAATTCGCGCCCGCTACCATCGTATGGCCAACCGGCTACCTGGTCGCCAATCAGGCCCATATTGTTTGCCCAATTGCGACGGCTAATCATCGGAGGCTGCGTCTCCATTTGCAGCCAATCCCCGGAACGTGACAGGTTACCCGAACCGGGCTGCTCCGGTGCCTGCGAACCAAAGATATGCGACAGGTCACGCCCGGCGCGGTTCACGTCCAGGGACGCATCCGCATCCGCTCCGTACGTGTAGCCCTCTTGGTAATGCTCCAATGCAAGCGGCGAAATTCCAAGCACGCGCCCATCGTCACGGGCTGGCCCGATTCCGTACACGTCACCGGATGCACGGCGCGACCCTTCGCCCGGATCACCGTCCATACCAGGGCGTACCGCGTAGCCCGGACCCGCTGCAACAATGGTCCCATCATCGGCATAGCCGTTCGGCTGCCACGGGATCGGCGGCTGCTCCAAGCGCGTTGTTTGCGGTAGGTGGTATGCCTGCGACGGACGCGTAAAGGGTGCCAGTTTCGTCCAGTTCGCTAGCGTTCGTCCGAATCCCATTTCGTGCCTACTTGCTGGCAGGAGTTGCAGCGGCCTTAAGTGCGCCCGTGAACGCCTGCCCAATGGAACCGATGACAAGCGGTGAGTTCTTGTCAGTAAGGGCAATCGTGAAACCCGCAAGGATAATCAGCGCAAGCGGGATAGCGAGAATTTCATGCACGTCCATTATGCTAATCCTACTCCTGACGGCAGTTTCTTGATTGGATTTGCCGTACCTGTTCCGGTACCTGGTCCCTGCCCGAGAACGGCTAACAGGCTAGTTACCAACTGTGGACCGTATAGCCCGATGATCGCAAACAGGAACAGGAACGCTAGCGCTACGGCAATCTCGGCAGTGTAACCGGATTCGGTTAACGCTACCAACATAACCGTAGCGACTAGCAATCCCGCAAACTGTTTGAACGTCACGTGAAAACCTTTGTTGTACCCACAGGTCGCAGCGACGTTAGCGTAGCAATCTTATTTCCGGGTGTCTTAGACACGCCTGCAAGGAAGATAATCAACCCTGCAAAGAACATTGCATACACTACGCGCTGCGCCTGCGGATTCACTTACGCGCCTGGTGCTTTCGGTGCGAGCACGCCCAATTGAATCAATCCCCAAACCAGTAGGCCAATCCCACCGGCGAGAATGAACAACAGAACGAAACTCACGGCTTAACGTCCAATGCCTGCGGTGCATGAATCTGATCTAGGCGTTCGTGCGCAGCCTGCGCGCTTTGCAGCGCCGTGCTTGCCTGCCCGCCAATCACACCGACACCGAGAACGACACCGGCAACGAGTAGCGCAAGCGAATCCAGGAACGCATCTCCTTGCGCCCGTCCGAGCGCTTCCAGAACGTGTACGATGACCGCCGCGCCAATCGTCAAAACGGCAATGATCGAAGCAACGAACGGGCCAAGATTTCCAAGTGGTCCGTTTGCGGTATTCACGTTAGTTAACTCGGAGTTCCGGGCACGATATCAAACGAAACGATATTGTCACTCGGCGCAACCTGCGAACCGAGCGTAAGCGAAATCGTCGCGCTTGCGGTGGAGCCATCCGCGTTCGTAATCTCGGCGGTAACGTCAACGCTACCACCATCCGCCGAAACGCGGGTAACGACGGTCGTACCGTCTGCCTGGTCGGACAACGTTACAACGCTCCCATCCGATGCGCTCCAAGCCGGAAGCACGCCCGCAGTGTCAACCGCGTTACCGTTCGCGTCAACGGCATTCGCAATCGACAGCGGAACCGAGTTGAACTGCCCGAGGTCGAACGATGCGCCCGCGACAGGCGCGCTATCGACCGGAGCCGGAACCGGTGCATCAACCGGCTCTCCGAGAAAGTTACGTGCAATTTCCTCTGCCACGTTCTGTAGCCTTTCTAGCATCGTCGGATGCTACGTAAGGAACGGCTGAATATCAATCTCAACAAGGCCGCCCGGATCAGTGATACCCGCGCCGACGTGCAAACTCTGCCATTGCAGGATATCGCCCTGGGCAACAACCAGGTTTGCAGGCGTTGCGCTAAGTGTGATAACGCCCTCTGTCTGCGCGGCGATGTTCACGCCTGCCGTAAGCGCAAGCGTGCCCATATTGACGACACCCAGACCACCCGCGCCACCTTCGAGAAGGTTAAACGTGCGAGCGGTAGCGCTACCGGTCATAAGCGCGCTAGCGATGTACGAAATACGCGTGACGCGCCCGCTAACCGGAGCGCGACAAATAGCGGTAATCAGGTCGTTACCAGCGGTAGCGACCGGGCCAACCGCCGTACGAACGGTAACAGGTGCAAGTGCCATCGTTGTTACGCTCCACTCTTAAAAACGGTCATCTTCCCAATCCACCACGCAAGGAACGCGGCGATCAGGAGAAACAGAAGCGATGCAATCACGTTACCGCCTCACTTATTCTTATACGCGTAGAACAGGCCGATTGCAATACCGATTGCAATTGCGGCGGTGTGCCTAGCAAGGTTCACGATTCAACCTCCACCCTGACTATTCCGACTCCAAACGTAGAACGCAATTGCGCCAACGCTGAGAGCAAGCAGCGTTGCCAGGGACATACGGCCCGCGATAACGGTAGAGTTGTTACCGATCTGTGCTGAAACGAAACGTCCCGCACTACTGGTACCAAACCCACCACCGTTAGCAGCGGATTGCGTGTCGTCCGGAGCGGAACCGCTAGAAGCGGCTCCGTTCCATCCAAGCATTGACTGAATGCTACTGTTCATCGCGTCAGACCGGCGCGTAAACGTTCATTCCGCGTGGAATCTGGATATCGTCAGTGATGATCGTAAGCGAGTTGTTCGTTGAACCGAAGCCCGCCGGATACACGCACTCGAACGATGCGCTAGAAAGGCCGTTCGTCCACCACCAATCGTTACCAAGTTCGGCACCGGCCTTAACAAAGAAGTCCTGGATTCCGGAGTACGCAAGCACACCGGCAGGAGCATCGATACCGTAGGCGCGGAACATCTTGGTACGACGGTAGGCCACGGTTTCACTGAACAGCGGAACGTCACCCAGGAAGAACGTAACCTTAGTCGGAAGGTTCTGCTCTGCCGTTGCGCGCGTACCGTTGCTACGGAAAACCAGGATCAGAAGCCGGATCGTATTACCAAGCCGCTGCAGCGGGTGGAACAGGTCCGACCCACCGGACGGAGCAACCTGGTTAACGAACCGGGTGATAAAGTGCAGAATGCCCAACTTAGGCGGCTCCAACTGAACGCTCGCCTTATTCGCGTTCTGTGGAGCAGGGACCGCGTACGATTCGTACATACGGGTAAGCGTCACGTTCGGCTGCGCGGTTGGCGCGGTCGTGTAGATCGGTCCCGTTGCGGCTGCAGTACCGGAGTTCAGGTCCGTACGGATCGCGTACGAAACGGCGCGGTTCTGGTTGCCGAGAAGCCCGATCAGGTCACGATCATTCGTGACAATCGGGATATACAGGTGCTGCAGGAAGTCCCCACCGGTAATACCGGCACCGGAAACTTTCTGGAACACGTTAACGTCAAGGCTGGATTCCTCGTTGAAATCCGTAACCGCGTTATAGAGTTTCGCAAACTGCTGTGAAATTCCATCCATGTTCACAAGATCGCCGTTCGGATCGTGAACGACAACGCTACCAATCGCGCTGTACGGCGCATCCTCGAAAAAGACAACGTTAGCAGCGTTGTTCGACGGGTGGACCGCCTGAACCGTGATATCCAGGCCGGAAAAGTAGCCCGTGCCGAGCAACTGGACTTCGACCGGCTGCGTTGCGCCCGTAAGCGCCTGCGGTCCGGTAACGATCTGCAGTTGCGAACGGCGCGACGTACCACGCCGGAACGGAATGGTACCCTGCGCGGGTGCGCGTTCCTGAACCTGCGCGACGGTCGGGCTACCGCTTGCGGGAATCGCCATTGCTTACGCTCCTACTGCGTGACGCTAACGGGGATAATCCCCGCGATGGTAGCGGCTGCGGTTTCGTGCCCATGCTGTGCCAGCCAAAGAACTAGCAGGCGAAGGATATTGTACGAAATCAGCCAATACGCTGTAACCGTAGCGAATACGATTACTCCCGTATGAACGTGAGGTTCCATGTTCCTCCACTCGTTAACGTTAAACCTGGTGGCAAGGCCCAAACCCGACCCGCCACCAGGTCAACACAAGTGTATACCCGCCTCCCCGTTGTCAAGAGGTATCAGCGGGAACCGCCAAAATTCGGGTAGGGACCGAACAGGGCGGGCAACCGTTGCGCGTTAACGATTGTCGCCAACCTACGCTTCCTGTTGAAATAGACGCATTCGTATTCTTTCAATTGCGCCATCAGCGGTACGATTGATTCCGATAGCGATTCCTTGATACGCTTTGTATCAAGCCCTTCCAATCGGAAAATGAACGCGTGCGTTGATTGACTAAGAACAAACCGGGAGATTTGCGCGGGACGTTGCATACCGTGAATCATCGTGATATCGAGTGAACGCCCTTGTGTGTCCATTTGTTCAATCGGAGTTTTTAGCCCGATCATCTCCGCGTACCAGTGTTCGTCAATCACGCACGTCCAAGCGGTTTGATCCCATACGCGTTTAAGCATCGCCGCACCCTGTCGCGCCTGTTCAGCGCGGGACGTGCGATCAGGCTCCAGGAAGATACGCGAGTGTCGTAGGTCGTCCATAGCGGTAGCCGATTTCGCGTGAATGAAACCAGGCCATAGTTTCCGTTCCTCTTTCCACCCGCCGCGTGCATCCGCTTTCGTTTTCAGGACAACGACATAGCGACGATAGCGCACCAGGCGCGAAATCAAGAACGTTTTACCCGTACCGGTATCGCCAACCACGCTGACGTGTTCGCCCGGCTCCCACCGTGCGAGCGGTCCCGTATTACCGGTACTGGACTCGGAACGGGAATCCGCAAGCGTTGCACTCGCAGGCGATCCAGCGGCCAAATTCGTTAACCTCGATATCAAGCGGACGCGGTACCGTGAACGGTTCCGCGTATCGATGTTTCGCTACGTACTGCTCGCTCCCTGGTCCCGGTGTGTTCGTCGCATGGCATTTCGGGCAGCCGGTGCCGAACACGCTACCGCAACCGGAACAGTAAAACGCTTGGTCATCCTCTACCTTTAGCCGGTAGGACGTACGGCTATAGCGGAAATCAGCAAGCGTACCGGGCGAGGTAATCACTTTGTACGCTTCGCCAGTTCGTCCCGTACGCGTTGCATATCCTCTTTCCACTCCGCGCGAGCAACAGGATTACCAGGTTCCGGTCCTAAGTCTTTAATTTCCTGTTGCAACTGACGTACCGACATTTCGGATTCGTCGCGCGGATGCGGATTTTCGCCAACCTTGCGGAGAAACAGGTTAGGCATTGCCCGCCGCCTCCGGTGGAATCTCCGGACCAGGCACGCTATCGGGTACGGGCTGCCCGCCCCCGAACATTGCGAACAGGTCCGACATATCGTTACCGTTCGGGACCGCGTTAACGTCGGTATTCGGATCAGCCATTGCCTTTAGTACGGATTCGTCGCCAAGCGCGGCTGCTCCAAGCGGATCGATCACGGCTGGCAGAATCCCATGCCGTGCAGCGCGGCGTCCTGCGATGATGATAACGATAAGCAAAATGTTATCGCTACCGGCTACACCGTTAAACGCCTCTAGCATCTTCGCAAACCGGGGATTCGCTTTTGCCTGCTCCGCAAGCCCGCCTGCTACGGCGGTGATTTCCAAGCCGTCTAGCGGGTCTTTGCTTGCATCCAGGCCGGGAATGAACTTGCACGCTACCGCGAAATACAAGTTAAGTTTGAACAGGCTTGCAGCGGTAGCCGCTTCCAGGCTTGCGCCACGCGGCCTACGCGGCTTGCGCGGTGTGGTTGACGCGGGCGCATTCGGGTCTTTCGGCGGTCGTCCACGCCTACGCGGTGCAGCCTGTTCCGGCTCCGCGTCCGGGATAACGTCGAAATCAAGTTCGGCAACCATTACGTTTCGCTCCTGCGACGTTCTAGTACGATATCGCCTGAAACCATTACGCGTCTAGTTTGGTAGCCTTGTGCCTTTAGGCTACGTTCATAATCCCGTACGCGTTCCTGATCGTGTGAACCGTACCGCCCGAATTTTTCCCATCCATGTTCACGTTCTAGCGTTGCATCGTTTTCCGCTTGCGCCTCTATCTTACGCTCTCCAACCTTGCGTAAAAATAGATTACTCACCTAGCGACCACCAATCCGACGCAACAGGACGTGCCTACGGGTAGGGCGCGATTCCTCGTGTGATTCGTTATCGTCGCTCTCCGTTGATTCTGACGCGCTCTCCGTGGATTCTGGCACGGCTGGCAGCGCTTCCACCGTGGTTTCGGCAGCCTGTTCCGGTACCTGCGCTACGGTTTCGGCTGCATCTTCGGCTGCATCGCCCGCCTGTTCAATCGTGGACGACAGTTCCGAAAAGAGATCGCGTGCAGCATCGTTCGTCAGGTACTCCGCGTGTTCGTGTACGTGCTCTACCGGATGCTCGCGCAAGTCTGCTAGTTCACGCTCCAATGCTTCCAGGCGCATTGCCTCGGTAACCTCGGAAACCGCCTCGGTAACAGCATCGGAAACGGTAGCGGCTACTTCATCCGGAGTAGACATAAGTTCAGGCATTGCGCTTAATCCTCGATCATATCCCCGAACACGTAGCAATGCTGCGCGCTCAGGTTCGTTGCCTGAATGGAAATACCGCGTTCAACGATCATCGGGAAATCAATGGAAATCATGTTCAGCGTAGCGGCGTCCATTGGAAACAGTTTCGTACCGATGTTCAACGTGAATGGCCCGCCAAACACGATCTTACGGATAACGAATTTCCGTTGTGTCGTGTGTGGTAGGCCATCGCTTAGATCGGTAAGGATCGGCGGAAACGTCGGGCGCAACAGCAACGCGTCTTTGATCGCGGTAAGCCCGTCGATTACCTCCCGATGCTGCCCGCCGAACGCGTCGTAATCCTCGCCCTTTTCAACGTAGGACGCTCCGGGCTGGTCCTTTTCCCAAACCATTACGACAATGCCTCCGGGTGTCTGCGAGACTGACGATTAGGGAGTACCAGGCTATCGCGCAATTCCTGCCGTGCCGCCTCCGCTGCACTCTGCATCGAATTTGCTACGCGTTCGATGGCCCATGCTGCGAGTACCAACTGCTCCGGACCGAGCACGGAATCAAGTTCGATCTGCATTGCACCGCCAGGGAATGACACCTTAACGTATGCCGGTTCCGTCGATTCCTGCTCCGGTACCTGGTCGATCTGTTCTGCCACCTTATCAGCCTCCATTACGGTGTGATGTTGTAGACGTGCAGCAAGTGCGTTTGATGCGGTGTAAACGATTTGATTAGCGCTGCCCGCTGTGCTTCGGTACCCTGGTTCCATACGTGCAACTGGTGCAGCGTGGTAAACGTAGCCTCTAGCGCTGCCAGCGCCTCGGCGCGCGTCACTCCAAACAGCAAACCACACGCGGTAAACTCGCGTGTGTAATACGGGCTATTCGGAACATTCCACGGACTATGAATCACGGCTAACGCCTGTTGACGGAGCGTACCGCCAAGCGATGCAATGATGCCCGCATAATTCGATTGCGTTTTGACGCGCTCCGCTGCAGCATCGATACCCGAAAACGCGGTCGGATACTTTGCGAGTACGCGCACGTCGTTAACGATGATCGTAACGCCTAGTGGATTATTGTTAACGCCTGACTCGGCGGTAATCCAACAGCGTGCGAGTTCGATATGCAGCCCTGGTAGGTCACGACACAACCGTAGCGCGAGCGGTTCCGTTTGCTGCGGTGTGTACGTCATATCGTGTTATCCTTAGCAGTAATGCTTAACGGGCGCGGGTAGCGTCGTTGATTGCACGCGCGCCCGTGCGATCAGTCTACGCCTATCGATCCCCTTGCACAAGGGGGGCGGCGGGTGTAGGCTTGCGAGGTCCGACCGGGGCCACCTTCGGGACGGATGCCGGGGAGCAATGGGGAAGCCCGCCCAGGCGGGCCGTGACCGGCTCCCCGGCTTTGATATCCATGGTGGACAAGAAAAATGGCCGATCCGCCTTTAGCAACGGATCGGCCAGTATAAACGGATCGTTGGATGCAGCAACCACCCGCACTACGAACAATAGACCTAATCCGCGCCACTGTCAAGCGTTCAGTTTGATATGGCGCGGATTCGCCGTCCTGCCCTCGGATCACGCAAGCGGACGGTACCAGGCGAGTACGTTGTGCGGCGCGCGGAGGAAGCACACGCGCAAGGCTACACGTATAAGGAAATCGCCAATCAGTTCAATATGAACGAACGCACGTTACGCAAACTGCGAACGGGCGAGACAAGCGGACGCAAACTCTTTCCGCGTGCGCGTGACCTACCAGGCGAGCGCCGAACGTACCAGGCATCATTTATCGATAGCAAGGGCGATATCCGTTCAATCAACCTACGCGTACAGGGTGAGAAACCGCGTACACGGTTTGATAGTTACCGGATCGCGCGACGGCTGCAGTACGACTCACCGGACCCAGCCGTACAACAGGCAATCCAGAAACGCCTAGCGGAACTAGCGACGAAATCGCCTACCCTTGCAGACTTGGCAGGCCAGAACGTCCCGCTTGTCAACGTCATTCCGAACGTGGCACCGCAAGCGGTAGCAGCAGACGTAGCGGACTTGCGATTGTGAGCGGGCTACTCGCAAGCCGGATCGAAAAGGGACCACGGTTCAAACTCGCACCATTGCGGAGCGGACGCGGTAAGCGGCAAACCGTCGTTATCGGATTCGATAGCGAGGCCGAGAACGGTAAACCGTTTATGATGCAGTTTAGCAAAAACGGAACTGCGGACGATGTAGAACTAAAGGAAATCCCGCTAACGAAACGGGCGGGATTGCGTGGATTCACAACGTACCTAGAGGATAACTGCAACCAGCGCGGCGTTGAATACGTCGTGTTCGGATACAACCTCCTGTACGAATTTACGCAACTGTTTGCGGACCTACCGACCCGTTCCGAACCTGAGTTCGTGCAGGGCTATACGCTTATGCGCGAAGATCGTACCGTGTCGTCCAGGTGGCAGATTCACGTTTACAATGATAAGCGCTATTTTGCGGAGTGGAAGCGATATAGCGCGTACCATGATGACGACAAGGAAGATCGCCCGATTGCGACGATTCGTCTACTGGACGCATCATCGTTCTACCAGGGCGGTTTGAATAAGAATAGCGTTATGCTCGGACTAGGTGAGAAGGAAGAAACGCCCGTATTCAAGCGCTCACAAATCAACGATGCGGCGTTTCGTTCGTACGCCCGACAGGATGCCTACCTTACCAGGCTACTCGGGGAGCGGATCATTGCGGACCACGTAGCGTATGACGTGCGTACGTGTATCAGCGCACCACACTTTGCGAGTAGCGTATTCCGCCGACATTTCCTGAACACAGAAATTCCGTTGCCCGACCCGGAACTAGAGCAGGCCGGTTTGTCGTCCTATCACGGTGGAAAGAACGGATACTATCTTGACGGACCACAGTACCTCCCGAAGATGTATTCGTACGATATCACTAGCGCGTATCCGGAAGCAATGCGCCAGTTGCCAAACATCGAAACAGCAACTTGGCACAACGTAGGGAAATACACGCCCGGAGTTCATGCACTATGGAAGATCACCGGCACGTACACCGGTTGCAAGTACCACGGCATGATGACGCACAAAGACGGGTGGCAGATTCCCGGCTACGTTGACGGTGTATGGATCACGTCCTACGAACTGGACGCAATGATAGCAAGCGGAGAGTTCAAACTCTCACACTGCACCGGGTTTGTAATGACAGGCGAACCAGGCGGACCGTTGACGCGGTACGTAGATCGATTCTTTGAAATGAAACTACACGCTACGGGACCGGTTCGCATCCTTGCCAAACTCCTGTTGAATTCCCTTTACGGTAAGTTCTTTCAAAAACAAGCGCTCGGCATTGTCGGATGGGTAGACGTAGAGGATATCGATAGCGACAAGCCGTTTAGGTACGTGGAATCGGACGAAACACAAGCCTACGATTATAAGGCGGGTGGTCTGTATCATCCGCCGATTGCAAGCCTGATTACCGGCTACGTGCGCGCGCGTATTCACCTATTGGAACACAAGTACCAAGCGGTGATGACAAGCACTGACGGATTTTTCGCTTACAAGGCACCGGACCCGACCGATTGCGGTACGTACCTCGGCGGATTGACGGTAGCGACAGGCGATCTTTCCGCGTGGCGGGAGCGGTTGTATTCGTTCGCACCAGCCGACGATGCGGACCATGCCAAGTATGCGCTGCACGGGTTCCGAGGATCACACGTCATGTTGAAAGGCGGGACCGATCCGAAAACCGGGGAGGTCTACCCTGGTATCCCGCTGGCACCAGGCCAGTACGACTACGTGGCGCAACAGGTGATAACAAACAAACTAGCCGGTCGGAAACTCGGACCGGAGCACCAGGTATTCGCGCCCGGTGTCTTTGCGCACCTCCCGTACAGGTTAACGCTTGACAGTTCGTGACGATGCGCGTACCGTTCTAAGTACCGGTAGCCCGTCCGGTTTCACGGGTAAAGGTGGAAAGGTGGTACAGGTGGCAGACAAGGCCAGCCCGTCCGGTTCTCGGTTGCACAAGGCAACCTACGCGCGGGACAAGCGTACCGGTGGGTACAATATCCGGATCAGTGGTCCCTATCCGAACCGGTTTGCCGGTAAGGAAGTTCCGGTTACAACCGTCAAGGGTGGCGAGCATACCGAGAAGTTGCTACGGCTCCTGTGGTCAGGGATCGAAACCAGTTCCGAGTACGGTGGAACGGTCGGGGAAGCCGTTGCCCTCTACTCGTTCGAGGCATCGCCACGCGAAGATAAGCAGGAGGAACTTCCTTTTTAATGCGCAATCGTGCCAGAGTTGCGTTCGTTGCCGCGTTCGTGCTTGCGATCTTCGCAGCCGGAACCGTCAGCGCTCACACCGCTACGCCTACGTGTGACTCGATCACGCTTGCGCTAGCGCCCGCAAAGAGTACCGCCAACGTTGACGTTGCCGGTACCGCTACCGTCGTTCTTGATACCGTCCCTGGTAATGGCACCTACGCTATTGCAGCCGGTACGTATGACGTTCACTGGTCCGATGGGTACGTGGTTCACAACGTCGTTGTTGGCGCGTGCCCTACGCCTAGCCCGTCGCCAAGCCCTACGCCTAGCCCGTCGCCCGTCGTGACGCCTACGCCTAGCCCGTCACCCGTCGTGACGCCTACGCCTAACCCGTGCGCGAGTACCGCGCCCGACGTTGCCGAACAGAGTTCATGCCCGACCGCTAGCCCGAGTACCACACCGGTACCGAGTCCTAGCACGCCTACCGTGACGCCTGTACCGTCACAGCCGGTCGCCACGCCTCCGATTACGTCTACGGGTACAGACAACCAGCCCGCTAGTCCCGCCGCGTCTACGCTGTTCCTGGCGGCGCTCACGCTGTTTGTTGCAGCGTTCGGATTGGCGATCATTCACACCGCACGCAATCCCCGGAGGATTAAGTAAATGACAGATACCGATAAGGCTGCACCCGTTGCCGATGCTACTCCAGAGTTCAGCATCGTTGACGAAAAGGAACTGCCCGCCAACAAGCGAACGCGCAAGGAATTGACGGCTGAGGAAACGACCAGGCGGGACGCCTACGTTACCGCGCTCACGAACCTTAAGGCCGGGAACCGGCTGCGCGGTTCGGCGGTGTTCGATACGCCTGCCCTGGCACGCGCAAGCGTTGCGAAGGTTCGGCGGCTGATCGAAACGGCGGACCTCGGGGAGAAGATCGTTCGTACGAACGTCGTTACGAACGGCGCGGGATACTCCTGGACGATCAAACTTGGCGAGGCTGCCAAGAAGGATTAGCCCGTACGGGACCGGTGCGCTAGCACTGGTTAAAAAGTAGGCCAGTAGAAACATCTTGCCTAGCAAGACCGACCTACGCCTACGCTAGCGGAACCGCCTGTTATCGGTTCACGGCGCTAAATCCGAACCGTTCCGTGGAGGCTCCGGTTACCCTCCGCGCTAACTTTAGGTGGTATGGTGGCACAATTCGGTAGCCTGATCGTTTGCCCGCGCTGTCGTCGTACTGACCGGCGCGGGCTAGCCTACGGGCGCGGCTGGTTCTGGTGGCCTCGCAAGGCAATGGAACCAGGCTGGACAATGGTGGCAGGACAACCGACACGCGGCGATTGGGCTAAGGTGGTATGCGTGTCGTGTAAAGGGGCAGGAGTGGTGCGAGCATGAAACCTCCGATGGCGCATCGAGTACGTCAAGTGTTGAATATGCTAGGGCAACCGGTCGATATGGGGCCAAACGTGGAGATTGTCCCTGACGTTAAGGAAAGTACCGCTATCGCGTGGAAAGAACAGGAGCGCACTACCAGGCCACCCGACCGGGACGCGGTGATACAGGGTTTCCACGCGCACCTAGGCAATACCGGTTCCTGGTACGTGTTCGGGAAACTCCGGGGCGGTCAAACAGTGGGTATCTTTGGCGATGCGGGGGATTGGTTCCGTCCTAATATGGAGAAGGCCGAACAGCGTATTACCAGCGCGGTTGATATCCTGATTGGATGGGGAGTAGGTCCGTACTAATGCCTGTTATTCGTTGCAAGACGTGTCAACAGGAGTACGCGGTTGCGTGCTTCGAACTGGTAAAAGTACCAAAGGAAATCCAGGCGGTTATTCCGGTAGGACACAATCCGGTAGGGCTTAACTGTCAAGCCGTGATTAGGCGGCTTATGGCACAGGCTAAGGATGATGCGTTGTACGCACGGGCGGTCGGGTATCCGGTGGAGTCGATTGAAATGCGGGAGCATGATCTACATTGACAAGCCCGACCAGGCATAGCGCCTACTGTGAAACCGGGGGAGTCCCGACCATCGTTCATTGCCTCCGGTGTGACACGTCCTATATGGACGATCACGACCCCTGGTACTGTAGAATGGTTTTCGATATGTACCGTCCGACTAGCCTAGAAATCGAGCGGTACATGAAAGAGATTACGGAGGCTCACAAGGCTAACTGTGAAAGCCCGAGACTCGTACGCGGTGGAATCGAAATGTATTGCGCCTCGTACGATAAGCATATTGGCAGCCTAACGTGAACGTCCTAGTTGCGTGTGAGTTTTCAGGCATCGTACGGGACGCGTTCATTGCGCGAGGCCATAACGCAATCAGCGTTGACCTGCTACCATCGGAACGTCCTGGTCCGCATATCATCGGGGACGTGTTAGAGGTACTAGCCGACCCGTACCGCGAAAATTTCTCGCTAATGATCGCACACCCTCCCTGTACGTATCTCACGAACGCAGGAGTACGATGGATGTATGGCGGGGGAGGATTTACCATCGATCCGGAGCGGTTCCGGCTTATGGAGAAAGGCGCGGCGTTCTTTCGAGCGCTCCTGGACGTTCATATTCCGCATATCGCGGTAGAAAATCCGATCATGCACTACATGGCAAAACAGGCTATCGGACCATTCAACGGAACCATTCAGACAGTGCAACCGTGGCAGTACGGAACGGGGGAGACTAAGGGTACGCAACTATGGTTGAAAGGCTTACCGGAATTGGTCCCTACCAACATCGTAAGCGGTAGGACTCCGAGAGTTCACTACGCGTCACCTGGTCCTGACCGGTGGAAAGAACGGAGCAGGACTGACCCGAATATTGCGGACGCAATGGCGGATCAGTGGTCCTGGTACCTGAGAAACCTGTTACCGTAACCCACTCTAGCAATCTGAAAATCCGGTGTCGCAAGACACCGGATTTTTGTTGTCCCGCGTGGGTACGTAGCAGCGTACTAC
>Ga0265338_10004421_pt1 | contig 18998 bp, 7 predicted proteins | sample 42126metaG_FD_193579 | JGI IMG/M metagenome (GOLD analysis project Ga0265338, IMG submission 193579) | Rhizosphere microbial communities from Carex aquatilis grown in University of Washington, Seatle, WA, United States - 4-21-26 metaG | ecosystem: Host-associated > Plants > Roots > Rhizosphere >...
CGTGCCGAGTGGACGACCTGAGCTATCTCGACCAGTGTCAAGCAGCGTTCACGGGCGAGGCGGAGCATGAGTTTCAAGTGATTTGCGCGGTGCGTACACGAAGAGATTTACGCGTCAAATGCCACGTCAGGGGTGGCAACCACGGGGGCATTTGGTGATATGCCTGTGGCGTGATGGAAAGGGCTCTTGACGAAACGCTGGACGAACCGGCCCTGGGGACGGCCGACAGGCATCGTTTCGGCGAACGTTTCGTGGCCGATCTGCTGGTCGGCAGCGGTGGCATGGGCATGGTCCTGCGGGGGCGTGACCTCCTCGACGGTAGCCGAGTTGCGCTGAAGATTTTGTACCGCAAGGAATGGCTGGCGGTCGAGCGCTTCGCCCGCGAGGCGGAAATGCTGGCCGGGCTCCTGCACCCGGCGATTGTTCGCTACGTGGCGCACGGCCGGTCGGTGCAGGGCGAACCCTATCTGGTCATGGAATGGCTCGACGGGGAGTCGCTGGCAGATCGGTTGGAGCGCGAGGTCCTTGAGCCTTCGGCAGTGGCTCGCCTGGGCGCGAGGGTCCTGCGCGCCTTGGCCGTGGCGCACGGGCAGGACATCGTTCATCGAGACATCAAGCCGTCCAATCTCTTTCTGGTGAACGGAGACCTTGAGCAAGCCAAGCTGCTGGACTTTGGTATTGCACAGAAGGCTGACAGTGAGTGGCAAGTTACGCGCCCTGGGGGCGTGACCGGTACACCGCTCTACATGGCGCCCGAGCAGGGCGGCGCATGTGGAAGTCAGCAGCTAGACAGCCGCGCCGACATTTTCTCGCTGGCTTGCGTGCTCTACGAATGTATCAGCGGTGAAGCGCCGAGGTGGCGAATGGTGCAAGGCCGTCCCGCATGGGACGAGGAAGCGCTGTTCGAGCTGCGGCAGCAGTGCCCGGAGCCGCTGCGTAACCTGTTTGATGGCATGACAGCTCTGGCGCCCGAGTCCCGCTCCGCCCAGGCCGACAAGCTTGCAGACGAGCTGACCGTTGTTGCGGAGCTTCTAGCGGAGCACCTTGTCGAAGGTCGAGTAGTGCCAGTTTCGCGTTCGCGCCAGACTCTGTCCGCGGAAGAAAGGCGCAGCACGGTCGTCCTCTTCGGTAACTCTCGAACCGAGGGTAATGAATTTGGATGTGACGCCCTGCGCGAGGCCCTGGCAGCGGCTGGGGCCAAGCTCGTGCAATCCGCGGGCGGGTGGACGGCCACCTTCCCTACCTCGGCGATTCCCGCGGACCAAGCGACACGAGCGGCTCGGGTAGCGCTGCGGTTGCGCAAGAAACTACCCTCGGTAGGTCTGACCATTGGGATGAACGCTGAATTACCCCCGGAAGGGGCGGTTAGCGGGAGCGTGCGGATCGATGCGGCGATGGCGCGGTTGCTGGAGGGACGGTTCGAGCTTCAACACCTGACCGAGGGTAGTTTCGAGCTACTTTTCGAGAAGGGGGTCGGTGAGGTTCCGCGGACCTTGATGGGCAAGGAGCTGCCGTGCTTTGGTCGCCAGCGGGAGATCGCGCTGCTCGAAGGACTGTGGCAAGAGGTTTGCGAGACGCCGGTCGCCCGGGCGATGGTGGTTGCTGCACCGGCTGGCGGGGGCAAGTCCCGCGTCCGCCACCAGTTTTGCGAGGCGATTCAGGCCGAGGGCCAGCCGCCCTTCGAGCTGCTAATCGGACGCGGCGATCCGATGCACGATGGCGCGCCGTTTGCGCTGCTGGGGCCCGCACTCCTCACGGCTGCAGGCATCAGCGGAAGCGAACCCGAGGCCGCCGCGCGCGAGCGTTTCGTTGCCTACGTCACCCGCTTTCTCCCTGAAGGCGACCGTGCGCGAGCCGTGGCCTTTCTCGGCGAGATTGCCAACCTGCCATTTCCGGACGCCGACCTGCCTGCGCTCCAGGTGGCCCGCAAAGACCCACGAGCGATGGCCGAACAAAAACTCATGGCCTGGCTCGCCTGGCTGGAAGAGGTGAGCGCGCAGCGACCCGTGCTGATTGTGCTCGAGGATCTGCATTGGGGTGACGCTCCCAGTGTGCGGTTTGTGGATGCGGCCCTGCGAGTGCTGGCCGAGAAGTCGCTGCTGGTGCTGGCCATGGCGCGTCCCGAAGTCGATCGTCGTTTCCCAAATCTATGGCACGGCCGCAGCCCTGGGCGCCTGGACTTGCCCCCGCTGTCGCCGCGCTGGAGTCGCCGCCTGGTCGAGCACGTGGCCAAGCTGAGCGACGAGCGCGCCGGCTGGATCGTCGACCGCGCGCAGGGCAACCCATTCTTTCTGCAGGAACTTCTGCGCATGGACGCCGAGGGGTGCGTTCTGAGCGACGGCGCCATCCCGGTAACCGTGCTGGGGGCAGTGCAAGCGCGCTTGGACACGTTTGGCCCCGACGCGAAGCTGGTCCTGCGGGCAGCGAGCGTTTTCGGTCAGACCTTTCGGCCTGACGGCGTTCGCGCGCTCCTCGACCGTGGGCGCCGCCAGGATGTCGAGCACTGGCTCGTCATTCTGGAGAAGAAGGAGATCGTGTACGCAGCCGGCGAACACGACGAGTATATGTTTCGTCACGCCCTGTTGCGGGAAGCGGCCTACGACTTGCTGCCGGCCGAACAAAAGCGCCTCGGCCATCAGCTTGCGGGACAGTACTTGGAATACACAGGGCAACGCGACGGCGCCGTCCTGGCGGATCACTTCGAGCGCGGGGGAGACCATGCTCGCGCCATTCATTGGTTGACCGTCGCCGCTGAGCAAGCGCTGGCCGCGAACGATCTGCCGGAGGCGATCAGCCATGTCGAGCGAGCGAAGCGCCTTGGCGCCAGTGGAGAAGAACGGTACACGTTGCGGCTGATCGAGTCCCTCGCTCGCCGCTGGCGTGGCCAGTACCGCGAAGCCGAGGATGCAGCCCGAGAGGCCACCAAGACGAAAGATACCAAAAAGAAGCTGGAGGCGACGACAGCGCTCTTGGGCGCGCTGGGGCCACAGGCGAAGTACGACGAGATTGCCTCATTCTATAACGGTCTACTACAGCGACCCGATGCACCCGAATTGTTGAACACGTGGTTGGAGTGCTTGTGTAGTGCAGGAGCGTACCTTGCTACAGGGTGGGCCCCTCGGTACAACGATGAAATCCTGACTTACCTGCAAGAATCAGAAGACAAGCTGGAGCCCATGCTTGTCGGACGCATGGAATCGCTCCGAGGTCATATCGCTTGGGAAAGGGGAAAGGATACGGCTGTTCTCGATGGCTTTAGACAATCCGAGATTACTTTTCGGCAAGCTGGCTTTGAGTTGGACGCGACTGTGGCATTGGCCAACCGCGCGGTACGCTTGCTCGGCATCGGGCAATTGGAAGAGGGGGAATCTTGTATGCGCTCCCTGTTGGCTTTTGCGCGACGCGTGGACCTCAACCACCTGGTCGGTGGAGGACTGGCAAATCTCACTGAGATACTCGCTCGTCGGGGCATCCTCGACGAATCTCGCCGGGTCGGACAGGAGGCGATCCAGGTGACTCGAGCGCATGAGGACAGACACTTTCTGGGTGTAGCGGAGGCGGCCCTTGGAGTGACTGAGTACCTTGCCTGCGACTATGCTCTCGCCGAGCACTATGCGCGCTCGGCGATGGATACCTGGGACGCTGTACCTCATTCACGTCCTCTTGCCGTGGCGCTGCTGGCGCGCGCTCTCTTCGCGCAAGGGCGCCGCGATGAGGCTCTGCGGCTCGCGCGGGAGGCGGACGAGCAGTTGAGAAAGCTCGGTAGTGTCAACGACGGTGAAAGTACGATCCGTCTCGCCCTCGCAGAATGTTTGCTGGCGACCGACGATCGGCAGGCGGCCGAACAAGCCATCCAATCTGCCACCGAGTGGCTGCTGGCAGCCGCGCAAAGACTGGACGTTCCCGCCCACCGCGAATCCTTCCTGACTCGTATGGCGGAAAACCGCCGGATCCTCGAGCTCGCCCGCCAAGTCGGCATAGCGACGTGAGCCACGGCCTCTACTACCTGTACTTTTCGGCGCTCAATCCCAGCTTTTGCATCGCCCGCCAGACGACCGCCCACTGTCGGTCGAGAGCGCGCGCCACCACCGCCACGTTGCCCTTGTGCTGTTCGAGAAGCGCCTCCAGGTCCGATTTCTGCAGCTGCCCCCGGGGTGAGCGCCGCCTGGCAACGAACGGCGCGACGTCCGCGGGGATTCGGCTGCGCACGGCGTGTGGCAGGTGGTCCAGGCGGATGTCGGGCTCGCCGGCGGCAAGGTGGCGTGCTTCGTGGATGACCTTTTCGAACTCTCGCACATTCTGCGGCCAATCGTGGAGACACAGCGCCAGAAAGGCCGCCTTCTGGGTCACCTGACCACCCGAGAAATGGTGCAGGAGCGCTCCGATGTCCTCGCGCCGAGCCCGCAAAGGCGGAAGAACGATCGGCGCGGCCCCGAGACGCCCGCGCAAGTCTTGGCGCAGGCCGGGCGCCTGCGGGGTTGCGCCTAGGCTGGAGGTTGCGGCCACGATGCGGACGTCGAGCCGGCGTGTCTCGCGGCTACCGAGCGCCGTGTACTCGTGCTCTTGCAAAAAGCGCAACAGCTTGGACTGGGCCTCGGCGGGCATATCGCCGATCTCGTCGAGAAAGAGCGTGCCGTGATCGGCGGCGTCGAGCAATCCGGGCTTGCTGGTTGTCGCCTCAGAATGCGCCCCGCGCGCGTAGCCGAAGAGCTCGCTTTCCACCAGATGCGTGGGAATGGCGGCGCAGTTGAGCGCCACGAAGCGACCGGGCCGGCGGCTGTGCGCATGAACGGCGCGGGCGTAGACCTCTTTGCCGACGCCGGTCTCGCCTGAAAGCAGAACCTCTTGCTGCGTGGGTGCGAGGCGACGCAGCCGGCGGAGCTCGATGGCCATGGCGCCGGACAAGGTGGCGATCGGTCCGAAAGGTGCGGTCAAATCCTCGCGGATCGCGGAGACCTGATCCTGGGACAGCTGCCGGACGAGCAGCAGATGGCCGCCAATCGACACCATCGACCCGTTGGCGATTTTGATGGGCTCCCCCACCGGGCAGCCTTCCACGAGGGTGCCGTTCTTGCTGCCCAGGTCGGCGACCTCGAAGCCGCCGTTTCGCAGGCACGAGATGCGCGCGTGCCGTGCCGAAGCGCGGGCGTCGGCAAGCGCGCAAGCGCGAATGCCGTCGGCGGGTTCCGGGCTGCGCCCGATTTCGACCGCACCCTCGAACGGAACCAGCCTTTCGCCCTTTGCCCCGCCGCCGTCGGAGGCGCTGCCAATGACGACCAAGAATGGACGAACCTCGGTCGGAGACCAGACCGAAGGCTGGTCTTCGGTGATCGTGGACGAGCTATCCTTGAGGCCCAGGTCTGCCATGCGCATGGAACTATAGTTGAAAGCGATGCGGCGCGAGCAGCTTGCGTGACTCGACGCCGCCGCGATCCGTCGAATCATATGATTCGACGGCAGGAGCAACTACCCTCGGTAGGGCCGATTACCCTCGGTTGCTCTGCAGAGCTGGGAAAATCGCGGACTTGCCTGACGGGCTTCGAGTGAACGGCGACGCGCCGAGCGTGGCACAGCAGTTGCTGTGTGGGCGCGGCGGGCTCAGCAGCTCCCCTGCGGAGCCAGCACACCTTCCTTTCCCCCGCGGGCGGCGGTACCGAGAACATGCCTCGGCGTCGCCGCCCGCTCTTTTTCGCTGTCGTTGGACAACCTTATTCAAGGAGAGCGCTATGGAGCTGCGTCCGTTGCTGATCCAAGAAATGAGCGAAGTGTCGGCGTCGTGGGTGACCGACGGTAATCCCGCCTGCGGCGCGATTCAGAAAGAGCCGATGCTCAATCCCCTGCTGCCCGAGCTGCGGACGGCGCACGACGATATCGTCGCCGTGGGCTCTGCCGAAGATCCGAGCGCACGACAGTTGTCCATGAACGAGGCCAAGCTGGATGCTCGCCACGACGATCTGGTGCGGGCGATTCACGGGTCGCTGACCGTCCTGTCGAAATTCTCCAAAGCCGGGGAAGAGATGGTGCGCCTGCGTGACCTGATCTTGCCCGAGGGATTGCGCCACTCGACCAAGAGCTATCGCGCCGAGGCCGGCCACACGGCCTTGGTGGCCTCGTGGATGACGCCCGAGCTGCAAACGCGCATGAAGGCCGTGTTGGTCGGCGAGGGCACCCTGCTCGATCTAGTCAATCAGTGGATCGATGCCGGCCGGCGGCTCGGCGTTCTGGAGGAGCAGCGCGGTCGCCTCGACCGTCCCGCCGCCACGCCGGCCGCGCAAGTCCAGGCCGCCCGCCGTAGGTGGATTCGATGGGCCAACATTTTGCTGACCACCGCCGAGAACGCCGGGGTCTCCACCGCCGTGGACACATTGCTCTTCGGCCCGCTGCGCGCCGCCGCCCAAAACGCCAGCAGCCGCTGGGGCCGGCATGACGAGCCTGCCCCAGCGCCGCCGGTCGTACCGCCGGTGTCGACCGACAAGGACAAGTAGGGTCCGTATAGCCGCCGTACGTCGCGTCGGTCGGCAAGATCAGGTGGTGTCAGGGGAGCGATTGATGTCGGAGTCGGCAAAATCGCCCGTGGAGACGGTTGGTCTCCACGCCAACGATGCACGATCGGCCATCGGGACCGTCTCTGCTGACGCGGCGGTAAGAAGAATCGGCCCCCGAAGGGGCAGCTCCCGGACGTACCGGTCAGCGAAGCCTGCTGACCGAGTCGCCATTCCAGATCTGCGCGTGGCCGGAGTAGGCGTACTGAGCCCCGCTCCTCGACGCGCCGGTCAAGGAAACCGACCGAACAGGCGGAATCCTACCGAGGGTAGTTTGCGGGAGCCCTACCGAGGGTAGTCGTCTTCGACGCGTTGGTCCAGGCGGGCCCCAGCATTGAAGCCTCGTTGCACTATGACTTCTGACCCGGGGTTGGGCGAATCATATGACTCTCGCCTTTCCTCGCCGGGCCCGCCGCGCGCCAACCGTAGTCGAATCCGAACAAGATCAAGCGGTTCGAGTGTATTTCGATGCTCTCTGACTGCTCGCCCAGTCCTGGCGCTCAAGTTGCTAGAGCCCTCGCGAAAAACGCGACCGCTCTGCGACCACCGTTCGAGCCTACAGGGAGCCCCCATGAAAACCTGGACCCGATCTTGGACCTACGTCATTGCCGCTGCCATTTTGCACGCGGCCGGAATGATTCGTTTGCGTGTCCTGGTTTTTTCGGTCTTGGTTGCCTCTGCGGGCTGCCAGCCGCGCCCCGATCCCGAGCCATTGCCTGTCGAGGCGCCGGAGCAAATTCGGGCCGAGGTCAAATCGCTAACGGATCCTCAGTATCTCACGTACACCGTGACCAATACGCAGACCCTCACGTCAAGCGGAACTGCTACCAACACGATCACCAGCACGAGCACGATCACCAATACCAACACGGTCACGAACACCATCACGAGTACCTCGACCAAGACAAACACACAGACCGTTACAGGTACAAACACATACCCGGATACGGCCACTCTGACGGCCTCTTATACGACAACCAAGACCGGTACCAGTAGCGCTACCGCTAGTACCAGCAAGACCGCGACGGGAACCGCCACCTATACTGGAACGTATCTGGCAACGGGTACGAGTACAGGTACGAAGACGGCGACGGGGACCTTGACCGGAACGAATACGCTAACTGGAAGTATGACCGTGACAGGAAGCGGAACGGGAACCAAGACCGGGACAAAGACGGTCAGCGGAACAGCAGTCGGGACCGGAAGTCAGACCGTCACCCAGACATATGCGTCGACCAGCTCCTCTACCGGAACTGCGACCGCCACAGCGACATCGACCAAGACTTCCACCGCCACCGCGACGAAGACGACGACCTCTACGTCGACCGCGACCGGTACAGCCACCACCACATCGGCCAACGCTTGCTACGGCACCTGGAACTTTTGCGACAATTTCGAGTCAGGCAACTCATCTCAGTGGAGTCATCAGCAGGGTGGTTGGTCGGATTTTACGGTGGTGACAGATGGAACCAAGGTCTATCAGCAGGGCAACACCTACGCCTCCGGCTGGGACATCTACATGGCGGGTAGCAAATGGATGGACCAGAGCGTCGAAGCGAAGCTGAAGGCGCTGACCCTTCGCGATCCAACCACGATGGTGGCGCTATTCGGGCGCGACGAGAACGTCATCAATGGCGGCGACTGCGCATATTTCGCCGGCTTGCGCGGCGACGGTGCCTTCGTTTTGGGCAAACGCGTGAACGGCACGACCAGCGTGCTCGCGTCTACCAACCAGGGCGTCGTCACCGGTACTTGGTATACGCTGAAATTGAACATGACGGGCACGACCGTCACCGCGTACTTGAACGGAACGCAGCTGCTCAGCCAGAATGACAACGATTGTCAGGGCGGCTCTGTAGGCGTCGGCAGTCTCAACGCCACGTTCGAGGCCGACGACGTGCGCGTAACGGCCGCTTCAACCAATACTTGTATTCAAGGCTGGCGCAACACCACCTGCGATATGTGCACCGGTCAGACGCAAGAGGATCGAAAGCAATGCTGGCGTTTTCTCGACTGCTACGCCAACCACGGCTGTGGTCCCGAGACCTGCGGCGGTGACGACGATTTCTGTGGCGTGCACCAAGCCGGGAACCCGGCGAATCCGGACGACCCGACGTGGCCGCAGCTGAATGCCTGGGGAATGGCGCCCAAGACCATCGCCGACCAAGTCTACAAGTGCAAAGGATGCTCCGGCTCGGTTCGTTGCGACCTTCCAGCTAAACCCGATTGGACCGGGTGCGCAGACGGCAATGCATGCACGACCTACGATAGTTGCCAGCAAGGCGTCTGCGTGGGGCAGTCCCCTGTGACCTGCCAGGCCCTGGACCAATGCCATGATGCCGGAACGTGCGCGCCATTGACCGGCGTGTGCAGCAATCCGAACAAGGTCGACGGCACGGCCTGCGATGATGGCAGCGCATGCACGCAGACAGACTCGTGCCAGGCGGGTGTATGCACTGGTACGAACCCAATCATTTGCGATCCCAACAACAACCCGTGTCATGAAAACGTCTGCAATGGCGCGACCGGAACCTGTCAGGATCAGCAAAAGCAAGACGGCACCACTTGTAACGACAGCGACGCCTGTACGCAGACCGACGTGTGCTTGAACGGCGCGTGCACGGGAACGAATCCTGTAGCGTGTACGGCGAGCGACAGCTGCCACGGCGTCGGGACCTGTGATTCCAGTACCGGTGTATGTTCGGACCCACCACTCGACAAGATTGGTTGCAACGTCAACCTTCGCGACGTCGACGGTGTCGTGGACATGGGAAACGGCAACTGGATAGCGCTTTTCGGCTGGGATAGCACAGCAACGACGCCGTTCCATCCGACAACCAACACAATCTCGGTGGATACTGGCCAAGTACCAAGCACATCGCCTAACCCGCCGGCCTACCTTATTCCAGGGAGCCACCCTGGGGGATTCCTCGCCCATTTCACCACTGGTCAGACGATCTCGTGGACGGTAGACACGCAGACCAAGAGCGCTTCCAACAAGATCTCGACACAACTCACTCCCAAGCCGCTTCCCAGCGGCGGTGGTCAGCAGGTCACGCTCGGAAATGGAACAACCGTCGTCGTTACGCCGGATATGGGTGCCTATACCGCGCCACCGTCCGATCCAGCGCCCAATCCGGCACCAGAACCTAAAGCGGTGATCCCCTTCAACGGAGCGTTGATGGGAAGTCTTACGGTCGGGCCAACCGGCGCCGCACTTTACACCGTTCCCATCTCCATCCCACCTGGAGTCGCCGGAATGGCACCCAATCTTAACCTCGTTTACAGTAACCAGGCCAGCTCCGGCATCGCTGGCCAGGGTTGGGATCTTACTGGTCTATCCACGATCTATCGTTGCCCGAAAACTGTCCTTCAGGATGGCTATGCAAAGGCGCTAGCGATGGACCGCAATGATTTCTCCCAGACCAATGGTGACGGTCTTTGTATCGACGGCAAGCGGCTATTATGGCTCAGTTCGTCCCTGTCCGGAGACAGCGCAACATTCACCACCGAGTTTGCGGACTTCAGCAAGATCACGCTGTTCTATGACGATTTCGGCGCTCCTTCCGATCCTCAAGGGCGACGACAAGCAACGCACTTTACTGTCGTCACGAAGTCCGGGGAAACTCGCTACTATGGGTCCAGGGAGGACGCGCGCCTGTATCTACCTATGGAGGATGCGAATGGGATTGTGGGAACGGGCGAGACCGTTCCAGCCATTTGGGCGCTGGACCAGGTTGTAGACGTCTGGGGCAATTTCTATGAAATCCACTACAATGACGACAAAGGGAACAACCAGGACTCAACCTCTTCACCCTCAGACTTTCAGACGCGTGGATTGATCCCAACAAGTATTGCCTACTCGGGACACATCGATGCCAACAGTGGTGAAGCAGATGTTTTGCCACCGAATACGATTACGTTTACCTATGCGAGCCGAAAGGAAGTGCGAAATACCCGTTTCCGAGACTCTGTGGTGTCGCGCAGTATGGTGCTATCCCAAATTGCCAGTTCCCGCGGAACCTATGGCTTGGACTATGCGGGGCCTTCGCTTGACCTGGGCGCCAGCCTCGATTCAGATAAGCTCTTTGCCATATCCTTCGTTCAGCCGGGTGGAAACACCGCCTGCCTCAGTCCCCTGACAATCTACGATCCGAAGCAGCTCGCCGCGGACAGTTGTTTGAAGCCGCTGGTCTTCGGATGGGATATCTTCAATCCAAGCGGCACGGGTAGCATGTGGGAAGAATCGTCTAGCTATGCTTTGCCGGCGGACTACAGCGGGACCGGTACGCAGCTCGTCGATCTTGACGGAGACGGTCGCCTCGATTTCGTTCAGGCAATCCAAGGAAAAGCCTTCAAGACGTGGCGCAATACTGGCGCTGGCTGGGAAGAGAAGTCAACATGGCAGATGCCGGCGTCACTTGCACATTCGGATGGAAGCGCTGCCGGCACGATCTTTATGGATATCGATGGTGATGGTTTGCCTGACCTTATTACCAGCGAATCGCCGCAGAATATTTGGTTGAATAGACTGCGGCAGGACCAAGGCGGCACATGGCAATTGCAGACCACCGGAAATTATTCAATCAACAATCTTTACAAGGTCACCTCGGCGGGATTTTTCACGCTAGATCCTGCTACATTCGGGGGGGGCTACTTTCAAGCCGCTGACATCAATGGCGACGGACGGCTGGAATTGGTAGAAGTTATGCCGGTAGCGTCGGGTGTCTTTGATCTGGTGGTCCTCAGCAACGACGGAACAGGATGGAAGAGTGCTCGAAGTGGAGATCTAGGGGTAGACCAACCTCCAGCGACTTTCGTGGTTCGAGATGTCGACCGCGATGGGCTTGCCGATTTGGTTGCTTCGGACGGATCGAGAATTTGGTTTAATCCAGGCGGACCCATAGCAAATGGGACGCCCTTTGACTGGCGCATGGTGACCTCCGATAAGGTGGCTCTAGAATATGTAGTAGGCAGGGGCGATATAGATGGAGACGGAGTGATAGACCAGGTCTCTATAAGTACCTCCGTCGACGCGCTCGACAAGACGCGGATCTACCCTACGGGCAAAGTCGGCGTTTCCCTCATGTCGGGTAGCGGACTCGTAGGAACTTCAGGTGGCTCTTCATCCGGAGTCGAAGGCTACGCTGACGCGCTTAATATGTTTTCCTTTGGTCCAGACTGGAATGCATTCATCGGCAATTCGGAGGCAGGGCGCTTTCAGCTAGCGGACATAAACGGCGACGGTCTTGCCGACGTTGTCCTGAACCATGCCTGGGGCGGTGCCGTCCTGATCAATAGAAATGGGGAATTTAGGGACGTCGGCCAGATCTCGAATCATCCGAACTGGCCCGTTTGGGGCCAGCCGCAGTCTAGCGATCCGCCATTCGTGGATACGGCGCCTGCGGCGAACCAGAACTGGATAATTCCGACTGCTCTCGCACCCTCTGGCATTGTAGCAGTTGCAGACAACAAGAGCACATATCCGTTGGATGTCTTTGTAGATATTGATGGTGACGGGATTGTCGATCGAGTGCAGTCCCTAATGCATTGCAATCCGAAGGATTCATCATGCACAACGCCCTATGTGAAGAAGACCTTCCTGAACAAGTATCACAGGCCCGTCATCACCACTTTTCCGAACGGCCTGGCTCAGCCTAGCCAGGTATCGTATTCCGTCACGACGAAGGGCGAGATCTACTCTGATGGGGCACCGCGCACAGGGGGGACGAGCTACCTGGCAGCACCCATTCAAGTGGTGAAATCGGTGACGACGGACAATGGGATTGGGTCGGTGTCTTCGACAACGAGCTACATGTATTCTTCCTTGCGGGCTAGCGCAAGACAACACACTCCATTGGGATTCCAGGAGGTGTGGACAACCGGCCCAGACGGCACATTTACAGACACGACCTACTTGCAAGGTTATCCGTATCAGGGGCGTGTCTCTACCGTCGTGCGAACCAAGCCGGGAGTTGGCGTCGTGAACGAGACCGACACAGTATACAATCAAGATGTCGCAATCACACCCGAACCGGGCCGAGGTATCTTTGTACACCCATTCCGGGTGACGGATACGACGAGCTTGTACGGACAGGTCCGCGGAGACGGTACCGCGGCTCAGACCGGCGAAGTAACGACAGTGACGTTGTACGATTTTGATGATTACGGGAATATGAAAAGTACGACCGTCACGACGACGGATAGCAGCGCGGGAGGTGGTGCGGGCACCGGCGGCAGCGGCGGAAGCGACGGTGGAACAGGTGGGACCGGAGGCTCGACGACATCGAACGGCGGAGAGAGTTACCAGCGGACGGTCGTCAACCACTACCCCACCGATGGTGGCTTGGCACAGCAACGTGGGAAAGCCAATCAAACTATAGTTTCGACGACGAAGTTGGTTGGAGCTAATTCAGGCAATAGCTCCACAATTACGCACACAACGGATTTTGAATATGGTCCGGGACCGATCTTCAAGTTGCTGAAGAAGAAGACCGAGTTGGGTTCAGGCTTCCCAACAGAGATGCACACAGCGTACGATTATGATCCGTTCGGAAATGTCATCACCACGACGAGCTGTGCGAGTGACTTCGATAGTTGCACGGCTGGGGCTCTTAATCCCGGTGACACCAGCAAGCCGGAGCACCCGCCGTTCAGAAGCACCTTGACCAGCTACGACCCGAAGCAATTTAGTCCTGGCGCTGTCGCGCCAACGCAGACGTTGGGCTATTCCGAGAAAGGGCGATTCCCTGTCAAGACGACGAACGCGGCGGGCCACGTAGAGTACACAGCCTACGATCCAAGCCTTGGGGTGCTAATTCAAAACACCGGCCCAAATGGTATTGTTACTTGCTATGGCTACGATTCCTTGGGGCGAAAGAGGTCCGAGATCGCACGTTGCGGTACCAATTCCGCCCTGACGACTACGAGTGATCCGTTTGTGGCGCCGGGGGCTGATAGTCAGTTTGCCGCTGTGGTGACTGTCACGAGACCTCCGAGTGGCGCGGCCACTTGGGCTTATACGGACGCGCTTGGCCGCCCAGTCGAGGCTCTCGGCCGTAGCTTCGCGGGCAGCTTCACAGAGACTCTGACGACGTATGATGCGCTAGGAAGGACGGCGAAGACGTCGAAGCCATTCCTGACAGGGAATCCCGTCTATTGGAGCACTCCCACCTACGACTCATTGGATCGCGTTATCGTTGTTACGGAGGATTTGGGGTCGATTGACGGGATCTCCACCAGCGCAAAAGGCGGCTCGGCCAGCAACGTGGTCACAACAGATTTTGAGGGCTTCACGAGCATCATCACCACGACGGTCAATGGTCAGACGCGGAGCCGTACAGAGATCAAGAACGTTCTAGGGAAGATCGCCTCGATAAAGGACGCAAAGGGCTCGACTATCTCCTACGACTACGATGCGGAGGGAAACCTGACGTATACCCACGATCCTGCGGGCAATAGTGTTCACATAACCTACGATTTGAGGGGACGGAAGAAGACCAGCACGGACCCGGACCTGGGCTCTTGGACCTATGACTACAACGGGTTTGGCGAGCTAATCGGTCAGACGGATGCCAAGAAACAGAAGACAGCGCTCACCTACGATGTGCTGGGACGAATGGCTAGTAAAACCTATCTTCCAGACACATCCGAAGCTAGTACCTCGACTTGGATTTACGATGTGGCAACAGGCGCAGCACTCGGAAAGCTTGCGGCAGTGATAGGCCCGCCTGATTCCCGTCTCAAGAAGGCATGTGTGGCCCCAACCACGGTGCCAAGTACAGTAGACACTTCGGGAAATCGCCCCATTCGTTGGTATGCGTACAACCCCTTCGGCGATGTCTCCGAAGTGTCCGAGTGCACAGATGGGGAAACGTATGCCACCGACTACACCTATGACAGCAATGGACGGCAAAGCATTGTTACTTACCCAGAGGTTGCTGGAGCGAGGTTTGCCGTCCAATATAACTACAGTAGCTTTGGATTCCTGCAGTATGTAAACGATGTTTCCAGTGGAGATGTGTACTGGCAGGCCAAGTCGGTGAACGCCACTGGTCAGGTTACCGACGAGCAGAACGGCAACGGGGTTGAGACGGTCTCGACGATCAACCCATCGACGGGTTGGTTACTGAACCAAACCGTGACGTCCCACGCAGATGCCGATAACCTGATCCAGGGGTTGAATTTCAAGTTCGACGAAGCTGGCAATCTTCTTGGTCGAACGCGGACAGAGCCGCGTGACATGGTGGATTCCAACGAGACCTTCGGCTATGACCAGCTCGACCGGTTGATTTCGTCCGAGCTGAAGGTTCCTGCGCAGGACTACGACGTGACGGAGTCGTTTGCGTTCGACAGCTTAGGGCTGGGCAACCTAACGCAAAAGAATGGAAAATTCTATACGTATACAGGCTGCGCTGCCGGCGGGGGACCTCATACGGTGTGTCAGGTTGACGGTGGTCCAGCCTACTCGTACGATGCCAACGGAAACATGGTAAGCGGGAATGGCCACACGGCGGCCTACACAGCCTTCAACAAGGTCAGCCATATCGAAGGCACGTCCGCGCCTGGGGGTTCATCCCCGACCGTCGATTTCGTCTACGAGGCAGATGGAAACCGAGTCCTCCAGACCACGGGCACGACCACCGGGCCCGAGACAGCGCGGACCGTCTACGTGGGTCTGGGAGAGACAGGCAAGAGCATCTACGAACGCACTATGACGAGTGCTGGCATCCAGCATGTCCACTTCATCTACGCAGGCAACGCGCACCGGGGGAATGCCTTCGCCCTTCGCATCGCGACGCAGACCAGCTCTGATGCCACTGCGACCTACAGCACCAAGTACAACCACTTCGACCACCTAGGCAGCACCACCGCCACAAGCGACGAAAGTGGACAGGTCATGGGTCCGGCGTGGGGCGGAGCCGCCACGACCGTGTATAGCTACGATGCCTGGGGCTTGAAGCGGAGCCCCGATGGTCGGCCAGCCACGACCATTCAAAGCCCCGCTGCTGGCAACCGCGAGTACACGGGCCAGGAAGCGATACCTGGTGTGACCTTGGTGAACATGAACGGCCGGGTGTACGACCCACAGCTTGGCCGCTTCCTGTCGCCTGACCCTAACGTCCAGTTCGTCGCAGATCTGCAGAGCTACAACCGCTACAGCTACGTACGCAACAATCCCCTGCGACTCACCGATCCCACGGGGTATGCATGGTACGGTTTTGTGTCGAGCCCCCAGTTCTGGATCGCTGCGATGGAGGCAGCGGCCATGATCGTATGCACAGTAGCAACAGAAGGCGGCTGTGCGCCCTTGGCCATTGCACTTCTCGTCCAGAACAGCGTCCAGATGTTGGCAGAGGGGGTGCCGCTCTGGCAAGTGGCTGCAGTAGATGCAGCCAGCTACTTCGGCGGGGAAATAGGCGGCCAGCTCGGGGGAGCCGTTGCGCCGACCGTCGGAAATGGAATGGGGCAGGTCGTTGGGGGCGCAATAGGAGGGGCGGTAACCGCGGCTATGACCACGGAGATTGTTGGCGGAAATCTCGGAACAAACGTCCTATATGGCGCATTGAACGGCGCAGCGACCGCTGCGCTGACAGTATCACTCCAAGGCATGAACCCGCTGTCGGTTGCGGATTGGCAAGAACAGCAGGGCGGTGGGGCGTACAAGAAGTTTATTGGCGATCTCGACAACCCTCAGGCGCAAGCACTGGAAGGGGAATTGAAGGCGCATCCACTCCTCACCTACGAGGATGAGAATGGGTACTCTCAGCTAACGAAGTATTGGAGGGACAAGCTGCAGCCCTTCTACGAGGGGCGGAACCTCGATTTGGGGGAGGTATGGGTTCACTCCGTGGATCTTGCCGGGGATGCGGTGGGGATGGTCGATTATGGCGCTCAATCTCGAGTGATCAATATCGACCGCAGCCTTGGGTCCAATAGTATCTATACGCTCGACACGTACGTGCACGAGTCGATGCACTTGGTTGAAGGGGACTTGATAGGCAGCAACGGAATGGCCTGGCGAAAAGCATCAGACATGCTCAGGTTCGGCCCTTCTGACAACTCACAATACAATTGGAGAGGCTATTCTGACCTCTACGGGGCGTCGTATAATCAGATCTCAGCTACAGGAGGTGGGAGTTATCCCATTGAAGCGGGATTTGACCGATTCTCCCATGACGTGGTCAATAATCTTGCTGCATGTGGAGCGGTTTGCCCATGATCCTTCCAAAGTACCACTTGCGGATGTTCTTGGTGGTTCTTGCACTTGTCTTGGAAGTGCCGGGGTGCAAGGGTTGGCTCAGTTCACAGGTACAGATAGAAGTGCTTGATCCTTCGAAAGGACGGCCCCGCTTTAGGTTCTCTTCGAGCAGGTCGAGCCGAGGCGTCGATATGGATTTTCTGACTGTTCGGGATCAGGCCAAAGCAGAAGATGTCTGCTTCTTGTTTATGTCGGACGCTGGCATCCGAGGAGTCGAGGAATGGCAATACGGACAGACTGTTCCCGGCTCTAGGATGGAAGGCTGCATGCCGCCGTTACCTGCAGGCCGATACCAGGTGAGGATAAAGGCGAACAACGGGACCCGTCCGTACAAGGACTTTGAGGTCAAGCCGCAGACCGCGGTGCAGTAGCGCTGTTATTTCGTCTTCGGCTGGGTGCTCTGGGCCTGCTTGACGGCAAGGGCTTGGAGTTAGGTGGTGACTCCCCTCCGAGGGTACTTTTCCACGCAACTCTTCTTCCTTATCACCCGCGCGGCCCGAAACCAACGCGGTCGAGAGGGACTGGTCCTTTTGACTCCCTCTCCGAGGGTACTTTTCCACGCAACTCTTCTTCCTTATCACCCCGCGCGGCCCGGACCGAGGGCAAATTGAAGTTTGCTCGCCATAGTGAGCCTCACGGACGCTCGCCATAGCGGAGCACCTTGCTCGGAGGACTACAGCGATCGACGTGAAGCGACGGCAGGGATACGCGACGTTGTCGCTGGCCAGTCCCTCGCGACCACAGTGGTTTCGGCCCGGGATGCCAAGATGTGGAGCACCGGGAAAGCCTGACGATCTAGACCGGCTGAGGCTCTGACCGAGGGCAAATTTCGAACAGCATGCCACCAAGGCGCGAGCGATGAACTACCTTGCCAGCGGCGCCGTCGTCATTCGTCGGCCTAACCTGCTCTCTAATGAGTTGGCCGCCAAGTTCCTGGTGGAACTGGGCCTTGTTGCTGGCTATACTGGACTTCAATTTCTACTGTCAGGAGAGCGTACCGTGAGGACGAGGCCATCGATCGCTTTCGCAGTAATCCTTGTGGGGCTTGGGCCGGCCTGTATTGGGGTCAATCCAAACTCCAGTTACATGCGACCCGCGCTGACCAACTGGGATGAGGATCCCGTTCCGCGCGAGAGGGCCCGCGTCATCTTTGTGCGGAGCTCGGTCTCCGTGGGAGCGTTTCCGATCTTCGATGAACGCGGTCAATTTCTCGGAGAGTCCACTTCGGGGACGCGCTTCTTGGCGACTGTGCGCCCGGGCCAACATTACTTCATCGTTTGGGGAAAAGGGCATACCGAGTCTCTTTTTGCCGACCTAGCTGCAGGTAGGACCTATTGGGTGGTGGTCAGCCATCGGCCGGGTCTGTGGGCGGTTACGCGAGGGAGCAAGCTGGTGAAAGATATCCCTTCGTACCGCGAAAATACGAGACCACTGCTGGCGGACCAGGCTGCCGGCCAGGCATACCTCGATTCGATGAAAGGCGAAGTGTCTAGCGCGGTTCGCGATGGGATCGCCACCTACCGCGCGTATCCAGATGCAGACAAGGCCGATGCGACACTGTACCCCGCCGACGACGAATCGAGGTGGTGACTACAAATTTCGCGACTTGCGCTTCGGCGTGCTGCGGGCTATGAATCACGCTCTCTCGGGCACGTAGCTCAGCTGGATAGAGCACCGGCCTCCGAAGCCGGGGGTCGTGGGTTCGAATCCCGCCGCGCCCACCCTGACAAACTCCACGATTCCGCCAATTTGGCGCAGAGTCTACGGAGTGCGTGCTTCGATGAGCTTGGTCAGCAAGCGGTCGATCGCGCCTTGGCTTGCCACAAAGTAGGGCGCTAGCGACCGTGTCGACCGTCCAACGCGAATGGCGAGCAGTCGGCCTTTGCGTGCAAGCGCGAACACGCTTTCATCGTTCTCGTCGTCGCCGACGTAAATCGCGGAGGCGCAACGCATGCGTTTGCAGAGCGAGCGCAGGGCGCTGGCTTTGTCGGGCGCGCCGGCGGGAATCACGTTGACCACCATCTTGCCTTCCATGATTCGGGCGTCGGGCAGCTCGGCGGCAGCGAGGAGAATTTCTTTGCGAACGACGGGGCGTGAACGTGCCTTGCGGTAGTGGATGGCCAGCGTGACGCCCTTGTCCTCGACGATGAGGCCGGCGACGCGCGGCAGGCTGGCGGTCAGTTGCGCCCGCCACA